>WNFB01004155.1_pt1 | contig 23917 bp, 23 predicted proteins | sample 5400501 | NCBI WGS metagenome assembly WNFB01 (sample SAMN13153341, study PRJNA577476) | soil metagenome | isolation source: 200 cm saprolite under Douglas fir tree site 2 hole 1 | place: USA:California | collected 2015-04-18 | reverse complement strand
GACAGAAGAATAGGCCGCGCTGTCTTCGCTGCAGGGTTTTTTGGGGCTAGATCGAAGAGATGCATGGGATCGGTAGTCAATAGCCCTCCGCTCTTACTTGAGTCGTTCAACCACATGCTTGACGTACATACCACTGGCTATAAGCTGCGCGCCTTTCTTGGATATAGCCCGCAGCAATCGTTCCCCGCCTTTGTCGATGAACGTGACGTCATTGAGGTCGATAATGCAGGTTCGCTTGTCATGGCTCCCGTGCGCCCTCTTCCAGGTTGTTCTCAGCTCGCTGACCCACGGCCCCACCAAGCTTCCCTGCACGATCCATCTCCTCTCTGTTGCCGTCTCCATGATGGTGATCTTCAGCACGCCTACCTCACATGCCTGCCAAGCGGATGCGTCTGCATATCGGCAAGGGGAGCGCCGCGCTCAATGCTGTTCGCTGGCCTGCGGTAGGCGGCTTCGTTGTCGCTTCGCAGCTCTGTTCTTGGGCTGCGTGCCGGACTCTTCCGCATATGAACCTCAGTGCCTCCACGCTCAAACGAGACCTCGTCCATCGCCAACTTCATTAGGTGGATCCCGCGACCGTGTTCGGCCTCCAGTCTTTCGACCGCCAACGCGTCGGGAACCGCATTTGCATCAAACCCTTGCCCGTGGTCCGTGACGATAATGGACACTCCCGTTCCCAACTCACATCGACAACGAATCTGAACCAACTTGTGCGCGTCCATCCGATTGCCGTGAACGACTGCATTGCTCAGAGCCTCTCGAAGCCCCAGTTCAACGGCGGTCTCGTTGCCCGCAACGCACCGCGATCCCTCGACCAATCGCATCAGCCGGTCCACCAGCGGTGAGATGGCTTTGATCTCACTCGGCATCCAAGCCTCGATTTTGAGCAAGGAACGAGTCGCGTGTACTCCGGCAAATGCTGGTCGTAAAGCCGATTGCCCATTCGCCGTTCGTGTTCCAGCCATAGCAAGACCTCACGCAGAGCCCCGTGCCAGCCAAAGCCCGTAGCGCACGGAATCAAACAGTCCAAATCCTTTGCGGTAGCGCAGGACGCGGTACCACCTGTTCCACTTACGAGTGAAAATGAGAATCAAAGACATAGGACCTCTTCTCTCATCTGCCTTCCGTTCCGGCGACAATCAGAAGGGCAACACGGATGCCAGAACTTGACGTGCTTCGGCAACGACGGAACTCCTTGATTTGTTTTGAGATAACCGCAAGGCGAGAGACTTGTGAGATCTGAGTGCTAGCGTGCTATTGCCAAGGATCTAGCAGACTGCTAACTTCTTCGCACATCAAGAGAGCGGTGTCAGAAGCGAGAGCTTTTCAGAGAAGGAGCTGAGGTAAGGAGTGAAAACGGGCGATTATGCAGTACCGCGTGAGATTCCGAGTCTGCGCATTCTCACTTGGAGGGTCGATCGATTCATTCCAAGACGTGCCGCCGCTCCATTGGGACCTGCAACAACCCAGTTACACTGCTTGAGCGTTTGGAGGATCTGTTGACGTTCGGTTTCCTCCAAGAGATTGTGCAATGCACCGTTTGTCGTGGAATTCGGAGCAGCGGCTCTTTCTTCCGAATGACTGACCTTGGAAAATTTCAGATCAGCCACATCAACGCTCAGGGCCGGACCAGCCGAGATAATTACGGCGCGCTCGATCACATTCTGTAGTTCTCGTATGTTCCCAGGCCAATGATACCGGCCAAGGGCATCCATTGCCGCAGATGGAATCGTTTCAATCATTCTGTTCATGCGCCGGGAAAACTGCTGCGTGAAGTGCCGCACCAGGAGCGGGATATCCCCCTGGCGTTCCCGCAAGGGTGGGACGTGGACGGGAAATACGTTCAAGCGAAAGAAGAGATCTGATCGGAACTTCTGCTCGCTCACCATCGTTTCCAAATCTCGGTTCGTAGCGGCAATCAAACGTGCATCTGTTCGAAGTGTTCGCGAACTTCCCAGTCGCTCGAACTCCCTCTCTTGCAGCACGCGGAGCAGTTTGGTCTGCAATTCGAGAGGAATATCTCCTATCTCGTCCAGAAAGATGGTGCCGCCATTGGCCACTTCGAAACGGCCAATGCGTTGTGCGATCGCCCCTGTGAATGCGCCTTTCTCGTGTCCGAACAGCTCGCTTTCCAGCAAGCCTGTCGGAATGGCCGCGCAGTTGAGCTTGACGAACGGCTTCGAGCTACGGGGGCTCAAATCATGAATGGCTCGCGCAATCAGTTCTTTTCCCGTGCCCGTCTCTCCAAAAATCAGCACTGTCGAATCCGTCGGCGCTACGGTTCCCACTCCTTTGAGTACTCTGCGCAGAGAAGCACTATTTCCGATGATCTGGGCAAAATTCATTTCCGTGCGGATTTCATCTTCCAAATAGAGTTTTTCCTTCGAGAGTTGCTCTTTCAGTTCCCGAATCTCGCGGTAGGCAAGCGCATTCTCGACGGCGAGAGCAATCTGGTTTGCAATCTGGCTAAGGAAGCTGATATCAGACTGACTGAAGGCATCGTCTCGGAGCCGGCCGAGAACCAAGACGCCAACCGCGCGATTCCGGCTGATCAAGGGTAAACAGCAGACGGACTTCAAACCTTCCCGCACCGCGATCTGAGCGATTGGGGAATCGAGCCAAGCGGTGAAGGGGCTCTGGAGCGTCAGAGGCTTCATCGTTCGAAATGCAGTACCGGAGGGCGATCCCTCGATCGAATAAACCAACTCTTCGTGGAAGAACCCTTTGCCCTCCGGAAAGTCAACCGCGTAAAGTCGGAGCTGCTTGCTTTCCGCATCCTGGAGCGACAAGCCGGCGTAGTCGCACTGCATCACGCGCCGGACGTCCTGGGAGATGGCACGCAGGAGATCGCGGAGCTCCAAATTTGAGACAACCTGATTCGTGACGTCGAGGAGCAGCCGGAGCCGGTCATTTTTGCTCTGCAGTTCCTCGGACGCCCGTCGCAACGCTGCAAAATTCAACGCGTCGTCGAACGCTAGGGCAATGTAATCCGCCACTTGGGATACGAACCGGATATCGTCTGACGAGTAGGTATCGGCCTGCTTGCTACCGAAAGTGATGGCCCCCAGCTTGCGGTGCGCTGTCGTCAATGGGAGCGCGCAAATCGAGCGAATATTCAGCCTTTTCAAGATCGCTTGCAGCCGGCTATAGCGCGGCTCCATCTCGTCCGTCGACCTCAGCAGAGGTTCTTGCCGCTCGTAAACCCATAACGTTAGCGTTTCCTCGGGCACTAGCTGCTCTTCGTGAACCAACTCTGATCGACACGCCATGTCGATGAAATAATTTTGAAACGTATTGGAATCTCGGTCACGAAGAGACACACCGATGAAGTCAAACTGCCTTACCTCATGCAGCTCGTCCATCAGGATGCCAAAAAGTTCTTTAAGGTCGCGGTACGCTCCGATAGCTCGGGACATGCGCACGAGCGTTTCGTACCGCATGGCAAGCGCCGGCGCTGCGAGGACCTCCAAGTCGCTGTTCACAGTGGCACCACCAGATCAGGCAGATTCCAGTGCATCTGATGCCCGGCGGGGCACAATTGATACACGTCGCCGAAGGTGAAAAGGAAGCCTTTGCCCGGTGATCGCTCTAAGGTTCGGTAGGGGAAGCTTGGGAAGCGTCTGTTCTACCAGCGAACTACGCCCGCTCGGTTTTTTTGATTGTACTCACGAATTGATTTTCCGCACGCCGGTTTGCCTGCTTTACCTCCCGGGTAGAGTCCATACCCAGGTTGAGGAGGAGAACGCGCATCGCTGTCAACTTTTCAACGACCAGTTCCAGTAAGGTTCACGAGCTCTGCATAAGTGAGTGGTTTTTAGCTCGCTTTGACCGTTACCAGGGAACAAGTCCTCTCGATCAGTGTAGTCACTAAATTTCAAAGCATTCGCGGACGATTCAATGGTCGTGTTCGCGAAACCCGCCGGCCTAAGGAGATCCGCCTTTACTTCTCCTCACAGCCCAAACAGCCAGTACCTCACAAACATCCATACCAGCGGTCCCGTCAAGCAAAGGCCAGTCGCCATGGCCAGAAGCAGAAGCACTTCAGTGCCGGAGATATTCACTTCGGGGGACCGTTCATCGTGTTGGGCAGGCACGAGAGATGTGTTCGGGAGCATAAGCGTTTGATTCACGATTCTCCTATATCGATTCAAATTGAGCCGGCAGAAAATCATGATCACAGACCCGAGAGGTTCGTGCGCATGGCCGTGCATCATGCCCTCGACATCTTTGCGACCAACCTGGGCACGAGGCTCCGGGGGATCAGACGCTGGGCAAAGACGCTGAACTTATTGAGAGCTCCGGGAACCGTCAGGCCGCCCCCGTTGGCGAGCACTCGCAATGCCTCCTCGACGACTTGCTCTGGACTCTGGTAAATGCCGGCCCATTTTCTGGGGGCGGGTTGCTCCGATTCACCATTCTGAGTCTTACGCAACCTTCCCGGGCAGACCGTTACGACGGTTACACCAGCGCTGCGCAGCTCCTGCTCCAGGGCTAGAGAAAAGGTGGTCAGGAAGGCCTTGGTCGCGGAATAGGCGCTCGCAAAGGGGATGGGCTGAAAGCCCGCCGTCGAGGAGATGTTGATGATGCCCTTTTGCCGTCGCTCCAACATTCCCGGAAGGAGGCTGTAGGTGAGCTCAACGATGGCTTCATTGTTGAGGCGGAGCATCTCCAGTTGTCGGGGAAGCGAGAGATCGCGGAATTCTCCGCGGAGGCCAAAACCGGCATTGTTGACGAGCAGGTCGATCGGAATACCACCGCTCGAGAGTTGTTCCGCAAGGACTTGGCCTGCTCCCGTCGATGAGAGATCGACGTGAATGGTGACCACGGAGACCGGGTTGGAGCGGCGCAATTCGTCTGCGAATGCGTGGAGAGGTTCCGGGGAACGGGCAACGAGAACCAAATTACAATGGCGCTCCGCGAGTGCACGGGCGAACGCCATGCCGAGCCCGCGGGAAGCGCCGGTTATGAGAGTAAAGCCGTCGTTCTTCATTTCAGTTTTTGCTCAGGGAGCGGCGCACGGCTTTCGAGAATCGAGTATCGAACACGCCGTCCCAGAAACGGGTGGTGATGCCGTAGCCTCTGTCGATCCCACGGGGACTGTGGTGGTACAGGTGATATTTTTTCATCCGCCGAAAGAGGGGGAACCTGGAATTCGAAAAGTGCAGCGCGTAGTGCAGCCATTCTTCGCTGACGTAGCTTTGTACGACATCGGCGAGCACAACGGGCGCAGTATAGACTGGAAACAGAAAGCTGACGGGCGCTGCAACGAAAAACAACGGCAGAATGTCTTTCAATTCACCGCTGATGTGCCTTCCATCGAATGGCCGCATGTGATGATCCCAGTGGAGAGGATCGAGCCGCTCATGGAGAAACTGCCGGATGACGCCTTTACCTGGCGCAAAACGGCCGTGCAAGACATAGCGGTGGAAGAGATATTCGACGAGAGTCCAGGTCACGCAACCCGCTGAGAAGAAGGCTACGGTGCTCCAGTGGTGCGCTGTCGAAAACGCGATAATCAACACGAGAATTGCGTACAGAGTGTAGAAGACCGTCAGTGGGTAGAGACGATAGCGAGCGAGAGCGGACTGACGCCGCTTGTAGCTCGCGAAAGGGACTTCGGCGTTCCTTTGCAGTGGTAGCGAAGTGAGTGCGGGTTGTGACATCGATCTTCTCGGCCCTTCCTTGCATTCTTCCGACGCACTATTCAAAGCTTCCGGTGACACCCTGGAAGCCGTTCATCGCCTGTTTCCACAGCCACTTCATCACCCGGGCCGCGCTGTAGCAGTAAGCGACGTTGTATCCCAGTGTCGAAAAGCAATTCGGCTCGCAGCCCTTTTTCATCTCCGAAAGTTGCTTCACATCGAACTTCTGATTGCCGACGGTGCCCCAGTCGTACGTGGCGTTGTACATCGGAAAGCACGGAGCGAGAGTTCCGTTGGTCCGGATAATCAGCCAATTCTGTCCCGCGCGGCATCCCCAGTGCTCGCCCGCGCCGCGCATAAAGCCTTTCATGTTCTGCAACCGCGGAATCGAGTCGACCATCTTCCAGCCCTGGCGCTGCTTGTCGATGAGCCAGTCGAGCAGGTCGTCCACCACGGGAAAGTCTTCCGGCCGGATGTACGTGTCGTTCTCATGCAAATGCTTGAAGTGGCCCTGCTCCATCATCGGCGCTTCGTTGATATGGAAGGTGATGGAGATGCCGTTCTCGTGTGCGATGGTGGCGAGTTGCTTCACGTCCTCGATGTTCGTGCGGCAGATGTTTGTGTTAAAAAACACGGTATAGCCGTAGCGGTATTGCCGCCGCACCAGGTAGTCGAAGTTCGCACGCACGTGCTCAAAGGCTTTCGGGAGTCCGGGCTTTTCCTTGATCGTATCCACGGCAAAGTTGACTGTGGCAATGCCCGCGTCAGCGAGGCGGTCCGTAACTTCAGGTCGCAAGAGCCGCGCGTTCGTCGCCAGGTATACCCAGAAATCTTTCTTGGCGGCGTAATAGATCACTTTGTGAACGAAGTCCGGGCGGAGCAGCGGCTCGCCGCCGGTTGGAGCGAGCACGCGGCACGGCGTGGATTCGAGCCAGTCGATGGCGCGCCGTGCCGTGTCTTCGGTCATGCCTTTGATGCGGTTGTCGTACGACCAGCAATAGTGGCAGTCCAGATTGCATTTCCACTCGGTGAAAAGGTACGCAATGATCGGCTGAAACTCTCCCGGCAGGACTCGTGATTTGAAATACGGGAACATCCAGCCCCGCATGGTCTTCATGACCTTGGACGCAGGCCAGTGCCGCTTGCCGGTCTGGAGAACGGTCTCATGCGCGGCGATATCCTGCTCATCGAGATCGTGAACTAGCTCGGGATACTGCGGGAACACGGCTGTGGGCAATGTCTCGGCTTTCCTCAACGTGGATAGCTGAGGCGGTGCTTCCCGTGAAGGCTGTTGCAGGAGTTCGTGGAGAGGGACATCGAGCCGGAATGGCTGACTGGGCAAAGTAGGAAACTGCTGCAATTCAGACATACAACCTCCGTGCATTCTTGGCCATCCAGCTCTGCGTGCCGGGCGCCGATAAACATGTATTTGCACTTCACCTACGTGCACTTTGATTCTCGATCCTGGCAAGGAGACACAAAAAATCTGAGGGAAGACTTCTGCGTCCAGTGAGACCAGCCGCAGGTCGATAAGTGGCCGAAGGATTCGCATGAGAACTTTTATTTTGTTTTCCTGGTCGGATACCTATGAAATGTTGGACAGGCTGCCCGCCGAGTGTGCAAATGTCGTATTTGCAATGGAATGATTTCGTTGCTAGAAATCCGCTCGTGCGCCTCCGCGCAAGCGATTCGATCTTGAGCTCGTCGATTCTTTTTGTGTCGTTCTGCTTTTCCCAAGCATCAGAGATTCTACGAAGGAAGGAACCCGGTGACTCCATCACACGGTTCCCGCGGAGCCGTGCTTCTTCATTCGGGAGGGAGCGCAGAAGCTTCGCCCGGAAAAGGGGCACTGGAAGGGAGTTGCATTGGGATGCGCCACTTGGAACTGCATTGGGCGCGGGGATCTCCCAAACGTAACCGCATGCTCAGCGTGCTGCTCCCTCTCGCTCTGGGCGCGGCCGCAGGTGCGGCGCGCGGGCAGACAACGCTGGGGAGCCCACCACAATCGTCGAAAGGAACGATCCGGGGCGTCGTGACGGTGCTCAGCCAGCAGGCAGAACCAAGTCCCATCGGAGGTGTCCGCGTGGAGTTGAGGGAGAGTTCCCAGGATTCGCAGCCTCTAGCGACCGTCACAGATTCCGACGGGCGTTTCGAATTCAGGCAGATGCCGCGGGGCACGTATACGCTTCGTGTGAACCACTATGGCTTCAAGCCGTTTGCTGAAACGATTTCTCTAAACGCAAATGAAACCTCCGTGGTCGATATTGGCCTCGCCCTTGACACTGTAGTGGAAAAGGTGGAAGTCAAGGAACAGGCCGCAAGCCTTTCCACAGAAAATTCTTCCCCGGCTTCAACCGTCAACAACACGCAGCTGGAGACATTGCCGCTGGCCCGGCAAAAGTTCCGAGAGGCGCTGCCTCTGGTCCCGGGTGTCATTCGCACGCTGGACGGGAAACTGAGTGTCAGGGGAACCTCAGAGAATCAAGGCATGCTGGAAGTGGATTCGGCAAAGACGGTTGATCCAGTGACGGGATCATTCTCGATTCCGGTGCCCATCGACGCGATCCAGACGGTTAACGTCGACAAGACTCCCTTTAGCGCTGAGAACGGGGGCTTCTCCGGTGGGCTGACGACCATTGAAACTACACCACCTCCGACTGACTGGTTCTACAAAGTGAAAGATTTCAACGTGAGCTTGCGCGGCAAGAATGGCCACTTCGTAGGCGTCTCACAAGCGACGCCTCGGGTTTCTTTCGGAGGTCCCATCAGCGGTGGCAAAGTGACCTTTTCTGAGGTGTTCGAGTATGACGTCAGAAGAGATCCGGTTCGTGGCCTGGCTTGGCCCAACAACGAAATCAAAACGCAAGGTTTCAATTCCTTTACCCGTATTCAGGCCATTCTGTCTCCGCAACACGTGTTCAACGCTGACGTCAATGTGTTTCCGATGCGAACGCAGTTCGCGAATATCACGGCGCTCGTGCCGCAGACCGCGTCCTCGGACTACAACCAGAAAGGCGTCTCGGCAGGCCTCTCGGACCTTCATAGTTTCAACTCGGGCGCATTGCTTAGGATTGCTTTGCGTTACACACGGTTTAATAGCAACGCCCATGGTCAGGGATCGGCGGACATGCTGATCAATCCCGAAGGTTGGGCCGGTCATTTCTTTAGCTCCTGGACCAGGGCTGCCAATCAGTTCGAACTCTATCCGACATTTCAGTTTGCCTCCAAAAAGTGGCTTGGCCGACATGAGCTGAAAATTGGCGCGGACGTGACACACAGGTCTTATTCTGGCAACAGTCTGTCGCACCCCGTTCAACTGTTGAGGCGGGACGGCACGCTTGCGGAGGAGATCAGTTTCACGAGCAATGGACGGCAGAGCGCTTCGGCCACGGATGTGGAAGAATTCATCCAGGACCAATGGACGCTCAACGAGCACCTAGCGATCTCCCTAGGTGGTCGCCTGACCAACGAGACTGTGGGAAGGGCTGCGGCCTTCGCGCCCCGCGTTGGTGTAGCCTATTCGCCTGGAAAAAATCAGAAAACCATCTTTCGTGCCGGAGCAGGGCTTTTCTACGACCGCGTTTCCTTGCTGGAGGCAAGCTTCGCTCAGAATCCGGCGCGCACCGTGAGCGTTTTTGACGAGACTGGCCAACTCATCGGAACGCCCATTCTCTATTCCAACGCCTACGTCGGAAATGGCGCCGGCCCTCTTTCTTCACGTGTACTTTCAGCGCCTAACTCCAGTCCCCGCAGTTTCGTAGGAAACATCGAGGTCGACCGGCAATTGTGGTCTACCGCGACCCTTCGCGTTAGCTGGCTTTATAGCCAGACACGGAATCTGTTCATTGTAAATCCCGCGACGGGTGTTTTCGGAGATGATGGTCTGTTAGGCCTCTTCAATACGGGCACAGCGAACTATCATGAATTCGAGGCCACGCTACATTTCCGACCCGTTCGGCACGCTGACCTGAATGTTTCCTACGTTTGGAGCCGGGCCCGCGGTGATCTGAATACTGTGTCCAGCGTTTTCCTTCCGTTCGAGCAACCTGTGATTCGCCCCAATGTTTCGGGCATTCTGCCTTCGGACGTTCCCAATCGTGTGGTCAGTTGGGGAATGTTCCATCTTCCGTGGTCGCTCACCGTGAATCCTGTCGTTGACCTTCATACAGGCTTTCCGTACTCAAATGTGGATGTGCTGCAAAATTACGCAGGAGTGCCGAATGGCCAGCGCTTCCCGACGTTCTTTTCACTCGACGCTCAGGCTTATCGGGATTTTCAATTGCATCTACCTTTCACGGAGCACGGAAGCCGGCACAAAGTGCGGGTCGGAGTTTATTCGATCAATCTTACAAATCACGGCAATTTTCATGACGTGTACAACAACGAGGCTTCGCCATTCTTTGGAAGCTTCACTGGTTTTCAGCGCCGCCTGGACGGCTTCATTCTCAGTTTTGGAAATTGAATACATGGCACACAACGACTTGAGGGAACATAGGGTGAGAGGAGGACTCAGACGTTATGGCGGGGCATGTTAGACGAATCAAAGGAGTGGTCGCGATCGCTCTTATCTTGGGAGCGGCTTCAGCAGCACCGATTGCGAGGTGCCAAAGTTTCGCGGACCCGACACCACGGGAGATGGCTTTATCGAATTACAGTGCCCCGGCTGGCCTGACAGGCGACGACGTCATCGTAAGAATGCTTGAGCGCAACCGGTTGCGTAACGAGCAGTTGCGGCGGTACTCGGCAGTCCGGACGTACGAGATCAGAAACCCCGAGGGGAAACTGGCTGCGCAGGCCGTGGTCCGCGTGGAGTATCAGGCGCCCGACAAGAAAACGTTCAACAAGACCTCCGAGGAAGGATCGGGGCTCGTGCGTCACCTGGTGTTTGATCGCCTGATGCAGAGCGAGAGCGAGACATCTTCTGGTCGGGAGCACCATGACAGTGCGATCACGAGCGCGAACTACACATTTACGCTTGCCGGAGAAGAGGATCTCGGCCCGGATCATTGCTTTGTCGTCGAGGCTACTCCGAAGCGCAGGGAGAAGTATCTGTTCGAGGGGAAAATATGGATCGATGCCGATGATTTCGCGGTCGTGAAAATCGCCGGCCACCCTGCCAAAAAGCCGTCCTTCTGGATTAATCGAGCCGAGTTTGTCCGGCAGTACCAAAGGATTGCCGGCTTTTGGCTGCCTTTCCGTGACGAGACGTCCGTTGAAGTGAAGATGTATGGGAAAAAGCTCTTCACCATTGACCATCAACAGTACCTGATCAATGCTGATAGCCCTTTTCCGGGCTCGAGCGTGGGCACAGGGGGAGACATGCATGTCGCACCATCCGCGAAGTTACGCCCGTAACCCATGACGACGATCCAGAACATTCTGTTCCCTTTGGCCGGGGATTTGAGGGGACCCCGCTGCGAAAGCTAAGTGATTGCGGCACCGCGTCTTAGCTTAAAATATACATCGTTCGCAACGAGGAGGCCGGGGGTTCGAATCCCATCTCGTCCACCAAAATGCCTCTCCTCATTCGAATTAAATACCCAAGAGCGGTTCGTTGTGTTGCGCGCCCGGACCTCTACCTTAGGAGCGCAGTAAAGACTTCGCCAATTCGAGCGCTTTCGCGGCCATTTTTTCATCGGAGAGCTTGCCGCGGGCGAAGTCACGCGTTCCGCCGCCCTTGCCGCCGACTTGCGCCAGGACTTTTTTCAAAAGTGCGCTCATGTCTTTCCCTGCCATTGAATGCTGCGCAAAAATCAGGTGGCCACATCCGAGCCTGGCAACAAGGGCAATGGAGCTTTCGGACTTCACGACCTGCGTGGCGAAATGCCCCAAATACTCGGGCTCGATACCGTCGAAGACACGCGAAATCACGCGGAGGCCATTCGCACCGGGCGGCGTCGCGTGCACGGCTTGAACGGCATCCGCCTCCGCGAGTTGTTGCAGAACCGCTCGCGCTTTTTTGAAGTTTAGATCGCGTTCGGCCAAAGAGCGCTCAATCGCCGCCACGACCTCTTCCGGCGCACAACTCAACTTATCAGCGGCTTCGCGGAGAAGGAGAAAATCTCTCCTCGCCGCTCGTTCCGCGCGGGCGCCGCAGACGAATTCGACCCGCCAGTCCTGCCGGATCTTCGTGCAGCGTCGGACCAGCAGCGTTCCGATCTGGCCGGTGCGCTTGACGTGCGTTCCCCCGCAGGGTTGCAGATCGGCGCCTTCGATCTCGATGGCGCGCAGGATTCCGGACCGATCAACCTCTTTGCGGACGCCAAGCTGCGCCAGGTCCTCAGCCGCGCCGTAGCGCACAGTGACAGGACGGTTTTCGAAAATGATGTGATTGGCGGCGCGCTCCGCTCCTTCGAGGACTTCATCGGATGGTTCAGGGCCGCGCAGATCAATCGTGCTCAGGTCAGCGCCCAGATGAAAAGAGACCGTGGGGCGGCCGAACCGCTCCAGAAACATCGCTGAGAGCAGGTGTTGGCCGGTGTGCTGCTGCATGTGATCGAAGCGGCGCGGCCAGTCAATGCACCCGTTCACCGGCCCGCGTTCAAGCGGGCGGTCCACGACGTGCACAATCTCTTCGTCCTCATCCCGAACATCGAGAACCGCAGCCTCACCGAGACGCCCCAAATCGTGCGGCTGTCCGCCCGAGGTTGGATAAAAAGCCGTGCGATCCAACACAATCTCAAAAGCTTGCAGCGTCAAATGCACCACCGGCTCGCAACTCAACACTTCGGCAGTGAATTCTTTTTCGAACGCGTCGTCGTAGTAGAGCCGGCGTGTGGCCATACGCTTCAATTCCGAAGCGCGTGCTGCCAGGCCTCGGCGTATTTGTAGCCCGTTCCGGTATTGAACAGCACGACAGACTCACCGGGCTTGATCCAGCCTGCCGTGGCAAGCTTGCGCGCTGCGATTACCGTGGCAGCCCCTTCGGGCGCCGCGAATATTCCTTCCAGCGATGCCAACTCCTTTCCGGCGTGAAGCATCTCTTTGTCCGTAACTGAGAGAGCTGTCCCATGCGTTTGCCGGAGCATGCGAAGGATCAGGAAATCGCCAAGCGGCCCAGGTACACGCAGGCCCGAGGCCAACGTCGCGGCATTTTGGAAGAATTCCGAGGAGGAGCGTTGCGCTTCCCAGGCTTTCACGATGGGAGCGCACCCTTCTGCCTGCACCGCCACCATGCGGGGCCTCTCCGCGCCGATCCAGCCCATTTCCTGCATCTCGTCAAACGCCTTGCACATACCGATGAGGCCAACGCCGCCGCCCGTAGGATACAGAATCACATCAGGGAGCTTCCCGCCGAACTGCTCCCACAGCTCGTAGCCCATGGTTTTCTTGCCTTCGACACGGTAGGGCTCCTTCAGTGTCGAAACGTCATACCAACCCTCGCGGTCTTTGCGCTCGGCGACGTACTTTCCGCAATCGGAAATCAGGCCATTCAGCTTGACGATCTTCGCCCCGAAAGCCTGACACTCCATCACGTTAGCCACGGGCGTGTCTGCGGGCATTACGATCACCGCTTCGAGACCCGCTGCTGCTGCGTAGGCAGCCAGGGCTCCCCCGGCGTTCCCCGCTGTCGGTGCGGCCAGGGTTTTTGCGCCGAGGCGCTTGGCACGCGTGACGGCCGCGGTCATGCCGCGCGCTTTGAACGAGCCGGTTGGATTCAGGCCCTCGTCTTTTACGTAGAGCCGCCTCAATCCCATTGTTGCGCCCAAGCGGGGCACAGGGACGAGCGTCGTCATACCTTCACCCAACGTGACCGGCGGATCGTCGGGCAGCACCTCGGCGTATCTCCAGAGCGTCGCGGGGCGAGAGATCAGGTTCTTTAGGGTAAGCGTTTCGGCGGCTCGTCGAAGATCATAACGGGCCAGCAGGGGTTTGCCGCAGGAGCAAAGGTGCTGCTCAGTTGCGGCGTCATATTTTTTCCCGCAGGCTGAGCACTCGAGTTCACGAACATTTGTCGTTGCGATCATGGAGAAGAAAGTCTAGCACAAGCGCTTTTCACTGCTCTTGGATGTCACGGGCGGGCTTAGATTTCCAAATACAATCAAGATTCACGATACAATTATCTTATGGCCGTTCGTCTGATCGCGCTGGATATCGATGGGACGCTCCTGGACAGCCGCTGGCACCTTCCGGAAGCGAACCGCGCCGCCATCGCCGAAGCCACGCGCCGCGGAATCGAAGTCGCGCTCGTGACGGGCCGCCGCTACGATTTTGCCCTTCCCGTGGCGCGCAAGATCGATTCCCCGCTGACGATGATCGTCAATAATGGCGCGCTCATCCGCTCGCAGGACGGCCGGACGCACCTGCGGCATTTGCTTTCGCAGGACACCGCCTTGCGCGTCCTGGAACTCACCAGTACCTGGCGCGACTGCGCCGGAGTGGTCTTTGACCGGCCGCGTGAGAACCAGATCATGCTGGAGACTCTGGACTCAGACGATCCCATCCGCAGCAGCTACTACAACCGCAACCGGGAATTTCTGGCAATTGCCCAGCCGCTTGAGAGTTGTCTGACCGAAGACCCCATCCAGGTTATGCTGAGTGGAGGTGTCGCGCCCATCCGGGAAGCTGAGGCGGTTCTGCGAAGTGCGCCCTTTGCCGAAGAATTCGCGCTGGCGGTCACGGTCTACGAAGACCGGAACTTTGCAATGATTGACGTGATCAACCCGGTCTGCTCAAAAGGCTCCGCACTCAAGGAGTGGGCCGCCATCCGCCGAGTGGCCCGCGAAGAGATCCTGGCCATCGGCGACAACCATAATGATCTGGAGATGTTAACATTCGCAGGAATCCCAGTGGTGATGGGAAATGGAGTGACGGAACTGAAGAACTTTGGCTGGCACGAGACCGCAAGCAATGATGACGGCGGGGTAGCCGCGGCGATCGAACAGTTTGCGCTGCGGGAGGAGGCTGCGTGCGGTTGAGCCGACTCAGGCTTCCCCTGGCTTTGGCACTGCTGCTTGGCGCGGCCTCGGCGGCCCGCGCCGAATACATCTCTTTGCGGAGCGGCCAGCGGCTCCACGTGACCGGCTACCAGCTTCTGGGAGAGAAATACCGGCTGCAAATGGCCGGGGGAACCGTGGAGGTGCCGGCGGACCAGGTCGTGGCCATCGAGCCGGAGGACGTTTTCGCGCCGCTGCCACACGCCGAGATTGCCAATGCGCCTTACGGCCAGATTATTCAGGCCGCGGCGGCACGTTACAGCGTCGACGCGGATCTGATCGCCAGTGTGATATCGGTGGAGTCGAATTTTGATCCGAAGTCCGTATCGCGACGCAACGCCCGGGGATTGATGCAACTTCTGCCGGAGACCGCGGCGCGCCTCGGGGTGCAGGACATTTTCGACCCCAAAGAGAACATCGATGCCGGTACGCGCTATTTGAGCGATCTCCTGAAGCTATACAACAACGACCTGGTGCTGGCGCTGGCTGCTTACAACGCTGGCCCCGAACGCGTTACGCAATATGGCCGCGTTCCGCCTTACCCGGAGACGGTTTCCTACGTTCGCCGGGTACGGAGTACGTACGAAAAAAGTAAGTCAGGCGCCGCTGCAAAAACCACTCCCGGCGAAATCTCAGGTCCCAATTCGAAGAAACTGCAGAGTAAAACGAAGGCTGCGAAAACGCTTGCGGAACGTTAAGCCCCACTAAAACGGCAAACGCGAGACTCCCGGGAGGAAATCGCTGGCAGGATGGAGCCTATGGCCGCGGCGGCTTTTGGTTGGGTGACGGGTTTCCCGGATTCGGTTGCGCCCCAGATGGGTTTTGTCCCGGGCCGGCGGGCGTACCAATCTGTGTCCCTTGCTGAACAGCAATGGCGACATCTTTTGAAGGATCCCAGATGAATTCGAATAAGCGGTAGTTTTCCGCTTTGTCCCAAATGATCACGGACGGCTGATTGATTTTGCTTCCGACACCGATGATGCTGCCTCCGATGATTGTGGGTGAATCTCCCGTGGGCACGGGTTGCGGATTGGCTCCCGACGCGTTGGTATCTGTTCCCTGGGCGCCACTGCCAATGCCTGTAGGACTTGTGCCGGGCTGAGAACCGGCCGGGGCCTGGCCAGCAGCGGCTCCCGGCGTAAGCGGATTCGAGGCCGCGGCCGAGGAGCCGGGCGCGCCGGGCTGTCCTCCTGCAGTGGGCATCTTGATATTGGTCTGTTGCTGCTTGAGGCTTCCGATTAGTTGCCCCGCGGGGCCAACATAAATCAGCCGCCAACTTCCGTCGGCTCTGTTCATCGGATCTTTGTACGCCTGGCGCATAAACCGCAAATTGCCGACCTTGGGTTTGATAAGATCATCGAGCGAAGTCGGAAACCGCCCCATCTTGCGATAGTACAGCTTGACCCCACGGACGTACTGCTTCCCGCGCCATATCATTTCCTGCTCTTTCTCACGTTTGCCTTCAGTGAGGATGCGTGGCGCGGCGACCATTGTGGAGACAAGCAAAAGAGCAGCTAGAAAGAGAACCAGCAAAAGGGCGTATCCGGCCTGATTGCCGCGACATCGATGACGCATACGCAAGTGTTTCATGCCGACGGCCCCGAACCCTGCTCCTCGATGGGCGCCGTCCCACGGCGGCCGGTGGCAACTTCTTCAAATTGCAGATTGGCATCCCCGACTTTCAGAATCCGGTATCGGCCAAGCAGCGTTTCGCCCTCTGAAACAATATAAACGTCCTCTCCGTCGGTGAAGAACGCACGACGGAGGGAACCGTTGGGCACCGTGCCGTAGCCGAAGAACTTTAGATTGGGCGGAAGCTTGGGATCCGGCGGAGGGACGGGCACCTGCGGCTCCGGGATGGGCGGCTTTGGATCGCGATTTCGCTTCGGCGGGTCCGGTGGAGGCGCCGCGTGGCTGAAAATATTCCGAATTGTTTTCAGGTATTCAGTCTTTTTCGTAGCTTCCATCTGTGGGAAATCCAAATCGGAACTCTCCACTGCCAGCAGCGGTAGGTGTCCATCAATGGGAATCAGCCCCGTGGGGGACGTTGCCCGGTTTCGCTCGAAATGCCAGACACCAGCCGCTACGACGACCAGTACCGCAAGCAGGATAATCTCGTTTCGCCGTCTCATGCATCCGTCCGGAAAAACGTCCTGACATGCAAACTCACGCGAATCGCGCCGGATGCACCGTTATTCCGCGTCTCCGAAGCAAGCGTCAAGCCATCCAGGACATATAGACTGTTTGAGCGCTGCAATCCGTTTACGAACCGGACGACGCTCCCATACTCACCATTCACAGTCGCATCGATGGCCACTTCTGACATATGGCGCTTGGCGATGTCTGTCTGCTTAAAGGTAACTGCGACGATCTGCAACCCGGCTTTTTTCGCGATCGCGCCAAGGTCGGCGGCGACGCCCGAAGAGGCCGTGCTGGCAGGGAGGAGAGCCTGTTCGAACTGGTCACATTCTTTCTGCACGGCCGGGATACGATCACGGATGCCCCGCGCTCGCTCGATGTCAGCCTTCAGGACCTTAAGTTGCAACCTGCCCGAATCCAGCTCCTGCTTGGGAGTGTGAGGCGCCGAAGCCAGCTGCCAGCTATAGAAGGCCAGGCCGAGATCCGCCGCGATCAACAATCCCATTCCGGCAAGGATGATGCGGCGCCGCATTGTAAAATCCTGTTGCATCAAGTTCTCGAATATTCCGCTTTCAATTCCACTATAACGTGGTCGCCGGGCGCACCTTGCGTTGGACGGCTTTCGCCGAGCAATTTGATGCCGGCGAAACTCTTCGAACCTTCGAGGGCCTTCAGGAACTTGATTTTAGCTTCGTCGCTGGATGCCCCAACGGTGAATTTGACTTCCGCGCGGCCTTTTTCCTGTTTTGGCTCGATGCTCACAACGCGAACGCCGGGCGGAAGAATTTTCTCGAGATCGATAAACATTTGTGTCCAGTCAAAGCTTCGCGCGTCGATCAGGCTATTGAGAAAAGCGGCACGCTCGTGGAGCTTGGCATTTTCCTCCCGAGCGAAAAAACGCTCCAGGGTGCTCCGCTGCTGGGCCAGTTCCGTCAATTCTTGCTGTATTTGCAAGCTCTCGGCGCGCATTCTTGCGTCCGCCCGGCGCGCGCCGTAGACGTGCCAGCCAAGAATCAAGAACATCACAGCGGCAACAGCGCTCAGAATCCCCGAACCCGCCAGGAACTTCCGGTGAGTCTGCAGAGCCTTGGTCGATAAATTAAGCCGAACCCTCATTCCTCTTCCTTCGGTCTCCTCTGCTTAAGAATACTCAACCCTGATGCAACATCCAGCCGACTAGACCCTCCAGTTCGCGGTCCGCGAGCGGGCGCGCATCGTCGGAGACTCGGCCTTCGGACACAGCGGAATGCAAAAGCGAACGCACTTCGCAATGAAACTCATCTTCCAGCGGCCGAACGAATTCCGGCAGGCGCGAACCCAAACCAGCCACACGCACGGACCGGATCCCCTCTTGCCAAGTATCCTGATAATAGGCAGCGAGGGGAAAGACCTCTTCGAGCAGCATTTGCGGGGTGAGCTCAAATCCACGCGCGGGCAAGTCGGTGCAGCGGTAGCCACAGATTGCGCCATTGCGCACGATCGTAGTGGTCAGCGCCGCGCCGGAAATCCGTGCAAGCAGGGTCGACCGTGAATCGTCAAGAAGGGCAATGGCGGCAAGCGAGGAGCTGATCACAACTCCGGGGTGCAAGCCGGCATCTTCCGCCAGCGATTCGTACTCGCGCACAATCCGCAGCCGGGCCAAGGCGGTGACGATGTCAATCCCGGCATCCTTCGGCGCTTGGCGCATAAACGAAATAAGGGTTTCGTCGGCTTCGAACGGGACGCTTTTTTTCAGCTTCCAGCGCAGGATGGGCACGGCATCCTTCTGCGATCGCGGAAACTCATCGAAATGCTGCACGAAAACACGGATGACCGGATCCGGAAGCACCAAGGCCACACTTTCACCCTTGGCGCGCAGGCGTGCACAAACGCCGGTGAAAGCGGTCTTCATTGCAATTGGGTTCACGATGTTGGTCTCGACGGCCGATGGCACCAGAGCGCCCGCCGGCAAGGCCTCCACCGCAAAGCCATCCAAACCGCCGCTTCGGCCAGTCCGTGCCGCGGCAACGCGCTCAGGGGTGATCTCAATTGCGAGGGAGGGATGCGGCGTCGCTCCCAACCAAAGCGCAATGCGGCGCACCAACTTGCTCTTGTAGATTCCTTGCTGGTATGCGGCCGTGCTACTCAACGAAAGTCACCTTGTTGATTTCTTTCACCGTTGTGATGGCGGCGCGAATTTTCGCCAGGCCGCTCTCGCGCAGCGTGATCATTCCTTCTTCCCTTGCCACCCGCTTGATTTCGGAGGTCGGCCGGCGGTCGACGATCATTTCCCGGATGCGATCAGTGAGATCTAAGAGTTCGCAAATGGCCGTGCGCCCATGATATCCGGTGCCCGAACATTCGAGGCACCCGGCGCCCTCGGCCAGCACCACACTGCTCCACACTGCGGGATCGAGCCCGGCCTCTTTCAATTCCTCTGCAGAGAACTTCTTCTGCCGCTTGCAGTTCGAACAGATCACGCGCACCAGGCGCTGTGCCAGTATGCAGTTCAGCGCGGAAACGAAATTGTATGGCTCAACGCCCATGTTGATAAACCGCCCGATAACGTCGGTCACGTTATTGGCATGGACGGTGGTAAAGACCAGGTGACCTGTCAGCGCGGACTGAATCGCAATTTGCGCGGTCTCCTGGTCACGGATTTCGCCGACCATGATCTTGTCCGGATCGTGACGCAGGATCGACCGCAAGCCGCGCGCGAAGGTCAGGCCTTTCTTTTCATTCACCGGGATTTGTGTTATCCCGCGCAGCTGATACTCTACCGGGTCTTCGATGGTGACGATCTTGTCTTCGTCCGTCTTGATTTCATTGATTGCCGCGTACAGAGTGGTCGTCTTGCCTGACCCCGTGGGGCCGGTTACGAGCACCATCCCGTAAGGTTCCCTGATGTAGCGGCGGAAGCGCCGCGTCTCTTCCGGGGAAAACCCGACTACATCCAGGTTGAGACTCTGGAATTTCTCCGAGAGTGTTTCCTTGTCGAGGACGCGCAGCACGGCGTCTTCACCATGGCTTGCCGGCATGATGGAAACGCGCAAGTCGATGTAGCGCCCTTTGTACTTAACCCGAAAGCGCCCATCCTGGGGCACGCGGCGCTCCGCAATGTCCAAATCGCTGAGGACTTTGATGCGAGAAATCACCGTGGAATGCCATTCCTTGGCTATCGGCTGCATGGCATGCTGCAGGACGCCGTCAATCCGGTATTTCACCGCCACTTCCGTATCGCGCGCCTCGATATGGATGTCGCTGGCGCGGCGCTCGAGAGCGGTGAAAATGACGGTCTCGACGAGCCGGACCACCGGGCTGACGGTCGTGTCCCGCGTCAGGCGATCGCCTGAAATTGTCTCTTCGCTTTCTTCTTCCTCTTTCGAAACCTGGAGCGTAAATGCTTCGGTGGCTTGTTCGAGCACGCGTTGCGATTGTTCGGTGCGCTTCAGCAGATCGCTGATCTGCCTGGCTGTCGCCACTCGGATGGCCAGTTTTTTGCCGAGCAAGAGCGGGAGCTCATCGCTGAGAAGCACTTGCCCGGGATCCGCCACGGCAATGGAGAGCAGGTTATTTTGAATCTCGAGGGGCACAAAGTTGTAGCGAAACATCAGGTCCGCCGGAATCGTGCGGAACAGCTCCGGATCGATCCGTTGCTCGCGCAGATCGATAAAGGCACAGCGGTATCTCTCCGCCAGTTTTCGCCCGTGTTCTCGCTCGTGCTGCTCGTCGGCTGCGGATGTCTGCCCCGCAGTTTCATGCACGTTTTGATCCGTCGTAGCCATAGTTCCTTACTTTACCGCTCCACCTGTCGCCGAAAACGAGAAGATTGGCAGGTACAGCGATATCAAGATGAATGCCACTAGCAACCCCATGAACACAAGAATTACCGGCTCGATGATGGAAACAAGCGCGGCAAGCCTCAAATTCACTTCTTCCTCGTAGAACTCCGCCACACTCGTCAGCATCGGAGACAGCGCACCGCTCGATTCCCCGACTTCAATCATGTCCAGCGCGAGTTCCGGCATAACGCCTCGCGTAGCCAGCGCGCTGTGCAGCGATTCTCCCTCTCGCACCATCTGCGTCGCTTGCGACACGGTCGAGCGCACTAGTTTGCTGCTGATCGTATCGCATGCGGTTTGCAATCCCGCAACCAGCGGAGTGCCGCCGGTCAAAAGGGTGGCCAAGGTGCGCGAGAATTGCGCGACCTGGAATTTCAGAAGCGTGTTCCCAATTACCGGAAGGCGGAACTTCAGCCGGTCGAACGCTTCCCCGCCTTCCTCCGTCCTCGACCATAGGTAGACTCCGATGGCCGTCAGGAAAATGGCCGCAATGGTTCCCAGGACTATATAGCGGTACTCAACTGTCAGCGCGATCAGGAACCGCGTCGGACCCGGCAAATCCACATTCAGGTCGCGATATAACAGAGCGAATTTTGGGATCACTGCGCTCACCAGATACGTCACGATGATCGTGGCCACAGAGATCAGCAAAACCGGGTAAACCAGCGTCGCGAGGATCTTTTTCTTCACTCCCGTGCTCACCCGCTGGTAGGTGATGTAGTAGTCCAGGACGCCGGAAAGATTGCCGCTCTTCTCACCTGCAAGTATTGCCGTCGAGTAAACCTTGGAAAAAACACCGGCTTCCTCGACCGCTTCCGAGAGCGACTTCCCTTCCCGGACACGGTCGCGAAGCTGCGAAATGACCGGGCGCAGCTTGGGCGACGTTGCTCGATCAGCGAGCAGGTCCAATGCCCGGAGAATCGGAATGCCTGCTTTGATCAAAGTATTAAACTGTTGATTGAGGATGAGAAAATCCGAACCGCTGATCTTGCGCTCGTTGCGGCGGCTGGTAAGCGCACTCAGCAGAGTGCTGCGTGATTCGACCGAATAGACATAAAGTCCCCGGTCAGCCAGCTTCTGGCGGGCCTCCGTCAGAGAGCTGGCAGGCTCGACGTGCGAAAAGACGCGTCCGTTCGCATCCGCCACGCGGCAGACAAATTCCCCCATAACGTTCAGTCTACCTCAACTAGCTAATATGCGGGGTGCTGCTCGATGGTTGGCCGTTCCTCTGAGGAAACGGCACAAGCTCGGCTACCGGGTATCTACCTTACCGCTTTGTTTTCAGCGGGTAACTCCCCGTTAACAATGGCGACTCCCAGAGGAACGTCGAATCGGAAGTAAGAATCCGGGATGGGCGGATCAAACTGCCAATCAGCAAACCTGAATTCGATGTCAACACCACCGCTCCCATGCACGACTACGCGGACGAGTTCACCCGCACGCTGGGCAACTTCGAAAATAACAACCTCTGTTTTCGCATAAACCGCCTCGCTCCCGGCCGTTTGACCAGCCTTGGTCTCTGAGCCTTTGAGCAGACAGGACAGCACCGCGTCGCCATCCTTCGCTGGCTTCTCAGCAATGGCGACGTCAACCCGGGCGCAAATTCGCGACAATTTCATTCCCCCCGCGAGCAGCGCCAGTGGCGTTCGCCAATCCGTGCTTTGCTTTGCGGGAACCCGAGTCACGGTGTGGTCACCGGGAACGTAAAACCAAGCCGTCTTGCCGTCCACAAGAAACAACGTTTTCTCTGGCGCTTCGTATTCCCAGCGCATCTTCCCGGGTTTGCCGATATAAACTCTACCGGATTCTACTCGGACTGACCGGCCGTTCTCGCTATAACGCTCCAGAAATGTTGCTTCGAGCGTGCGTGCCGCACGATACCGCGCTTCAAGCAAAACAACGACGGGCTTCGCTTCTGGAGCAACGGACCACACGCTTCCCAGCAGAGCGCTCAAACACGCAAACAACTTCATCATTCCTGCAGTCTAACAGGACTTCTCTTCATGGAAGGGCCCGCCGTGCCTCTCCGCTCCCGTCAGGCTGGCGTAAGATGAAGTCAAAGCAGGAACAGACCTGGAGCTGCTTGCCGAACGGAGCCGAAGAGTTCGTGTGGCTGCCAACAACGTTGGACTATTGAAGGGGCGCAAGCGCACCGGAACTGCAGGGATCCGGCGGAGGAGCGCCAGTGGTATCAGCGCGGAGCACTCCTGATTGATCCGAGCAAAATGAGCGCTGGCCGGTCACGCCAACTGTTACTGGCACTGCGCTCACGCTGTACACAGGGTTGGGGGTAGCTAGCGTGCCCACCGCGCCCGGCGTCGCGATGGTAAGTGTATAGCCGCTCTTAGTTCCAGCGGACACCAGGCTGTCAAGGTAGCAAGCCGTAATTGGGCTGGCGACGCATGGGCTCGCGCCACCGAGATTCGCTAGCGGCGCGTAACCTATTCCGTACATCGACCAATAGGTGGTCTCGGCCGTGTTGATGGAACGCAGGCTCGCGGCTGCGGAAGTCTCATTCGCTAACATACGCGATCTGAGATAGTTTGGGATCGCGATTGCCGCAATGATGAGGATGATCGCCACCACGACCAATAACTCGATGAGAGAAAACCCCATCTCAGTGCTTCCGCGCTGCCGCGCCGACTTTTGTTTATAGCCTCGCATGAGCATTGTCCCGACTAGCCATGTTGATTGGAGCACACCAAGGGCCACTCTACACCCGATGTGGTATCCGGGGAGAGCTTTTACCCCGTGTTATTTCTAGCTTTTTCAGATCTAGTGGAGTTATGGCCCTCTTTTTTATTTCGTTGGCAAAACGATTCTCGCTAAGGCAAGACTTCTTTAAAACATTCCTATTTGCCGTGTGGCCACGCTGCGAACGGAAAGAAAAGAGCACGGACTCTGGAGCCCGTGCTCTTCTTTGCACTCTTGCAGTCTGACTCTTTGAATCCATTCCTCAAGAACTATTGGAGCGGGGGCAAGCCGGAAGCCTGGCAATTCGCCGGTGCCGCTGCACCCGTGTTGTCCCGGCGGATCACGCCGGATTCATCCGAGCAATAGCTGCTGTGTCCGGTTTGATCAAATACGACCGGATTCGATGTAGTGTTAAAGGTCGTAAACGGAGCGAGTGCCGTGCCCGCGCCACCACCAGGTAGGGATGTGAACGTGTAGCCGCTCTTTGTCCCCGCACCCAGGAAGTTGTCGAGCAAGCAAGCCGCTGCAGTCGTTGCGCCGGCGCACCCGCCAGCAGGAGTGGCCAACTGCGCCAAGGTTCCGTAACCCAGGCCATAGGTCGAAGAAAAAGCCACTTGGGCGGTGTTAATGGTGCGGATAGAACCCACTGCCGAAGATTCGTTTGCCGCCATCTTCGAGCGCAGCA
>WNFB01000977.1_pt1 | contig 23920 bp, 23 predicted proteins | sample 5400501 | NCBI WGS metagenome assembly WNFB01 (sample SAMN13153341, study PRJNA577476) | soil metagenome | isolation source: 200 cm saprolite under Douglas fir tree site 2 hole 1 | place: USA:California | collected 2015-04-18 | reverse complement strand
GCTATGCCCATCGTGTCACTTTGAGCCAACAAGAGTGGGATATCGTCCACTCGTTCTGTCGTTACGTTCAGCTGTTCTCTCATGCAGACAGCTTATCCCATTTTCAAAATCTTGTCACTATTTGACCGAACTTTGAGTTTTACAGCAACGCCACATTGTAAGCCCACCAGCATCGTCGCTTGCCCTTTGTCGTGCAATATTTCCCGCATCTTCACATCACATTTTTCCAGTAACGTTCGTAATAAATCTCTAGAAAAATCTGGACATGTGCTCATTCCTTTTTCGTCCACCGGCTTGGTACACTCTACTTGCACAGGAGCATTCTTCTAGAAAGTAGAGCGATATGCTCCACGACAATGGTGATCCCGTTCGGCTCATGTGCGGTGCCAATGATAGGCAAATGATCGAGATGATGATGCAGCCTTATCGAATGGAATATCCGTCAGACCATCTTCGGCGGAACACATGGGAGGCATTGCACTTTCCTGAACATGTCAAGACAGAGATTGACCACCAGAAGGGCACTACGTGGCCGTTATCTGTCCTGCAAAGGGCATTGTTTTGGAAATCAGCACGGAAAACCTGGAAGGAAAAGAGCGATAGAGGTCGTCGTTGTTCTCCATCTGGTGGGTATTTCAGGACGAGTGCAGCGAGACTCCTTGTGCGCGGTTGCATTTCCTGATCGCAGCGAGAAGTGGGCCCGTTGTCATGGAAATATCGAGGGAATGACGTGCAAGAGAACACAGTTTGCCAGCATACACCCCACGATCAGGAAAGGAAGTTGTTTTCATGATTATCGTCATACGTCGCTCAGCGACAAGTGAAGAACGAGCCCACTTGATGACCCTGCTCTGCCGAGTCACTGGGAGAGAGCCCCTATTGTGGCCACCAGGATCAACGAGCAGGAGGTCATTGCGCTTGACGGGAGCGTTCTTGATTCGCAGGCGCGTACCATCATGAGCCAACAGAAGGCCGTGGAGTGCATGATGCCCATCAAAATACCCTACAAACTGGTGAGCAGAGCCTTTAGAGCCGAGGGCAGCAGCATCGTGGTGGGCGATGCTTTGGGAGGCAGCCTTGTGGCGATTGGAGGCTCTGCACCCGTCGTGATCGCTGGTCCGTGTGCTGTCGAGAATAGGGAACAACTCCTGACGACGGCCCATGCGATCAAAGCTGCTGGTGCGCAGTTGCTGCGTGGGGGGGTCTTCAAACCACGCACCTCACCCTACCAATTCCAGGGGCTTGGCATCGAAGGGCTGCGTTTACTGGCAGAAGCGCGAGCAGAGACGGGCTTGCCGGTGGTCACCGAGGTGATGGATCCTGACCTGGTTGAGACGGTGTCCTACTACGCCGACCTGCTGCAGATTGGCAGTCGTAACATGCAGAACTTCCCGTTGTTGCGTGCAGTAGGCCGCAACAGCTATAAACGCCCGGTCCTGCTCAAGCGTGGACTGGCCTCGACCATTGATGAATGGTTGCTGGCGGCCGAGTACATCGTGGCAGCAGGCAACTCGAAGGTGATCCTGTGTGAGCGTGGCATCCGCAGTTTCGATCAGCACACCCGCAACGTACTGGACCTCTCGTGTGTGCCTCTGCTCCGGAAACTCACCCACCTGCCAATCGTCGTTGACCCGAGCCATGCCACAGGTCATCGTGAGCTGGTGCCGGCGATGGCTCGTGCCAGTATAGCGGCTGGCGCTGATGGACTCATGCTCGAGGTACATACTGATCCTGAGCATGCCCTCTGCGATGGTCGCCAGTCGCTTACCCCCACGCAGTTGACGTCGCTACTTCATGCCGTCCGGCTGCTCTCTCAGACCTTTCACAAGGAGGCCTATGAAAACGATACCTTCTCTCATGCTTGACCCGGCACAACAGCCAACTGCTGTTGACGATATGGATCCGAAGGCCTTTCATTCTCATGCGAAGCAGGTGGTGGAGTGGATCGCCAGCTATCTGGAACAGGTTGGCACCTATCCTGTCCTCGCCCACACAGCGCAAGGGGACATACGACGTGCTCTACCCGAACACCCACCACTGCAGCCCGAGCCGATGGAGGCCATCCTCTCTGATGTGGATCGGCTACTGTTACCCGGTATCACCCACTGGAATGCACCGGGCTTCATGGCCTACTTTGGCATTACTGCCTCTGGCCCAGGCATTCTGGGAGAGATGCTCATGAGCGCGCTCAACGTGATTCCTATGCTCTGGCGCACCTCCCCTGCCGCTACTGAACTCGAACAGGTCACCCTGGACTGGCTTCGCCAGCTGCTGGGGTTGCCACATCCGCTCTTCGGTCTCATGAACGAGAGCGCCTCTTCCGGGGTGATCTGCGCCTTAGCTGCCGCGCGGGAAGCCATTCCACATCTGCATATCCGTGAACTCGGGCTGGCTGGCCGGACCGATCTCCCACCCCTACGCTCCTATGCCTCGCAGGAAGCGCATAGCTCCGTCGAAAAGGCCGGCATCGTGCTGGGTGTGGGGCAGGCGGGACTGCGTAAAATCGGTGTCGACAGCGCCTTTCGCATGGACGTCGTTGAGCTTGAGCGAGCGATCCAGGAAGATCTGGCCCGAGGGATACGTCCGTTTACCGTCGTGGCGACAGTCGGGACGACCTCCACCACCAGCATTGACCCTGTGCCGCAGATTGCTGACATCTGTGAACGCTACGGCCTGTGGCTGCATGTGGATGCGTCCTATGGGGGTTGTGCCGCCGTGGAGCCAGGCATGCAGTGGGTGCTCTCCGGCTGTGAGCGCGCCGATACCCTCATCGTCAACCCCTACAAGTGGCTCTTCCTCCCGTTGGATGGCAGCGTCTTCTACACCCGTCGGCCAGAGGTGCTCAAAGCTGCGTTCAGCCTGGTTCCTGACTACCTCTCGAACACCGAGAGTGGAGGGGAGGAAGTGCCCAATTTCATGGAATACGGCATCGCGCTCAGTCGCCGCTTCCGCGCGCTCAAACTGTGGATGGTGCTGCGCTACTTTGGCCGAGAAGGACTGGCAACACGTCTTCGTGAGCACATCCGCCTGGCTCAACTCCTGGCCGGGTGGATTGACGCGTCGGCAGACTTCGAACGCCTCGCACCAACGCCCCTCAGCGTGGTCTGTTTCCCCGCTCATCCACGTCATATGAACGATGAGGCACCCCTCGATGCCTTGAACGAGCAGATTCTGAACCATATCAACGCTGCTGGTCGCTTCTTCCTCTCCCATACCAGGGTCCACGGTCGCCTTGCCCTGCGCATCGCCATTGGCAACCTGCGCACCACCGAAGCGCATGTACGAGAGGTGTGGCAGCAGGTGCAGCAAGCTTGCACAACCCAGACTGCTGTGGGAGCCATTGCAGGGAAGGAACAGCGATGAGTACCGGCAAACCAACCTTGATATCCCTTTCCAGTGACGGCTGTCATCTACCTGGAAGACAGGTTCCCATGGCCAGACACATTCGGGAGGATGCTTTCGCCGCTCTCTGGCCAAAGGTTGCAGGTGATGTTGTCGCTGCCGATGCCCTGGAGCTTGCCTGCAACCTCCACCCGGATGCCAGGTGGTGGATTGTGCATCAAAATGAGGCGAAGGACCTCATTGCAGCCACTCTGGTCCGTTTGCTGGCATGGCGACACAGCGCTTGTGAGCAACTCAAGGGCGTCACATGAAATACCTGGCCTCCTGCTCCTTTCTGTTCATCGTCATCTGCTTCGGCACGTATTATGCTGTGACCAAAGAGGCTCTGGGACGCATCAATCCGGTGGTCTTTGCCTGTGGCACGATGCTTCTGCTCTTGCCGGTCGCACTCTTTCTCTGCCTGCTGATGCGCAAAGACATTACCAGGGAGGTGCTCACACGAGGAAGTCTGCTGGGTGGGTGTCTTTGTGGGGTGACCTTGCTGCTCACCGTGGCCTTACAGTTTACCAGCGCCACCGCCACCGCGTTCTTCCCTTGTCTCAATGGACTCATCGCAGCTCTCTTCACCTGGCTGGTCCTGAGGCGTCGCGTTCCCAGACTGACCTGGTGTGCGGCGACCCTGGCTCTGCTGGGCATGGGGCTGATGATGGCCCATACCTCCTTCCACACCGCTGAATGGAGAGGCACACTGCTGGCGTTCCTTGGGAGTGTCACCTATACCGGCTACATTTTCCTCTTTGACCGCTTGCTCGTAGGGTATCAGACCGACCGGCCAACGGGCTTCTGGCCGGTGCTTGGGATCCAGCTGCTGACGATGGCAGCAGGAGCGCTGGTTATCCTCCTGCTCTTTGGGGACTGGCATGCGCTGCATCCTGAACCCAGAGATCTGCTGGCCGTCCTCTATGATGGACTGGTCATTCTCTTGCTGCCACTGCTCCTGGCTTCCTGCCTGCAGCGCTACGTCAACCCGACGAGCGTGGCCTTCATCTACATGCTTGAACCCGTGCTCGGAGCACTGGTGGCCTTCCTGTACCTGCACGAGACATTCCCACCTTCCATGTATATCGGACAGGGGCTGGTACTTTGCGGGGTCCTGCTTCAGACGATCCTTGGTCTGGTTCCTGAGCACGCAAGTGGAAGTCACAAAGTGTTCCGAGATACCGCGACGATACGGGTCCACAACAGCTTCCATCCAGGGCAGGCTCGTGGCATGCTGGCAGGGCTGGTCGCTGTTGTGGTGCTGGGTGGAATGAGCGCTGCTGTGGGCAGGTGGAACCCAGTCAGCGCAGCACCCTCTCTTCCAACGGTTGTCAGGACACCCACCATCGTCGGCCACGCCTCTTTTTTCAGCAGCGGGATCCTCGATGCCCAGATCAATCACGGCATCAACGATGGACTGGAACTTGATCTCCAGGATATGCTCCCACCTCCTGCTGGCACTGCATATTATGGCTGGCTCCTGCCAGATACCGGGAATGCCAGGGGCGCACCTTTCTTGCTCGGTGCGCTTCCGTTCGGTCGCGGTTCGGTGCATCTACGCTACCTGGACCCCCAGCATACCGATTTGCTTACGAGAAGCAGCCGTCTGCTCATCAGTGTCGGGAGGATGCATGCGCCTCCCACCAATCCGTTCCTCGACCATAGCACCTGGCGCTACTACGGCCAGATTCTACAACCGTCTGCCTCTGTAGTGAGCGCACATTCCCGCTTGCTTGCCCATCTCCGCTTCTTGCTGACCTCGGCACCATCGATGCCGGGCGGCTTGCGCCTCTGGTTTTTCACCACGACCCGCAGCGTGCTTGAGGGAGCCAGCGCGACACAGGAGACTGGGGGAGCGGAAGACCCTTCCTTCCTCCGAGCTGACCTTTCCCGCATGCTGGAGGAACTGGATGGGAGCGCTCTGGTACAGCAGGATGTCCCAGTTGGGACACCGCTCTCTGCTCCTGCGCAGACGGTACAGGTGCCATTACTGCAAATGGAGCCGGCGCAGACTCCTCCTGGCTCCCTGGTGCAAATCGGCCAGCAGTTAGTGGCCATTACCGATGCACCAGACGCCACCCCAGAGCAGCGGCAGATTGCCACCGCCGTCTCAGAGCAACTCACGGTGGTCGAGGCCGCGTTGCAACACGTCCGCCTCGACGCCAGGCAGCTAGTGGCCTTGAGCGATGTGCAGCTGGCACAACCTGCGGCCCAGTCCCTGCTTGATGATCTGGTCGAGCAGACGACGACTGCTTATTCGGGCACCGTCAATGTGCAGACGGGCGAGCGTGAGGGCGGCTCGCTCTGGATTGCTGACCAGCTCGAACGCCTGGCTGCTATTGCTATCGAGCCTTGCACCCCCGCTCTCTGCACGATGGCCAGCGTGACCTCGAACAAAGGGAGTGAGCATGAATAGACGGTGGACACCACCAGTGACAGTTCAGACTGTCCTCGTGTGAAACGAAAGGAGATTGTGAATGCATGAACAGACGATGCCCACTCAAGTGAAGCTCCTACTTCACCTGGCATTTGAACACCCGGAGTTGCTCCCTGGGGTCCTGATGACCCCATTGCTGGAAGCCTCTGCCGGGATTCCCTTCCAGGAGCGTGTGCTCTACCACCAGCTTCACCAGCTGAAAGCCGCCATCCCAGAACTCGTGCTGGATCAGGGAGAACCAGTCCTTGAGCGGAAGGTCCTGCTTCAGGGAAAGGAGAACGGTATCAGTTACCTGTATACCGAATGGCTCATCGTGCCAGATGTCCTTCCTCTCTGCGTCTCCATTAGACTTCTTCAGGGCAGGGAAGCGCTTGAGATGCTCATTCAGGAATGCCGTCTGCCCACCTTTCGCGAGATCATCGCCTATGGACGCGCATGTCTTGGGGAAATCGCCGATCAGGCCGTCGCAGCACACTTTGGGACGGGTCTTCATGCAGAGGTACTCTATCGTACCGCTCTGCTCTACATCACCCAGCGACCGCACTGTGCAGCGATGGGCCTGACCGAGATGCTGCCTCTCGCCTGTGTTGCCGAGCAACCAGGTGCTTCTCTCCTTGATCCAGAGCAGTTTCGGACACAACCGTTGTCGTAGCAGACACCGTCGGAGGTATCATGCCACCTGGGAAACCCGTTTCAGGTCGAAGACAACGCGGCAGGCTGCTTGCAGGACTGATGATCGTCGTGATCCTGGCAGGACTCAGTGCTATGCTGGGGTCGTGGAACGCCGTGAGTACATCCATCGCATCTTCCACATATCCCGCAATCACCGTGAGCGTTCCTGCTCAGGAGATGGTGGGATCGGCCGTGTTCGAGAGTAGCGGGCAGGTGGATGCGCAGTTGACACAGGGGGGCAACGACGAACTGCAGATCGACCTGGACCATATCCCTGATCCCGACCCTGGCACTGCCTATTACGCCTGGTTATTGCCGGACCATGAGAAGGGATTGATGCAGTCGCTTCTCCTGGGCAGGTTGACCGTGAGCCATGCAGCGGTCCATTTCCAGTATGGGGGCGATCAGCAGCACACCGACCTCTTAAGCAGGATGAGTCGCCTGCTGATCACCGAAGAGGCCGCGGCGGTCCCTCCCCTCAAGCCTTCTCTGAATCAGCACACGTGGCGCTTCTACGGTGAGACACCGCAGCAGCCGAATCGTGCTGACAGCCAGGACCACGATAGTCTGCTTGACCACATCCGGTTCCTGCTCTCCGATGATCCCTTCATGTCACAGGCCATGAATATGACATCTATGCATGGCGGTCTGCGCATCTGGGTATTGCTCACGACACGCGACGTTTTTGAGTGGGCAAGTGCAGCCAGAGGTGAAGACCTGCCTGAAGCTCCTCCCTTCCTGCGCATTGACCTGGTCCGCATTCTGGACGTGCTTGATGGAAGTGCCTGGGTGCAACAGGATGTGCCTGTAGGGACACTGCTCTACGTCGATCCAACGCTCGCCCAGGTGCCACTATTACAGGTGGAACCAGGACAACAGCCACCTGGCTCCATACTGCAACTGAGCCTGCAACTGGCAGCCATTACTCAATCGCCAGATGCCACACCAGGGCAGCGGCAGGTTGCCATGCACATCATCACTGATCTCGGTCTGGTGGTCACCTCGCTGGAATCTATGCGTCGGGATGCCAAACAGCTCCTCTTGCTCAGTGATGCACAGCTCGGGCAACCTGTGGCTCTGCCCTTGCTCGATGATCTGGTGGAACAGGCCAATGTGGTGTACTCCGGGACTCTCGACCCAGCGAGCGGCGAGCGCGAAGGTGGCACACTGCGGATTGCCGATCAGCTTGAACGCCTAGCCACTATCACAGTGAAGCGCTGTCCTCCTTGTCACAGCTAGCACGGAATGAGAGGACACAGGTGAGGTGAGTTAGGAACCATGCAACGAGGCAGATGGGGCCATCGATCTGAGAAAGCGAGAAGGGAAGAAGAGTGAGACATGCAGAAGAAAGAGAACAACATCCCCCAACCCACTGACGGCAACAGGAGGTGGTCCCTGCGGTATTGCCTGGCGCTTGCTGTGGGGATTCTCGCGACAGGTCTACTCCTCTTGTGGATCGGCGACGGCTTTCCTCCCCTGGCGTGGAGGCAGTTCGCACCGCTCCTCAGTAAACACGCTCCTTTCCGACCTCAGTTGCTTCTGGTCCTGGGACAGTTGGCCTTTCTCGTTGCTGCCTGGGTGTTGCTCTTCATCCTCACCATACTCAGCATGGTTCACCTCTGGCAGCATGGAGTAGCTCTCCACACCACGCCTCGGCCAGGTGAACAGCATCTCAGTGGACAGACGCACAACAGTGACGCAGCTGTTTCACACGCACCTCCACTCCCACAAGAACCATTCGCTCCAACGAGTGTGTCTCTGCCACCACCGGTAAAGAGCGTAGGAGGACCATCCCCTCCGCATGAAGAACATGATCGAGCCGTATCACCACCGCTCCAGGTCCCAGATGTGGGACCACCCTCACCAGTGCCGCCGTTGCAGCCAGCGCTGTTTGGTGAACCAATGCACCTGGCCATTGGGTCCTGTTCTGTTGAGGGCTTGCAGCACGACCCGTCCACAACGGCCTACCTTCTGACAGACGGCGGGAATGAGAAGAATGCATCGTTTTCCTGGCCTGGTGGTGTGTTCGCACTGGTTGACCATATTCCCCTTGATGAGCCGGCACACACGAGGAGCTGTCAAGCCATCGAGATCATGTGGGATAGAGTGAGACAAGCCTGCACAGGCCCTCAGCCGCCCAGTGATGAGGCCATCGCCGCCCTTATCGCAGAGCAGGTGCAGAACGTGACACGCATCATTGGCCAGCAGAGCCAGCATGAGGAGGCCTACCCGGCAATGGCTGCTGTGCTTGTGGTTGGCTCACAGCTGTACCTGGCCAATCGCGGTGATACCCGGGTCTATCTGTGTTGCTCCCAGCATGGTTTGTATCAGATCTCTGATGCTCTAGGGGTTGTGCATCTGCTCGCAGAGCTAGATCGTTCCACTGCTCACCGCAGCTCTCCTCATCCCAGGGGAAAGCAACACGAACAGAGAAGCGACACTGATCGAACGCGACAGGATCATGGGATCCCATTGCCACTGGCTCCAGGGGATATCGTCCTGCTCTGTTCTGATGAGGTGTGGTCTGTCCTGCATACGGCGTACCTGGAGCATCTGATCCGCTCTGCAGGGCCTGATCCAACCGCAATGTGTTCTGCTTTGGTGCGTGCCGTCCGAAAAAGCGGCAGCACCGATGCTATGCATATGATTGTCGTGTATTGCCAGGGAACCTGAATCAAGCGAGGGGTAAGCCTTGACAATCGTCCCCCTCTTCAGTATACTTGTTGAGGAACGTATGTTCTATAAATGTGTTTGCAAAAGCAAGTCCAGAGGGACTTTTGTTCAGCAATTGTGCTTGGTGTGCAGAACAGAAGACACACGCATGTTTTGAGCACATGAGCAGTTTCACGCAGTGTGCGATGACGTGATGCAGGAAAAAGGAGGGATCATTCCCGTATAGCACGACCCTGTAGATAGGTCTGTTTTCTTCCACTGTTCTTGCCAGAGGAGTTCTCCCTTCGTCTGGGACATGCATTGCTTCCTCATCCTGCCTGCATGGTTCACCTGTCTTGTCACTGCTCGATTGCTCCTTTCCAGGGTCTTCTTGACGGCACATCGTTGGCCAGAGACCACCTCAGGTCTCACGTGAATCAGAAAGGAGTCGTGGCGTTAGATCCCCTTGTCATCAGGCATGGGTATCCCGCTGCAACGTATGATGAACACTACTGATGCTAGCTTTCAGCACTCTCAGCAGGCTCAGGAAGATCTCCTCGCATTTTTCCTCTCTAGAAGATCACTCGAGAACAACCAGAAGCTCGTTGTCGATCTCGCAAAGCATACGGCCATGCTGGTCTGTTCCGACGCTGACGGTGGAGAACGCTTGCTGACACAGCAGCAATTTTCACTGCAGGGGATGCGCCTGCTGCTCCCCCTGTTACAGGCGTATCCACGCTACTGCCCCTACGAAGAGTTGCTCGCCACCTTCTTTCCGCTTTCTCTGGAGGAAGCTAGTCATCTCATGGAACACAACTGGGAAGCCGCGATACGCCGTGTGCGTAGAGCCATAAGACCCATTCAGGCTCCGTTACGAGCTTTTGGCTTCAAGGTGTCCACGGTTCGAGGAGCAGGGTATCTTCTCACACCCCTCTCACAGGAATAATGGAGTGAAAAAATCTAGACCATGTGAAGGGAAATATCGGTCAAGAGGTCTAGTATGTTCGACTGCTTTTTGATACATTTGTTCCAGGAGGAAGCGATGATGGCAGGTTTATCTGTAGCGTATTGCTCTCTTGTAGGAGTATTCGATGTACAGAACCAGAAAACGGAAGACAAAAAGAAATGGCAAACTGCATCGCAAGACGGCGCATCCCAGACGTAGAGGAGAGGATCAAAACCTGCTTCCCATCGGGATGATGATCCAGGACAACGAAGTGCTGTTCAACGATGCGGCTCATGTAATTGTCGTCAATCAGCACTTCATTCTCTTGACTCCCATCGAGTATGCGCTCCTCAAACGACTCCTGCAGCAGCCAGGGGTTGCCGTGTCCACCGAAGCCTTGATCCAGGCAGCCTTTCCAGATGAGCTCAGGGGGGGATGAAGCAGATTCCAGAGTGCTGGCCAGGCACATGACGAATATTCGTCCAAAGCTGTGGCAGACACCCCTGCTCATCTACGCTGTGAATACTTTTGGGTACATGCTGCAGCTCTCTGAGAAACAAGCTCACTTCGCAGGGAAAAAACGCAAGGACAACTAAGTCGTACCAGAGCAGTGTCATGCGCCAGTGCCAGCCGCGCTCTTCCTCGTTCTCCACCGCCTTTATCCCCGGAAGTTGCCATCATCTGTGTCCAGAAAAACCTGGATACAGTTTCATTCCCTTTTCGAGTCTGGTCCGGGTACACTCTACCCAGCATGAGGTCCTTCCATGCCAGCGAGAGAAAAGGAGAACCATGAAGGGAGCCGTTCGTCGGATGAACGTCCTGGTTTCACCTGCTCTATGCGAGCAACTTCTTTGCAGGGAAGAGCAATAGCGCTGATTCCCTCCTCGCCCAGAAGGACCCAGTGCGCTTGGTCGTTGTGGCAAGCCTTCCGACAGGGAGGCTTGCTAGACCCACACAAAGAGGTGTCGCTATGTGGCCATTCTGTTTCTGGAGGGGTACCGAGGGATCACACACGCAGGGCATTGCCACCGTATCTGAGGGTCTCACTCGACGGGTTCATATCGCAAAGAGAGGACGACACACATGCTTGCTGGTGAGCACTGCTCTCCTGATAGGGGTCTCTCTGCTTGCCCTGGCGGGTGGCGGAGCCACAAAAGGGAACAGGATGGCACAGACGGCACTGCAGCATAATGGACCTTCACCTTCCGCGCCAGAGCTGATCTCACATGCGCCTCAACCTCCACTGTCAGGGGCTGGAGGGATCGGGGCAGAACCCACAGCATCCCAGGGGCCATCTGCTCCCTGTAGCTCACTCAACCCGTTGGACCCGACGTGTTGGGCGCAACTGGCCGCCAAGGCGATGGCACAGTGGATCGCCCAGGCCATTTTATCTGCGCTCCAGCCTCTCATCGAGAGTATTGACCATAACTCGCTCAATATTCTGACCCAGACGCCCCTGCTCACCCAGACAACGACTGGCAGCTCCTCGCTGGATGCAACCATTGTCGTCCTGTGGAACTGGGCCATCGGGGTGGTCGACGCCGCCCTCACCATCTTCATCATTCTGGGCGGCTACAGCATCATGCTCCGCAGCCGCACGCAGGAGGTCCTGGATGTGGGTGTGCGCCTGCTCTTTGCCCTGGTGGCGGCTCACTTCAGCCTGCTGTTCATGCAGGTGTTCATCCAGATCGAAAATGCGCTCTGTGATGGCATCATCCATCTCTACCAATTAACGATCCTCACCAACACCCTGACAGCGCTTCTGCAAGGGAATCTGCTTGCCAGTAGCCTCATCTTGTTCGTGTTGGGTCTGGTGCTCTGCGTGATGTTTTTGCTCATCGTGTGGCAGATGCTGGTACGCCTGGCGCTGCTCTCCGCGCTGGTGGTGCTGGCCGGACCGGCGATGCTCTGTTTTGCCTCGCGCTGGACTTACGCCTGGGGACGGCTCTGGGTTGGCCTCTTCGCAGGGACGCTCTTCGTCCAGTTTTTTCAGGTGGTGGTCCTGGCTCTGGGAAGCATCCTCGTCTCCAGCTTGAGTACGGGCGACCTCTTCCACCTCGACAGCACCATCCTGACCCTGCTGGTGAGCATCGCTGTCTTCTCGCTGGTGTTGCAGATCCCTGGCCTCATGCGCCAGTGGGCTATTCGTCCCATTGTCCAGGCCGCAACGGCCACCGCCGAAGAGGTGCAGGGGAGGGCAGACTATCTTGCTCGCACGGCGACCTCTGTGGCGCTCCGAATGGCCTTGTTGTGAAAGGGGAAGGAAGAGGAGATGGGCAGTTCCACATCGAAACTCCTGGGTGGACTCGTTGGCGTCATCGTCCTAGGTGTGCTGGTCCTCATGGTGATAGTAGTGCTCCTCTCGGGTGCCCTGGCCTTGCTCTCGGGCACCGAGTCTGGCACCGGATGTGCCACGTCAAGAGCGACTGCTTCGGGCTGTGTTCCTCCCACGGGGAGCGCGGTAGCCGTGGTGCAGTTGGCGCTCCAAATGGCGGCTCACCTGTACGTGAATCCTGCCTGCAATGGGGTCGCCAGCTACCCGAAGTGCTATGACACCTGGTATGATGGCGGTTTCCCCCAGGTCGTCCTGGCGTATGGGCAGCGTTTCTGGCCGGGAAGCTCTGCCTGGCACAATGGAATCTTCCAATGTGTGAGCTATGTGCTTGGCGCCTATTCGCAGGTCAATCCACTACCGGCCAGTGGAAACGCGATTGACTTCTGGGGGTTGTATCAGCATCGACCTGGATGGTTGGAGATCCCTGTACGACGCAGTCTGCCCTATCCTGGCGACATCATCGTGTGGCAGCATGCGCCAGATGGACATGTGGCCATCGTCACGGCAGTGGTGCCTCCCTCTGGAAGGAAGGATGGGATGATCACCTTTGGACAAGCCGACGCGCCTACCGCGCTCGATGTGATGCCGCTCCATCCCGATCTCTCGGTCAGCACCTGGCCTGGCTACACCGTGCTCGGGTATATTCGCCCACTCATTCCTGTGGCTGCCTCCACATCTCTACACGCCTTGGTCTCCCTTGCCGCGCAGGATGCCCTCGCGGTGGGCATTTCGCCCACGCTGTATGTGCGGCAGATCAACGCGGAAAGCAGCTTCAATCCCAAAGCGGTGTCGCCTGCCGGTGCCGAAGGCATTGCCCAGTTCTTGCCAGCGATCGCACAAGCGTTGGGAGTGGATCCTTGGGATCCGGTGGCCGCCTTACGTGCAGCCGCTCGTCTCATGGCCAGCTATGTCAGCCGCTACGGTGGCGACTATGCCAAGGCACTGGCTGCCTACAATGCAGGACCACCGACTCTCGATGCAGCGCTCACCAGCTGTGGCGCACACTGGCTGGTGTGCATGCCGGACGAAACACAACACTATGTCCATCTCATTATGCAGTCGTGATCAGGAAAGGGAATACTCCATGGTGGCAACCCATGTGTTCACTGCAGCGCTGCTGGTGCCTGCCGACATCAACCAGACGCTCATCAATTTTGCCAATATCCTCATTGCCTTCTCCGGGGGAGCCTGCGTCATCATGCTGGCCATCGGTGGGTACCTGTTCATGACTTCGGAGGGCAACCCCCGGCGCAGAGAATATGCGTATGGAGCCCTGGCAGGGGCGGCGATTGGCCTGATGATCGTCATTCTTGCACCCAGCCTCGTCTCGACGTTGACCGGTGCGATCGCCAAATAGCCGTTGCAGAAAGAGGATTATTCATGGTGTCACACCAGCAGCAGTACCATATCAACCCGACGCAGCTGGGTGCCCCGGAGAAACTGCTCTGGGGGCTTACCGCCCGGCAACTGTTCATCCTGGCGCTCGGATGCAGTCTGGGGTATCGACTGTGGGCAGCGTGCGCTTTCCTGCTGGCCTCTGGCCTTGCAGGCTTCGGAATACGTTTGCTCCTGGCCTCTTTGCCAGTGCTGCTGGCCCTGGCTCTCGCCACCATCCAGCTCGGTGGGCGCTTTCTCGAAATCTGGGCGATCCTGCTGTTGCGCTACTGGAGCAAGCAGAAACAGACCGTCTGGTGCAGTGTGCATGTCAAAGACCGTTACGCGCTTGTGTCTGCTCGAGAGCGGCAGGTGATGGGCAACAATAGCGCACCTGGAGAAGAAGGTGAGTGAGCAGATGACACAGACAGCACACAACAAGCGGGGCAGCCAGGCCTATAGCAGTGTCCAGGAGCGCCTGGTGCATGTTCGGGAAGTACATGACCAGGTTCTGTGCCTGGCATCGGATCGGTCTCCGTCCGGGCGGGACTATGTGACCGTGCTGGAGGTCGAAGGGATCAACTATGGCCTCAAGAGTCCGGAGGAGCAGAACGCCGTCATCGCCAAGTATCGCGCCTTGCTCAATGGGCTCTCCTATCCGCTCCAGATCCTGGTGCGCATCTTGCCACTCAATCTGGCCCCGTATATCGCCCATCTTACCGGCTCTTCGCCTGCCGGGCAGGAAGGCATCTGGGAGCAATTAGCCCGGTCTCATAAGCAGTTGCTTGAGCAGCTTGCGCGTGAACGTACCTTGCTGGAGCGGCACTTCTACCTCGTGGTCCCGGCCACGCTTGCAGATGATATCCCGAACACCCCTGGTCAACGCATACAGCAGGTCCCGTGGCCCTGGGGTCGCAGACAGCACACCCAACGTGCGCAAGAAGAGGCCTTTGACCAGGTGAGCGTGCTGCTCGCGACACGTGCACGGGAACTCATACGCCAACTGGGAAAGATGGGCTTGCATGCACGTCGTCTGAGCCAGCAGGAACTCATCACCCTGTATGCGCACTGCCTGCTGTCCCAGCGAGCCGTTCATGCACCCTTGCCGGAGGCTGTCCTCGCCGGTATCGGTCGACCTCACCAGCCACAAGGGAGTGGCCAGGCGACGAACACGCTGGGAAGCGTTGCTCTGGTCAGCGCAGCAGAGGAAGACGAAGAAGATATGCAGCAAGGCAAGGGGACGAAACGCACACCAGCAACGACAGCCTCGCCGGGAATGTTGCCGTTTTCCCAGCTCGCGGACCGGCTGGCACCGGCCAGTGTGACCCTCAGTGACAGGATGCTCTGCCTGGGGCACGCCGAGCCAGAATATGTCAGCACGATCATCATCGATAGCTTGCCACGCGAACTGCCCTACGGCTGGCTCAAACCCCTGTTGGAGTTGAGTGAGCCTCTGGAGCTCAGCATTCATCTACGACCCCTCAATCGGACCGCCATGATCGGCAAGCTGCGCTGGGCCAGGACCGGGCAGGATGCCCTCTCTCCCTGACACATTTTGGCTAGAGAAAATTGGAAAGGAGTAAAGAGGAAGCAAACGAGATCGTCTCAATCAAGAGACAAAAAATCTCAGCTTGGAGGGACGATCTCAATGAATGCATCGATCACATTATGGGAGAAGTGGCACGAACAAGTCAAGGAGATGTTGCCAGGAGTGCATGGACACCAGAAGAAAACGTTAGCGCTCTGTGTCTTAGGTATCATCCTCTCGCAGAGTGCGGTCTTGCAACGGATGGCTGAAGCAATTGCGCTGCATGGGATCAGCGAGGCAAAGATGCCCAGTATCGAACGACGCTTTGGGCGCTTCGTCGCTAACGAGCGAATCCAGGTGAGCAAGATCTGGAAGCAATTTCTCACGCAGGTACTGGCGTATTGGAAAGGAAAACCGGTGCAGCTGGTGCTGGACTGTACGCCGTTCGATGACCGAGCGATCATTGTCTATGTGGGACTGCTGGTACACTCGCGGGTCCTGCCGGTGGCGTGGCGCATCATGCCAGCGCAAGAGAAATGGGATCAAGCCCAGTGGAAGCTGGTAGGCGAGCTGCTGGATGAAGTCAGCCTCCATCTGGAACCGACGGACTGTACGCTGATCGCGGATCGAGGCTTGGCAGGCTCACCCTTGGTGAAGCTGTGTCGAGATCGGAAATTCCATTATCTGCTGCGCGTGTGCAAGGAACATACGTGCCGCCGGTGGATGGCAGGCTGCTGGACGCCGTCGTGCGCCTTCCAATATATCATCCGCAACCAAGGGCAGCAGTGGTTTGGGCGCATTTTGCGAGGGCTCGATGAGCAGACGATTGAGACCTGGGTGAGTGCCGTCTGGGATCCAGGGCACAAGGAGGCTTGGCTCTTGATTTCCGATCTACCCGCAGGACGTCGGCGCGTGCGCGAGTATGGGTGGCGCATGCGCGTGGAGTCCACGTTTCAAGATGACAAAAGCCGCGGCTGGAACCTGGAACACAGCTTGATTGAGGATCGGGAGCGGCTCAATCGGCTCCTGCTTTCGCTGTTTGTGGCCATGTGGTGGGTCACGCATTTGGCTGCTTCCTGTATCCATCATGGCCACCGTGATCGCTTCGATCGCCATGATCGACGCGACAAAGGCATCTTTCGGCTCGGACGCTTATGGCTCTTGGATATCCTGCGTCGCGCACGCACCGCTGCTGCCCTCGTCCATTGTTTACCGTTCCAGAAATTGCCGACTGGATGGCGCTTCGCTTTGCGTTTCTAAAATGTGTCAGGGAGAGAGATGGATCCTCCTGCCTCGGGATGATCACGACAGCCGTCATCCCCCTTGTGGATGTGGTCGAGAACTGATACTCTGTCGCGGCATGGATACGCAGGCTATCACCAGCGATAAGCCTGGCTTCTTCTTCACCCACGCGTGCAAGCATGGCACCAGTGACGAGATAGACGAGCAACTCGCATGCCTGTCTGCATGGTGCTGACATTATCCCCGCCTGCATGTGCCCTTCAAGGAGCACCAACTGGGAAGGCGGCGTGCCAGCTGGCGTGGTCATTTCACTCATCAGCGCAATGAGCATCATGTTTCCAGGGACGTCTCTCTCCCCTAGAAAACACCCGGAACGGTAATAGTCCATGAAAGACATGCTCCTTCTTCCATAGCGAGGACCTTCGAACAGTGCTGCTGCTCTCCAGTATCATCCGTGCCCTCGGCGCACACGTACCAACAGGATCAGCAATCGTCACGCTGGTGTTCCATCAGGCCAGTAGGACGTGGTTTCTTCATCAAAGAACACCCAGGCCACCAACTTCTCGTTGGTGCGGCGATTGCAGACGCGGTAGAGAATCCCGGGTGAGATGAAGATGATGTCACCACAGCGGAATGCATAGCTCTGCCGGCTGTCTTCGTGTTCTCCTACCTCGATGGTGCCCTCGCCAGCGATGATCACCGCCATCTCCATCCCCCCCACCCGCATGATACTGAAAGGGGAAGAAGGCACCCGCCTCCGTCTCTACCAGCGCCATCTTCAACCGCGCTGCACCGAGTTCGATCAGGCCACAGTGGGTCACCGTGTTGCCCTCAATTGGAGCCTGGAAGTAGCTGCCAGCCGTCGTGCGATCGGCAGCGCGCACAATGCGCACCTCTGCTGCTTGTTGCTCCATCACTGCCTCCTCTCAGTGCTACTGCTGCTCTGTGCATCCTCCCGCGCTAAGGCCTTTCCAAGCTTCTGCACCACTCGTGGACGCACAGAAGCCTGGTGCAAGAAAAAGTGCCCACCCGGGAACAGGCGCAGCTGGAAGCGCTCAGCCGCCTGCTCTCCCCAGCCGCAGAGTTCCGCTGGCGTCACCTCGGTGTCCTCTCGGCCCCCGTAGACGATGATGGGGCACGGCAAGGACCCGGCGGGACGGTAGTGGTAGCTCAGACGTAAGGCATATCCCGCGCGCAGGAGCGCAAGTTTTCCTGCCAACGCCTCAGAGTGGGTACCAGCGGCTCTGAGCGCTCGCGTGAGCGTCTCATCATCTGGCATACCGGGCAAGCGTTCGGGGAGTTGGGGCGCACGGCAGGCGGCAATGGCTAACAATAGCGGTCTGATCTGCTGCTGGCACAGCCGCCGCGCCACTTCAAAGGCGAGCAGGCCGCCCAGGCTGTGGCCGAAGAGTGCCAGCGGAAGCCCTTCCCCTACCATGGGCAGCACTGCCTGCACCAGGGCCTCGACGAGGTGCTCGCACTCGGTCATAAGCGGTTCACCGATGCGTGTGCCATGGCCGGGCAGCTGGATGGCCGCGACTTCTACCCACGCTGGCAGCCCAGGGGTGGTAGCACAGAGGCGCCAGAGCGATGTTCCTCCTCCCGCATGGGGAAAACAGAGCAGCCGTACCCTGGCCTCTTCGCATGGCGTAAGACGGACCAGCCAGGGATTGACTGAGGTTGTGCTCATAAGGGACATCCTTTCCATGTGCTGCCCAGGAGATGATAGAGACAGGTCCCACTCGAAAGGCAGCGCCAGTGTGGCCGGGGCAGCGCCCGCTCGTCCACTTTGTCATGGTCACTCAGCGGGAGGTCATGCAGCCACACGTAGCACCTGGGCACCATGTACGCCTCCAGTCCGGCTTCCACCAGAGATGCATTGAGCGTCTCTTTCGTGGTGAGAGCCTGGTGTTCGCCTTTCGCGGGCACGACATAGGCCACGATTTGCTTCGTGCCTCCCTCGTCCTCGCACACTGAGACGGCACAGCCGCCTATGCTGCGCTGCTGATGGAGCGCCTGCTCGATCTCTTCCAACTGCACACGACGACCTCCAGCGATCTTGACCTGGCGATCACCATTCGCCCGGCCAAAGATGCGCACTCTTCCATTCGAGAGAAAACATCCTTCATCACTGGTATTGTAGAGACGCTCGCCGGGTATGACAGGATGCGCGATAAAACGCTCCGCAGTGAGGTCCGGTCGGCTGTAGCCGCGTGCGAGGCACCTGCCTCCTGCATACAAGGTGCCAGACCTCCCATCAGGGACGGGCTGGAGCTGCTCATCCAAGATCAGCAGTTCCACGCCTGGCAAGGGGAATCCGACATCAGGTGGGTTCTCAGGCGTACAGTCCCCCAGCGTCAGGCACACCGTGCACTCCGCCGGACCATAGGCGTTGATGATGCGCAGACCCGGTCGCGCATACCGCTGGACGACGGTAAGAGGCAGAACCTCACCTGCGATGATCAGGGTGCGGAGTGGGGCGAGGTCGGTCTCTGGCATCTGCGCATCCATGAGCACCGAGGGGGTCAAGGTTGCCACCGTGACCTGGTGCCTGGCCAGGAAGGCAGGCAGCGTTGGTCCAGGGCGCAGCACCTCACGTGTTGCCATCATCAGGCAGGCTCCACTGCAGCCGGCGAGCACGATCTCTGAAATCACCGCATCGAAGGTCCAGGCGGCAAATTGCAGGATGCGGTCCGAAGGCTCGATGTCAAAGCCACGCATTTGTCCCGCTGCCAGGTTCCTGAGGCTGTGGTGTTCCACCAGGACAACTTTTGGCTCGCCAGCCGTCGTCCCTGATGTCGCTATCAGATATGCGAGGGTGTTGGGGGAAAGCGTGTTTGTTGGAGCTGCGGTACTGCGTCGTGCAATGGCTGCTTGTTCTGTGTCCAGGCAGAGCACCTGCGCTGATCCGGCAAGGAGACCCAAACGCTTCACCAGGTGCGCCTGCGTCACCAGCACGCGCGGTCGTGCCTCTTTGAGGAGAAACGCCAGCTTTTTCTCCGGGTAGGATGGGGCAGGATTCAAGAGGAGAAAGGCTCCCCCTGCTTTGAGCGTCGCCCACACACTGATGAGCATATCCAGGGAACAGGCGCGATCCACCGCGATGCCAACGACGACTTCTGGTCCGACCCCACGCTCCTGAAGGGAATGCGCCAGCTGGTTGGACCTGGCATCGAGTTCTCCATAGGTCAACTGCTCTGCTCCAAAAATCGCTGCCACCGCGTTGGGGTGCGCCTTTGCAACCGAGGAAAAGACCTCCTGGACGCAGGTCGATCTGATTTCCGGGTCCCTGGTTGGCGTGGATGTTCCTGATATGACGTGTGTTAGCGCTGTTGTCATACCCGTTCTCCTTCGTTCCAACAGACAGGGAGCGTGAGCAGGCCCCCAATGTTCACATTCGGGTGCATTGGGAGCATCGCCCCTGGCTGCGAGAGGCGCAGGTCTGGCAAAGCACGCAAGAGCCCGGCGTAGGCAGCGCGCAGTTCTACCCGCGCAAGTGGCGCACCCACGCAGAAATGCGCGTCTCCAGGGGGTCCGAAGGCGAGATGAGGCCTGGACAGTGGCTGCACGAGTTCTGAGGCAGAAAGGGTGCCTGATCGGTGTGGACAGACGGCGAGGAGATTGGCAGCCTTCAGGAACAAGATGAGTTTCTGTCCTGCCAGGATGCACCGCCCTTCCAGCTCGATATCGCTTGTCGCCCAGCGTGCGATAGCGGAGGTGGGAGTCACCAGGCACAGCAGGTGCTCCACGAGCGTGTTGATAGCTGACGGCTTCGCCTGCACTTCAGAAGAGAGCTGTCTCCAGCAGGGGCCAGCCTCCAGCAGCAGATGCACACCATCCGTGATCACCTTCTTCGCGGTGACGCGCCCAGCAGCAAGCAGCATCATCGCTGTGGCGATCAGCTCGTCCTCGGAGCGCCAGGTCTGCTCTTGATCAATCGCATCTTCTGCCGCCACCAAGATGCTCAGCAGGTCCTCCCCACGGTGAGCACGTTTGTCCTGCAGGACCTCGCGTAGGGCTTCCCTGAGCGTGAAGATCGCGCTGGTCTCGCCTCCCCTATACCCGCTCGTGACATCAGCAAAGGCGTCTGCCCCTGCCATCAGCGCACGCACCGTCTCTGGATCACTCGTCGGCAGACCGAGCGCAGCCGCCATCACCCGATCGGTGAGCGGGGTCGCGAAATCGCTCACGACATCCATGTGCCCTTGTGGCAGGACATCGCACAGTAACTGATCCACGGTCGTGCTGAGAAAGGCGAGCAGCGAACCATCCGGATGCAGCAGAGACGCCAGGGCCGCGCGCAAGAGTCGAGACACGCGGCGGTGTTCCTCTCCATCAGAGAACAGGGCCTGCTGCATTACGAGGTGCATGAGCGGAGAAGGCGGGCTCGTCGGTTCTGGGGGATGGGCTGAGAAATGCTCTTGGTCAGTGACGATACGCCCGATCGTCGCCTCATCGGTGATGTGCCAGCAGGCTCCCTCAAACCAGAGGGGCCCGTGCTCCTCCTGCAGCCGTAGATAATAGTCCAGAGGACGATCCCGCCTCATGGCCCACGTCGCCACAGCAGGCACGGCCCCCTCACTATGCACCAGAGTGGTGCTCTTGCCTACCTTTGTGGAACTTGGTGTTCCTCCCATACGATGTCATCCTTTCTTTCGACTATTCGCTCGACAATCCAAATGAGGAGCATACACGCAATGCTGCATGCTCATCTTTGTCTGGTGAAGGGGGGATCATCCCCGTCTCTGGGGCAGAGATCTGGCTGGTATGCCAGGTGAGATCACTGACGGCATAGCCTAATTGCGCGCAGAGATCCTCCAGGTGGGAGTCTACGCGTGTCACCATCAGCCCAAAGCCTTCTCCACCACTGCCAATCCCGACGCCGATGTGCAGGGTGACACAGACCCCACAGGGATGGCTGATTGCCTCAAGCACCAGCGGCACGGCTGCCAGCATGGTGGTGACCACCTGTCCATCCCGCATCTGCTCCTCAAGATCATCCGGGTGAACTAACATCGATGTCCTCCGTTTCTCGAACACGCTCTTCCGTCAACAATACACGCGGGGAGCGCACACGACCCACTGGTTTCTCTGCATTGAGGGAGGCCGGCTCTCGTGCAGCACCATCCTGCCAGCTTCGCCGGACTCCTGCGAGAGGAGTGGCTTTCCTATCCTTCACACGACCCCAAAACAAGTCAGAGGCCCGGGATTGTGCCGCTCATTCAGAAGAATGGCCGTATCCTCGTGTTTGCTATTGGGGTTGAGCGTCGCCACCACCGAGGGATTTCTGGCATCAAAGCCGGCCGCAGCCACAATCTCCACGTCGATGGCAAAGGGTGGGTAGCCAATAATAACACCATTACTGCACGCGATACAGTAGCTCGTAAACAACAGGGAGTCCGTCAGCGTCTGGCCAGGCGCCAGATTGGGGACGGGAAAGTTGCCTGCATGGTTGCCCGTGCCCAGATCGCCACAGCCGAGTTGCGTAAGACGGTACCTGGCGACAATGCGTCTGACGGGGAAGCCGCACTTGTTCGTGACATCGATGTTGAAGGCGGCCCCATTTCCTGTCGTCGGTACGTCCGTACGTTCCCACAAGGTGATGTAGAGACAAGACTTTGACGACATGGCAGGAATATCGCGCCTCGAAGCCTTCGACGTGTGGGCAGAGGCGGTGGCCGGGAAAGCCAGGACGAGGACAACAAGCAAGAAACTGGCAACAGGAAACAGCCGTCCAACGAATGGGCAATGTGGTCGACCTGCTGCAGATGGTCGAGAAACCAAAGGTGTCATGAAACGTCTCCTTTGTACGGTATCGGGCCAGAAGGCCCCATCTGTTCTTCGGCGAAGCATCTCCAGCATCTATCCTATCCTCCAACTGTGGGAAGCACCGTCGGGGTGCTGGAGATGTCAAAAGCAGGCACAGGCAAGGATTGCAACGCCTCCAGGGCAATGCCCATCGCCTCTGTCGCCACCCAGTCCTCGGTCTCACCTGCGTTGTCCCCGCTTTGCAACACGAGCGGTTTCCAGTCGGCGGTCTCCTGGTCGAGATAGCCGTGCCCCGCTGCGTAATAGGCATTGTTAACGGCCACCTGCTCCATCGCCGTGACCATGCTGCTATACTGGCCATCGGTCACGGTATTGGCCACCTGGAAGGCTTCCAGCATGAGCAGCTGCTGCCCACCCTGCTTCGTTTTCTTGGAGAGGACCGGAGTCCCCGGATGGGTGATGGTCTTGCCAGGGAAGGTCAGGGCCGCATAGTAGCCCAGGTGGTGGCTATCCCACAGCCCCAGCGTATTGGGGTGTGCTCTGAAGGGTGCAAGCAGTTCTTGCGCTTTGTCGAGGAGCGTTTCATCAGCGGTGACGTTGTAGGCATCCAGCAAGGACAGGATTTCCTGGGCAGCCAGCCCAATGGTGATGCGCCCGCCATTGATCAGCTGACCGCCCTGATCGGTCCCGCGAAAAAACGTTTCTGTTGGATTGAGCTTGCCATTCGGAAGGAGTACGTTGTCCATGTAGGAGGCAAAGACGTGGGAATGACTCAGAAACGCATGCTTCTCGACAAAGGCCAGGATGGTCTTGCCATCTTTGCTCCACTGCGGATGGTGGAAGAGTGATCCTGCTTGCAGCAAGGCAGCGCCGGCTTCGAGAGCTTCATCCACGGGATAGTAGGCGTGGGGATGGCTATAATTGGTCTTATAGTACGCCCCAAGCTTCCGGTGGAAGTGCGCCGTATCCAGGGACTGCGCTTCTGCCTGCGCGGTCTGCTGATAAAACGAATCGTGTGAGAGGTGGTACAAATTAATGAGCGTGTCAAAAACCCAGCCCCGTTCATCAGGATGATTGCTGAATTCGGCTTTGACAATGGTGGTGTACTTCATCAGTTCAGTGTCAAACTGGGTATCGTCGGGATGCTGCCTCTTATAGAGCCACAGGTTCTGCACATAGCGCAGGTCTGCCAGGCGATCTTGTTGTGGAGGCACCTGAGAGCCATTCGCAGTGCCAGTCGCATCAAAGTTGGTTTGGAACGGATCCGTGCCATAGCGCCAGTTGAGCCACAGCCCTCCCTGGCCGCCACTCGCCTGGGCATCGTAGCCGTTGCTCTGCATATTCTGCAGGACATTGATAACGATAGTTGCAGCATCGATTGATGGAATGGTCCCTGTCAGGGTGGATCTGCTCGCAGCATAGCTGGGCAGTGCCGTCGACACGAGCACCAGGAGGAACACCACGACTCCTCCAGGAGCGAGAAACCATCGGGAGCGCATAGAAAACTCCTTCTGTAAAGAAAAATGTGTCAGATGAGACAAACAAAGCTACAAGAACAACAAGGATATCCTGACTTCCATATGG
>WNFB01000975.1_pt1 | contig 23950 bp, 27 predicted proteins | sample 5400501 | NCBI WGS metagenome assembly WNFB01 (sample SAMN13153341, study PRJNA577476) | soil metagenome | isolation source: 200 cm saprolite under Douglas fir tree site 2 hole 1 | place: USA:California | collected 2015-04-18 | reverse complement strand
AAAGTGAAGTTGATGAATAAACTTTATCAAAAGAATGAAAGAGGAACTTTCATGACCTTACATCAGCTTAAAATTTTCGCTGCCGCTGCGAAACACCTAAATATGACCAAGGCATCGCGGGAGCTTCATGTCAGTCAATCTTCGATTTCCCAACAGCTTAAATTACTCGAGGAAGAATACGAGGTAAAACTTTATAATAAAATCGGGCGAGGGATTGAGCTGACGGAAAAAGGGCGCCTGCTCTTGATAGATGTTAAACCAATTCTTGATCAAATCAAAAAGCTGAAAGAGAAATACAATAATAAAGAAAGGCATGACCCGACTAGACCCAACGAAATGGTATAGACCAAATTTTATGTTTCAAAGTGAGCTCAGCGATTTCTCATGAGAGTGCTATCGACAGTGGGGATGCAATTTAAGAATTAGCAACTAATCCAGCGTTTTACGGTAGCGATTCAGAGCAACTGCAGCGGCAACGAGCAGGAATACCGCCAGCGGCCAGATTTGCGGCCAGGTTTCCATAAAGCCATTTCCCTTCAGCAGCACTCCCCGCACGATGCGCAGGAAATGCGTCAGCGGCAACGCCTCGCCGATCCACTGCGCCCATTCCGGCATGCCGCGAAACGGAAACATAAACCCGGAAAGCAGCAGTGAGGGCAGGAAAAAGAAAAATGCCATCTGCATGGCCTGTAACTGATTTTTTGCCAAGGTGGAGAACGTGAATCCCACGGCAAGATTGGCGGCGATAAAAAGAATAACCACCACCGATAGGAAAAGGAGACTGCCTACGATGGGTACGTTGAACAGGAACCGCGCCGCCAACAGAATTAACGTGATTTGGAGATAGCCGACGACGATATAAGGCACGATTTTGCCGACCATCACCTCGATCGGCGTTACCGGCGTCGCCAAAAGATTTTCCATCGTGCCGCGCTCGTATTCGCGGGTTACCGCGAGCGCAGTCATCATCACCATGGTCATAGTCAAAATCACCCCCATCAACGCCGGGACGATATTGTATTGCGTAATGCCTTCCGGATTGTAACGCCGGTGCACGCGAATCTCCGCCGGCGCCGGCTTCGGTTGCAGATATTGCAGGCTGCCTTGAAGATCGCGGTTAAAAACCGTTTGACTTAAGCTAACCAGCGCGCCCAGCGCGTTGCTGGTCGCCGCCGGGTCGGTGGCGTCGGCTTCCAGCAGCAAAACCGGCTGCTCGCCGCGTTGCAGCTTACGGGAAAAATTTTCCGGGATCGTAAGCACAAATTGGACTTCGCCCAAGGCCAATAGGCGCTGCGCTTGCGCTTCGCTGTGGATTTGATGGGTGACGCGAAAATAGCCGCTGTTCTCCATGCCGCGCACCAGGGTGCGGGAAAAGACACTGTTATCCAACGGCAATACCGCGGTGGGCAGATTTTTCGGATCGGCATTGATGGCGAATCCGAACAGCAGCAATTGCATAATCGGCACGCCGATGATCATGGCGAAGGTCAGGCGGTCGCGGCGCATCTGAATAAATTCCTTCACCAGCATGGCGCGAAGCCGTGCCCAGGAAAATATCCGGTTCATGCGTCCAAGCTGTCCTCGGCGCTATCCATGAGGCTGATGAAGACATCCTCAAGATTCGCTTGCGCCGGGGTCCAGCGATACCCGGGCATACCGCTAAATGGTTTAAGGCTTTTGTTCAATGCTTTACTATCGGTTCCGCTGACATGTAAAGTATTGCCGAACGGCACCGCCTGATCCACTCCCGGTAAATTGCGCAGTTTGTTGGCGAGCCCGACCAGGTCGTCACCCTCGACGATGTAGGTCGTCAACCTTGCCTGTCGCACGACTTCTTCCACCGTGCCCTGGGCCAACAGCTTGCCGTAGGCAATGTACGTCAGTTCATGGCAACGCTCGGCTTCATCCATGTAGTGCGTGCTGACTAAAACAGATAAACCTTCCGCCGCGAGTTGATGAATTTCCTGCCAGAAATCGCGCCGCGCTTTCGGATCTACGCCGGCGGTGGGTTCGTCCAGCAACAGCAGCTTGGGTTCGTGCAATAAACAGGCGGCGAGCGCCAGGCGCTGCTTCCAGCCGCCGGACAAGGTGCCGGCCAGTTGATTGCGCCGGTCCTGCAATCCAAGCCGCGATAACGATCGATCTACCGCCTGCGCGCGCTCCGGCACGGCATACATGCGCGCGATGAAGTCCAGGTTTTCGCTGATGCTCATGTCTTCGTACAAACTGAAACGCTGCGTCATGTATCCGACTTGGCGCTTGATTTCGGCGGCTTGGGTGAGGATGTCGAACCCCAGGCAAGTGCCGCTGCCGGAGTCGGGGGTCAGCAGGCCGCACAACATGCGAATGGTGGTCGTCTTGCCGCTGCCGTTCGGTCCCAAGAAACCAAAAATCTGGCCGCGCTTTACCTGAATGGAGAAATCTTGCACCACTCGCTTGCCGCCAAAGCTTTTGTTCAACCCGCGGACATCGATAACGACGTCGTTCGCGTTCATGGCTGTTTTAATTGCACATCCACCGGCTGGCCGGGATGCAGCTTTACCGCCTCTTCAGGCGCGGGAAACGCCTCCACCAGAAACATCAACTTGTTGCGGTTTTCCTTGCTGTAGATGACCGGCGGCGTGTATTCCGCCTGCGAGCTGATATAGCTGATTTTTGCGGCGAGTCTGTCTTTGCAACCGTCGCAGGTAACCGATACCGCCTGGCCGGCGCGTAAAGCACCGACTGCAGTCTCCGGAACAAAAAAACGCACCTTGATATTCTGCGGCGGCAACAAAGAAATCACCGGGCTGCCGGCCGGCACCCATTCACCTTGACTGAATAACGTTTCGGTAATGAGACCATCCAGCGGCGCCTTAACCGCTTTTTGCGCCAGCTTCCACTCCGCCTGCGCGAGGGCGGCGCGCGCGGCCTCTACTTCCGCCGCCGCCGCGCGGATCTCGTCCGGCCGTCCTGACAGGGTCGCGGTTTCCGCTTGTGCCGCCAGCTCTTGTACTTTGGCTTTATCGCGTTCATAGGCGGTTTTCGCCTCATCGAGTTTTTCCCGCGGCACGATGCCTTCGGCAGAGAGCTTGTCATACCGCTTAAACTGCGTCTCCGACAACTTAAGCGCCGCCTCCGCCTGTGCCTGTTGCGCCTGGATAGCCGCGATCTCGGACGGGCGCTTGCCTTTTTTCAAATTACCGAGCCGCGCCTGCGCCTCACCCAACCGCTCCGCCGTTTCACGCTTGGCCTGCACCTCATTTTCCTGCTCCAGCGTGAATAAAGGCGCACCCGCTTTTACCTCCATGCCGCGGCGCACGGCGAGAAAATTTAAGTTCCCGGCGAACGGAACCGCGATGCGCACATACTCGCCTTCGGCATAACCCTGGAATTGTTGGGTCGCTGGGGACGAGCAGCCGGCAAGCAACAGCGCAATCGGTGCGCCCAGCCTAACGAGTTCGGATTTTGCAAAAAGTCTTTCCATCACTAGGAAATAGGCTGGCCTGCGGCATCCACTACTTTTACCTGAACCGGTATCCCTCGTTTTACGCTTTCGGTGACGACGCAGAAATCCTCAAATTGCTCCAGGCATCGTTTTAACCAGGCGGAATTGGAAGTATCTTCATCCAGCTTAATCTCTATCTCCAGCCCACTCACGCGCAGACGCCCACGCGCGTTGCGCGTATAAGTGCCTTTGGCGGTAGTAACAATGCCTTTTGGTTTTTGTTTGAATTTCTGAAAACAGAAAATCAAACTTGCGCTTAAGCAATTGGCTACCGCCGCTGCCAGCAGCCGCGACGCGCCCGGCCCCTTGCCATGCCCCAACGGTTCCGGCTCATCGAGCAGCAAGGCCGATACTCCGTCCAGGTTAAATTTAACCTTGAATTCATAATCTTGAATTTGCTCCAGATGAATTGTAAATCCGTTTTGTTCGGACATATTTATCTCCAAAATTACCGGCGTCCCGGTAATTACGTAAATAACGTCAGCACGCCGGTGTATCCATAGAAACGGTTGTGCGAAATTTCGCCGTTCGCGAAAAATCCCACCAATGGAAAATCACCTAATGTTTCTCCGATTATTTTTAATTCGGCGGAATCGGGACCGAAAAGCATTTCTCCTCGGCCCAGACAAGAGTAATAAACCCCGCCCTTCGGTTGCTCTTTGAGGTCGCGTTTAATATCCTGCAACATTCTTTTCATATCGTCATGAGCGCTCGCGCTGTCGCGGCGGCAAAATATTAACGGCTGGCCGTGCTGCAATGGCTCGCCGATAGCAATAAACCTCTGCTTTACATCTATTCCCGGGCTGCGCACCAGATAATCGCCGGTATCCGAGCCCGCAACCGGCAACCCGACAAAGATATGGCCGTCCACGCGCCGCAAGTCGCGCGCCAGCACTTCGCCGATATCTTCCTTGAACACATCCAGCGCCGGCTTATCGTCGATTTCGATAATCAGATTGCCTTCACAGGCGGTAATGACATGACGCGGGCCGATCGGCGAGCAGCCTTGCGTCAGCCGGGTTGAGATCGACACCTTGCGCGAGAAGGAGACGCCGGAAACGCCGCCTTGCGCCACCTCGTCCGCGATCTGCACCACCTTACGGCGGGAACTGGTCAATCCTCCGGTAAGAAAACCGCTCTCCATCCGCTCTGCGAGCCGGGTGACGATTTCGACGATGCCGGAATGGCGCGGATCGCCATGTACAATAGCGAAATAGCCGGGCGCGCCTGGGGCAATGAAATCATCATGGGGAAAATTTTCATGCCGATCGATAATGCTGGGAAATACCCGGAATGAATCCGCCGGCAGCTCCGCCAGCATGACCGCGATTGCCGGCTGATCGAGATATTCCCGGCCGGTACTGCAAATGCCGATACCGACGGTGCCGACCCAATGTTTTACCGGGGTGCGGGTCTTAAAAAAAGCCAATATTTCCGACAAATAGCCGGAAAAGAAATCAGTAACATATAAAAAACCCAGATTGGCCGAGGACGGGATGGCGCCAAGCTGCACCAGACAGGATTCGGCGGTTTCCCGCCAATGGGAGGCGCTGGCGTGCCCGTACCTAAAGCTGCCAGTGGCCATGGGTGGGGTTCGGTGTCATGACCGGCCCATTATAAAGGCAACGCTGCCGCAGGTGAATCGAAGCAAATCCATCTGTTGATGCCGGTTGATGCGGCGAGGCCTATGCTTCAATAGGAATCTCCGGCTTTGCCGCCGACCGGGTTCCGGGCAGCGGCCGATTATCCGCAGGCCGATAGGTAAATACCAGCGAAAATTTCGGCAGATCGGTGCGATTGCGCCCGGCGGCATGGAAGGTGCGTGCATGAAAAAACAGCGCATCCCCGGGATTTAATTGGGCGGCAATTTGGGTCGCAATCAGGCGCTGGTTTTCCGGCAGGCCGGTGCGCAAGAATAGGGTCTCATCCAAGCGTTCACGCGCAAATGTCATCGTATGGGTGCCGGGCAACAGATAGAGACAGCCGTTTTCCGGCACCTCGGATCCTAACGCCAGCCATACGCTGACCAACTCCGGCCGCTCGAATGACCAATAGCGGATGTCCTGATGCCAATAGGTATCGCTGCTGAAGCGGGGATATTTGGTCATAATGCAATTATGGTGGGCTTGCGGCAGCACTAAATGGGGGCCTAATAGTTGCCGCACCCGGGCGATCACCGCGGGCTGAGTGGCCCAGCTGCTGAATAACGGATGCCGGGGATACGCCTGCAATAACCGGCGGACGGTGCGCCCACCGGGCGCCTCGCGCGAAGCAGGCGCGCCCGGATAATGCAAATCGGACTCGTATTCCACCGGACCCGGTTTTTTCGCCAAGGCCAGCTCGGTTAACTGGGTCATGGTTGCGCAGACTTCACGCGGGGCTAACCCGGGTGCAATGACATAACCTTGTTGGTGAAATTTTTCGACCTCGGCTTGACTAAACACACTGACCCACGGATGAATATTTTCTCACTTGCGAAGAAATGCCGGCGGCTGCCGGAAACCCCGGCGTAAGTTCCATTTAGGCAAAGCCACGAGCAGACGATAACCCAGTAATAAGGCGAGAATTAAACCATATATCAGCGGCTGCGTGATATCTTTTTTCACTAGCCAGAAATAATGCACTACGCCGCCGCTTGCGGTGATATATACCAAACGATGCAGTTGCCGCCAGCGTTTTACCCCGAGACGCCGCATCATCGCGTCGTTAGCGGTCACCGCGAGCGGAATTAATAACACGAAGCTGGCGAAACCGACGGTAATAAACGGCCGTTTAATAATGTCTTTATACATGGCATGTAAATCGAAGTATTGATCCAGCCATATGTAGGTCGCGAAATGCAGACAGACATAAAAAAAAGCAAACAGTCCGAACATGCGGCGCAGGTCCATCAGCCATCCCCAACCCATTATTTTGCGCAACGGGGTCGCGCACAAGCTGATCAGTAAAAATACCAGTGTCCAGGTGCCGGTGGAACGGGTGATCACCTCAATCGGATTGGCGCCTAAATCGTCGCTATAACCCAGCCAGATCAGCCGGGCCAAAGGCAGCAAACAGGCGATAAAAACGGCTGGCTTGACCCAAGTAAGATAACGCATCATCTGGTTTATTTAGAAATATTTTTTCAGATCCATGTTCTTATAAAGGTGCGCTACTTGGTCGGCGTAGCCGTTAAACATCAGTGTATCGCGCTTGAGCAATTCGCCGATGCGCCGCTCTTTTGCCTGGCTCCAACGCGGATGATCGACGTTCGGATTAACATTGGAATAAAAACCATATTCCTGCGAGGCCGCCTTGGTCCAGGTGGAAACCGGCTGCTTCTCGACGAAACGCATGCGCACAATGGACTTAATGCTTTTGAAACCGTACTTCCAGGGCACCACCAGACGCAACGGCGCCCCGTCTTGGTTCGGCAATACCTCATCGTAAAGGCCGACGGCCAAAATGGTTAAGGGATGCAGCGCTTCGTCTAAACGCAGACCCTCGACATAGGGCCAATCGAGCACCGGGGAATCCTGCCCCGGCATTTGTTTGCGATCATATAAGGTGACAAACTCAATGTACTTGGCGTTGGCGGTCGGTTCCGCCCGCTTAATGACCTCGGCCAGGGGAAACCCCACCCAAGGAATCACCATCGACCAGCCTTCAACACAGCGCAGCCGGTAAATGCGTTCCTCCAACGGGCTGATCTTGATTAATTCATCAATATCATAAACTTTTGGGCGCTTAACCTCCCCTTCCACCTTCACGGTCCAAGGGCGCGTGACCAACGTGTGGGCATTCTCTGCGGGCGAATACTTGTCGGTTCCGAATTCGTAAAAATTGTTATAGTTCGTGATGTGCTTATAAGGGGTCGGCTTCTCGTTGATGCTGAATACGCTTTTGCGCACCCCATTGAACTTAACCGCTGCCTGCACCGGGTTTGCTGTTAATAAACCCGAGCCGGCGACTCCCGCCATTACCGCCGCGGTCGACATGGTTTTTATGAAAGCGCGGCGATTGAGGTACAGCCGTTTATCCGTAATCTCGGAAGGTTTGATGTCGGCAGGTCTTTTTATCAGCATAGATTGCTCCGTTAAAGGCGCTTTAAAGAATTGGATTGTGCTTTTCAATCATAGTTCATGCGCATAGTTCGTGGGTTTGTACGGCACAGATCGATGCCTTATTCATCCCGCACGTAGACTTGCGTTAACCAGATCGGGGTCTGTTGTTCATAGCGTTTGCGAAACCCGGATGCGGTAATCCAGGCTTCGATTTTGCCCGGATCGTGGATATAGTTTCGCACCTGATTGCGCAGCAGCCACATGAGAAAAGCGATCACCGCCGCGCCGACGCGATTAACCGCGTTCGCGCGCGGATAAGTTAACGCATAGATCCTGCGCGTCTTAGACAGAGAACGCTGAGTCAAACCTTGCGCGTCCGGATAACAGCATACAACCTTGTCGAGGATGGTGACGTCGGCTGCAGGCAAATCCCCGGCAATATCCATAAAGTCACCGATCCGATAATCGGTACGGTCGCTAAGGCCGTTGTCTCCGGCAAGCGCGCGCGCCTCGGCGATCATTTTATCGGAAAGATCAATGCCAACGGCATAAGCCGCACCGGACTTAAGTAAGGATTGATGCAGATAACCGACGCCGCAACCGATCTCGAGCAGAGCGCAGCCTGTTATGCCGGCTTCTTGCAGGCCGGCGACCAGTTGTTTCTGCGACTTCTCCAGGCCTTTTCGCTGATACCGTTTACGATAACGCCGGGCGAACCAGGAAAAAAACCGGCCGGTGTCATGGGTTTGTGCGCTACAACAAGACACTCACTCTCTCCGGCAAAGCGGTAGTGTACAACGCGCGCGCTGCGAAGGGAAAAAATGATGGGACCCAAGCAGGGCTACAAAAAATCTGCGCGCCCCGGGTGGAGGCGCGCAGATTTGAATAAATAACGGCGCTGAAATCTCTTTATTTATCCTTGCCCAAACTATAGGGGCCGGAGCCGGACGCCATGACGTACATCATCCCGCCCATGATGGCCAGGTTTTTCATAAAATTACCCCACTGGTTTTGCATCTGCGCGGCATCCGCGGCCCAAAACGCATGAAAAATGAGCGTGGTGGGGATCAGCCACAAAAAGATCGCCAACGCCGCCCAACGCGCGCGCCAGCCGACGAGGATCATTAAGCCGCCGCCAACCTCGATAATAATGGTTAATACCAATAATACTTGCGGCAGCGGCAGGCCATGGCTTGCCATGTAGCCGACGGTCTGTTGAAAACCGCCGATTTTGCTATAGCCGGAAAGAATAAAAATAAGCGCCAGCAGGATGCGGCCGATTAAAGGACCATATTGTTTGGCTAGATTAAAAACTTGTGTCATGACTCCTCCTTCGAAAGTAAAGATTGATATTTAACGCTTTTTGTTTTACAACTCTTCAACTTGCGCGATTATTTTTACCCCTAACCACCTCAAGTAAAAACCTCATGATTTCCCATGGGACTTTTCCAGGGCGGCCCGTTGTTCCGGCATCGCTTCCGTTTGATACTTTGCTTTCCACCGTTCGTAAGGCATCCCATAAATAATCTCACGCGCCTGCGCGTCGCTTATTTCCATATTGCGCTCCTCGGCAGCGGCCCGATACCATTTAGAAAGACAATTGCGGCAAAATCCCGCTAAATTCATCAGGTCGATATTTTGCACATCGGTGTGTTCGCGCAGATGCTGAACCAAGCGTCGAAATGCGGCCGCTTCGAGTTCTACCTGCATCTTATCGTCCATATCACCCTCCAAATCAGGTTAAACACCATTAACTTACGCGTGTTTAGTATTAGATACAATCTCCTCCAGGGGTGACGGCTAAGCGGCCTCAGGCGTACTGCGCCTCGCCGTTTCCGAATGACCAATTCTCGCGCGCAACTTCGACCAAACTGATGAGCACAGCCTGCGCCGAATACCGGGCTTTTCGTGCAACAACTGCGTAATACCCGCATCTCTCATCGACAGCCTGCCGATCCTTGGCCGATTTCCCCGCACGCAAAGCGACGCGAACTAATGGCATAAATTTCTCCTGTGCATAACCATAAACCGGCTAATCTTATGCCGACCTCATCCTTTAATGAATATGGCCCGGGAGTCGGATCATGATGTAGGACGAACAAGATAGACTGAGGGCACTATGCCGAAGCCGATGGATCATTCTTGATTCACACCAACCGGAAAATGCGCTGTTCAGCACGGTCGCCAACGGAAGCAACGACTAAATCAGGGACGAATAACAACCGTAAAACGCAAGGCCGGAAAGGCCGATAGGGTTGGACACTACACTCGCTTTATAACTATCTTTTCAATGGAAGAAAAGAGCATCCTGCGTGAAGGCAGAAATTGCTGGCGCATCACCCAAAGCAAACGCGCGGCGTTCTTAGTTGATGGCGCGGCTTACTTTTCCGCGTTTGCCGCCGCCACGGAAAAAGCCAAGAAATCGATTCTCATCATTGGCTGGGATATCGACAGCCGCACGCGGTTACTGTCTGACGATCAATCCCCCAATTTACCTGTAGAACTCGGCGATTTCCTAAACGCTATTGTTTCCCGCCGGCAGGGGCTGCACGTCTACTTGCTGGGCTGGGATTTCGCGATGGTGTTCGCCTTTGAGCGCGAGCCGCTGCCGGTTTATAAACTCGGTTGGCGCACGCATCATCGGGTGCATTTCCGCCTCGACGGCAATCACCCGGTCGGCGCATCGCACCACCAGAAAATTGTCGTAATCGATGATGCCGTCGCCTTTGCCGGTGGTCTCGATCTCGCTATCCGCCGATGGGATACGCCCGAACACCAGGTAAACGACTCGCGCCGGGTTGATCCGGGTGGGCAGTTTTATTCACCTTTCCATGATGTGCAGATCATGGCCGATGGCCAGACGGCGGCGGCGCTGGGAGAGCTGGCGCGCGAACGCTGGCGACGGGCCACCGGGCAGAAACTCAGCCGCCCGCCGATAAATACCGGTGATTGTTGGCCGGAAAATATTTCGCCGGATATCGAGAACATTTCGCTGGCGATCAGCCGCACGGAACCGGCTTATAATGGGTACGCGCAAATCGATGAAGTGAGGCAGCTTTACCTGGATAGTATCGGCTTCGCGCGCCGTTTTATTTATATTGAAAATCAATATTTCACTTCGGCCGCCATCGGTAACGCCTTAGCCGCCCGTCTTAAAGAAACCGATGGCCCGGAAATCATCGTTGTTCTTCCGCGCGATACACCCGGATGGCTGCAAGAAAAAACCATGGGCATTTTGCGGGCGCGCTTAATACGCGAGCTGCGCAAAGCGGACCGGTTTGACCGGTTACGGCTTTATTGCCCAACCATCTCCGGTATCGATGGGGAATGCATCAAAGTGCACTCCAAGGTCATGATCGTGGACAATACGCTGCTGCGCATCGGCTCGTCTAATCTAAATAACCGCTCCATGGGGTTGGACACGGAATGTGACGTAGCATTAGCGGCGCCCGATCAAGAATCCGTCAAAAACTCTATCGCCTACTTCCGTAATCGCCTGCTCGCCGAGCATCTCGGTACTTCCCCGGAAAACGTAGCCCACACCCTGGCGAGACGGAATTCATTGATCGCCGCCGTGGAATCCTTGTACAATCCAAAGCGTTGGTTAGAACCCTTAAATGATCAGCTACCGGACTCTTTCATCGTACCCGAAACAATGATTGTCGACCCGGAACGCCCGGTCGAACCGGAAAAGCTGGTCGCCGAGTTTGTACCGGAAGAAGTGCGTGAATCAGCAGACCATTGGCTACTGCGCAATATTATCCTGCTTTTGTTTCTGTTCGGATTAGCCGCTGCCTGGCGTTGGACGCCGCTCGCCGATGGGCTCAGCCTTGAGACAATTAGCAGCTGGACCAGCCGCGTCAGTGAATATCCGATTGCGCCGCTCGCAATAATCGCTGTTTACTTGGCCGGCGGGTTAATTTTGGTTCCTGTCACCTTCATCATTGCCGCCACTGCGCTCTCATTCGAACCTTGGCCGAGCTTTATTTACTCCCTCATCGGCTGTGTCTTAAGCGCAATGTTAACCTATGCCGTTGGTCGCGTATTGGGACGCGAAACCGTGCGCCGCCTTGCCGGCCCACGCCTAAATCGCTTAAATCGCCGGCTAGTCCACCGGGGATTGATCACTATCATTACCTTGCGTGCGGTCCCGGTTGCGCCTTTCTCGATTATCAATATGGTTGCCGGCGCTTTTCACATTCGCTTGCGCGATCTCATTTTGGGAACGTTAATCGGAACGTCGCCCGGCATCTTGGCAATCACGATATTTACCGGCAGTTTACAGAACGCAATCCGGTATCCCGGCACAAAAAGCCTGGTCGCTTTGGCAGGGCTGGTCTTTATTATTGCCGCTGTGGCGCTATGGTTTAGGCGCTGGCTGGTTGCCGCGAGCGGCTCTTCCAATATCAGCCCCCATCACAACGGCGATTAAAACGGCTTTCAGCAAAAAAAGATGAGGCAGCGCTTCACGGTTGCTTCCTTTAACATTCACGCGTGCGTAGGCAGAGATCGCCGGCGCGATGTCGACCGCATCGCGGAGGTAATACGCGAATTAAACGCGGATATAGTGGGTCTACAAGAAGTGGATTCCCGTTTCGGCGTGGACAGCGATGCAAATGGAATATCTGGCTCGCACCGTCGGTCTTAACGCCATTGCCGGCCCGGCGATTGAAAGCCATGACCGTCATTATGGTAACGTGATTTTAACCAATCATCCGATTCTGGAAGCACGCCAACTCGATTTAAGCGTGCGTAACCGGGAACCGCGCGGCGCGATCGACGCAGACATCAACGTTTGCGGCCAACGGGTGCGCGTCGTTGTCACCCATTTCGGATTACGCCGTGCCGAGCGCCGCTATCAAACCCAACGCCTGCTTGCATCACTAAAAGAACAAGGCTCAAAACAGCCCATGGTGGTAATGGGCGATTTTAATGAATGGCTGCCTAAAAGCCGCTGCTTGAGTTGGCTGCAGTACCGTTTCGGGAAATCGCCGGCACCGCCTACCTACCCCGCCTTCCTGCCGCTGTTTGCGCTGGATCGAATTTGGGTCTTTCCTGAAAGAGCGCTGGTCGACATCCACGTGCATCATACCGCGATTACGCGAGTTTGCTCCGATCACCTGCCGTTAACAGCGATCGTCACCATCGATTAAACGTTGCAACAATCAGCCAAGCATAGACGACGATAACCGCTAAATATTGACGGCTGCTCTATGGTTATAGTAGTCTCCGCGCACAATTACATAGCAAACGAATTTCCTGCTTTTAAAGTGATCGCCTCGTTCCGGCAGATCATTAATCATCGTTGGAGGTAGCGGCATACTTTCTTGTTCTTCGCGGCGCGTGCTGTCCACCCTACTCGCTTCTATTGCCGCAGGCTATGGGTTGCAGCGGCTGGGCCTGCCGGTGGGGTGGCTGATCGGGCCATTGATGATCACCGCCGCACACAACTTTCTCGCTACTGCACCCTGGAATCTGCCGCCTCTCTTTCGCCGGACCGGCGAATTCCTGCTCGGCGTCACCATCGGGTCGCTCTTCACCCTCGCGGTGGCGCGCCTGATGCTCGCGCACATCGTGCCTGTCCTCATTTCGATCGTGGGGGCGATTTTCTCCGGCCTTATCTGCGGGCAGTTCTTTTTGCGGCATAGCAAACTTGACCCGGCGACTGCTTTCTTCGCCACGCCGGCCGGGGGCGCCGCGGAAATGGCAAGCTTGGCGCGTCAATACGGCGGCGACGAACAGCTGGTCGCCACTTATCACTCTACACGTATTGCGTTGATTGTATTAGGCGTACCGCTGGCTCTTACTTTTTTTTATCACTCAACGCTTAACCATGCACCGCCTCTATCCCAATGGGATTTACCGCATTTCACCGCCAATGCCATTGTGTTCCTGATCGGGGGCGTAGGCGCTTGGCTGGCGGTTAGATTCCGCCTTCCCGGCGGCATGCTGATCGGCGTTATTCTTATTACTGCATTAACCAACATCATCAGCGGTGACGCCCTGCCGCCGATACCGCGGGAATTTCGTTACACCGCGCAAATGTTAGTCGGCGCCGCGATCGGCTGTAGCTTTAATGTAGCGACGATCCACCGTATTCGGGCTTTATATAAGCTGCAATTGCAAACCACGGTACTCCTGCTCGCGCTCTCGATGATATGGGCGTTGCTGCTCTGGGTCATGACTCCGCTCGATTTGTTGACCGCGGTTTTAAGCACCGCCCCGGCGGGTTGCGCGGAAATGACCGCCACCGCCATCGCCCTGGGCGCCGACGCCCCGATCGTCGCCGCCGTCCAGGCCCTGCGCGTCATCGCTGTCACCGTCGTTATGCCGATTTTGATACGGCGCATTATGCAGCGCCAGCCGAACGGGCCTCCCGCTTAATCATTGACGCAACCGGCCTCCCCTTGAATCAGCGCCCCAGAACCCGCATTGTTAGCAGAAGACATAGAGGTTAGCGATGAAATTCAAGGACTATTATCAAACAATGGGCGTCCCGCGGAATGCGAGCCAGGACGGGATTAAACGCGCCTATCGCAAACTGGCGCGCAAATATCACCCGGACGTGAGCAAAGAGCGGGACGCGGAAGCGCGGTTTAAGGAAATCGGCGAGGCCTATGAGGTCTTGAAAGATCCGGAAAAACGCGCCGCCTACGATGAGTTAGGCCAGAACTGGAAGGCCGGGCAAGACTTCACCCCGCCACCCAACTGGGATACCGGTAACTTTGAGTTTCGAACCCATGGATTTAGCAGCGCCGATGCCGACCGTTTCAGTGATTTTTTTGAAAACCTGTTTGGCGGCGGTGTTTTCCGTACCGGACGCGGCGCGCAGGGCGCCGGCTTGCGCGGTGAGGACCAGCACGCCAAAGTCCAGATCAGCCTGGAGGAGGCTTATAACGGCACCACCCGCGCGCTACAAGTATCGACACCGGAATCCGATCAATATGGCAATGTGGTAAGAAAACCCCGCTCATTACAAGTCAAAATTCCTCCCGGGGTAGCGCAAGGTCAACAGATCCGCTTGGCCGGACAAGGGGGAACCGGCATCGGCGGTGGCCCGGCCGGTGACCTTTATCTGGAGATCGACCTGCTGCCGCACCGGCTTTATCAGGTCGAGGGTAAGGATATTTACCTCAATTTGCCGCTGACTCCGTGGGAAGCCGCGCTCGGCGCCACCCTTACGGTGCCCACGTTAGGCGGTAAAGTAGAACTTAAAATACCGCCCGGGTCGCAATCCGGGCAGAAACTGCGCCTCAAGGGCCGCGGCCTGCCCGGCAAAACGCCCGGGGACCAATACGTAGTCGTGCAAATCGTTCTGCCCAGGGCAAACACCGAAAGCGATCGGCAAATTTATCAGCGTATGGCGCGCGCAATGCCATTTAACCCACGTAGTCATCTGGAGGGATAAGATGACGGATAAAACCACAGTCATTATCGGCACCGTGCTCGACGAAGAGACGTCGCTCAGTTTCACCGAGTTATGCCGTTCATGCGGCCTGCAAGCGAGCGAACTGGTGTCGATGGTGGAAGAAGGGCTGTTGCAACCAAGCGGCGATGCCCCGGAAAACTGGCATTTTCCGGCCCCTGCCCTGCGCCGCTTGCGCACCGCATTATGGCTGCAGCACGAGCTGGAAATTAACTTACCGGGCGCTGCCTTGACCTTAAGCCTGCTGGATGAATTGCAAGTCTTGCGCGCCCGCGTGCGCGCGCTGGAATACCTCCTGGCAAAAGAGTAGCGGTAAAAAATTCAACGTCTAACAGCGCGTTGACAATTTCTCCGGGAGAGACCGCCTGGCCGCGTTTCTGCCACGAATTGTGCCCATGAACCGGGCGGTCTCTCCCTCACCTGGCCCTTCGGGCCACCCTCTCCGCTGAGCGGGTTCGCCATGGAAGGCGAACCCCGGCTTTCGCGCACAGCCGGGACTGCAAAACGAAGAAAGGTCCGAGTCAAAAAGGCCATGGAAGGACTTTTTCAATATCCTCTTAAGGCAAGTCGAACAATAATACCTCGGCGTTGTCCTCACCGGCCAAGGCAACACGACCCTCATCACTGATGCGGACGCCGTCGCCGGCATGTAAAACATCGTCGTTTACTCTCGCCGTGCCGCGCGCAACATGCACATACAGCTTGCGCCCGCGCTGCGGGACATGGGTCACCACCTCCCCTTTACCCAATAAAGTCGCGTATAACAAGGCGTCCTGATGTATGGTTAACGAACCTTCGCGCCCGTCGGGTGCAGCCACCAGGCAAAAACGGCCTCGCTTCTCCTCGTCGGCAAAACGCTTTTGCTCATATTCGGGCTCGATCCCGGTGACATCCGGGACGATCCAAATCTGCAGAAAATGTACCAGCTCGGTTTTAGAGGCGTTATATTCACTATGCATCACCCCGGTTCCCGCGCTCATGCGCTGCACTTCGCCCGGAGTAATTGCCGAGCCGTTACCCATACTATCCTTATGCTCTAACGCGCCTTCCAGCACGTAGCTGATAATCTCCATATCGCGATGCCCGTGCCGCGGAAACCCGCTGCCGGGCGCGACCCGATCCTCATTAATGACCCGCAAACTGGAAAACTCCATATGCTGAGGGTCGTAATAATCGGCAAAGGAAAATGTATGATAACTATCCAGCCAGCCGTGATTGGCGTGGCCGCGGTGTTCACTCTTACGTAGGGCGATCATCGGCTGCTCCTTTATCTCCTGACCCCAAAAGGTGAATTTTATTATTGTTATTGCATTTACACTAGCGAATAGTTTTGCCGATGCCTGGACTGGCGCGAGTATAGGGCTGAGGCTGGCGCGGGGCGGCGCTTCAATTAAGCAGGATCAGTTGTGGGTAACGAGAAATTAGGGAAACTCTACTCATGTTGATTGCTGTCAGATTCCGCGTGGCCACCGCTTGACAAGAAACCATAGAAGGAACCATAGATAGAATGATAAATACGACTTAATGGGAGTTTCCTTAGGTAAAAGCCGGGTTAACTCCGCTTTGGGCGGACCGGGGTGGTTGGATTTCCCGTGCCTGATGTCAACGGAGGTATTCCTGGTCGTTCTTCCGGGAAGGCATATCCGCATTTACAACGGGCAATATCACCCGGGACGGCTATTTTACAACGGGGACAGGTTTTTATCCGTCTTGCTGAGGCTTTTTGTACCGCATGTTCGGCTTCTTTTGCCAGCCTGATCCGCCCGGCTTCCACCGATTTCGCCGCATATCCAACCTGTAACGATTTAGTAAGTTCTGCAGTCTTTGTGGTTTGCGCAGCCAGTTCCTTGCGGATGGTTTCCGCTGCTTCCAATGCTTTCGCCACTTTGGCGGCTTTTTTCGGATCTCTCGGATCCGCCTGATGCATCGTTTCCGCCTCGATAAGCCCTTGCGAAGCCTGCTTAAGGCGGGCGGCTAAATAATCTTCGAAGAGCTTTTCATCTTCCAGGGTTCGCGACAGCGCTACTTGCGCTTGATTGAATTGGAAGGAATAGCCACAACTACAACGCAGGGCGTCTTTCGGGCCGCTTGCTCCACAGTGGGGGCAATATTTTTGAAAAATGCTGTTTAGTGTATCGGTCACGGCGCGCCAGGCAAAGTGGATATATTAATAATAGGTTTAGACCGAAATGACCTGGATTTCAATACAGCATAGCAACAAACCCGCCGCGGTCAGGCGATATCCCGGCTAATACGTTAGCTGGCCGGCAGTAAAAGCGCCTCCCCTGGCTTTTTTTTCTACCTGCCGCTCTTGCTGGCGGGAAACAAAAACATGGATTTTGCTGGAATCTCTTTTGCTGGAATCTCTATTCTTGCCCTTCTATTAAACTGATACGCCGGCGCCGATAGATCGCCTCCAGTGAAAGTGCGGTACCGATCAACAACATGCCCATTGCCTCACTATAGTCCGGTATTTCACCCAATTGAATCCAGGCAGCCACTACGCCGATCACGGGTGTGGCAAGGGTACCCATACTTGCCACCCCTGCCGGCAATTTGTTCAAAATATAAAGCCATAATAGCCGGGCGATTGTGGTGCCGAAAACAATGGTGTATATCAGCGCGGCAATGAAACGGACGGACCACTGAATAGGTTCGCTGGGCAAAAACAACGCGATTATGACCAAGGGGATGGAGCCGAGCAGCATTTGCCAGGCGGTCAGGGCAAGAATCGCCGATTGTGGCGCGGGTTTTTATTTACGCAAGCGATGCTCTCTACTGAATTAGCTATTCCCTTCTTTATTTACCACACCGTACGATGTCCCTTAGTCATGAAGGCCGTCAGTCGAGAACCATGTTTTTTCCGTTCTCAACGCGCCAGCGATTCAAGTGGTTCTCAACACGATCGAGCATCGCATCTAAGGCCAAGACGAACGCCGAGAGCACCATGATACCGGCGAATACACCAGTGGAATCGAACACACCCTGGGCTTGCGCAATCAAATGGCCTAGGCCGCTCGATGAACCTAAATATTCACCGATGATCGCGCCCACAACAGCGAAGCCGACAGAAGTGCGCAGCGAAGAAAGAATCCAACTGGCCGCTGCGGGGAAGTAAACATGGCGCAGCAAATCACGCCGAGAGGCGCCTAAGATGCGTGCGTTATTCAACACCACCACATCCACTTCTTTAACACCTTGAAACGCGTTAAAGAAGGTGACAAAAAATACCAGGGTGACCGCCAGCGCGATTTTTGAGCCAATGCCCAATCCAAACCACAGAATGAAGATTGGCCCCAGGACAACACGTGGGATTGAGTTGAACGCCTTGATGAATGGGTCGAGAAGACCGGCAATCCGTGGGTGCAGTGCCAGATAAACGCCAGAGGCAATTCCAATGGCGGTGCCAAAGATGTAGCCGGCGACGGTTTCGGTAAACGTGACGGCAAAATCGCTCCAAATCTCTTCTGTTTGAAACCATTCTGCCGCTTTTTTAATAATATCGATCGGTCGCGGGAAGAAGAATGGATCGGCGACGCCTGAAACTACCGTCCAATCCCATGCTGCCAAAATGACGACCAGCAGGGCGAGTCTTTCCAACCTTTGTCTAGTTTTGCTCAGCATGGCTTTTCTCCACTTCATCTCTAAGGCTCGTCCATATCTTTCGGTAAAGATCCAAAAAGTTGTTATCAAGCTTGATTTCGGCCGCGTCGCGGGGTCTCGCCAGGGGGATATCAAATTCAGCAACGAAGCGACTTTCCGGGCCAGCCGACATCACCACGACGCGGTCTGCCAGAGCAATCGCTTCTTCAAGATCGTGGGTAATGAATACGACACCACTCTGTTGTTCTTCCCACAAACGCAACAGTTCATTTTGCATTAAATGACGTGTGTGGACGTCTAGCGCTGAAAAAGGCTCATCCATCAGGATGATTTTCGGGTTCATGATCAGGCATTGCGCTATTTGCACGCGTTTTTTCTGGCCGCCGGACAACTGCTGTGGATAACGATCACTAAACTTGGCGAGACCCACCTTGGACAGCCATGTAGTGACCTTTCCCTCTATCACATCTCGGGCCTCATGGCAGAACAGGGGCCCCATGCCGATGTTCTCACGCACGGTTTTCCAGCGCAGCAGCGAGTCCTGCTGAAACAGATAACCAATGTCAGTGTTGACCTTGAACACCGCCTTACCCAACACGGTAATCTGGCCGGCCGCCGGGCAAATAAACCCGGCGATACAGTTCAAAATTGTACTCTTGCCGCATCCCGTTGGGCCGACTAGGGCCACGAACTCACCTTCGCGCACCGAAAGCGATACTCCGTTCACGGCGGTGTAGTTTCCAAAAGACACGACCAGGTCGCGGATCTCGACAGCCAAATTGTTTGGATGTTGGGTATCTACCACCACGCCAATTTCCCGCCCCTGGTCCTTAATATCGACATTGCTTGTGCGTGGGATATTCGCTTTCGCAGCTATTTTCCACCCCTTTGCGCTTTGTTAACGAAATCATTCGTGTAGGTTTTCTGCAGATCAATGGATTTCGCTTTCACATCCTTATTGAAGGTCTGTAGAACCTTAAGCGGCGTCTCCAGATCTTTGGGCTCAAAAGCGCCGTCTTTGCTAAAGAGGGTCTGCGTGTTCGCTAATGCTTCGATGTAGGAATCCCTATCGCCAGACACGTACTTCGGTGGGATCTTGGCCACGACCTCCGCGGGCGTATGGTTTGCCATCCACGTCAGTGTTTTAACCATCGCGTTCGCGATCTTTTGCACCGTCGCTTTCCTGGACTGCAAGAATTCGCGCGACGCATAAAGAGTGCTGGTCGGATAGATCCCGCCATAGACGGCTTTGGCCCCGGCGTCGTTGCGCGCGTCGATCAAGATCGTTCCCACTTTGGACCTGCTAAGCATTGTTGCCGCAGGATCGTAATTGACCAGGACATCGATCTGTCCTTGTTTAAGCGCCGCGAGCGCTGATTGGCCCGAGCCGACGCCAACGACTTTAGCCTCCTTTGGATTCAAGCCATTTGCTTGCAGCAAGTAGCGAACGAAGAAATCGGACGAGGAGCCTGGCGACGTAACGCCGAACTTGAGTTCCTTGGCATTGGCGAGAAGCGATTTTACGTCTGTGATCTTCCCATCCCACTTGCGGCCGACTGCGAGGACTAAACCGGAATTTCTTGCCAGCAATACAAACGCGACGAGGTCTTTCCCACGGCTTTGTAGCTGAATCGTGTGATCGTAAAAGCCGACGCCAACGTCGATGGATCTCGCCAATAAAGCTTGCAATACCGAGGAGCCACCGGTGGCAAAATTCTCGCCGGTAACTTCCAGTCCTTGTTCAGCAAATACATTTAAGCCTAGAGCCACGTAGTAAGGCAGGTTGTTGAGGTTGAATGATCCGACACCGATCGTCACCCTTTCCTGTGCCCACCCATGCGAGCTCGTTAGAATTGAGCTCATTAGAATCAAGCTGTAGAAAAGAAACCGCTTCATTATCACTGCCATTTGCCCCTTACGAGTTTCCTTAAGAAGCATAGCGTTCCGCACCGCGGTCTCCTTCCGCGGGATGGTCATTGCTCCATACTGAGCCAGGAATGTAAACGAGGCCGGAAAGGAGTGGCCTTGCAGTGCGGACAATGCCGACTTTCTTAATCGTTGGCAGTTCAGTATCGGCATGGTGTTCGACTTCTATCCGGGTCTCAAGCGAGCCGGCCGGATGCTCGATCCTGATCACGCCCGGATCTTTTGCGTCACGTTTGTTTAGTGCGGCGACACTTCCCGGAATGCTGCAGGCGGCAACCAGGCACAGTGCGCCGGTGACGGCATGCGCGGCGTGGCAGTTCCAGGGAACAAAATAACGGGAAGTAATATCGCCGCCGTGGCGGGGAGGCGCGAGCAGGGCGAGCTTGGGCAGGACCCGGCCCGACACGTCGCCCATGCCCATCAACAGCGCCGCCCGGTGACGAAGCTGCTCGAGCTTTGCCAGCAGGTCTTTGTCGGTGTCCAGCTCTTGTTTAGTTTCGTATCCGGTTTTTCCGACAGACGCAGCCGCGAGGAAAACCATGGGGGTGGAAAAATCGACGCATGACACCGGGATTCGATCAATGATATCTATCGTGTTGCCGGTGGGCAGCAGCTTGCCCGTTTTGGCTCCGGCTGCATCCATAAAATTGAGCAAGATCCCCGAACCTTTGCCGGGGACTCCGTCAATCTGGATGCTGCCTTCGTAGTTGACTCTGCCGCCCGGTGTTTCCACCGAGGCTTCAATGATCTTTTTGGTGTTGATATTGAAGACTCTGACGGTGGTTATTGGATCCGAGGATGGGACCAAGCCGCGCTCAATGGCGAACGGTGCCACGCCGGCAAGCATGTTGCCGCAGTTCGGAGTGGTATCAACCGTATTCTCGTCGACGGCAACTTGGGCAAACAGATAATCGACGTCGATACCGGGACGCGAGGAACGATTAACAATTACTACCTTACTGCTTAGGGTATCACCTCCGCCGATGCCGTCGATCTGCCGTATGTGGGGCGAACCCATAATCGAGAGCAGCACGCGATCACGTACCTCGGGTTCCTGCGGAAGATCCGATGCGAGAAAAAAAGGCCCTTTCGAGGTTCCTCCTCTCATCAACAGGCAAGGAATAGCAGTCAACATAAACGCCCCAAGCGTAGTATCGGACGTTAGTGTATGGAACGGCAGGGGCAAAGTAAAATGCATCAATATCGACACTGACGGCCCCCCGCTGAATAAGGTGTCAACCCCAAAGGCGGCCTGGCCATTCCCGGTTCCGCCGTCCCAGGCGTCTTCATGGGCAGGCGGCGGTGAGGGTGGTAAATAACGCCACCGGCTAGTTTGGCCGCTACTTGGCGTAATTGTCGGATTGACCGGAGAAATAATCGTTAAATTTCACTGCCTATTTCCATTAAAATAATAAGCTCAATTAGTCGGATATTCCTAAACCAAAGAGTATATTGCAATGGAATAGATTGAGGAGAAACCGGGATGTGGACTAATTTAATTGAAATCGTGAAAGCCCGCTGGCAGCACACCCAACAACCTCGGCATCGTTTGGCGAAGGCGGCGATTAACCTTTACGGCGGAATGAATAACTGCCACGAGGCGTTTCTGAACTACAAGGCCGAACAAACGGATACCAACTTCGCGAATTTTGTTTTTTCAATCGATGCATTAATTTCGACCCTACAGAGTCTGAATCCCAAATTCAAGATTTTCGATCCCGAATTATCCGCGCAACTGCAGCGTTATATCTTAGGCGAGAACCGGGCCGCCCACATCTGCCAGCCTCGCGAGTACGTCCGATTCCAGATAAAGCTACTAAGGCAAATCGTCAAACTCGAATCAAATATGATGGATCTTCCGATAGAGACGCTTGGCGATTTTGATCAGGCATTGGAAACACTGGGAAGCTTTATCAAACACCATTTTACAATTGCGGAAATTTTTGCCGCGGAAGCCAAAATGCGGAAGCTAACGGAATCCGGCGCAAGCCCGTTACATGCCAAATAACTGCGGATGAATTTCTAAAATATTCTGTTCCAGGGAAGGCGATGAACGACCTAAAAACCATTGAAGGCGGATACTTATCCGGTAAACCTGAGCAGATCGATCTCGCGCGGACGCGGGATATAGAAGTCGGTCTAATGGATATCGTGGATATCCCCGCGCTCGGCGAGCTATGGCGAGATCTGCAAACGCGAAGCCGGCATTCGTTTTTTACTTCCTGGGGCTGGATTGGTTGCTGGTTATCGCACTTACCCGCGGAAATACGGCCGCAGCTGCTCTATGCCGGCTATAGCGGAAAAATAATGGGGCTGGGAGTGCTGGTGCGCCGGCGACTAAGGAAATACAAAATGTTCCCGGTAAACCGGCTAATTCTGCACGCGACCGGGAATCCCCGTTACGATCAACTCACCATTGAATACAATGGCATACTGGCGGACAACGGCATGAGCCGGGAGGTGGTGCGGAAATGCCTGGAATTTTTACGCAAAAAAACCGACGTGGACGAATTATTGCTAAGCGGATTGGATGAAAACAATGAGCTTCTCCATCTCAATTCAGCGGCAATCCAACAAACAAGGCTTATAGCAAAACAACCTGGCTATTTCATTGACTTAAATAAATTAAGAAATGAAGGGCGGGACTATCTTGCCGCCATCGGCGCGAATACCCGCTATCAGGTCAAACGCTCTTTACGCGAGTTTGAAAAATACGGCCGTCTCGATATTGCCATCGCGGAAACCGCCGATCAGGCCGTTGGGTTTTTAATAGAGCTAAAAAAGTTACATCAGATTTATTGGCGGAAAAAAGGACATCCAGGCGCATTCGCGAACGACTTTTTTGAAAAATTTCACCGCTCCCTGATCGCATCCCGGTTTGCTCACGGGGAAATACAACTCATAAAAACGACAATCGGTTCGCAGGCTGTCGGCTATCTTTACAACTTTATCAAGGACGGGCATGTCTATAACTATCAAAGCGGATTTGATTATGGCGCGGACAAAAAATTAAAACCCGGGATGGTCAGCCATTACTCCGCGATTCAATACAATTTAGCGCGGGGGGCATGCATCTACGACTTCTTAGGCGGCGACAGTCAATACAAAAGAAGTTTAGCGACGGAATCTACCACCTTAACCTGGGCGTTAATGCGCTTCAATCGCTCCGCGTTTTTACCCTGGATATAATTTTTTCCACAAACACTTTCCGCCGCTTTTCCGATCAATCTCGTCCAGCCAAGCTTGATGCGCGGCGATTTCCTCCGCCCCAGGGCGGATCACTTGCAGGAGGACACGCGCGCCATCGCGCGTACGGGTGGCGGAATACAGGGCGTCTTGTTTCAAAGCATCATGGCCGTCTTGAAATAAAGCCGCTTGGCCGCCGGTCATGGCAAGATAAACATCCGCCAGGATCTCGGCGTCAAGCAAGGCGCCATGCAACGTGCGCTGGGAGTTATCGATATT
>WNFB01000974.1_pt1 | contig 23952 bp, 19 predicted proteins | sample 5400501 | NCBI WGS metagenome assembly WNFB01 (sample SAMN13153341, study PRJNA577476) | soil metagenome | isolation source: 200 cm saprolite under Douglas fir tree site 2 hole 1 | place: USA:California | collected 2015-04-18 | reverse complement strand
CCGCAACCTGTTTAGCCGCTGCCCATCAAAGCGAGCTCCACCGGGGCTAGTGCAGAAAAACGTGCGCGACTCCATACTTAACCTGAAAGTTTGACACGCGACTGGCGCTATGCTACCAAAATGCAGCATGCTGCCGAATCGAAAGGCGCAGGGCTGGCAATGACTGCAAAGACTTACCATGCGCGAATAAAAGGTGACTACCAGCGCGCCAGCCTCGAACTAGCTTAGCTGCCAGCGATGCATCGTCGAAAGAGTGCAGAAAGGAAGCCAGCCATGCCGACACGCAGGGAGTTCCTGAGAGATTTGTCTAGCGCAACCGCAGGAATTTTTTTCGCGGGCTGCTGCTGTGCTGAATCTTCTCCGGGGTTTGCGCTGAACCGACAGCAATCTGCCGCGTAGCCCGGGGCCAGCCGCAAACGCCGGGAAGTCACCATTGGCGGTCATCGAGTGGTGGTCGTTGACGTTCACTCTCACGTTCGGGTGCCCGAAGTCTGGGACCTCGTCAAGGACCGCATCGGGCGCGAGGGCCGGATGGGCGACAAGCAGCAGGCGAACCCGGAAGGCTTGGGCAACATCAACAATGTCGAAAAGCGCCTGGCGGATTTGGACGAGATGGGAATTGATGTGCAGGCCGTCTCGATCAATCCCTTTTGGTATTGGGCGGACGAGGACCTCGCTCGCAAGATCATCCAGATTCAGAACGAGAAAATTGCCGCCCTTTGCGCCGCCCACCCGGACCGCTTCGTGGGCTTGGGCAGCGTGGCCTTACAGCACCCGTCCCTTGCCGTGGAGCAATTAGAAGAGGGCGTGAAGAAGCTGGGGATGCGGGGCATCGCCATCGGCGGCAGCGTGAATGGAGAAGACCTTTCCGCCCCCAAGTTTCACCCCATTTGGGCGAAGGCCGAAGAGCTACAGGCCCTAATTTTCATCCATCCCCAAGTCTCAGGAATGCCGGCAGACGAACACCGGCTCCAGGGAAACGGCTTCTTGGATAATGTAATCGGACATCCCTTGGAGACCACTCTCGCGCTAACCCATCTGATTCAGGATGGGGTTCTGGATCTTTTCCCCCGGCTCAAAATCTGCGCGGCGCATGGCGGCGGCTACCTACCCTCGTACTCGAGCCGGAGCGATCGCTGCTTGCAAGCCTTTCCCAATACTTGCAAGCCTCTGAAGAAACTCCCCAGCGAGTATCTCAAGCAGCTTTACTTCGATTCCGTGCTGTTCACGCCCGAAGACATGAGGCATTTGGTCGCTGTAGCCGGCGCAAGCCAGGTCGTCGTAGGAACGGATTATCCCGCTCTTTGGAATCGCAATCCCGTGGATGGCATTCTCACCATCCCGGGGTTGAGCGACGAGCAGCGGATCGCGATTTTCAATGGCACGCTGGCGAAATTGCTAAAGGTAAAGATTTAGCTTCGGTTCTCCACTTTGGGTCCACTCAGTGTGTGGCACCCGGCGCGAGGGATACCTCCATCGCGTTGTCCGGAAGTGGTGCGCTCCGTTTATTGGAGTAGTGCGCTACCCTCCATAGCAACGGTTTGAATCATAACGGGTATTTGTGGATAATTAAGGCCCATGCGTCGTGTTGCTGTGTTTCCGGTGTGTTCCGCTCTGCTGTTGGCATTTTTCATGGCGCCATGCCAGCACGTCCATCTAGCGGCGAGCCACGAAGAGGGCGACAGTCACGATCATGATGATACTGCGGTTGTGCACGCGCACTTCTATGCAGTTTCTATTCCGATAAGCCGAAGTAGCGGGTCAAACCTCAAAGATTCCCGTGGAGACCATGTTTCGCGGTCGCTCGACACCTTTACAACCATGCCTCAGGCTGGTCTTTCTGTGTTTATGCGGCCCGAGTCGCAGATTCTACTTTTCCCGCCGGCAGACTTGCTTGTAGGGGTTGTTGAAGTCACGGAGCCTTGTGGTCACGATCCACCCTTTCTCGAGTTTTCTGTTCCGCGCGCCCCTCCTGTTTAGTCCCACGAAGACCACCAGTGTGTCTCCCGTGTACTGCTGAAGTCGCGGCGCAACTGTTGCCAGTGCGTCCATAGTGCGGGTTGAGAGGAGAACAGTGAAAACAAAACGCAATGGTTGGGTGTGTAGACTCGGCATTCTGATCTGGCTGTTTTTCTTCGCTAGCGTTTTTTTGGATTGCCGGGCGCAGTCAAGGCTCAGCCTGCAAGAGGCTGTCGCAAGAGCTCTTGAATCACGCGCCAGCTTGAAGGCCGAAGCGGAGCGAGTTTCTGCGGCTCGGGGACTTGAGAAGCAGTCCGCTCTGATTCCGAACCCCACATTCCAGTTTGAAAACCAGAATTTGAGGCCTGGTCAAACCTATTCCCGTGACGTAGACACCTACGCATATCTGACCCAGCCTCTTAACGTTCTGGGGAAGAGAAAACAGCGAATCGCGGTGGCCGGAAAGGAGGTCGGCACGAGCGAGGCTCAATACGAACTCACGCGGCGGCAGATTGCGCAAAGTGTCAAACAATCCTATTGGTCGGCGCGTGGCGCTCAGGAAGCTCGCGATCTCCTGAAAGCTACTGTCGACAACTTTCAACGCATCATTGATTACCACTCCGCACAACTCAGTGTAGGGGCGATCTCCGAGCAGGACTTCCTGCGCATCCGGCTGGAAAGCGAACGCATAAATATTTTGTCCAATCTGGCGGCCATCGAGGCCACCCGTGCGCGCGTGCAACTCCAAAAGGAGATGGGGCAGACGGACTTCCCCGTGCTGGTCCTGACAGAGCCTCTGGACGCTGACAAGGAACCGCTCAGCCCAATGGACGCCCAACAAGTGCTCGCGCAGCGCGTCGAGCTGAGGGTAGCCCGGGCAGCGCTGGAGGAGGCACAGGCCAAAGCCCAACTGGAGGCAGTCTCCGTGCGCCCTGACCTGAACATCATCTATGGCTACAAGAGGACGCAGTTAGCAAATTCTACCACTGGAATAAATACGGCCCTGGCCGGGTTGCAGATCACGCTTCCGATCACGGACCGAAATCAGGGAAACCGCGCCGCAGCAACAGCGGAAGTCAGCAGGCAGCAGCAATTACTGGCAGCCGCACAGGCGAGCGTTCTCGCGGACAATTACGGCGCGCTCCAAGAGTATCAACTGAGGCGGAATGAAGTTGTCGACACCCTGCGACCCCTTCGGGAGCACGCGACGGAGATTTCCGAAATCGCGCAGGGCGCCTACGCGCAAGGCGGTACTGAACTGCTGCGCCTACTGGACGCCGAACGCACGCGGCTCGATGCGGAGCTCGCCTACGTGCAGGGGATGGTCGAATACCAGCAGAGTATAGTCAACATGGAAGCTGCGGAAGGAGTTGCGCCATGATCAAGCGCCTGGTCACTCTCGGAGTGATTGTTTCGTCTTTGGTCGCAGCCGGGTGCAACAGCAACACACGCGCCCCGGCGACTGAACGCACTGAAACGGGAGACAAGAGCGAGATTGTGCTCTCCCCTGCGGACCAAGCGGCAGGCATGATCGAGACACAAGCCGTAGCGCTGAGCGCCGAACCGCAAATGTTGCGCGTCGCCGGCCACATCGCGTTAGCCGATGACCGGACTTGGCGTGTCGGCGTGCGCACAGACGGTCTAGTTGTGGCCGTGTATGCCGGATTGGGCGACTACGTGCAAAAGGGCCAGGTCTTGGCTCGCTACCACGCGGACGAAGTGCGCGAAGCCCGCGCGCAATATCGCACTGCTGTAGCTGACCTAAACCGGCTGGAGGCGTCCGCCGCCCAGGCGGAGCGAAAGTACAATCGCGCGCAGACGCTTTTGTCACTCAAAGCGGGATCGGTCCTGCAAGTTGAGGATGCGCGCCAGGAACTGGTAAGCGCGCAGTCCGCGCTCAAGGGCGGTCAGATCGTCATCGCCCGCATCAAGGATCAGCTCGAAGATGACCTTCGTGTGCCCGCCGATCCTCCCCCTGGCACACCCGAGGAAATTTCCGATGATGTGCCCATTCTCGCGCCCGCCAGCGGCTACATCATCGAAAAGTTTGTGACTCCAGGGAAAACCGTACAGCCTTCGACGGACACATTCATGATTGGTGATCTTTCTCAGGTCTGGATGCTCGCCTCGGTTCGCCAGGAGCACCTTGCGGAGCTCCGCGTGGGCCAGCCTGCAACGGTGGTTCTACAGGGAATGCCCGGCCAGCGGTTCTTGGGCAAGATCACCAATCTTGGCCAGGAGCTCGATTCGGCCACCCGCGTGATGCAGGTTCGGATCGTGCTGAATAACCCTGGCAACCGGCTGCGACCGGAAATGTTGGCCACCGCCGAGATTCCAGTCGGTGAGCGCAAGCCCGTGCTGCTTGTGCCTTCCGATGTCGTTCAGCAGATCGACGGCCAAGACGTGGTCTTCGTGCGAACGGCGGCTGACCGATTCGCCGTCCGGGCCATCCGGACGGGCGAGACGGCTGGCGGTAAGACTCTTGTTGTCGACGGCCTCAAGGCAGGCGAGCAGATTGTGGTTCGCGGGAGCTTCACGCTGAAATCACAACTCCTGAAATCCACGATGGAAAGTGAGTAGGGACATGCTGAATCGCATTGTTGATTTCACGCTGACGTATCGCTGGCTGGTGTTAGCGGGCATCCTGGCCCTGCTGGTCGCGGGGGGATACGCCTTGTATACCATCCCCGTCGAAGCTTTCCCCGATCTCACAAACAATCAGGTTGTCGTCGTTACCGAAGCGCCGTCACTGCCACCCAGCGAAGTCGAGCAGTTGGTGACTTACCCAATCGAACGCGCCATGTTGGGCTTGCCAAATAAGGGGGAGGTTCGTTCACTTTCCAAGCTCGGCTTATCGATGGTCACGGTGGTTTTCGATGACTCCGTGCCCATGTATTTCGCGCGGCAACTGGTCAGCGAGCGTTTGCAGCAAATTTCGACGTTGCTCCCGCAGGGTGTGCAGCCATCTCTGGGCCTTCCCGCGACGGCCTTCGGCGAACTCTACCAGTACACGCTCTCCGGGCCGATGAGTCCGATGGAGTTGAAGGACCTGCACGAATGGGTGATCAAGGGGCAGTTGCGCACGATCCCGGGCGTGAGCGAGATCAATGCCTGGGGCGGACAAGCCAAACAGTTTCAGATAGTCGTCGATCCCGCACTACTTGAGCAGTACGGCCTGACGCTGCACGACGTAGCCACGCGGGTGGAAGCAAACAACACCAATTTCGGCGGCGGTTACATCGAGCATGCTTCCAAACAATACACACTCATCGGCCATGGACGCGCAGTTAACACCGACGACCTCGGCAATATTGTGCTCACCGCCAAGGATGGCACACCCGTTCTGGTTCGGGACGTGGCCGAATTGCGGATCGGATCGGCGCCGCCACACGGCGCTACTCTCCGAAATGGCGAAACAGTGTCAGGCATGGTTATCATGCTGAAGGGGGAAAACGGCAAGCAACTGATCGAAAAAGTCAAAGAGCGAATCGCCGCGCTTCGGCTCCCACCAGGTGTCAAGATCAGTCCCTTCTACGATCAATCCTTTGTGATCGACGGCACGATTCATACCGTCGAGAAGAACTTATTCGAGGGCTTTGTGCTGGTTACAATGGTGCTCTTGCTGTTCCTCGGCAATCTCCGGGCTGCGATCATTACAGCTTCGATCATCCCGTTCTCGATGCTCTTCAGCTTCCTGGGCATGCGGCTCTTCGGCATCAGCGCTAATCTCATGAGCCTTGGAGCCATTGATTTCGGGATGATTGTGGATGGGGCGGTGGTCATGATGGAGAACTCCGTCCACCGCCTGGAGCAGAGCCATCCGCACGAAACGCCTTTGGAATCTGTGCGGCGGGCGGCATATGAAGTCGTGCGGCCCATGACGTTTGCCGTAATCATTATCATCGCTGTGTATCTGCCGATTTTGTTCCTGCAAGGCCTGGAGGGCCGAATGTTCCGTCCCATGGCCATCACCGTTTGCGCAGCTCTTGTCGGCTCGCTCCTTCTGGCGCTGACCATGGTACCCATGATGGTTTCGTTTGCCTTCCGCAAAGGAATCCCCTTGGGCCGGGCGCGCGAGCGAGAACATCACTGGATGGCAATGCTCAATAGTGGCTATGCGCGGTTGCTGGCGTCGGCCATGGATCGCCCGTGGCTGACCGTAGGTATCGCGGCGGCCATCTTGGCCGCGGCGCTCGGCTCGCTTTTCTTCATCGGCACCGAGTTCATGCCACGATTGGACGAAGGGTCGATCCTGGTAGAAACGCGCAAGCTGCCGGGGGTTTCGCTGACGGATTCTGTGGAGATCAGCAAACGAATCGAGCAGCGGCTCCGGACCTTCCCGGAAATATCGGACGTCGTAATCAAGATCGGCCGCCCGGATTTCGCCACCGAAGCCATGGGGATCAACGAAGGCGACACCTATTTATTGCTCGAGCCGATGAATACATGGAAAAGATTCCACACCAAGGAGGATTTGATCGCTGCCCTGGACAAGGAACTGGCGCGAATCCCTGGAATTGCATACAACTTTACGCAGCCTATGGCCATGCGCATCGATGAAACCATTTCCGGCGTGAAGGCCGATTTGGCCATCAAGATCTTCGGCGACGACTTTCGCACTCTGGATGTTTTGGGCCAACAGGCATTGCGCGCGGTATCCACAGTGCGCGGAGCCGCGGACGCCCAAATGGAAATTACGTCCGGCGTGGCCGAACTCTCAGTTCGCGTGGACCGAGCGGCACTGGCCCGTTATGGATTGAATGTAACCGACGTGGAAGAGGCGGTTGCAGCAGGTGGTTCCGGCTCAGTGGTCTCGCAAGTGATCGATGGCCAGAAGCGATACACGGTGGCCATTCGCTTGCCCGACCGGTATCGCACCGATCCGGATGCCATGCGCGCCATTCTCCTGCGCGCGCCAGGCGGTGAACAAGTTGCATTGGACCAAGTTGTGCGTGTGGAAGTCACCCGTGGCCCTGAAAAAATCGAAAGGGAAGAGGGGCAACGGCGGATCGTCGTCATGTCCAACGTCCGAGGGCGCGACTTGGGCAGCTTTGTCGCTGAGGTCCGCGCGAAGCTCGACCAGCAGATCCCTCTGCCGCCCGGCTATTTCATCGAATACGGCGGGCAGTTCGAAAACCAGCGGCGCGCCATGAGCCGCTTGATGCTTATCGTTCCGGTCGCCATTGCTGCGATTTTCGTGTTGCTCTACTCCACGTTCGCCTCGGTGAAGCAGGCGCTCCTCGTTGTCGGAAATGTGCCATTCGCATTGGTCGGAGGTATCGCGGCGCTCTGGATTCGCGGGATGAATTTGAATCTTTCGGCCTCCGTCGGTTTTATTGCCCTTTTTGGAGTAGCCATGCTGAACGGCGTTGTGTTGGTCAGCTCCATCAATCAATTGCGTCAGGCCGGCGAGCCTGCGCGCCCTGCCGTGCTTGCAGGAGCTCGGCGCAGGCTGCGTCCCGTGTTGATGACCGCCTGCGTAGCTAGTATCGGCTTTATTCCCATGGCGGTCGCGACTTCCACTGGAGCAGAAGTGCAGCGGCCTCTCGCCTCGGTGGTGATTGGAGGTTTGGCAAGCTCGACCCTACTTACACTTTTTCTGCTGCCTGTCCTGTACGAACGGATTTTCCATCAGTCAGCGGCTTAGTTCGCACCGCTGCTTGTGTGCGTTGGCAAGTCGGCCAAGAGAAAAACACGGCTCAAAAATTAACGTCACACACTGATTCTAAAGGTGTAACTTGGAGGCGGGGGAGTCGAACCCCCGTCCGAAAAGCGCTACGGCCCGAAGCCTAAATGTTTAGCTCAATTCCATTTATTTAGCTTGCCGCGCTCAGACTGAGCAAGAAACGCGGCCGGCTAGTCCGGTAAATCTCGCTACTTCTTTTTGGGCCACAGAATGCCCTGGTCTTCCTTCGTGACCGGGCCCAAGCCTTTGTAAATGAATTTCTGCACGCGCTGGCCCCGGTAGGTCTCGCCGGTGAAGATGTTGCCTTTGGAATCGGTGGCAATGCTGTGCACGCCGTAGAATTCGCCGGGCTGGCGTCCACCCTCCCCGAAGGTGGTCAGCAATTCGAGAGTGTCCCGCAGGAGGATGTGCACGCGGTCATTCTCGCCATCGGTCAGATAGATATATTTCTGTTGCGGGTCCTTCGAGAACGCGATGTCCCATGCCGAGCCGGAACCCAGCGTTCTTTTCGCGATGAACATTTCCTTCACGAAGGTTCCGTCTGGCTTGAACACTTGGATGCGGTCGTTCACGCGGTCGCAGACATACAGCAAGCGGTCGACAGAGAGTTCGGCGCAATGCACCGGATTTCGGAACTGTTGCGGAGGCGGCGCATCCGGGTCGTACTTGCCGAGGTCAGTGTCGTCGGGCTTGTGGCCGTAGGCGCCCCAGTGGCGCTTGTATTTCCCGCTGTCCGCGTCGAACACAATCACGCGATGGTTGCCATAACCATCGGCGACGTACACTTCATTGGTCTCTTTGTCGATAAACGTCTTGGCCGGCAGCCGGAGGTTCTCCACGTCGTTGCTGCCCTTGCTCTGGGCGGGCTTGCCGATTTGCATTAGGAATTTACCGTCCTGCGTGAATTTCAGAATCTGGTTGTCCAGGTAGGACGCGGTTGCGGACGCAGCGGATTCGTCCAGCCCGCCACCTCCCGCAGGCCGAGCGCCCGCAGCCGCCGGGCGGCCTCGGCCGTTGCCACCAATCCAGACGTTGCCTTTGTAATCGACGGTAATTCCGTGGTTCGAGTCCGGCCAGTCGTATCCATTGCCGGGGCCGCCCCAGTGGCCAATGAGGTTGCCCTCCTCATCGAACTCCAGTACGGGCGGAGCCGCAGCGCAGCACATGGCGATAGGCGGGTTCGTCGTGGCGTGGAGCTCACCGGGTTCGAGAGATCCCGCGCGATGGATGATCCAGATATGGTCCTGGGCATCGACGGATACGCCGATGGTCTGACCCTGGAGCCAATGGTTCGGCAACGGCTTGGGCCACAGAGGATCCACCTCAAACATGGGCGCCTGCACTGCGGCAGCCTCGACAGCGGCCCTCTTCTGCAGCAAGGCCGATCCGATTCCCAGCGCAACCAAAAGCACCACCAATGTTGCCCCAACCAAGAGATTACGCTTCATAATCCCGTTCCTCCTTCCGTGCCGGCGAAACCAGTTTAGCTCGCGCGGCATTGTGCCCCCATTGAAGACCACATTGAACACCACATTAAACAATCGATCGGCCCACGGATCTCTTTGGAAATTCATTGTCTGGGTGTGGTCCGGCTGGACCGGTATAATACAGATTCCGCTTCTCGTCCACCTTCATTTCATCCGGATACCCGGGCGTCTCGTCCGCAAAGTGACAGCGCATCGAGTACGGGCCGCGCAGCTCGCAAGCGAGCTTGAGGGATGTAAAGGAGATTTTGTTGTAAACTCTCTCACTCGCCATAGAATTAAAAGGGGGGAAGACGTCATGAACATGCGGATATCGACTGCGGTACTCTTCGCGCTAGCTGCAGGTTTTGTCGTGGGCTGGCCCGGGGCGAACGCCCAGAATTTCGCGGGTGCTGCCCCTCGGGCATCCATCCCTACGTTTTCTACCGCCGACATCGGTCGCCAGGGCCATTTCTATGTGGGCGGCCATTACGTGGGTGAGCCTGGCAAAGAAACTATGGACGGCGCCATGTATGTCGAGGTGTGGGTACCGAAGAATATCCGGCACCCGTATCCAATCGTGTTCATCACCGGGGGAGGGGGACAAGGGGCCTATAGCTTGCTGCAAACACCAGACGGGCGGCCAGGCTGGGCCTATGACTTCGTCAATCAGGGCTACACGATCTATATGATGGATTATCCGGGTCAAGGGCGTTCGGCCTTTGTTCCGAACGTTGACGGCCAGTTGAATCCTCCCCGTTCAGGTCCATTGATGGAGGAGGTCTGGTCGGGTGGCCGTCCGCCCGCGACTCCGCAGAGCAATTGGCCGCAGGCCAAGAAGTACACGCAGTGGCCGAGTGACGCGCCGAACAAAGGCAAAATGGGCGACCCGGTTTTTGATTATTTCGCTAAGACTGAACTCCCGGCCGTGGCGGGCCCAGGCGTGGAGAGGCGCAACGTAGACGCCCTGGTGCAATTGGCGGATTTGATCGGCGAACCGGTGATCCTGATACTCAACTCGGGGATAGCAGCTTCCGGCTGGGTGGTGGCGGATTCGCGGCCGAAGCTCGTCAAGGGCATCGTCGCAGTCGAACCCGTCGCCCCGCCCATCGAGAACGCCGAAAGAGGCGCGACAGGTCCGGGGCGAGTTTGGGGCCTGACCAATCTCCCCATTCATTATGATCCCCCGATCAACGAAGCGTCGGAATTGCAGACTGTTCGGCAGGAAAAGCCGGATGGGCCGGACCTCCTCCCTTGCTGGGTTCAGAAGGAGCCCGCACACAAGCTCGTAAACCTGCAGGGTATCCCTGTCCTCAATGTGTCCGGAGAAGCGAGTTACCATCGTCCGTACGCCCATTGCGTAGCCAAGTGGCTCAATCAGGCAGGTGTGAAGACCACCTTCGTGAACCTCGAAGATGTCGGGCTACCCGGTAATGGCCACCAAATGATGTCCGAAAAGAACAGCGCCGGCATCGCGAAGTTCTTGCAAAGCTGGATCGAGAAGAACGTGCACTAGCCAACACGGGAGGTTGTCCTCCCGTTAGACAAGCTTGTCGCGGAATTAAAGTCGAATAGCATTGGTTCCGGCCCCGTTTCCGGGGAACATCTGGCCCGCTTCGCAGAACTGCGGTCAAGTGTCGAGTGAGTGCCCAACCGGCAGAGAAGCTTCCGCGTACGCGGTCACCTGACCAGAATTTGAAATTGGCGCAACAAAAAGCCGTCGGGCTGCCAACCACCGAGTACATACTGTCCACGCCCACAGGAGATTGTTCTTTTCATCTTGAACGGAAATCCCCCCTTTTACGTATCACTCAGTCGGAGGGCTATTTGAGAATCGGGTGCCCAAGGGAATGGGGCAGAAGGAACGAGACGGTAAAGCACTCGGTTCTCCTATCGGGTTGCGGTCTGCGTTGCGAGGACCGCTGGATTTTCGTTTGACTGCGTGGGCTCGTTGGAGTAAGGTGCCCCCCGTGAGACGGCCTCGTAAGGGGCCCCGTCCCCGGGCATCGCAAGAGTCAAGAGACAACGTCCCCGTCTTTTGCTACGGATAACTCTAACTTCCCTGAGAAGTGGCTCAAGCTTGCTCTCTTCCGCGGCAGGTTGAATTTCGGCCAGACGAGCTTGCGCTTCTCCTCTCGATTGAAATGTCGCGTCCGGCAACGGTTTTTAACAGCGAGGGGCCCTGAAAAAACCTTGCAGAAGTTCTTTGGCAGAGTGAAACCCTTTTGCAAGCTCGAGAATCTCTGGCAACCGCGTTACCCGCACGTCGAACTCTAACTGAATCGATGAGGAGGTAAATCATGTTTCGACCCAGCCGAATCTATCTCTTTCTGATTGGTCTCGTTATAGCAGGGGCGCTGGCGCTCACAGTCACTGGCGGCCCGCTCGACAGTACGTTCTTGACCGCCGTCAGCAAGTTGGGGATGGAGATGGAGCTGCGCAGCGATGCCAAGATCCTTGCTGACGAGGTGCTGAGCGGCCACATCACGCTCGGGCCGGAGGAGACCCCTCCCGCCATTCCGGGGATGCGCGACGATGACGAGAGACCGCTCTTCGGGCCCAACGCCCAAGTGAACGATCCCGCCCTCGACAACACGCAGATCTTCCCCGGCTTCCGCCCCTTCCTGCACTTTACGCAGAGCGAGGCTACAGTGGCGGCGCACGGCCGCAACATCGTGGTTAGCTACAACAACTCAGCCGGCGCATCGCTTGCCTTGGGGCCCGGCGGCAACGTAGCGTTCTTCACCCGCCTCCAGTTCTCCGGCTACTCGTTCTCGAAAGATGGCGGCGAGACCTGGACCAGCGGCTTCATTCCGGCAGCTCCGGGCGTCGGCCCGTTCACCTTCGGTGACGGTGTCGTCGTCGTGGACCGCCGCGGTAACTTCTACTACGCCAGTCTAGGCCAAACGGCCCAAGGCGCTGGCGCTGTGGTCGTAAATAAATCGACCGATGGCGGGCAGACGTTCAGCCCCGGCGTGATTGCCGGCGTGGATGACGGAAGCGACAAGAGCTGGATCGCGGTGGGCCCCGACCCGCGCCATCGCCACCGCGACAACGTCTACGTCACCTGGACCAGCTTCTTGCCCGGCCCGCCGACGGGCCCGGGCGGCTAGGCGGTGGCCTTCGCCGTCTCGACCGATGGCGGCCAGACGTTCCAGTCCCGAATCATCTTCGCGCCCGGTATCGATCCCGACCCGACCCACCCGACAAATTTCGTCCAGTTCACAAACCCAGTGGTGGATCCATCGAACGGCCGGCTCTACATCCCGTTCGCTCGTTTCAGCAACGGAGATACGGATTTTATTCAAATGCTGGTGAGCGATGATGCCGGCCAGACCTTCCATTTCGTCAACTTCAACCGTCCCGGGACATCCAATCCAACCCTGTTGCCCTTGGTCCAGCCGGGCACGTTCGAGGACTGCGGCAGCCCGGGCGGAGGCTTCCGGGTCGCAATCGTCCAGGGCAACGACGTTGGCGGCGGCCGTTTCGGCTTACCGCGCTTCGTCAACTCTACGCGATTGGCCGTGCAGCCCGCACTGGCCGTGTCAAATGGCAATGTGTTTTTAACCTACAACTCCTCAGACAGCCCGTTCTTCGGCGACGCCGCCAGTGGCTCGAACATCCTCCTGATCGTCTCTCACGACGGCGGACGAAGCTGGTCACAACCGCGGCAAGTGAATCCCAACGTGGCCAACGACATCCGCCACGTTCACCCGGCCATCGCGCTGCAGGGAGAGGAAGGCGATGAGCAGGTCAACATTTCCTACTACACGCAGCACGCCAGTGGTTCGGTGGATCTGGACCTCGTGACCGCCAAGTCGGATGACGAGGAGCTCGAGGTGGACGACCCGATTCGCGTCACCAGCCAGTCGTTCAACTTGCCGCCGACGAACATCCCGGTCCCAGTCCTGGGGCAGAAGTTCCGCACCCAAAACTACGACCGCAACGTCGTCGCCTGCTACGCCTTGGGCGAATACAACGGGTTGTTCAACAATCACGGCAAGCTCTATGCAGTCTGGGGAGATGATCGTAATCGAGTGACCGAGCCGGTCAACGTGCTCGATCCGCTCTCCGGGCTCACGCATCCACAAGAGGACACCTTCTTCCAGAAGGTGCGGCCCGAAGATTAAGCTTCTCTGGACGCGAGCATTCGCGGCGGTCCGCTGTCAGCGGACCGTCGCGACTCGCCTCCGAGGAGAAACTCAGGGGTGGTGTGTGCCTGTGCCTACCCGGTTTGTTCGCCAGTCGTGCAAGAGAGCGGAGATGGCCGTTGACTTGACCTTTCCAGCGGTCAGGCCGATTACTTGCCAAAACTCGCCGCTGTCCATTGAACTAGAGCCAGTCCGCCTTCCAGCCACCTTCCAATACGTCGGCTTCTCGCGAAATGAGCGTAGCTCACTTGACGTATAGCGCCCTGCGCCTAGAAGTTCCGTTCGCGCGCGGCACATTCCGGGGGTATTGTCACCAACTCGGAAACTATGCGGAATCGGGGTTATCGGAAAGTAGCTGACTTCCACAGGTCAGGCGGGCTCGTCTGAGGTTTTCGCCATGAGCTTGCCAATGTTCGCTCCGTCGAACAATTTGTTCAGCGCGGTGATGGCGGAGCGCAATCCTTCGACCAGATCCATGCGGTATTTCAGCTTGCCTTCTGTCAGCCAATGAGTGATTTGGGCGGCAAAGACGACGAGTGTCTGGCCGGGCTTGGGCTGGCCAATATCCATCAGTCCGGAGTACGCGGTGAATCCGATCTGACCCATTTTGGCCTGAAACGCGGAGAGTGGCTTTTCATTGGAGTTCTTTCTCCCATATTCCCTTTGACACTCAATTGACTGGTTTGACCGATTCCATCAGCCCGAAGAACCCTTCTGCCAGCGTCGGATGGATGTACACCGCGCCTTTCAGTACCGTGTAGGGCGCATTCGCCAGGATTAACGCGCCCAAGATCTGAATGAGTTCCCCGCCTTCCGTACCAAGAATCGCGGCGCCGAGAATGCGGTCGGTTTCCGCGTCTACGATGATCTTCATGAGCCCGGCGGTTTCATCTCGCTCGATCGCGCGCGCCACGTGGGCCATCGGATAGGTCCCGATTTTCAACTTGCGCCCAGAGCTCCGTGCTTCCTGTTCGGTTATCCCGACCCGGCCGAATTGTGGGTCCGTAAACACCGAGTACGGTACGTAGCGGTGTTCGATAGTCATATTTTTCCCTTCCACCAAATTGCCGTAAATGATTTGGTAATCGTTGTAGGAAATGTGCGTAAAGGCCGGCCCGCCCTTGACATCGCCGAGAGCCCAGACGCCGGGAACATTGGTCTCCAGCCGCGAATTGACTTTGACGTAGCCACGAGCGTCGATTTCCACGTTTGCTTTCTCCAGGCCGAGATCATCGGCGTTGGGGCGACGGCCTGTGGCCACCAGAAGATGCGACCCGGCGAGAGTGACATTGCCTTTCGCCGAATCCACCTCCAACACAATCTTGCCGGCGGATTTATTCGCGGCTGTGGTCTGGGCATTGAATAGAAACTTCACTCCTTCACCCTCAAGGGCTTTCCGAAGTTCATCCGCCAGGTCGGGGTCCTCCCGCGTGAGGAGACGGTCGCCACGGTGAATGATCGTCACTTCGCTTCCAAAACGGCGGAACATCTGGCCGAACTCCAGCCCGATGTATCCGCCGCCCAGCACCAGTAAATGTTCCGGCAGGTCGCGAAGTTCCATGAGGGTTGCGTTCGTGAGATAGGGAACCGAATCGAGTCCGGGCAAACGCGGGATCTCTGGCCTGGTGCCTGTGTCGATGAAAACGCGCTCACCCTCGATGACCTCGTTGCCGACTTGAAGTTGGTGCGCAGAAAGAAACCGCGCGTGCCCTCGATAAAGATGCAGCGTCTTCCTCTCTGCCACGCGGCGTTCCTGCCCCGAACGGAAGCTGGCCACCACTTTGTTCTTGCGCTCGACGATCGCAGGCAGATCGACGCGCACATCGCTTGCGTGAACGCCCCAGCGCGCCGCATTTCTCGCGTAGTGGGCGACCTGGGCGGAGGCGACCATGGTCTTGGTTGGTGTGCAACCAGTGTTGATACACGTCCCCCCGAGATGCGACCTCTCCACCAATGCGACGTTCCAGCCCTTGTCGGCCAGGCGGTGACAAAGAGGATTTCCGCCTTGACCCGATCCAATCACTACGGCGTCGAATTTCATGAATTCCCTTCTGCCCGCGGTAGAACAGGCTCACACTGCGATCCGGTCGCCCCACTCGAAAACCGCCTCCCGTAATGTTAATAGATTCTGCTTGCGGGAGGTCTTAGCGCGCGTGTCCAGAAGCCGACATCAACAATTCCTCTCTGTGTCCAGTTGCTGGAATGGCAACCGAGCAGGCCCGATCCCTTGCCTCAGCTTGAGTGCTTCCCCTAAGCTGGAAGCGCGCCCCATCTAAGCTTCCCAGTTTGCTTGGACCGAGCCCTCAGGAGGCCACATGTGGAATGAAAAGGATGTGCAACCCGGTTCGGCAACGGCTGGGACTCCAGCTTCGCCAGGCTCAACCATTCGGACACCCGCTTCCCTGGGACCCGGCTTAAAAATTAAGGGCGAACTCATCGGCCATGAGGATTTAAAACTCGAGGGCAAGATCGAAGGGGCCATCTCCCTTGGTGGCCACCGGCTCAATGTGGGCAGCACTGCCCATATCCATGCCAACATCGTTGCCCGCGAAGTAGTAGTCGCCGGCGAGGTGACTGGCAATGTCAATGCGCGCGACAGAATCGAAATCAAGAAGGGCGGGTCCATCGTGGGCGACCTGACCACCGCGCGAATTGTGATCGAAGACGGGGCCTTCTTCAAAGGCGCGATCGAGATCGACAGTAGTAACACCCAGGTCGGAGCCGACCTCGATACTCTTCTCGGCAAAGCGCGGAAGGTCGAACAGAAGTCAAGTTAAGGGAGCCGGCGGAAGTTGGTATGGCAGCCCGTGTAAAACAACGACCCGCTCGCGAAGTGCAGCGAGCGCCTACCTTCTAGCTCGAGTGTCGCGCCGGTCGCGATCCCACAATTTCGCCAGCACCAGGAGCGATGTGGTGTCGCTTCGTTCGCCGATGGCCCTCCCGGTTTCGCGCGGCTATTTCGGCTTGCCGACGATCTTCAAGAACTCGTCGTTCCCCCCCGGGCGCCCGTGGATGGGGACGTGCTGCGCGACGTCCAGCTTCAACCGTTGCATGTTTTGATAGAGCGTGGTCATGTTGGCGTTGGGCCCGGACGGAGGCGGCGTCCCCGGCGCGGGCGGGGTGTACAGGTCCGCGTTCACCAGGATTTTTTCCTTCGGGAGGTACGCCATCAGCATGCCCTGGACGTGAGCAAGACCCTGCACGGGGTAGACGTCCAGCGTGCGCACGCCGTCGCTCAGCGCGTATTGTTGGTTCACCGTTTCAATGGGAACGGGCCGCCTGCTCACCATGAACATTGGATAATAGGCAGCGAGCCTGTCCGGCTGCAGCGACCAGCCTCCTGGGTGAAACAGGATCTGCAGGTAATAGTCGCGATTCTGCTGGGACGTCACGACGGTGGTTCCCTGAGAGAGGTACGTGCGCAGTCCGCCTGAATGATCGAAGTGGTGGTGCGTATTGACGACGTACTGAATCTGCTTGTTGGGCACCAGCTTGTGCACTTCGTCAATCACCGCCAGGGAACGCGCCTCGTTCAGCGGCGCCTCCACCACCGCAACGTAATCGCGGAACTCGACAGCCAAGCTGTTGTGGGATCCGCCCCCAAGAAACCACACGCCTTCGGCGAGCTTTTGCGACTCCACGCGCTCGGGCGGCGCCGTCGCCTGCTTCACCACGTCCGGCACGGTCGTGGCGGGAACATTCATGTTGGTCTGAACATTGTTCACTTTGATTTCCATGATGTTGTGCGCCGGGTTCAGCACCGGATCGCCCTGGTGCACATGGACCACCGCGGGAAACTTGATGCCGCCGAAATCCTTGTATTCCGTGTAGCGCCACTCGTACAGCATGTCCCCGTACACGGGATTGGGAATCCACGTGGTGACGAGTTCGACCAGATTCTCGTCATTAATTGTCCCGTTGACTTTGTACTTCCCGAGCGCGTTAAACGAGACGATGGTCACTTTTCTGCCGTCTCCGCTTAGGCCTTCGTTCGAGTGTCCCACGAGCGGCTGGGTGACGGCCGTGGCGTTGCCCGCCATCGCTGCCTTCAGGAATCCGTGCGGCGTCAACATGATGTCAAGCTGTCGCAGATCCACGAAGGGCATGCCCGCGAGATAGAGACCCGGTTGCGGCACGGCTTTTTCACCCTGCATGTTCCAGGCGAAGTTGCCGCTGAGCAGGCCAAGAACGTGATCTTCACCTATGAGTGGCGTGAAGCCGCCGCCGCGCGGAGGATAATTCCCTTGCCGCCGCGTATACTCCTCGCGCGACGACTTAGCGTCGTAATCAATGGTCTTCGTGTAGGTCGTCACCTCAAACCGCGGCCAATCGTCGGTCAGGCTGTAACTCTGACCCACCGCCGCGACAAAGCCGGTCCCGGAATACGCAATCGTTTTCAGATTGGTGGCGCCCATCGCCTTGGCAGCGGCCTGTAAGACGCTTCGAGCGTCGTCCGCAGCAAATGCAGTCCCCGCCATCAGTCCCAGGAATGCAACGAGAACACCTAGCCTTCGTGCCATAGGTTCCTCCTCACTTCTTTACGTTTGCAGGAGCCGATGCTAGCCCCGATTGCTCGCAAGAACAAGGTGGAAATTCCCCCGAGGCTGTGGCGATGCCGCCAAGACGAAGATTCGGTGCGGCTAAGGGGCATTGGAGAGATGACGATTATAGATTGCTGTCGTGCGAATGGACACGTAAAATCGCTCCATGGACTCTGGAAAGGTTTTTGTATCATCGGTTCTTAACACGACGATTGAAGACCTTCAGAAAGAACGATTAGTGATTCGGGCTGTCGTGGATTCCTTCGGGTTCCTAGAGGCGTGGGCTTTTGAGGTCACTCCCGCGTCCTCCGAAGATTTGGCTAAGTCCTATTTGAGACACGTTGAAGAGTGCGACATCTTTGTATTGGTTTTAGGAGAACATGTAACCCCGCCTGTTAATGCCGAGTGGCTACGGGCAAAAAAGCTTCAGAAACCCCTCTTGATCTTCGTCAAAGCCTGCTCGCCGCGCTCTCCAGAAGTAGCCGACGTTCTTGACGCTCTGAACAGAAAATATGCACCATTTGAGACCCTCACTCAGTTAGAAAAGGCGGCGAAAGATGCTATACGGCAAACGCTTGTTCTTGGCCTTCGATCCCTAGGGACGAGGGTGACCGAGCGATCCATTAGAGAAACGCTACAAGATTTCGCGAAGAATAAACATCGCGTCCACGTCATGCCTATCGTCCCAGTAGGTGCAGCCCGGGATTTTTTCCTCGTTCAAGAAGTTGAAGGGGAAATCGTAGCTCTAACGAAGGCCACGAATAATCAGACTGTAGAAATTCCGCTGGCGCGAATCGCCGAGGTCATTCCGGGAACACCGAGTGAGGCACCTTCGCTCGTATTGTCGGGGAGGCTTCAGCTTCACAGTTTAGCGGAGCAGTGGAAATTCCGGCCGGAAAGCTTCCCTCCAGATTCCGATTTCGGGTTAGGGAGGGTATCTGGCCCAGAGGAGGCGATGCGCCGCGGCATATACAAAACGCTTGACGCTAAGAGAATCCAGTATTGTTGGGACTGGTCCCATCACATTTCAGATCGCCTCACCAACGGCTGGGAAGTCTTCTACGATGAAGACGGTCGATACCTGCGATACGTCGTGCCGCCGAAAGATCAGATTTTCGTGGTTTTGCGCCAATAGTCGGGCAGTGTGATAATCAGGATGCCAGTATCTACTTTATAAACATCCCTTCATGCTTGGCCGGACGTTCCGTCGCTTGACCTTTTCAAACTTGGGAAGTCTGCTCAGTGATTGATGCGGCGTTGAGCTTCGGGCGGGTAGCGATCGCCGGCGGCAATTGCTTTGACAGGACCGGAGCGCACCCCTACACTTGCAGTTATGGAATTTCGCTTCAAGCCTGAAACAGAGTCCCGCCTGAACGAGCTGGCCGCAAAGACCGGGCGCGCGCCGGACGACCTTGTCGAGGACGCGATGGCTGGATACTTGGCAGAACTAGCTGAGGTGGGCCAGATGCTCGACAGTCGCTACGATGAAGTGAAGAGCGGCCGCATCAAGCCAATCGAAGGCGATGAGGGCTTTGCCCGCCTCCGGCACAAGAGTGAAAAGCGCCGATCCAGCCGTTCATGAGCGGTTTTGTCCTCCACCCAGAAGCAAACACGGACCTCGACGAAATCTGGGAATACATCGCAGCGGACAATCTGGATGCCGCTGACCGTGTCCTTGAAGAAATCTACGAAGCGATTCTCAGCCTAGTCCCTTTTCCTGGTCAGGGCCACAACCGTCCTGACTTCACGTCTCGCCCGCTGCGTTTTCATCCCGTGCGAGACTTTCTGATTGCTTACGCGCCGGAAGAAACACTCTCCTGGTGGTTGCGATACTCCACGGACGCCGCAGTCCGCGCCTCATTGCGGCCTTGCTGCGCGGAAGAGAGTGAATCGCGGGCGGGTTTTTTTCACTGATTGACGCGGCGTTGGGCTTCGGGCGGGTAGCGATCGCCGGCGGTAATTCCCGGCGGCAACTCTGCGTCAAGGCGCGCTACATCTTCGGGGGTGAGGGTAACGCGGACGGCTTCTGCGTTTTCGTCGAGGTATTTCCGGCGCTTGGTGCCGACGATGGGCACGATGTCTTCGCCCTTGGCCAGCAGCCACGCGAGGGCGAGCTGCGCCGGGGTGCACTTCTTTTCCGCGGCAATCTTTTCGATTCGCTCCAGCAAGGCGAGATTCTGCTTCAGGTTTTCTCCCTGAAACCGCGGCGAAAATTGCCGGTAGTCGTTTTGCGGGATGTCCGCGCTCTTGCGGAAGCTTCCGGTGAGGAAGCCGCGGCCCAGCGGGCTATACGCGACGAAGCCGATCCCAAGTTCGCGGCAGGTGAGGAGAATTTCCTGCTCCGGCTCGCGCGACCACAGAGAGTATTCGGTTTGAAGCGCCGCGATGGGATGCACTTTCGCGGCGCGGCGGAGCGTGGCTGGGGCGGCTTCGGAAAGGCCGAGGAAGCGCACCTTGCCCTGTTCGACGAGCCGCGCCATCGCGCCGACTGTTTCTTCGATCGGCACGTCGGTGTCCACGCGGTGCTGGTAGTAAAGATCGATGGTGTCCACGCCGAGACGGCGCAGGCTGGCGTCGCAGCACTCGCGGACATATTCCGGCCGGCCGCTCACGCCGATAAATTTGCCGTCGGACGAGCGGACGTTGCCGAACTTTGTGGCCAGCACGGCCTCGTGGCGCCGACCGCGCAACGCGCGGCCCACCAGCTCTTCGTTGCGGCCCATGCCGTACACGTCGGCGGTGTCCAGGAAATGGATGCCGCGGTCGAGGGCGCGGTGGATAGTGGCGATGGATTCGGCGTCATCCATCCCCGCATAAAACTCGGACATGCCCATGCAGCCGAGGCCCAGCGCGGACACGGTCAGCGCGCTGCGGCCCAGGCGGCGTTGCGGCATGGGACTGAATTGTTTGGCTTCGGTGGCGCTCATGGCAGCAGCCTCATAGATTTTTCTCGCAACGCAGATTCAAGTTGGGTCTTGTAGCGCTGCCCCTTCTGGGCGGCACTTAAAGTAAGCGAGATGCCCGCCTGACGGCGGGCGCCACATAACGCAAACCGTGTTGCACCGAATCATTATGTCGCAGGAGCGAGGTTGGCGTCGAGGCCCAGACCCAGCCGCGCGGCGAGCTCCTGGCGCGCGCGCCACAAGCGGGCTTTGAGCGTGTTTCGCGAAACGCCCAGGATTTGCGCGGCCTCCTCGGCAGAGAGTCCTTCGATCTCCCGCAGCCAGAATGCCGTGCGCAGCAGCGGGGAGATCTCGCCGAGCTTCTTGTCCACACGCTCTCTGAGCTCGGTTCCCGCGTAGAGCTGTTCCGGGTCCGGGCCTTCGTCGGCAAAGCGCTCGGCCAGCGGCGTCTCGCTTTCAGACGACAAATCATCGAGCGAGACCGCGGGGCGCGAGAGCTTGCTCCGGCGGCGCATCAGAGCGGCGTTGATGACGATCCGCGTGAGCCAAGTCGAGAACTGCGAGCGGCGCTCGAATCGCCGCAGGTTGCGATACGCGGAGAGCAAACCCTCCTGCAATGCTTCCTCGGCGTCCTCCGGGTTGCCGAGCACACGCAGGGCGGTCTGGTAAAGCGCGCGGTTGTTCCGCGCGAACAAGGTATTGAGCGCGTGAGCGTCTCCATTCAGTCCCCGTTCGATTAAGAATTCCTCCGATTGTTCCGCCGGGTCCCAATCGATCACTGGCGGCGGATGATGAGAATGAATCTGATTCATAGCGATTTCCCTCCCCTGTATGGCCCTGTATGAATTGGTTCCTGCCACTTCTCTAAGAATGACCCTGCCACTCCGCAAACAAACTCTTCAACGTTCTTAGACGCTGCAGCACGCAATCTGTGCGCAACCACAACCGATTTTTGCGGCCGCGCCCGCTCCATCAGGAACATGAGCGCAATCAACCACGGGTTGAATGCCCCCGTGATAGGGTCGCGTTTGAACAAATTCGACATCGCTGTTTTTATTTTCTTTCACTTTAGTCCGTGAATATCGTCGCTTCGACATTCATCCCAGGGCGCAGGACAGTAGAATCTGGCGCCCCGCGGTCGAAAACGATCTTTACCGGGATACGCTGCACAACCTTCACGAAGTTGCCGGTGGCATTCTCCGGCGGCATCATGCTCATCATCGCGCCGCTTGCTCCGGAGAGCGAGTCCACGTGCGCGGCGAACGTGCTGCCGTATGTATCCACCTTGATTTCGGCCCGCTGTCCCGGCCGCACGCGGGCAAGCTGCGTTTCCTTGAAATTCGCAGTCACGTACACGTCCTGCAGGGGCACCACCACCATGAGTCCCTGCCCCGCCTGCACAATCTGTCCGCGCTCCACCGAGCGGCGCGTCACCACGCCATCCACCGGCGCCACAATCACCGTGTAACTCAACTGCAACTCGGCCGCTGCCAGGTTGGCTTCGGCCTGGGCGATGGCCGCCTGAGCCGTAGACACGGTGGCTGACTGAACGCTCACCTGTTTTGCATTGGCGCGCGCCTCCGCGAGACGCGCTTCCGCTGCCGTCAGCGCCGCGCGGGTGATCTCGGCATTTTTCTGCGCTTGCGCCAACTTTTCCTGGTCGGCCTTCAGTTCGCTCTCGGCCACGCGGGCAGCGGCCAAATAGCTGTCAAACTGCAAGGCAGAAATTTCGGCCTTGGCCGCGAGTGGCCGCACACGTTCCAAGTCGGCATGAGCGCGGTCTGCGGTGGCGCGGTCCTTCTCAACGTTGGCTTGCCCGTAGGCAAGGTCCGCCGTCGTGGCCTGGTTGTAAGCGAGGCGAGCGCGCTCGGCGTCGGCCTCGGCGGCAGAAATGCCGCTCGAGGTCGTGGATTCGGTCATCGGCACAGTTACCTTTGCCCCCTGCGCCTGGCTCCGCGCCGATGCCAATGCCGCGCGCGCCTGATTGACTCGCGTTTCGAGATCGCGCGGGTCAATCCGAACCAGGACGTCACCCGCTTTCACCTTCTGGTTGTCGTTGACCAGTACTTCGGAGACGCTTCCATATATTTTCGAGGCCACAGGCGCCAAGTGGCCATCCACCTGGGCATCGTCGGTCGAGACGCGATTGCGGTAATACAACCAGGCCGCCACTGAGCCCACTGCCAATAGGACCACGGCCGCGAAGAGCCCATATTTCGCCAGCGGGTTCGAGAGCGGCCCGCCGGTGCTCCCAGGCGCAGGAACTGCCTCAACGCCCGGAGACCCTGGCGTCGACTTGGCGGCGAGTTCGATTGTCTCTATGCTCATTCTGCGCCCCTCAACGCCCTTTCGACCCTGCGGTTGGCGACGGGATCTCTTCTGCCCTTTGAGCCTCGCCCCCCCGAGCCTTTGCCTCGCGCACGATTTCCTCCACGATCGCCCGTGTCATGCAGCCGCACGCCTTAATCTCTGCGCCCTCTCTGTACATTTCGGATAGCAGCCGTTTTCCATCAGCGTCTATGTAACTCACTGCCTTCAGATGCACCCGCCTCAACGTCTCCGGCCCCTTGGAGGGACTATGCTGCCAGCAGCGCTCCAACTCCTTCGCCCATTCGCCTGCGAGCTTTCCCTCCAGCTCCCAGGATTCAACCGAGTCTTCTCGCTTTACTGTGACTCGAAGCATTGACTCAACCTTAGTGTACGCGGGAATCTAGCGCAGGTAACATACCAAAGTGACGACATTTTGACATAAAAATATGGTCCATATTTATCAGTCAATTAGGAATATTTAATCCCTAGAAAAATGCCTTGGAGTGAGGTCCAGTCCTCCGTCCAATGACGCTATATGGGCAAATGCCGACATATCGGCATTATTACCGATTTCGGACTCAGTTTAGCGGCTACGAGAGATGCCCAGCTTTTTCATTCTTGATTGGAGTGTGGTTCTTTTCATCCCCAGCCGGGACGCAGCACCAGCGGGGCCAGCGAGCTTCCAACGGCTGGCTTCGAGCGCTTTGAGGATATGTTCTCGCTCGGCAGCCTGCATGGTAAGCAAATCACCCGGGGACGGATCCACCGGAGTCTTCAATTCTCCCACGGGCACGCGCAACACAGGGCCGGGAGAGACAATCACGGCGCGCTCGATCAAGTTTTCCAGCTCGCGAATGTTTCCGGGCCACGGGTAATGCACCATCGCCTCCAGCGTTTCGGCAGGAATTGTTTCGATCTCGCGGTTCATCAGGCGGGAGT
>WNFB01000969.1_pt1 | contig 23995 bp, 24 predicted proteins | sample 5400501 | NCBI WGS metagenome assembly WNFB01 (sample SAMN13153341, study PRJNA577476) | soil metagenome | isolation source: 200 cm saprolite under Douglas fir tree site 2 hole 1 | place: USA:California | collected 2015-04-18 | reverse complement strand
CAACCCTGTGGACTCTCTCAGCGCTCTACCGGTCCGAAGGCGCCGCCCCGAAGCGACGCATTCCCGTCTAGGGGATCATCGCGAAACCCGCCTCCGCGAAGTTACGATCGAAGCTGAGCGCTTTGCGCAGACCGAGGTTCTCCATGAGAACGAAGGACGTGCAGTCCGTGAAGGACCAACTCTTGTCCGGGCGTTCGAGGAACAGGGACCATGCAGCCTCGAAGGCCGGCGCGTCGACCGACACCCGGTCAAACGCTTTCGATTCGAGGATTGCCTTCCCCGCTGCGGCCGCGATGTCGTGCCGACGTGACCGGAATAGGAGGGTCGTGACCGTCTCGTCGAATACGTAGTCGCTAAAGGCGAGCCGGAGGACCTCGGCTCCGGGTTCCTGCTGACTCTGGAGGAATTTCGAAGCGAGGCGATGGTTCCGGTCCCTCCGATTGAAGCGTGCGATGAAAAAGCTCGTGTCCACAAAGGCGTGGTCCACCGGTCAACGCCGTCCGTACAAGACCCGATCGTGGGCGCGCGCGTCCGTGGCTCCAATGTCGAAGGTGATCGAGAGATCGTAGAACGGATCGCCCTCCGAGACGAGCTTCACGTCTTCGGAAGCCTTGGACAGGAGGACCCGATGCCGGAGGGCGAATTCCGCGAGGGCCGCTACCGCTTCCCCCTGGGACCACTTCCGAGCCGAACCCTTCTCGAGGATTTCTTGAGCCTTCTGAAGCTTCCGCTTCTCGGCGGAGGTCAAGCGAACGGTTGTCATCTGTATACACGCATACATGAGAACGTATATCAGCTTTCCGCCCTGCTTTTCGGCGGCGTTGGGCCGGCCCGCCCGTTTTCGCCTTAGGGCCATGAACCCTCGGCTCCAATCCGCCGCTGACCGGCGGCTTCGTCGTCCGTCCTCGTCCGGCGCGGTGCGAACCGACAAATAGCTTCCGATCCATCTCTTCTCGGGGAGGAGTTCGCGGTGGGGAGAGGCCGAGCGTTTCTATCAATGAGTTCGATCGCGAGTGCGTTGAAGGTGCCGACGGTCCTGTTGTTCGTCGGCGGGATGATGTTCCTCTCCGGGCAAGGGCTCTTTGCGGCCTCATTCTTCCAGGGCGCCGACGGTGCCATCGCGACGATTCCGGCCGGGTCCACGTGGGCGTACGTCTACCCGATCAAGGTCCTCGGGGCGGGCCGCGTGTTCGGGGAGTTCGCGGATCCCGCCGGCGGCCTCGTCGACCTGTTCGTGTTCGGGGCGGCGCAGTACGAAAGCTTCCGGCTCGACGGCACCGGGCCGAGCCTGTATTCCGCCCAGGGTGCGTCCGGCTCGTTCTCCGCGGCTCTCCCGGGCTCCGGCACCTATTACCTCGTCCTCGCGCACGGCGACGGTTTCCAGTATTGGGGGCAGGCCGTCCGCGTCTCGTACCGGGTCGCGGGAGTCCAGCCGGAGCTCCTCGGGATCGGCTTGCCGTTCGTGGCGGCAGGGATTGTCGGCGTCGGGCTCGGGCTCCGCCAGACGAATCATTCAAAGAGAGCCGCGGTGGATCGGTAAAGGGCCGGAGAGCAATACCACCCCGCTGCGACCATCCGATCGAGGGCGGCCCGCGCCTCGGATCGGGACAAGAATTCCATCTCGACGAGTCGCGCCAGCAGGAAGATGGATCCGCCGACGGGGATGTCGAGCACTCGGGCGACGGATCGCAACGGGGTCTCGTCCGCGATGAGCCGCCCGTGGCTCTCCGCAGCGAGCGCGACGGCTTCTCGGTCCGCATCTGATAGACGCGGTTCCTCCCGGAGACGCCCAAGCATCCGCCGCGAGGCGAGCGGCCGGACACGCATCCGTCCTTCGGACACGAGGCGCTCGAGGCGCCAGACCTCAGCGGCCCCCTGTCGCCGGCCCGCTTCGAGGACTTCCGCTTCGACCCGGGGAGGGGCGAGGAACGGATTCGGAAGGCGAGACAGGGATTCGAGGAGCTCCGCTTTGGCGAGATAGATCAGAGGCGTGGAATCGAAAACATACGTCTCTGCGCGGGCCAAACGCCCACCGCCTCACTTCCGGGAGAGGGCTCTCAAGTCCTCGAGCGCGTCGTCGGCCACCCAGGCGATCTTCCGATCCCGGACGACGTCCACGAATTCCCAGAGGCTCAGCCGGGCGATCTCGGCGGCCCGCGAGAGGGTGACGGTGCCTTCGGCGAGGAGTCGCAGTGCGCGATCCTGGCGGTAACGGTCGAGCCCGAGGTGTAAGAGCTTCCGGATGGCGGCGGATCGTTCGAGTCGCTCCTCGCGCATGAGCTGTTCGACCTCCTGCTCCATGTCGCGGGGGATTCGGGCGGAGATCGTGATTTCGGTCACGCATGCATTGTATGCAATGCATGCAAATAAGGCTTCCGCCCCCGAAGTCGCAACCACGTCATTGCCGGATGGCCGCGGCCCGCAATCGTTATGTACGCCCGGGCGAAACCTATCTATCCGCACATCGGGATGATGAACCGGGGCAGGGGGCGGAGGGGGTTCCGTCTATGTCGTCGGCCTTCTTGACGGAGGAATCGCTCGCGGTCGGGATCGGCCGGCGGTCCTTCGCTCCCTAGCGAACCAAGGATTACCAAGAAGTGTGGTGGTGACGGAATGGTCGATCTAAACTCAATCACGAGTGTGGCGACGACGTATGCAGACCTCTTCGGCGCGGTCCTGATCGCGCTCGGGGTCCTGCTGGGACTGATCCGGAGGGCGCTCGGATACCTCATCGTGGCGCTCGGCATTGTGGGAACGCTCTGGGTCGCCTTGTCTGGCCCCGGACAGGGGCAAAGTCAAACGATCGTGTATGTCATCTTGGCGGGTGGGGTCGTGGCATCGGTCCTCCTCGCCTTAGCGGTCCGCACCGTCCTGATCGCGGCCCAGCTCCTCGTGTTCCTTGGCGGCTGGTTCCTCTTGCTGTACGGATGGTCCGGCCTCGCGTTCGTCACGGGCGCACAGGGGTCCCTGACGTGGTTGGGGCTCTCGCTCGCGAGCACGGCCGTCTCCAGTCGATTCCACACGCGGATCCTTGCGACCTCGCCGGCGACGGCGAAGCTCGCCGCCCGCGCCGCGTTGCCGTTGTTGACGAAGATCCCGTAATCGGCCCGAGGCCCTCCGAACGCATCGGTTCAGAAGGATTGTTCCTCGGACTTGCCGTCCTTCGACGTCCGGTGTAGGGAACGCGGACCTGGCGTGCTGGCGCCACGTTGGCGCCGGTCGAGGGTCAGTCCACCGACCCTCTCCCACCATTAGGTTATACAGAGGCAATGTGCTATCGACGGCCTGCTATGGCGACGATGATTCGACTCAGCTCTGAGACTCGAAACAGGCTGGCTCGTCTTAAGTCGACGTCCCGCGAGACGTACGACGAGGTGCTGAACAAGCTCCTCGCACTCGTGTCAGAAGGAGACGAGGAGGGCGTGTACAGTCAGTCGTTTCGTGTCGGCCTTCTCAGCGCCCGACTTGATTTGAAAGAAGGTCGCGTCGTTGACCACGAACGCCTCGAGAAGCGGTTGGGTCTCTGACGGCGTGGTCAGTCCGTTGGACGGAGAGGGCGAAGCCACAACCTTTCTCCGAACGATCCGAGCTCCACCTCGAAGACCGCAACGCGGTCGGAGTCGATTCGCCCAAGTCCGTTCAGTAGATGGGCTTCAGCTTGTTGATTTCTTCCAGCGCCTGGTCCATCGAAACTCCGTGGAGGATCTCCACGGTGTTCCACTGGATCATTCCGCTCTCAATCGCGAGGTTCCGGACTGACTCCACGTTCTTCGCCCTGACGATCGCGATGCTCTTGTGCTCCGTCGAAATGATCGGCCCGGCGAGGTACTCGACCCCGAGCCGCTCGGCGAGTTTGGGCATCTCGGGAGCCCGATTTAGGAAGAACTTTCGGATTGTCTCGTTGGCGGTCGGACACTGGTCTGGCGGATGCGACGCGATGATGGCGAATTGCTCCAAGGCTAGCCCCCGCCCCGGAGCGGGTTCACGCCGCAAATACTTTTGCGGACCACGCCGCCGGATTTTCATCCGACCGTTCGTCCGGATGATGGCGATTTATGCTCATTCGATCGACGGGCTACGTGGCGTTCCCGGCCATCCGTCCTGCTGCTCATACGGGGTTCGCATGGCGGGCCTACCTCCTGCGATCGGCGCGAGTCGCGCCCTGGGCGCCCCAGCGCCAAGGTGAGGCTACCGCGGGCCGAAAAGGGGTCTTTGCGCGACCGGCTTGGGCAAGCTCCGGAGGTGTTCGACCTCTCCGAGAGCGATCTGACCGTTTCGGAAGCAGGCGCGTAACGAAGCTTCCAATGCGCCCTTCGCTCTGAGCCTGCATACTTTCCACCGTTGCACGAGAAACTCCGGAGAAAAATCCTTCGCCAACTATGATATGACGTGTCAGGGCGTTTCTCATGCGAAAAACGAGAGTTATCGTTGTGGGCTTGGCATTGTTCGTGGTGGCTACGGCGACGGTTGGCGGATTCAGCCTCTTCGGACGATCTGACGACCAAGGGGGACGTGCGTTCTACTTCTCGGTCGCGACGAAGAATGCGACCGGGGCCGGATGTTTCCAAGGAGGCTGCTTCATCGCGATGTTCGGATCGGGCACGTTCGAAGGAACCGACGCCCAGGGGAATGGAATCTTTTCCATCTCGACGGGGTTGCCTCCTAGCTCGACGAACAGCGTGGCCTCGGGGACGTGGGAAGTCACCGGGTTGGTCAGCTTCACGTCGTACGGGGTCGCGAACCTGCGCGCGGAAGGAGGGCTCCTGGTGGTGGCGGTCACCCTCCACTTCGACGGCGGGTCCGACGTACACGCGACGCTGGCGATCACCTGTCGCGTCGGGAATCCCCCGCCAACGGCGAAAGAGGGCGCAACCCTTGCGGGGTCGAAGTTCAACTTCGACACACCGCTCGCGGGAATCACGACGTTCGGCACGCCGACCGAGGATTGAGCGCCGAGACGGGACGACGGAATCCGCAACAGCGCGCAGCAGGTGAGCTTGTGCACGTCCTTGAAGAACGGGAGAGCGGCCAGCTTGATCGCCTCACTATGAGTTGGGAACACGCGGACGGTGTCGACGATGTCTTCGAGGCTCAAGCCATGTTTCACCGCTTCCCTAGGTCTTGTTGAACGCACGCCCTTCCCCGAGGTGCCGCCCTGGGTCGAGTACACGATCACTTCCGAAGGCCGCGACCTCCGCCGCACCCTCAGCCCGGTCCTCCGATGGGCCATCAACTTTGAGACCTACGGCTCGAAAGCGAAGCAGCGCGTGACTGCGGCGACTCGTCGGGGACATTAGTCGCCGCTCCACCCCCGGAGCCTACGCCCGTGGGGATGGCATCCTCGGCTCGACGGCCGGCGTCGCTCGACGATGCCCGTCCGGGCTCGCGGTTCCATACCTAAACAGTCATCTGTCGACCCTCGTATTCCGCCTGGCGGTGGTCGTGTGGAGCCGGCTGAAGGCCACGTCAAGATTCTCGGGTTCAACCTTTTCTATCGCTCGTACGGAACGCCCGTGAAAGGGACCGTCCTCTGCTTGCATGGAGGACCGGGAGCTACACACGACTATCTCCTCTCCCTCGAGGACCTCGCCCAGTTCGGCTATCGCGTTGTCCTGATGGACCAACTCGGGTGCGGGAAATCCGACCGCCCTCGCGGCACCTCGCTCTACACGATCGCTCACAATGTGGAAGAAGTGGAAGGCGTCCGCAAGGCCCTGAGACTCGGACAGATTCACCTCATGGGGTCCAGCTATGGAGGTGCCCTCGCCATCGCGACGGCGTTGAAGTACCAGCGGAACTTGAGAAGTCTGATTATCACGGGAGGCCTCGCGAGCGTTCCGCTCACCGTGGGCGAGATGCGGCGGCTCGTGAATCGGTTGCCTCCCCGGACCCGGGCGACGCTCGCCAGGTATGAGGCCACCGAAGACTACGAGAACCCCAAATACCTCGCCGCGGTGTCGGAGTTCTATCGGAGGCATGTGTGCCGCCTTCCGGTGTGGCCCCGGGAGGTCACGTACAGCTTCGAGCACATCAGCCGGCCCGTCTACTTCACGATGAACGGACCGAACGAATTCACGATCATCGGCACGATCAAAGATTGGGACGTGACCGACCAACTCCCTTCGATCAAGCTTCCGACCCTGGTCACGGTGGGCCGCTACGACGAGGTCACGCCCCGCGTTGCTCAGAGCATCCACCGGGGGATTCCCGGCTCGAAGCTCGTACGGTTCGAGAAGAGTGCGCATCTGGCGATGTGGGAGGAACGGGCGCGGTACATCGAAGTGGTCCGGGATTTCCTGGACCGGGTCCGGCCCAGCTAGGCTGGATCGTTCTGCGTCCGGTCGATTCGACCGCTCAAAGGAAGAATTTCCAGATGAGGACGCCGAAGACGACCACCATGAGCAAGAGGACCAGGACCTCAATCAGTTTGAGCTTCATCGTGTCAGCCAGTTCGGGTTCCGGATCGTGAGGGCGGCATAGATCAGCAGCCAAGAGAGGACGAACGTCGAGACCAAGCTCATCAAGGGTCGGAAAATCCAGTAGTGCGAATCCGGATTTCGGGTTTTGTAATCGAGCCCGTACAGCAATCCGACAAACGTCACCCCGGCGAGATAGAGCGGCGCGGAAAGGAAATCGCCGTTCGCCGTCAAGAAGTAGATCGCGCGGAACGCGATGATCGGGCCGACCAGGACGAACAGGACCCCCAGGTAGAACGCCCATGCGGCCAGCGCGGGACGTCTCCAATAGAACCGGCCCGTGAAGAACAAATTCCGGATGAACGACTTCTTCCAGCGGGTCTGTTGCCGCAAGAACTTCTTCCATGTAGCGGGAACCTCGGTCCAAACGCGCGCGCTCGCGGAATACAGCACGTCCCATTGTCTCGGTGTCTCGTGCGTCCCGCCGTTCGCAGCTACGGGCGCGTCATGTGCACCTTCCGCGGTGCGCTGACGGAGCACGTGCCCGGTCATGGTGCGGTCCGTGGCGAACCGGAACTCCTTGCCGAGGAACCGATCGTTCGCCCACGCGTGGATGTGCGGTTCGATCGCCTCCCGACGGAACGCGGAGAGGCAGCCCGAGGCGCACGTCACGGCACCGTAGACGCTCTCCAGGCCTTTCGACAGCCGGAATTGGCCCTCGTACCACGTGTCTTGGATCTTCGTGAGGAGGTTCTTGTCGGCGTTCAACGCCCGGCCATGGGCCGACACGGCCCCGGCATCCGGGTGCGCGTTGAAGGCCGCCACGAGTCGTTCGATCGCGTCCGGCGCGAGCACGCTGTCGGAATCGACGAAGGCGAAGATCTCGCCGGTCGCGTGTCGGATCGCGGCTTCAATCGCCTTCTTCTTCCCGACGTTGACGGGCAACCGGTAGGCTTTGATCCCGAACTCGGCCTTGAGAGCCCGGAGGACGTCGGCCGTCCCGTCCGAGCTCCCGTCGTCCATCACGATGATCTCGAGGTTCTTGTACGTCTGGTTCACGATCGACTCGACGCACTGTCGAATCAGCCGCTCCTCGTTCTTCACGGGAACGACGAACGAGACCGTCGGGGTCCGATTCGTCACGCGCGGGTCCGGCGGATCGAGTGCGGGGTCCTTGTAATAGTAGTACGCGCCGAGGAACGTCGCGAACGTGACGAGGGTCACGAGGACGCCGTATAGCCAGAGGAACGGGTCCACGCCGACGTGGAAGAACAGCTTGCCTACCACGATGACCGCGAGGGCGGCGACGATGAGGCCCATGACGAGGCGGGATGAGGCCACGTCACTTCCCCAGGTGTTCGCGGTAGATTTTGTCCACGCTCCGCGCGCCGTCGAGAAGATGGCACACCTCGGGGGCGGCCGCCTTCACGTACAGGATGTCTTTCGGGAGACATGTCCCGCCGATCCCGTCACGGGCCTCGAGGACCTCGACGTTCCACTTCGAATTCATGCCGCGCCGCAGTTCCTCAAAGTCGAGGCGGTTCTCATCGCAGATCATCTTGAGGAGCTCCGCGTACGCGATCTGGAGGTACCGGTCGGTGTTCTCCGCGGCCTTGCACAACTCCGCGACGCGGATATCCGACAGCGGCACGAGCGGAATCCCGGCCCAGGCGTAGAACTCGACGGCGAGACGTACGCTGTCCTCGTCGACGCCGCCGACGACCCGCGTCTGCCCGACCCCGTGTCGGGCCTCGTCTTCCGCCCACCAGCGGTGGGGGACGTGGACGAGCCTCTGCCGGCCTCCGAAGACCTCCTGATGGACTCGCCGGCACGTGCCGACTGGGACCGTGCTCTCGATCGAGACGAGCTTCGGTGTTCCGCGGGCGCGAATCGCCTCGCAGGCTTTGAAGACGTTCGCGGTGATGGGCTCCTCCCCCCGGAAGCCCGTGTCCACGGTGACAATGAAGAGATCCGCGAGCGGTAGTTCGGCAAGGGAGGTGGAACTCTGAACCAGGGTGTCCCCGAGGCCGGCGGCAGCCTGCGGGTTGATGTCACACCCGTACGTGGGGAACCCATGGCGCGCGAAGTACCGAGCCGTCGGTCCCCCGACGGTCCCTAGGCCCACGACACACACCGATTCCAAAACGGTTCGAAATTCCGCTACCGTTTGCTCCATTTGCCCGCGTTCTCCCCGAGACGATTCTCCAGACGGTTGCTGACTCCCGCCCATCGGGCTCGAAACATGCCCTCCGGATGGACCGCCCCATCCGAAGTACGGCGTGATCGGCTTATCAAGGCCATTGAACAATTTTCGAATTCCCCTGGACCACGTGGATTCCGAGGCGCCGGATCCGACCTGCCGGGCGAGATTACTAGTTGCATAGTCATTATCATTTCGACAAATGTTCAAACAAAACTATACCCCGGATCACCGTAGGCACCCCGGGTCCGGAGGATTCCTCATCTCGAGCGCTCGCATCGAGGCCGAACGTCGATGGGGCCGGCGCTTCTTCGCGGTCGTCTTCAGCATTTGGATCACGACCGTACTTGCGTTCGGCGCGATCGCGGTGAACTGGTATCTACATGTCAGCCTCGCCCAGTTCGGATTGATGGTCCTGTTCCTGTTCAGCTTCGCCTTCGTCTTCTCGAAACGGCTGCTGTCGTTGTTCCTGCCGCCTTACCAGCTGCCGGTTCTGGATCGCTTCCCTCGCCAGCCGAGAGTCGCGGTCCTCTACGCCACGATGAACGACGTGGTGCCGGCCTGCGTCCGCGCGATCCGGCAGGCATACCCGTGTGACGTGTACATCCTCGACGATTCCTCGGACCCCGCGAAGCGCACGATCGTGGACCGCCTCGCGGTCGAGATGGGCTTCCGCCTCCTGCGGCGACCGAACCGGGAGGCGTTCAAGGCGGGAGCGATCAACAACTGGCTGCGTGCCTACGGGTCCGAATACGACTACTTGGTCCTCCTCGATGCGGACTCGGCTCTCCCGCCGGACTGGGTCGGGCGCGCCTTGCGGTACGCGGAGCATCCGGACAACGCGGACCTCGCGATCTTCCAGGGCATGGTGAACATCTGGAACACCGACCGGCCGTTCCCGGGCGCGCTCGCTCCGGCGCACGTGATGAGCCGCGACGAATGGGAGCGGAAGCTCGCCGGCTACCTGGGCACCGTGGTCTGCTACGGCCATAATGTGCTCATTCGGGTCAAGCCGCTGATCGAGGTGGGCGGCTTCGACGAGCGCTACGTATCGGAGGACTTCGCAACCGCCATCAAGCTCGCGAACGTTGGCTACGGCTCCGCGTTCGTGCCCCTGCACTCGTGGGAGGCGATGCCCGAGAACGTCCGCGGCTTCATCAAACGGCAGAACAAGTGGACGCGGGGCTCGATGGAGTTCTTCTCCTTCGTGCCGCATGCGAAGATCCCGCTGTCCAAGAAGGTCGTCCTCCTGATGATCCCGATGGGCCACCTGGCCTACGTCGCGATCTTCGCGGCGATTCTCCTGGCGATCTTCGGCCGCTACTCATCGTTCAACCAGTTCCTCGCGTTCGGTCAGAACCTCGCTTCCGCGCCGATCGAGTACATCTGGTCGATCCCGCTCTTCCGGTTCATCATCCTCCTGACCGCGGTCACGTCCGTCTTCACGCTCGCGAAGATCCTGCAGGTCCGCCTGAAGCTGTTCGACTTCTACCGCGCGCGCACGCTGAGCCGCGCGATCGGGGCGATCATGCTTCCGCACGAGGTCTGTTCGATGATCATGTACCTCCTGGATCGCACCCGACGTTTCCCGGTAACCCCAAAGGATGAGCCCCCGATGACGATGCGGGAGATCCTCTTCATAGGCCGTGGCACCGTCGCGATGATCGGACTGATGAGCTTCGGCCTCTTGCTCGTGAACCCGGTCGGGCTCTACTACAACGTCCTTTGGCTAGTCCCGTTCGTCACCTCGCCGATCGTACTGTACCACTACTGCGGCCCGCGAACCGCGCCGAAGGGATACGCAAACGGTGGAGCGAAGGACCTCCTGGCGGACTCGCGGCTCGATACCAGCGTGGACCGCCTGCTAAACCGGTGGTGAAACCGCCGTCTCCGGATCTTGCCGGATCCGAATCGGTGAAGGAGTGTTCCGACAATCGCTCCCGTCGGATACATCCGTACCGTCAGGCTGGCGGACTCGGTTCAATCGTATCCGAGGAGTCTCTCGTATCGCTTGTGGTCGCCTCTCCAAACGATGCGAACCTGGGAACCATGCGGAGGGCGGCTTGCGACCGTGTACAAGGCTCGCCAACCTTCTGGCAGCTCGAGACGGAAGAGATTCGGTAGGTCACGGTATCGCCCCGGGATCCGGTCTCGGCGAATTCGCTCGCCCAGGAAAGGTTCTCGACGCAGTCTTCGGGCGAGTTCGCGAAGTTTCTTCTTCTGTGGATCGCCCACGGCGCGAAACTCGCCCTCCTCGACGAAGACCTCCGCCTCCGGCAGTCGCCCACCTCCGTGAGACGCGGTTCAGACTTTCAGGAGCCCCTTGTGGTCCCAGAACTTGGGATCCTCATGGAGTGTCCACACGACTCCGCGCCGGCGGTCCTCCGTAACCAGATGAAGTCGATTCAGTTCGTCGACGCATGCTCGGATGGTCCCGTGGCGGATGCTCTTTGCGGGCATCCGTCGCGCAATCTCAGCCAGGCTCAACGGTCCTTCATCGTCCGCGACGGCTTTCCGGAGCACGGCTTCTACCTCGTGCAACGTTCGGAGGAGGGGGGAGGGTCCTGGGCCTTCGCTCGGTGCTGGGATCGTTTTCATCGCCATATGACACACATGTAACTCTACATACTTGTACCTTCTTCTCCCTTTAGCGATCCTCGTTCGGGAGAGTATGACACCTGCCTTGTCGCGAGCGTCTTGCAAACGGGGTGTGCCTACCGGACGCGCGCCCGACGCGGGCTTCTGTCGGGTCCATTGAGTCGGGGCGTCAATCCTTTACCGAGCGATGCGTTGCGTCGTCGAATGTCCGAAGCCTCCCTCGAGCGACTGCGCAAGTTCCTCTTACCCTTGGAACTCGCGGAGGCGGAGTTGAAAGCAAAGCCGGCGGCCGCCGTCGTAGTCCTCCTACGGAATGGGACCGGGGATTTCGAGGTCCTTCTGGGGGAACGCTCGAAGCGCGAGGGCGATCCATGGTCCGGTCAGATCGGCCTGCCTGGCGGCCGGCGTCGTTCGGAGGACGGCACGATGCTCGCGACCGCGTTGCGGGAGACAAGGGAGGAAGTCGGAATCGATCTGGAGCGCCATGCGGACATCCTCGGTCACATGGCTCCGCGCGCCCCGGGCAATAAGCCGGAGGTCTTGGTCGTGCCGTACGTGGCCGTGGCCCGGAGTCCGATCGAAGCGACGCCCGGACCCGAAATGGCGTCCGTGTTCTGGACGCCGCTCCGCGATTTGCCCCCGACCCATGCGCGCCGGGTCGTCCCGACCATTCTGGGGGAACTGAACGTTCCGTCGTTCACTTACGACGACCGGCTGATCTGGGGCTTCACGTACCGGATCCTCGAGGAACTCCTCGTGCTCGTCGGGCTCAGCGCCTGAGCCGCGGATCGCGCGGCGGATTCGGGCTGTGCCGGAGTCGCTCGAGCAAATCCGGATTGCGGAGCGCCGCGAGGGGGTCCGCGCTCGACACGTTCTCCGGATCGCCCGCCTTCGGAATCTTCGGCTGGGGGATTGCCTCGGACGCTTTACCGGCGACGCGCGCGGCATCGACTGCTTTGCGCAGCGCGACGGTCGAGACGATGGCCTTCGGCGACGGCTTCGGCGTCAGCTCGATCCGGTGATGGGCCTCGCGACTCTCGGCCGTGGACTCGTCGATCCATCGCCCGCATTCCGGGCACCGAACCAGCTCGGCGCGGGCGCCCGGCATGCGCATTGCTAAGGCGATGGCGACGAGCCGCAGGAACAGGTAGATCACGGTCGTCGCGAGGAAGTACGCTTCGAGCGGCGCTTTCGAGAGCGCGAAGGGTCCCGTCAGGTAGAGGTTCTCGTGATTGAGGAACAGGAAGGCGGCCAGCCCGGCGAGGGCGAGGATCAACACCTCGCGAAACGCGAAGTGCGCCTCCCGCGTCGCGAATCGGCCCATCGCATCTCTCCGGGGGACACGACGCAGGAACGCCGCGGCGTCCTCCTCCAAAGTCGGGAGGTCGACGAGCGGGAAATACCTTTGGCCGATTTGCTTCGCGGTATCAAAAATGAAAAGGAGGGGGTGAAGTATATCCGCAGCCCCGGTACGAAGAGGTGAGAGTCGAAATGGCACGATCCGTCCGGCCACGGACCCTCGCGATCGCTTTCGGCGTTTACTTCCTGCTCATCGCCTACTTTGCATGGACGTTCGGGACCGCGCAGAAGGGGGCATGGTACCCGTCAGACATCACGCGCTGGATCTACACGACGTACATGCTCGTCTCCGCGATTTTCCTCGTCGGGCTCGCGGGGATGGGCGTGAGTATCCGACGCTCGTTCACGAGACAAATCCGCCAGCTCGAGTCTCAAACGTCGCGAGGATCCGCGATGGAGACCTCCGAGACGCTGCCGCCGCCGCTCGTCGAGACGACGGCTTCTAGGGACCACGTGGACCGAGACATCGACGAACTCCTGGAGAGCCTCAGCGAGGTTGAGGCGACCGCCGTGAGGGAGTCCCAGGTGATTGAAGGAGCCCCGGCGACGTCCTTCGAGGCCTCAGCGAGCACCACCGCCGCTCGGAAGGCACGCCTCTCCCAGCGCCAGAAACTGCTGGGCCGTTTCATACTCGGGCCCGGGGTCGTCGCCGCCACGGTCCTCGGAGTCTCGGGCATCATGCTCTTGGGCGCCGACACCTTCGACCAGACGAATTTCGGGCTGAACACCGCGCTCATCCTTGGAATCGGGTACAGTTGGCTCGGAATCGGTGCGTTCATCGCGGTGACGGTTGCCGCCCTCGTCAGCTCCAGGAAGTAGGCCGGAGGGACTTTGATTGTCCCCTACGCTGTTCTCACGAGACGACCGGTCGGAGATGTCTTTAAATAGACCTTGTCGCAATCGTGCCTACGTCAAGGGAGAGAAGGCGCGATGATTACAACCGTGGTCACGGTCACATCAACGTTTCTCGCCGGGACGTTCGGCGCCGCGGCGGTGGCCTCCCTCATCCTCTTCCTGATCATGCGCGAGCTGACGAGCGCCCATGCCGAGGAGACCGGCAGCCCGCGTTCGAGGATTCTGTCCCACACCCTGTTGGTCCCGATCGCGCCGCTCCTCGTCGCGTTCGCCTTCATCGTCGCGGTGAAGGTCCTCGAAGTGCTGTAGGCGGAACGCCGCGCGGATTCGGTATCGCCTCCAAGGCCGCCGAGCACGCCTTCAAGTAGCGGCTGCCTTGTTCCTCGGTTCCGTCGTGGCGAGCTTCAACAACGACCGGACCGCGGCGTTTGTCCAAGGGGGCGCATGGAGCCGTCGCTGAGCGACCGGCGTCCGCGTCCCCGCATCGAGACGCTCGCGGACCTCATTTTCGGGCTGTCCCTATCGATCGGGGCGATCGGCCTGATCGCGGACGCGCCGACGAGTTCGGCCGAGATCAACAGCCACATCCTCGCCTTCGCCTTCACGTTCCTCGTCCTCATCACGGCCTGGATCATCTACACGACCTACATGTCCGTGCTCCCCTCGGAGACGAAATCGGTCACGTTCCTCAACGTCGCGCTCCTGCTCCTGGTCGCGCTTGTCCCGTACTTGCTGAACAGCGTGGAGCTCTCCAACCCCGCATTGAGCCCCGCGGATTCGTCGGCCTTACGGGACTACTCGTCGACCCTGTTCACCGTGGACCTCGCGGGGATCATGGTGATCCTGGCGGCCTTTGCTCACGTCATCAGTTTGGAGGAGAAGAAACTCGTCGCGCGGGACTTGGCGGAACTGTTCCGCAACGGGAGAAACCGCCTGGTGGTCTTGGCGGCCCTGGTGGCCGTCTCCATCGCGCCCCAATTTTGGGAATGGACCCTCCTCGGGGTCCCCACCCGGCTGTACGTGTGGTATGTCCCTCTGGTTTCGTACTGGGTCGGGAGAGTGCTCCGGCCAGCGAGTCGAACGTATCGGACGTCGTGACGCTGCATGGGCTTCGCGGGGGAACATCCCGTACCGCATGCACGATGTCCTCCCGAATGGGCTCTTGGAGATCCTAGGTAGACGTAGGCAAAGAACGCGAGGAACGTGCGATCGGCAGATTCCTGGCGACCCATTCTTTCAGGACGACGCCGGGGTCGAGGGTTTCGGGAGGATAGACCCCGGGACCGGGGAAGGCGGGCCCGCCGATGAGCACCGTCCCGATCGCGGCGGCGGCCGCCGTCAGATAGATGACGGCCGTGATTGCGGCGCGCCTGCCCGCTTCTCGGTGGTCTATCACGATGTCTCGACGTTCGACTTTGTGTGTCCCACCGGCGGTCCCTTCCGCTTCCACGCTCAGTGCTTTCGCGCCCCCGACCGGATGCACGAGGGCCGACGGTTCCGGAAGTGCCTGAAGAAACGCACGACGGAACGGCACGCGTAACCCCCCGACAGAGATCTTCCGATCGTCGGTCAGCAGCCCCAGGCGGTTCAGAGACACAACGGCTTGAATCAGCTCCGGATCGAACGCCTGTTTGAAGTCAACGCGTCGAACCGGCTTTCCGAGGTACCGAGGGAGGGTCTTCACCTCCTCGTGACTGACGAGGAAGGTCCGCTGGATGCCGACAGGAGGAGGGAAATCGAAGTCTTCCGAATCGCTCAGCGGCGCTTGCTCCCGAAGGCCGCCATCGGACCATAAGGAAGGGGGCAAGAGCATGTCCGAGACGAATGTCTCCCGCGAGTACAGTGGGAAGATGTCCGAGACGTAGCCGGGAATCTTTGCCGTGCCACCCGACCGGATGCGGATCGCGTCGATCGAATCGAGAGCGTCGGCGGCCTCCCGCGCCAAGACGTTGGACATCCCGGGGTCGAGGCCCATCGACAGAAGGGCCCGCAGGCCCTTCGCACGAAAAGCGTCGTGCCGTTGCAACTGCTCCAGAATGCCCGTGGGCGCTCCTGGCGCTCGAGGCCTTGACGCCGCGACGTCGATGTAGTGCGCGCCGGCGAGGAGACATGCGTCCATGACGACGCGGTTGAACGTCGGCGGCGCGGTGTTCACGACCACCGCGGATCCGCTGAGAAGGGGTGGGAGATCCGAGGGAGCGTTTAAGTCGAAGGGCCAGGCATCGACCTTCACCCGCCCCATCATCTTCGTGAAGAACCGGGCCCGGTTCTCGTCCTTGTCGATCAGGAGGAGGGAGTCGACCGCCGCCTCCGACCGGAGGAGTTGAGCCAGCGTCCTGCCGACTCCGCCGACCCCGACGATCGCCACCTTCATTGGTCCCAACCCCGGCGCGGTCGCGCCTCGGTCACGGAATCCATGCCTCTCCCGGCATGGTGGCAGATCAGTTGGACGCCGAACGTTCAATCCTCTGGATCGGCAAACCCCGGACGTTCCACTCCGCGAACACGGCGGCGGGTTCGAGCGACTCGGCGGGATACGCTCCCGCAGACGGGAGCGCGCCCCGGTCCAGGAGGTCGATCCCAATCGATGCCGCGACACCGGTCAGATAATACACCGCGGTGGTCCCGAGCCGTCGAGCCGCTTCCTCGTGAGATAGCGCGATGTCTTCGTGAAGGTGTTTCCGCACGCCGTGCGACGTCCCCTCGACGTCGACGCTGAGGCACTTCGTCCCGACCAGGTTTTGCGCCACGGTGGAGACCTCAGGGAACGCGGATTCGAACGCCGCCCGGAACGGAATACGACGGTGGTTGACCGGGATCGTCCGGTCTCGAGAAAACAACCCGAGGTTTTCGAGCGCCTTGAGCGCCTGCGCGAGGTCCGGGTTGATCGCATATTTGAAGTCGACCTGACCCACCGGCTTCCCGAGGTAGAGCGGCAACGTCTTCACCTCTTCGTGGGCCATGAGGAACGTCGTCTGGGTCCCGACCGGGTCCGGGAACGTGTACTCCTCTTCCTCGCTCAAGAGGTCCCGCTCCTCGAGACGTCCGCGCTGCCACACGGTCGGCCGGATCCGCACGTCCGAGAAGAACGCCTCGCGCGAATACAGGGGGACAAACATGGGTGAGGGACGGCGCTGGCGAACCCGAACGGTACCGCCGGATCGGATCCGAATCGTGTCGATCGTCTCGAGTCGGGCTGAAGCTTCGCGGGCCATCACGTTCGACATCCCGGGATCGAGTCCCATCGAGAGGAGCGCCCGCAAGTCCGCCTTCTCGAATGACTCGTGCAGCGTGAGTTGCTCCAAGATGCCGGGCAACCCTCCCGGCTTCCGGGGCCCTGTGGCAGCCACGTCGAGATAGTCGGCCCCGACGCGGAGGGCCGCCCGCATGATTCCCACGTTGAGATCCGAAACGCTCGTGTTCGCGACGACGTCGCAGCCTCGGATGGCCCGGACGAGGTCCGCGCCATGGGCGGCATCCAACTCGCGGACGCCCACCTCGATCCGGTCCCGCAGTGGGGCGAGTCCCCGGGATGTGATTTTCAATTTGTCGATGATTTGCAGCGAGGAGACCCGTGGGTTGTTCGAGAGCTCGTGCGCCAGGATGTGCCCCACCCCGCCGAACCCGATGAGGGCGACCTTCATACGAACGGCGAGCGGGTGGGGGGTGGATATGTCTTTCGGGCCAATATTCTCCGATGTCATTTTTCTCGAATCGGACCTCTCGCGTGGGTCCGCGCAATTGTGGACCTCGGTCGGCCGACCCTGCGGGGCCGCGGGACCCTGGGCCCAAAAACCTATTTGTGCCCTCGGGATGGCGTCTCGCGGGGACTGGAGGGCTTTGGAGCCCACGGAGACCACCGAATCCTCCGACGAAGGCGCGCTCGAACCTCGCTCGCTCACGCGTCGTCGCTTCCTGAAGCTGACCGCTGGCGCCGGCGCAATCGCAGGCGTGTTAGGACTCGGGGCGCTCTCCGGTCTGCGGTTCGTCTATCGGCCGCCCGTCCCGCCACCGTGGGAAATCCCCGGTCATCCCGGGGTCGTCGACTACACGAAGGTGCCGGAACGGCAATTGACCGGGCCCACCCCGGACAAGCTGAAGGTCGCGCAGTGGTACGACTACTGGCCGGGTTCGTTCAAGACGGACTTCCAGAACTACATGGCCCTCCAGTACGGCTTGAACGTGACCGTTGAGCAAGACACGTTCACGAGCAACGAGGAGCTGTTCGAGTGGATCACCCTTGGCGGCAAGAAGTACGACGTGATCTTCCCGACAAACCACATCGTGGACAACATCAAGAAATCGGGACTGATCTACAATCTGAACCTCGCGTGGATCGAGAACTTTACGAACCTGTGGAGCGACTTCATCCAGGTACCGCATCACATCGATTCGCCGGACAACCTCGATCAGCGGCAGGATCCGAACGGCCTCAACTACGTCAGCATCCCGTACTTCTGGGGGACGACCGGGATTGCGTGGCGGATCGACCAGATCCCAAAAGACCAGGTCGAGGCGGTGGGCCTCGATTTCTTCACGATGGATTCCTACAGCCCGAACGCGGCGAACTACCCGACGACGGTCACCCTGGACGGCAAGATGCGGATGCTCGAAGACCTGCGCGACGTCTTCACGTTCGGATTCAAGAAGGCCGGGCAACTGTGGCAGGCGTCTCAAACCCCTTCCATCCCGTTCTCTCCCTACGTCATGCCCTACACGGACACGGCGGGAAAGCCCTGGGCGGGAACTCAGTGGACATCGAACGAGACGGACCCGGCACGGGTGAATGCGATGGGCGCTTGGCTCTTCCAGTGCAAGCCCCACCTGTTCGATTTCAACAGCACGGGCGACACGCCCTCCTTGATTGCCGGCACCGCCGTGCTGAACCAAGCGTGGTCGGGAGATATCGCCTACGCACAGCGGCCCGACCAAAGCAACCCGCAGCCGGCCGATTACATTATTCCCTATCAGGGATCCCGGTGGTGGCAGGACACGTGCGTGATTCCCAGCCAGTGTCGGAACCTCTGGCTCGCTCATCGCTTCATCAATTTCATTCACAGCGTGGACATGACGACGGGCAACACGGTGTGGCAGGAGAACCAACTCCTGACGAAGTGGAACCTGTACCCGACGCCGAACAAGGCGTGCTTCGATCTCCTCACGCCCTTCCCGAACGGATACGACATGCGCGCCGATGCGAGACTGTACCCCAACCTCCTCGCCCCGGACGATTGGTACCGATGCGACTTGCCGCGGGACGTTGGCGCCGACGTCCTCGTGAAGCAGTACAACCCGCTCTGGTTCAATCTGACGTCGGTGTGAGCCATGGCGGCCCCGACGTTTACGAGCGCGTTTTTCCGTCGCATCGCGCGACTCGGTTCCACGCAGGCCTCGTCGAAAGGGGAGCTGCTCGCCTTCGTCTCATCCGCCTGGTTCCTAATCTTCCTCTTCGTGCCTGTCCTGATTGTCGTCTTCTTCGGCTTTACCACCGTCAACAAGGACCTCACGATTTCGTACTCGCAGCTCACGGGTGCCAACTACCTCGAAGCGCTCGCTCCGTTCGGGCCCGTCGCCACCCTGTTCGGCCGCACGATTTTCGTGGCGTTCCTCGCGGCCCTCGGGTCGCTCGTCATCGCGTTCCCGATTTCGTACTACCTGGCTCGCGTATGTCGGGAAGAGAACCGCGGCATCCTTGTTTCCCTATTCGTGATTCCGTTCTGGATCAGCTTCGTCGTCCAGGTCTACGCCGTCCTCCCGTGGGTCCAACGGGACGGGTACATCGGCGCGGCCCTCGACCGGATCGGGCTCGGCGCGTTCGCGAACTGGATTTTCAGCAACCTCGGGTACGGGACTCCAGCGATTGTCGTCCCCGTTCTGATTTACATTTGGCTGCCGTTCATGATTCTCCCATTATTCACCGCGATCCTCCGAATTGATCCGGCGCTGATCGAAGCCTCCCACGATTTAGGCGCGGGATCTTGGAAGACCATGTGGAACGTCGTCTTCCCGCTCTGCTACAATGGGATCCTGACGGGAACAATCCTCGTGTTCATCACCGCCTTCGGATCGTTCGTCGAGCCGAAGGTGCTGGCGGGGAGCAATGGACTTCTCCTCGGGAATTACATCCAATCGTCGTTCCTCGAACTCGGCCGTTTGCCCCAGGGAGCGGCCGCGTCCGTCGTGGTCCTCGTGCCGACGATCGCGCTCCTTTATGTGTACGTCACGTACGCACAGGCCCCGGCGACCGGCTTGGCGCGCGAGAGTGTCGTCGCTCGACTCCTGCGAGGGGCGTGGGGCCGACTGTCGCCCCTGTTCGATTGGTTCTCGACGGCACTGAGGAAGGCGCCCGCGAAACCCGCGGCGGGGGTCGCGAACCGCAACCGGACGACCCGGGTCCCGCGGAATCCCCTCGAGCGATTCTTCGACTCCGTGGCTTCGTGGAAAGGGCCGGGCATCTTGCGCGTGTACACGTTCCTCGCACTCGCCGCGTTCTACATCCCGCTGGTCCAGGTCGTCATCTTCTCCTTCAATCACGACGCCAACACGATTGTCTGGAGCCACCCCTCCCTGCAGTGGTACCTTTCGGACCCGAGCCTCCCCAGCTCCCAGCAAATCTCGTCCCTGTTCTCCGACACGGCGATGACGACCGCACTCTACAACAGCATCGTCATCGGCTTGGCCGTTACCGCGATCTCCCTCGCGATCGGGATGCCCGCAGCGCTCGCGATTGTTCGGTACCGGTTCAGCTCGAAATCGTTCCTCAACCTCATGCTGTACACGGGACTCATGATCCCGAGCATCATCCTCGGGCTGTCCCTGCTCGTCTTCATCCGGCTCGTCGACGACCTCTATCTTTGGCCTTATCTCGGAGCCACGTGGGACTTCGGGTACGCGTCGATCATCGTGGGCCACGTCACCTTCTGCATCCCCATCGTCATCGTCGTGCTGATCGTGAGCCTGCGCGAATTCGATCGCTCGATGGAGGAGGCCGCAATGAATCTGGGGGCGAACGAGATCACGACGTTCTTCCGGGTCACGATTCCGAACATCATGCCCGGGATCGTCTCCGCGGCGCTCCTCGCCTTCACGTTCTCGTTCAGTGAAGTCGTCGTCACGCTCTTCTTGACCGGAGCCGGGATCCAGACTCTGCCGATTCTCTTTTGGGCGAAGCTGTCGAAGCAGATTCCGACGCCCGAGCTCAACGCGGCATCGACCTTGATCATTGGGCTATCCATCGTCTTCGTCTTGTTGGCCAATAAAGTGCAGCGCGGCGGCACATTGTTCCGATTCTGAGATGCCGACGGGCGGCACAACGGGTTGCGGCGTGCTTCCCTACGCATGAATGCCAGGAAAGCGGCACCCGCACCTGAAAACCGCAGGAAATGCAGCGCTCGCATGGAGGAGCGGCATTCCGCCGGGCTATTTATAGCGGCTCGGCCATCCCGCATTCCTCCCGGTCGGGGAGAGGACGGAAGGCACGGCCGACGGAGGAGCAGCTCCTGCGCCTCCACCCGCTTCGGAAGCGAAGCGCGGCGGAAGAAAGACTCTTGTGATCGTGATTGCCGCGGTCATCGTTGCAGCGGCGTTGGGCGGCCTTTTCTACTATCTGTCACAGCGCGTGCCGGCTCCAGTGGCGACCCTCGATCACGTAAACGTGTCCGCCGCTCAGAGCTCGATCGATCAAGTTGGTAATACGTCCGTCACGGCGAGAGCCATCGACTCGAATGGAGTGGACGAAACCCCAAATGCGACATTCAGCTGGGGCGCGTCTCCCGCCGCTGCGGTAAACATCAAGGCATCCGGCGTTCCGTTCACCATAACCGTGCAAGGCATTCAAGGCGGGGCGGTGACGCTGAGCGCGTCGGCCGCTTGGAAGGGCACCACGAAGATCGGTACCGCATCACTCACAGTCCAGGCCCTCCACTTCCAGCTCGTCGCGTCGACGGGCGCACCCCTAATCGGCCAGCCGTTCATCCTCACCGCCCGTGCGGCATATGCGAACAACACGCTCGCAACCAGCTATGCCGGGACCGTCACCTTCACGTCGGATGACCCAACGGCGGCGTTGCCGGCCAAGACCACCTTCACCCCCGGAACAGGAATTTACGTTTTCTCGAACGTCATCGTCAACAAGACCGGCGCCGTCCACATCACCATGGTCGACACGGTCGCGTCGACGCTGACCGGAGGCGTGACGCTGACCGGAAACCGGCGGCCCAGCGTCGATTTCACAATTTCCCACAACGCGGCGGATCCACGACAAGTCTCCGTCGATGGCACCACCTCATCGGATCCCGACGGAGACGCGCTGACGTACGCTTGGACATTCGGCGATGGCGGCTCCGCCTCGGGCGCCACAACCACTCACACGTACACGAATACCTTCGAACAGGCGTATTCCATCGGACTCACCGTCACCGATGTCCACGGTGCCTCGAACAGCACCGCCAAGCCGTATCTCGCATACGTCCCGCCGACGGCGAATTACAACGTGGAGAAGATGAATTCCTCGGGATCCGGCATCTACGTCCAGGTGAATGCGAGCGCGTCGGGTTCGAACAACGTCGGCGGAGTCCTCGTCTCATACGATTGGAGTTGGGGCGACGGCTCCTCATCGAGTACAGCCGTCAACGTGACGTACCACATCTATGCGTCGAGTTACAACAACGTGCAGGTCGTCTTGGGCCTAACGGTGCACGACAATTACAGCCTTTCGGGGGCCGTCTCGAAGAATGTGCTCGTCACGGTCAGCGCCGTGCCCCCGGTGGCTCAGTTCACCCAGTCGATTAACAACAATACCCGGACGGTCTCTGTGGACGGCAGCGGTTCTCAGAGCCCCATCGGCCGGACGATCGTGGCGTACAACTGGACGTGGGGAGATGGGTTTTGGTCTGGCAATCGCACAGTACCCGGAGCCTCCCACACATATACCTCGGACTCGAACTTCACGATTACCCTCACGGTGTGGGACTCGGGAACGCCGAGCCTGTCGGGGACCGCAAGTCGGGTCGCTTGGGTCCTGCAGCCTCCGTTGCCACCCTGGGTCTTCTTCAACGCAACGCGGACGTTGATGCACGTCGCGGTGGACGCGTCCGCCACGACGGACCCGAACAACAATATCGCGACGTACACTTGGAACTGGGGAGACGGCACGTCCTCCGAAACCCACGCCGTGCCGACCGCCAGCCACGACTACACTGTCACGGGCGCCCATTTGATCGGATTGACCGTGACCGACGCGACGAACCTCCACAACTCGACGGCCCATTACGTGTCCGTCGCGACCGCGACGCTGGACTACCGCTTCTATGACTTCTTCAATGTGCCGTACGGCCAGTGGTGGGACTATCGCACGACGATCGGCACATATGGGGACATTCCGCCGGACGCCAACTGTTTCAACTCGACATCCGGCACCCTGTTGGTTTCCGGGAAGCCTCTGTGCGCCACGAACGCGAACCCGAACCTCCCCGCGTCGGAAACCTATCCGTACACGAACTGGTATCCGCTCCCGGGGAACGTCAAATGGAACAACCCGGGCAACGACCCGCTCATCTACGCGCCGTACCGGTTCAACGCGACGGCGGTCGACGCCCCCGGATACAACCTGTCCGAGCCCGTCTACCTCCCGGTGAGGAACTACGCGGCGCCAACTGGGCAGCAACTGAAGATCAACTGGTATCTCCAGTACCTCGACTCCCCGACGGATCAGGCCCTCCGGTCCCAGGGCTGCGGGGTCTACGATTCCACGGTCGCCAGCTCCGGCTTCGACGGCTTCATCCTCTGGAGTCGAATCAACGTGACGACGGATCTCGCTGAATCGAAACGGATCTTCGGCATCCCGCTCAATTACACGGCCCAGAATGCCCAGTCTTGGTGGAATACCAACACGAAAGCGGGCTATGCGAACTTCGGAGCCCTTGAGACGTGGTTCGGCGTTAACACGGGCGGAAACCCCGCGGACGGCGGCTGGTTCGCGAAGGAGGGGAACGGGAAGTACGACGTCTACAGCTCCTTCCAATATTCCTACACGCCTTTCTGCACGGAGATCGTCGGCCAAGTCGATCCGAGCACCGGCGTGACGCACGTCTACATCTCACACGTTGCCTGGGCGACGGAAGTGCTGCTCGCGCGATGGTTTTACTGGGGGAACACATCGTACAAGACGTACTACCTCGACTCGACGAAGGCCCGTGGCTGGTGGGGAATGGAGCTGGCGTGGTTCGAGGACATGGATTTCAATGCGGCCTTGGACGCGAACGGCCTTAGCTTCTCTTTCGACACCGTTTTGCAGTACCACTTCGAGGCGGGGTCGTTCCCCGGGGCCGACGGCAAGTACCGCACCCAGACGGGCGAAGCGAACCCGCCCGACGATGTGCCCTTCTGGACGTGGTGGCCCGTCCTCACGGACTACATCGCTCCGAGCAATCACCCGACGGAGCTGGGACGCTATACGGGCAAGAATTACATTCACACGACCGCCGGAGCCGGCAACTACGCGCAGAATGTATCCTTCGACTACGTCCCGATCACGTGGAACCTGAACGCGGGGCAGACGTGGAACTTC
>WNFB01000967.1_pt1 | contig 24000 bp, 18 predicted proteins | sample 5400501 | NCBI WGS metagenome assembly WNFB01 (sample SAMN13153341, study PRJNA577476) | soil metagenome | isolation source: 200 cm saprolite under Douglas fir tree site 2 hole 1 | place: USA:California | collected 2015-04-18 | reverse complement strand
GCTTCACCGGGGCAACTGACAAGTGCCCCGTTCTTGCCCAGACTTGCCGAGCAAGAAGCGTTCTTTCTCGACCACGAGTGTTTTACCCCAACATGGCGTTCTTGTTGGGAACCCGGCCACTCAGTTGGAAAGGTACCCGGAGGCGAACTGTCTCTCTCTAGCGAACCAGAGTGCCTTAGCCTACAGTCAGATGCTAGCACACATGTACAACACGTGCAAGCGGAAGGATATCCATCTGCGGATGCCGTTCTTTCCGGCATCGGTACAGGCGTCCGCCGTGTGAGGACATGAGGCGGGCCTCCAGAACGGATTTTCGGTGAATGTGGTGATTCCGACGCACTTGAATGCTGAACAACGCCGTCTCTTCGAAGCCTTTGCCCGTTCAATTGGCGAGGCTTCGCAGGCAAAAAAGGTCTAAGGAAGGAGCAGCAATGTTATGAGCAGAATATGACACGCATCGTGCTCCAGCGGTACCACTCTTCCTCCTCGTATAGCGAGCGGGAGACGGCTGCGGCGAGCCATCTAGGTATTGGCGCGATTCGCCATCTACGTGCATTGGGTCTGATCGAGGGGGGAAGAGACAGGGGGGAACTGCGCTATAGCGAGGAAGAGGTCGCACAGCTGAGGCGGATCCGCCGGTTGCAACACGACCTGGGCGTCAACCTGGCGGGAGTCGAAGTGATTCTGCGTTTGCTCAAGCGCCTGGAGGGCCTCCAACAGGAGTTAGAGCGGGAGAGAGATATGAAGGTCCCACGATAAATCGGGATACCTGCCCCCCAGGCAGGGTTCCTACAACATGGAAGGAGTACCAACGATGAAACTTGACTTGATGAAAAAGCAAAGTATGCCTGACACCTTCGAGGAGAAAGGTGTATTCAAAGGACGGGAAGAATCAAGTACGATGAGAGATCTAGGGCTGCTGATCTTACGGCTGACGGTGGGAGGATTGTTGGCTGGCCATGGATCACAAAAGCTCTTCGGCTGGTTCAGCGGGCCAGGTCTGAAGGGGACGGCTGGCTGGCTTGAGTCGCTGGGGCTGAAACCTGGGACTCCTTGGGCGACTGCTGCCTCTGCATCCGAGTTCGGCGGAGGAGTGCTCACCACCTTGGGCTTCCTCCATCCACTTGGCCCCTTTGGCACGATGGGGGCGATGATCATGGCGACGGTGAAAGCTCACTGGGGCAAACCAATCTGGGCGAGTAAGGGCGGAGCCGAATTGCCTGTCATCAATATGGCTACGGCTCTCGCTCTCACACTCATAGGTCCCGGGCGTTTCTCGCTTGATCATGTGCTCGGCATCAGGCTCCCGCGTGCGTTCGTGATCGCTATAGCAATCGTCGAAGTTGCTATGGTGACTATCGGTATCATGAGTCGTCCGACGCCTCCTCCACCTGCAGTCGAAGATCAAGCAAGCACGACTGTCCAGTCAGGCCAGGATGCCGGAAGGGCTTAAAGGAAGCTCATTTCATGGAGAGAACGACAAGAGGTCGTACGGGAGAAGAGGTAGCCCTTGGTGAGGTCACATCGGGAGCGGAAAATGATCTCAAAGAGGTAACGAAGTTGGCGCGTCGCATGGTGACCGAGTGGGGCATGGGCGAGCAGACGGGGGTGGTTGCCTATGACCTGGAAGGCGAAAGTCCTTTCCTCGGTCAGCAGCTGGTGGGAGAACCCGGCCGCTTGTACTCTGAGGTGACCGCAGAGCGTGTGGATGCAGAGGTGGAGCGACTTCTTAAACAGGCACACCAGCAAGCTCGTAGTGTGCTTTCCGAGCATCGAGCGGCGCTGGACCGTCTGGCGCAGGCACTGCTTCAGGAGGAGATGCTGGAACGCGATCAAGTCCTTGCCATCATCGCTGGTGCGCCGACTACTCAAAGGAGTGCAGCTGAGGGTGAGAGCGCTGAAGGCAAGCCAACCGTGGGGGTCGAGCACTAAGTCATGCGTTTGTAAAAAGGGACGGCGTTGCCGCCATCCCGCTGCCTAACCGACAATTTCGCGAATAGTACACACACAGGAGGGAGAAAGTGCAATGAACATTGAGCACTTTACTGAGAAAGCTCGCGAGGCACTCAGCGATGCAGCCCAGATAGCCAGGCAGTACAATCATAATCAGGTTGAAGTTGAGCATCTGCTTGCTGCCTTGCTTGCCCAGCAAGGTGGTGTGGTGCAGCAGGTGATTGCGAAGGTCGGTGGCAATCTTGCAGCAGCAGAACGCGTCATCAACACCGAACTCGAACGCATGCCGCATGTCTATGGTGGCAGTGAGCCGGGCATTTCGCCTCGCCTGCGTAAGGTGCTGGAAGATGCCTGGCGCGAGATGGACACCTTCCATGATGAGTACTTGAGCGTCGAGCATCTGCTGCTGGCCATGTTCAATGTCAGCGATGGAGCCGTGCCGCGTGCATTGAGAGCCGCAGGGCTCACGCGCGACAACGTGTTGCAGGCCCTCACCTCTATTCGTGGCGCACAGCGGGTGACCGACCAGAATCCCGAGGAGAAATACCAGGCGCTGGAGAAATATGGCCGCAACCTCACACAACTGGCAGCTCAGGGCAAACTCGACCCGGTGATCGGGCGCGATGAGGAGATCCGGCGCGTCATCCAGGTGCTCTCCCGCCGCACGAAAAATAATCCGGTGCTGATTGGTGATCCTGGTGTGGGGAAAACGGCGATTGTTGAGGGCCTGGCCCAACGCATCGTGCGTGGCGATGTCCCAAAGACTCTCGTCGGCAAGCAGGTGGTCGCGCTTGATCTGAGTGCGCTAGTTGCAGGGGCCAAGTATCGTGGCGAATTCGAGGAACGCCTGAAGGCCGTCCTGAAGGAAGTAACGAGTTCCGAAGGGAATGTTATCCTATTCATTGACGAACTGCATACGCTGGTCGGCGCGGGTGCAGCGGAAGGGGCGATGGATGCCTCCAATATGCTCAAACCAATGTTGGCCCGCGGCGAACTGCACTGTATTGGTGCCACCACGCTGGATGAGTATCGCAAGCACATCGAGAAAGATGCAGCCCTGGAGCGCCGTTTCCAGCCCATCCTGGTCGAGCAGCCTTCAGTTGAAGATACGATTAGCATTTTGCGTGGCCTCAAGCCGCGCTACGAGGTCCATCATGGCGTGCGCATTCAGGATAGTGCACTCGTTGCCGCCGCCGTACTGTCCGACCGCTACATCACTGACCGTTTCCTGCCTGACAAAGCGATTGACCTGATAGACGAGGCAGCCAGCCGCCTGCGGGTAGAGTTAGATAGTACGCCCACGGAGATTGATGCGCTTGATCGCCGCATCCGGCAGTTGCAGATCGAGCAGGAGGCTCTCAAGAAGGAAACCGACCCAGCGAGTCGTGAACGATTGGCGAAAGTCGAGCAAGAGATAGCGAACCTCAATGAACAACTGCATGCGCTAAGGCTCGCGCTTGAGAGCGAACGCGAGCCGGTCGAGGCCATTCGGCGACTGAAGCAAGAGCTTGAACATGCGCAAGTTGAGCTGGATAAGGCGGAGCGCGAGTTCGACTATGCTAAGGCGGCAGAACTCCGGCATGGGACGATTCCACGGCTGGAACAACAACTGCATGAGATGGAAGCCAAGCTTTCCAGCGTTCAGGGTGCCCGAATGCTCAAGGAAGAGGTTGATGCCGAGGATATTGCAGAGGTCGTCTCGAAGTGGACACATATCCCCGTCTCCAGGTTGATGGAGGGCGAAGTGCAGAAACTCATTACGATGGAGGACCGTCTGCGCGAGCGCGTTGTGGGACAGGAGCAGGCGTTGCAAGCGGTCTCCGACGCGATTCGTCGTGCACGTGCCGGACTGCAAGATCCCAATCGCCCCCTGGCCAGTTTCCTCTTCTTAGGACCGACAGGTGTTGGGAAAACGGAATTGGCACGTGCTCTGGCCGAGTTCCTGTTCGACGATGAGCGTGCCATCGTGCGTATTGACATGTCGGAGTACATGGAGAAGCATAGCGTCTCACGCTTGATCGGTGCACCTCCTGGTTATGTAGGCTATGAAGAGGGTGGTCAGTTAACCGAGGCCGTGCGTCGTCGGCCCTACAGTGTCGTGCTCTTCGACGAAATCGAAAAAGCGGCACCAGAAGTGTTCAACGTCTTGTTGCAACTGCTCGATGATGGTCGCCTGACGGACGGGCAGGGTCGCACCGTCGATTTCAAGAACACGGTGATCATTATGACCAGTAACGTCGGAACGAGCTGGTTGCACGAGTTCGATGGCATGGATGAGGACGAGATCCAACGCCAGGTGCGTCAGCGCTTGCGGGAAGAGGGCTTCCGCCCGGAGTTCATCAACCGCATCGATGAGATCATCGTCTTCCATCAAATCACGCGTGAGCAGATGAAGGACATTGTGGACATCCAGATCAATCGCCTGCGCCCGCGCCTGGCCGAGCGGCACATTACGCTGCAGCTCACTGACGCCGCACGAGACCTGCTGGCAGAGATGGGCTATGATCCGCAGTTTGGAGCACGCCCTCTCAAGCGCGTCATTCAGCACGAGGTCGAGAACCGTATCGCCCGCGGCATTCTTGAAGGCTCCATTCGCGAAGGCGATACGGTCGAGTTCCATGCGAAGGACGGCAAGCTCGTCATGAAGCCCGTAAGAGCGCGGACACAGGAAGAATCCCATGCTCACTGATGAAGGGAATAGAATTGAGATAGCACGTCAAGAACAACTGACCCGCTGTCTTGCGACGACTCCTGACGTCACACGAGGCATCTATCCTTTCAAAGGGATGAAACTGAGCCGTGCCGATATCGAGTGGCTCCTAACAACATACGAAAATGGACGTTTTCCCCAGGTTGGCAGCGACGAGCAGCAGAATCGCCGGGGATTGGACTTGCGAGGTGCAGATCTGCGTTATGCAGATTTGCATGCCCTTCCGCTGGCGCATATGCGCGGTAGCCTCACCTACGAAGAGTGGGATAAGGCCACCACAGAACAACGCGCTGCAGCAGCAGTTCTGCTCACGGGAGCCGATCTGAGCGAGGCGCACCTGGAGAAGGCTGAACTCATCGGAGCCCACCTGGAAAAAGTGTCTCTGCACGAAGCACATCTTGAGCAAGCCAACCTCGCCAGGGCCCACCTGGAGCGAGCTTTCCTCGCCAGGGCGCGTCTGAAGGAAGCTGACCTTAGTGAAGCCCACCTGGAGAAAGCAGACCTCAGCGAGGTGCATCTGCAAGGTGCTGCCCTCAAATGGTCCCACCTGGAGCAAGCCTATCTTAATGGGGCGCACTTAGAGAAGGCCGATCTGAGCGGGGCCCGTCTGGAGAAAGTCTACCTGAGCGAGGCGCATCTAGAGAAAGCAGACCTCAGCGAAGCGCATCTGGAAGAAGGCTATCTCGGTGGAGCCTATCTGCAGGAGGCCGACCTGAGCAGAGCGCATCTGGAGGGGGCATACCTCAACGAGGCACACTTGGAGGACACCTCTCTGTACAAGGCGCACCTGGAGGGGGCCAGACTCAGCAGAACGCATATTAAGGAGCCGCAACTGAAAAAAGCCGTGGAAAGTGGTGAGCAGCACATCGGTCCGTCACTGGCAGACGCACAATGGGGCAACGTCAATCTCGCGGTTGTACAGTGGTCGGAGATGGACATGCTTGGTGATGAGTACGAGGCGCGACAGACTACACGCGCTGGGAAGAGAAAAAACAGCGCGACCCGCCTGGAGGAGTATGAGGCAGCAGTGCGGGCCAATCGCCAGCTCTCCGTGGCACTGCGGGCACAGGGACTCGACGAGGAGGCGGCCCGCTTCGCCTACCGTGCTCAACTCCTGCAGCGCATTGTCTTGCGGCGACAAAGCAAGTATGGTCAGTATCTCTTCTCACTATTACTCGATCTGTTGGCAGGATATGGGTACCGGCCAGGCAGGAGCATAATGGCCTATCTCGTCGTCATCTTCGGCTTCATGGGTCTCTATCTGCTCAATGCCCATGGCGCCGCAGCCCATCTCAGCTGGGATGAAGCACTGGTCTTGAGTGTAAGCAGCTTTCATGGACGTGGCTTCTTACTACAGAATGTGGCACTAGGAGACGCCTTTGCTCGACTGGCGGCCGCAGAGGCAGTACTGGGCTTGCTGATCGAAGTCTGCTTTATTGCAACCTTCACCCAGCGCTTTTTCGGAAGATGAAGGAGGACCTGAACCATTGTTAGCCGCCCTCCTACAGCCTGAAAATGCCCCAGCAGCAACGGTTTCCCCATTGGATATAATATAGCTGTATGAGATGTTGTTCGAGCAGTGAAAAGGTGTTCAAGAAGAGAGGTATATGTAATGCATGCAACAGAACTTGCGATGGCCGCGATAAGTGCCTGGGAGTCAAAAGATGTGGAGAGCCTGAATACCTACCTTTCGGAAGATTTTGTCTGCAAGGGTCTACTTCCTCAACCTGTCCAGAAAGCGCAGTATATCGACTTTATGCAGGCGATCATGACGGCCATGCCTGACTGGTCATTTCACGAACACGTCTTGGAAGAAGGCACTGTAACGGAGCAAGGCGAGAGAGTATTCTTCGTTACGCAGATTACGGCTACGCACACCGGCGATCTCATTCTGCCGGATCTTCCAATTATCCTGCCCACAGGCAAAAAAATTTCATTGCCGTACAGACACCTGGAGTACTTTGTCAAAGGGAAGACTATTTCAACGATCACAGCTGATTTCTCCCCCAATGCTCTGGAGGAGATACTTGCACAGCTGGGGATGGTGCTCCCGTCGTAAGGAGCGTTTGGGCGGCCTACCTAAGGTGTCGACATATCCGGCATATCCATAGCTGCCATGGTTGCGGCAGGCATGACGACAAATGGGCGCATCATATCGTGATCCTCATGCTCAAGCATATGGCAATGGTACATGTAGCGACCCGTGAAGCCGTCGAAGGTGGCAGCAATCGAGACCAATTCACCTGGGTTGACGCGTACCGTGTCTTTCCAGCCCTGTTCGTTCAAATCGAGTCTGCCATGCTTCTGGAAGCTAACAGGAGCCGTTGTTCCCCCTGTCTTCGCATCAAAGCCTTCTTTATTGTAGTGGTCTCGTCTCAGTGCCTGAAATTGGACAAGATGGACATGGAAGGGATGAGTGTCTTCCGTCAAGTTCAGAATATTCCATACCTCGGTTGAACCATACGCCACGTACCAGTTGAGCTTGTCTTCAAATTGCTTAGCAACGGTCCGGTAGTGTGTGAGTGTGCCCTGGTCGTTCTTCACTGCTATGAGCGCTTCACCTGCGGTCGCATCTCCGTCTGGCACCTCTGCCAGCTCGCGTAGGGTTAACATTCCCTGAGGGTATTCCACCAGCGCGACGTACCGCTGCATGGGGTTGGGCGGGAGCTGATCGTAGCTGAGTCGGCGGTATGACGGTGACAGGGTTGAAGGCAACACGAAAGGATCATCGACCTGCTCGGATGAGACGCGGAACTCCATGACCTCTGGGTAAGGAAGCCGATTGTCTGGATCAGCAGTCCCCAGTGGTCTTGGAGATAGCTCCACACTGAAGGGTGCACTTGCAGTGTTGACCAGGGTAAGCCGCTGACCTCGGAACGCACGGAAGTCTATGATCAGGTCAGCACGCTCGGCAGGTGCAAGGATGAGCCCATTTTGAGGCACCGCAACAGGCTGACCTAACAATCCTCCATCCGTACCAATCTGCATGATGGTAACTGGTGCGACATTCCCCTGCTCATCTAGGAGCACAAGCCGATAGAACCGCGCATTTGAGCCGTTGAGCAAGCGGAGTCGATATTGCCGCGCCTCCACGGGCAGGTACGGCCAGATAGTCCCGTTGACGAGTGTGAATGGGCCGAAAAACTCCATGGTGTTGTCTTCGACTTTGTGCAGGAGACGACCGGTGAGCGATCCGTCAGGTGCAGTATCAAGGTTGCGGTCCTGGAGCAGTAAGGGAATTTCATAGGGACCTTTGGGCAGGTGCAATGCTTCTTCCTCGGCATCGCGGATCACATACAGCCCGGCGAGGCCAGCGTACACATTGAAGCGGGTGATGCCCATAGCATGATCGTGGTACCAGAGCAACGTGGCTTTCTGATCGTTGTGATAGCTGCTGAGAGTAGACTGACCCGAGAGGGAGCCGTTTTCCGTCCATCCGTCACTTGTCGCCGCTGTCCGACCGCCATGCAGATGGACAACGGTCCAAGGTGGTAGAGTAGCAACGGTCTGATTCACTGGTCTCCCACTCCGTCCAGGCTCATTTTGTGAACCGTCTGGCGCGGTGACTGCGGTGACGGGATACCTCTGGCTTTCAGGGATGTCGTTCATCCATTCGATCTCGAGGTGTTGCCCACGAGAGACCTCGATTGTGGGCCCTGGCAGAGAGCCCTCGTAGGTCCAAACCTCAGTGAGTGGAAGCTCCGAGTGCAGTTGGATCAGTGCGGGGCACATCCGAATGCGCAAGGTGTACTGCTGGTCCCCTGTCATCTGTGGATGCAGGATAGAAGGCAACCGGAGGCAGTCTTTGAATTTGGTAGGTACTCTTGGTCCACTTGATTTCTCTCGCATAACTTGCTCCTTTCAATCGTTCAGTTTCAAGAGGTGAACAATGCTAGTATACCAGTAAATGCATTCTTCTGTTTGAGCTCAAGCCCAAGTCCTCCTCAGTGGAAGAATTCAAGACAGTCTCTGTGATTACGGACTGTCCTGAGGCGGTCTGGCCTCATTCAACTGTTCAGCAGTGATGGTACACCTTTCCATTCGATGCTGCACGTTGCTCATCTCTACGTGTACGTAATGGTCATTCGGTCCCACATTATTGTTCACCATACGAGCCAGTATAGTGCTAGGGGTGCGAGCCGTCATGCCCCAAAGGAGTGATCTCGTCACGCTCTATTTCCTCGTCTGTTCTGGTTCCAACGTCTCCTTCTCCTGCCCCATCCTCCTGTTGTGGGAAGACTATTTGCTGTGTTGTGGGAAGGCCATCCTCCTGTTGTGGGAAGACTACCTGACCTCGGGATATGAGACATATGCGAGAAGTCGGTTCACTTTGGGCAGACGGACCTCGGCTATAGGAGCCACGTTACGAATCTGGGCTGTGGCGTGCTCGTCTGCTCACGCTGACGATGATCTCGGCACAAAGGTGATGGGCAGGCGCTTCACTCCAAAGATGGTGGAACTCTCGACCACTTCTATTGGAAGACCAGAGACCCGTTTGAGATCAGCACACTGGGAGAGCAGCAGAGGGATCGTCGTCGCAGCCACGAGGCGGGCCAACGCTCCTGCAAGCTGGGCCTGTATGCCATAGCGTAAGCTCAGATGACGATTGGGAATGCGCAAGATATCAAACTGCTCGGGGTAGAGAAACTGCGTGGCATCTTGGTTGGCCGACACGATCCAGGCGCACACCCGTGCCTGGGCAGGGAGGTGCTGGGAACCAAGTGTGACCTCGGTGGTGGTCGTCCGCAACTCCGTCCAGATTGGGGGAAGATAGCGTAGCACTTCCTCGATCGTACTGTAGATCGGAGCGGGCTGTTGGCACAGGTGCTCGATGACCTGGGGATGGGCCACTACACTGAGGAGAGTATTGCCTAGTAGGTGCGTCGCCGGACCGTATCCCACCTCCAACAGCATGCGCACACCGGCCATGACCTCCGGTACCCCCAAGGGATCTCCCTCGCTCGAGGCCGAGAGCCACGTGTTGATCAGATCCCCTTGCTGCTCATAGCAAGGCGCACGCCGCTCAAGGCGCTCGCAGATGTATGCCGAGAGCTCATGCATCGCCAGCGTAACCGGTGACTGTGGATGAGCGCTCACAGGCTCTTCTGAGCAAGGCTTTCCGAGACCAGCAAGCAGGGCATCCGCCCACAGATGTAGGGTAGTCCAGTGAGCCGCAGGAATCCCCAGCAGTTCGGCCAGGACCGACAGGGAGAGGGGCGCGGCCAAGTCCCTAATCACATCCATCTCGCCCTTCAGACGAACCCGGTCGAGCAAGGCTTGCGCTCGCTCGACAATGCGCGGTGCGAGCCTGTTCACGGAGCGAGGGGTCGGTGCCTGGACCAAAAGCGTCCGAACTCGCTGCCTTTGTAGAGGATCCAGCACCATGACACTTGTGGCATCAGGTGCAACCTCGGCCTCTGTCTCCACTGAGGCAAAGCGTGTCGTATCTTTCAACACCTGTAAGACCTCCGTGTAGCGAAACAGATGCCAACTGCTGCTCGCTGCGTCATAGAGGACTGGCTTGGTTTCACGCAACCGTTGGAAGCGAGCAAAGAACTCTGCAAGCTGGTCTGTTGTTGCAGGTTGTTGTAGCATGAGGAACAACCCCCTTCTCATTGGTTGTCAAGGACGTCTGATACGCGCCCTTTAGAGCACAGTATACGGTTCCCAGAGAGGTGTTGTCATGCCTCAAAAGGAGCATAATGCTCCGCAGCGTCCCTGCTCCCTTCGTGCCAGGAGGAAAGTGTTGTGTGGAAAGGCATGGTGCGCTTCATGGGGAAGCTTGGGGCGTCGAGGAGGAAAGGCTCAGGGTGCTTTGTCAGCCAGCAAGCCCAGGGTGCGAGCCAGCGCCGCCGCTTGGGTTCGATTGTTCGCCTGCAGTTTCCCCAGTATATTGCCCACATGGCGTTTGACGGTATCGACCGTGATCACCAGCCTCTCCGCAATCTCCTGGTTGGAGGCACCTGCTGCCATCTGTTGCAGCACGTCCAGTTCGCGTGTGGAGAGCGGCTCGAGCAGGCCCAGCTTTTGTTGGGAGACGCAAGGCTTCCTGGCCTGCTCATGCGCTGGAAAGGCGGCCAGCAGCGTGTCCAGGTAAGGGGTGGGCCCGCGCCCGCGTTCCTGCTCCCGCAGGCGGCTAACCAGCGTCTTCAGCAGCGGACCTTCCTCGACAAAGAGGCGTACGTAGCCCTCCGGTGCGGCGAGCTGCACCGCCTGCGCCAGGCAAGCCAGGGCTGCCTGCTCCTGCTGCAGGAGCAGCTGGGCCTGCGCTTGCAAAAGCCGCAGTTCGATGACCTGCCCCCAGCGCTCCTGCCGCTCGGCGCATTCCACCAGCGGCATCAGGCACATCAGCGCCTCTGTGGGCCGGGCCTGCGCCAACAGCAGACGTATGAGCGCCACCTCCTCCTGTTGCCGCCTCATCAACGAGACACTTCCTTGCTGCGCAAGCACGTCCTCAGCCCAGTGGGCGGCAACCGACATCGCTCCCTGGGCCAGCCAGAGCTGCATCTGCGGCACTGTACTGAAGCCGGAAGAGACCCAGTCAAGCCCGTGGGGATGCTCCACGTTCTCGCGGATCTGCTCACTGCGCTGGAAGGCAGCACGGGCCGCCTCCAGGTCGCCACGCGCGAGCGCAACGCGCGCCAGCAGCACCTCTGCCACTAATGCCGTGGGCGTTTGGCGAGGCTTTCCCCACTCCAGCGCCCGCGTGGCCAGGCTGAGCGCTTCGTCCAGGCGGTTCCACTCGCGCAAGAGTTCCGCTTGCTGGGCATAGACCAACTCCAGGCTACTGGGCTGCTGGCCCAGGCGCCCCGCTCGCTCCAGCACCCGCCACGCTTCGTGCAGACGCCCACACGCCATCAGAGACGGGGCCGCCGCGCTCAGACAGGCGATCGCTGCCGGAGTCTTGTCGGCTTCCTGGGCCAGCCGTGCTGCCGCCAACGCGCTCTGGGAGGCCGCGCTGGCTTCACCGGCCGCAAAAGAGCTGACCGACTGTGTCCACAAGACCTCGGCACGCACCGCCAGATTCTGGGGGACGAGCAGCGCGAGCGCCTGCTGGCAGAGCGCCAAGACGGCCTCGGCATCCTGGCCGTGCTCACTGCCAAGCCTCGCCCGCCACGCGACGATCTCTCCCAGCAGATTCTGCTGGTCCGCACGCTCTTGTGAATCTTTGGTCGTTTGGGAGAGAGACGCAGCCAGCGTGGCTTCGGCGGCTTGCAGCCAGGCTTCCACCGTGGCAGGTGGGGCAGCACTATGGAGCACTTGTGCATAGGCCAGGCAGAGCTGGGGGCGGGCGCGTATGACTTCTTCCGGGAACTGGCTGAGCCACTGGCGCAGGGTCGCCGCGTCTCCCAGCCCTTCATTCCAGAGGAGTGAAACGTGCCCTTGTTCGATCAGGTCGGCGGCCAGTTGCCAGGTGTGTGCCAGGAGCGCATGCTGGATCGCCTCACAGGTGTTGCCCTGCTCGGCATACCAGGCGCTGGCCCGCACATGCAGCCCGTCCACCTCGTCTGCATGCTGCTGCTCCAGTTGGTAGTGCAAGGCCTCGGCAAAGAGAGCATGGTAGCGATACCACCGGCGATGGCCATCCAAGGGCACCACAAACACGTTGTCGCGCTCCAACTCCTCCAGCACGTGCTGGCTGCCCGGCTCTCGAGTGACGGCGTCACAGAGGGGGGCGCACAGCTGCTCCAAGATGCTCGTCTGTAGCAGGAACCGTTGCACGGCAGCAGGCTGCTGCTGGAGCACTTCTTCAACCAGGTAGTCCAGGATGTATCGCTGGCTGCCACCTAACTCCTCCAGCGTCTCGACCGGGTCGGCAGAGTACCGTAATGAGAGACCGAGCAGTTGCAAGCCGACCCACCATCCTTCGGTGCGCGTCGTGATCTCCTGTAGTGCCGCTTCGGGAAGCTCGATCCCCATCACGTCCTGAAAAAAGGCCATGGTCCCCTCCACAGTAACGCGCAGGTGCTCGGTGCGCACCTCCAGCACCTGGTCACGCGCCCGCAGACGTGGCAGGGAGAGCGGCGGATCGGTACGCGAGAGCAGGATGAGATGCACAGAGGGAGGCTGATGCTCCAGCAGATAAGAAAGCTGAGCATGGATGGCGGGCTCGCTGATCACTTGATAGTCGTCAAGCACCACCAGCCAGGGCGTCTGGGTCTGGGCCAGCTGATTGATGAGAGTGGTGAGAACGTACGCGAGCGGGTGCGTAGGCTGGGCGTGCAGCAGCGCCAGGCTGTGTTGCCCGCTGCCGGGAGCGCGCTGCTCCAGGGCGGTGAGCACGGCCGTCCAGAAGCGTATGGGATCATTGTCTGCACTCTCCAGGCCGACCCAGGCCACCTGCGGCTGGTGTTTGGGGAGTGCTTCGGCCAGCGAGCGCAGCCAGGCGGCGACCAGGGTGGTTTTGCCAAAGCCGGCCGGAGCCGAGACCAGGGTCAGCTTGCGCTGGAGCCCCTGCTGGAGCAAAGCCAGCAGGCGAGGACGGGCGATGAGCGCGTGCGAGGAGGTCGGGAGGAAGAACTTGGTCGTCGGCAGGGAAGCTGGCCAGGGCGTGCTGTGCCCATCGGGCCGCACGGCAGTAGGCGCGTCGTTGGGGGAAAGTGAATGGAGAGCCTGGGTCTGGGGCTTGCTCTCGCTCAGAGCGAGCGCCACCTGCTCGAGCTGGGCGAGGGTGATCCTGGCGGGGGTGCCCAGATACTTGCGTTTGAGAGTGCCCGCGACACTGCGATAGGCGATCCAGTAGGCGCCACCGTGCCCGCGACGTTCTTTGACGGCGGTGAAATGGCGGCCATCCCGGCTGTGGAAGGCAAAGGAGGGCATACGCGAGAGCCACTCGTTCCACGCGCTGCTCTCGCCGTTCACCGGTGTCGTGATGGTTCCCTGGTCGGTCTGTTCACTGATCTGGTAGCCTGCAATACGTGCATTCCAGGCCACGCTTCGTATGGCTGATTTCTCCATCGCCTGCTCCTGCCAAGCACAGCCTCTCGGTGCCCGTCTGTCGAAGTATACCAGTAAATTTTCAGATTCTATTCTGAAAATTTACCGACCATAGGATCCTCCTATTTCTTGTTTCCTCGTCTTCGTACATCTCAGCCTGGTCCGAGGCGCTCCAGAAGACACCACTCTTGTATTGGGTGCCTCATTGCTGCTTCTGCGACCCACTGCACATCGTCCTCTCTGGTGCTAGTATAACCAGGAAGCGTCATGAAAACGTGATGAGCATCGTAATGAACTTCTTCCATTCCTCTCAATGTCCGCCATGCACTCTCGAAGCACAAGAAGCCCATCCCGGTTTCATAAAGCTAAACAAAGGGCTGTTTGTGCCATATGGAAGACTCCAGGTATAATACAGCAATGGAGGGACAAAACATGAGCGAAGGATTCATTCATTTGTGGCCCGACACCGTTCGTTGAAACATCGGCAGCAGCACTGCTGCCGCTGGGAAATGAACCGAGGCGCATCAAAACGGAGCGTTTCGGTCCGACAGGAGGTTCCTAATGGACATGACGACACTGGATGGGAATGCCGCAGGCGGTATCTTGCGAGAAGTGTTCCCGTTTGAAATGACGCTCGCTGAGGCAACCTGTGCATATTGCAGCACCAGCAGGACAGTTGGTGAACTCATCGTCTACAAGAGCGCCATGGGGACGGTCATGCGCTGTCCCTCCTGTGAGCAGGTGCTCATGCGCATCGTCAGTACCAAGGGCCGCTACTGGCTCGATATGCAAGGGGTGCATGTCCTTCAGATCAGAACAGCGCCGTGATATCTGCAAGCATCAAATCCGGACCCCATCCAGGAAAGGAGGTCATTTCTCATGAAAAGCACGACGACAGCACCAAAGCCTGCCCAACAGGAAGCCAGCTCACCGTCTCGCCAATCTCCAACCAACAACCAGGCACCAACCCGCGGTCCCGGCGGATCTCCGCAGCAAAAACCCCCTACGAGGAGACCGGGCTTCTGGGTGCAATGGCTCCTCTTCCTCCTGCTGATCAACCTGATCTTTTATGGTCCGCTCTTCTTGAGCGCTTTGAGCGGGCAGCAGGCGACGATCAACCTGTCTTACACGGACTTTCTGCAGTATGTGCAGCAAGACCATGTGAAGAGCGTGACGCTGACCGGCAACGCTGTTTCCGGCGATTTCAAAACGCCCATTCATCAGCAGCCAAACGGCTCTGGGAACGGCACGACGACGTATCTCCATTTCACGAGCTACGTGCCAGAAACGGGTGACCCCACCTTGCTTCCCTTGCTCGAGAAAAACGGCGTCCAGGTAAATGCTCAGCCTGTGCAGACCCCCTGGTGGCAGACGGCACTGTCGCTCCTGCTCAATGCATTGCCGATCTTGCTGCTGCTCTACCTTGGCTACATGGTCGTGCGCAGCATGCGCCAGTCGCAGCAGGAAGGAGGGATCTTTGGCGTTGGGCGTAGCCGCGCCAAACTCTACACAGAAGAGCGCCCCCAGACCACCTTCGCCGATGTGGCGGGTGTCGACGAAGCCAAGCAGGACCTGCGCGAGGTAATCGACTTCCTGCGCGAGCCGCAACGCTACCTGGCCATTGGCGCGCATATTCCCCGAGGCGTGCTGCTGGTCGGTCCTCCCGGCACCGGTAAGACTCTGTTGGCACGTGCGGTCGCAGGTGAGGCCAAGGTCCCCTTCTTCAGCGTGAGCGGTACCGATTTTGTCGAACTGTTCGTCGGTGTGGGGGCCAGCCGCGTGCGTGACCTGTTTGAGCAGGCCAAGAAGAACGCCCCCTGCATCATCTTTATCGATGAGATCGACGCGATTGGACGAACGCGCAGCGGGGTCGGAGCGATCGCGAGCAATGATGAACGGGAACAGACGTTGGAGCAACTGCTGGTGGAGTTGGATGGCTTCGAGCCGCATGAGACCATCGTGGTGCTCGCTGCCACGAACCGCCCAGATATCCTGGACCCAGCCTTACTGCGGCCGGGACGCTTCGACCGGCAAGTGACGGTGGATCTGCCCGATCGACGTGGGCGCGAGGCCATCTTGCGCATCCATACCAAGAGCGTCCCCCTGGCGGCTGATGTGAACCTGGAGGAGCTAGCACGTGGGACGCCAGGCTTCTCGGGTGCGGACCTGGCTAACCTGGTGAATGAGGCGGCGCTGCTGGCAGCACGACGAGGAAGAACGCAGGTGGACCGCGTAGACTTCCAGGATGCGCTGGACAAACTGCTGCTGGGAGGCAAACGGGAAGCGCTGATCGATGAACGTGAGCGCAAGATCGTGGCCTACCACGAGGGCGGCCATGCGCTGGTGGCGGCGGTGTTGCCCGATGTCGATCCGGTGTACAAGGTGACGATTGTGCCACGTGGGCGTTCGCTCGGGGTCACCCAGTTCCTACCGCAGGATGACCGGCGCAACTATTCGCGCACCTACCTCATGGAGCGGCTGGCCATAGCTCTGGGTGGACGCAGTGCGGAGGAGCTCGCGCTGGGTGACATCACGACGGGGGCGGAGAACGATTTGCAGGAAGCGACCAAATTGGCGCGTCGCATGGTAACAGAGTGGGGCATGGGCGAACAGACCGGCCCGGTGGTCTATGATCAGTCGAGCGAAGGTCCTTACCTCAGCCCTCCTGTGCAGGAAGAGCACGCGCGTGTATACTCCGAAGCGACGGCACAGCGCCTGGATGCCGAGGTCGAAGGACTGATAGCACAAGCACACCAGCAAGCTCGCACGGTCATTTCTGAGCATCGCGATGCACTGGAGCGACTGGCGCAAGCCCTGCTGCAAGAGGAAAGCCTGGAGCGTAAACAGGTGCTTGCCATCGTGGCTGGGGAGCAGCCAGCGCAGGGTAGCGCAGGTGATGAAAAAGCGCCCCAGCATGAGCCAGTCCAGGGCTGACCTGATCCTCGTCATCTTCGAAACGTGGGCGAGAATTCGAGGCGCGAAGCGATGGGAAGTGATGGGAAGTGACATGCCAACTGATGGACGCTGACTTCCCTAAGCATTACCAGTATACTCATGTGTGTTGGATGCGCTCCACGCTGGTTGGGGGAGTCTGGGGGAATGGCAAGAGACTCCAGACTCCCCTCCGACTTCATCCCTTTATTGAGAGCAGATTTTTCTGATGGAAGAAACAGTATCTCTCACGAGTGCTGCGTCTGTGCAACAGGAGGTCAAGGCTGCACCCCTATTCCTGCTGCACCTCTTCGTGACGGCTAAGTAGTTGTCATCGCGCTCCTTTCCTTCTCAGCTTCAGCCAGAAAGCCACCAGTCACGCGCTTCTTGCCTGACCCACAGAAGTGAAGCAAGTTGAAGTGATATGCCATCTGATGTAGAGTGACTTCTCCAGGACATTGTTCTAGACTATATTCATTGGGAAGGGGTTGACTCATGCAGGTAATGGGTTGTGACACTTCTCATCACACGGATGTGAAGTAGCTGGTCTGCTTTACGTTCGTCCTATCGGTAGAAATGAGATAGTCATAGACAAAGGAGGATGGCTATGGAATTCCGAGAGCCTTTCCCAACCATGACGGACATCCAGCGACTCGAGCAGGTGGGTTTTTCGCGCGAGCAGATTGCTGGCCTTTCCAGAGTCAAAGCGCTCTATCAGCGAGAGGCCACTCACCAGACCACTTCTGAGTACAAGCGGCAAGCGTTTGTCCGCTGGCTCTACCTCCAGGGTCGCCTGGAAAGCTAAGCCGCGATCACGACGCATCTGTGAGATAGGATTGGAGAAGCACTTGTTCCTCTTTCTCCGCCGAAGGCGGTATGAAGCTAGTACCTGAAGAGGTATGAGTATCCTGGTCCTACCTCTAGATGAAGAGAACATTCTATGAAGAGAACATGCCATGGGTCTGTTACGTTTGGCCGTGCTCGGCACTCCCGAAGTTTTTCATGACGGCAGTCGCCTCACCTTTGCCTTGCGCAAGGCGCAGGCTTTGCTGCTCTACCTGGCGGTCGAAGGGGGCATGCATCCCCGTAGTAAGTTGGCTGCCTTCCTGTGGCCCGACAGTGCGCCCTCTGATGCTCGCACGGGTTTACGCAACGCTATTGCGATGCTACGCCGCCTGCTCGTAGACTCTGGACAGGGTGCCCATCTGCTCAGTCAGCAGGAGTTGCTCGGTCTGGACTCGCAGTCCCCACTGGAGCTGGACCTGGACGTGGTGCAACACGCCTGGCAACAAGCCCAGCTGTACTCCATGCTCCTATCTGAGGAGCAGCGCGTCGCCCTGGTCGCCCAGTGGCAGCAGGCCCTCGCCCTGGTGCGCGGTCCCTTCCTCGACGGCTTCTCGCTGGGCGAGGAAGCCCCTTTTGACGAGTGGGTGCAGATCCAGCAGCGCCAGTGGCAGGTGCGTCTGCAGCTGCTCTGCGACCGGCTCTCCTCCTGGCAGGAGGCTGCCGGGGAGTTGAAGCAGGCCCAGGCCACGCTCGTCCGCTGGCTGGCGCTCGATCCGTTCGCGGAGGAGGCCTATCGCCGCCTTATGCGGGTGCACCTGGCGCTGGGTGATGCGACGGCCGCCTTGCAGGTCTACGCCACCTGCCGGGAGCGGCTGGCCGAGGAGTTGCGGATCAAGCCGTCGGCGGACACCGTCGATCTGGCTGAGCACATTCGTACGGCCGCGGCTCGCCGCCGCGGGAACCGCTCGGCAGGTCCTTCCCCAGCGGAGAGCCAGCCGCCAAGCGATCTGTTCGCCCCGCTCGTCGGACGGGCCTCGGCTTTCACCCAGATCGTCAGTTGCTACCAACAAGCTCGGCAAGGGCAGCCGCAGGCCGTGCTGGTGGTCGGCGAGGCCGGCATCGGCAAAACGCGGCTGGCCAGCGAGTGGATGGCTTGGGCCCGGGCACAGGGTGCCGAGGTGTTGAGCGGGCAGGCCTTCGAGACGGGGGGACGGCTGCCCTACCAGCCGCTAGTAGAGGCTCTCAGGCCACGGCTGGAAGAGGAAAACGCCCCTGAGGACCTGCTGGACGACTTGTGGCTGGCCGAACTAGCGCGCCTACTGCCCGAACTGCGGGTGCGCTATCCCGATCTGCCTGCCCCCATCGAGGATGGGCTGACGGCCAAGATGCGGCTGTTCGAGGCGGTGGTGCGGTTGGTGGACGCCCTGGCCAAGCGGACGCCGCTAGTGCTGCTCTTGGATGACCTGCACTGGGCGGATGGGGCCTCGCTCGACCTGCTACGCTACCTGGGACGGGACTGGATGAGGCATGGCAGCCGGGTGCTGCTGCTGGGCACAGTGCGCCGTGATCAGCTGGAGCTCAACCCGAAGCTTTCCGCCCAGGTGGCCGACCTGGGACGCGACCTGCCAGTCAGCCAGGTCACCTTGCAGCCGCTGAGCCAGGCCGAGACCTTCCAGCTTATTCAAGCTATCATTGTGGAGGGGGAGCATGGGGCGAGGAATGGAGAGGAGTTGCGTGAGCGCGTCACTGCTCAGCTCGCCCCAGCCGGGGCATGGCCTGCACCGGTGCAGGAGACGCCGCTAGTGGCGCTGGGCGACTTCCTATTTGCGCACACCGGAGGGCAGCCGTTGTACCTGCTAGAGACCCTCAAGCTGTTCCGAAACCGGGAGTGGCTGGTGCCCCGGTTAGGGGCGGATGGCACCTGGCGGCTGGAGCTGGCAGTGGAGATGGCTACCGTCGTTGCGCAGGAGCGGGCCCGGCATGAGCTGTTGCCGCCGTCAGTGCGCGCCATGATCCTGGCACGCTTCTCGAAGCTCACCCAGCCAGCCCGCCAGGTGGTGATGGCTAGTGCTGTGTTGGGGAGCCAGGTGAGCGCGCAGCGCCTGTGGCAGGTGGCCGAGCTGGGGGTGCAGGCAGGGGTGGAGGCGCTGGAGGAGGCCGTCGGCAGTGGGATGCTGCGCGAAGAGCAAGCCGAAGGAGGCCGGTTGGGTGGCTATGGCTTCGCGCATCAGCTGATGCGCGAAGTGGTCTACACCGAGCTGGGCGCGGCGCGGCGGCAGATCTTGCATCAGCGCGCCTTGACTAGGATTTCCAGTGAGGGAGTGAGGGCCTCCGAGCTGACCTATCAGGCGCTCTTGGCCTGAGCAGCAATTCCCTGTACTGAGAGCTGGTAGGCTCCCTTTCCTCGTCTGCTCTGGGTTCCACCATCTCCATCATCAGCCAGCATCCTGCCATTGTGGGAAGATCTTCTGCCATTGTGGGAAGACCAATTGTCGCATTGTGGGAAGACCCCCGAACGCTCGAGATGGCAGACATGGGCAAGACCTCCGTCCTGGAAGCCCTGGTCGCTGCATGGTATGCTGTTCCAGGCTTCCATTGGCCACATCTCTTGAACGGGCTCCCCTCTCCGTTTCACCTCCTTGCTCACCCGTGCCTCTCGAGAGCCAGGTGAGTAGCTTGCGGTCTTCGTGTTCGTCTGTGACACGAAAGGAGTACTGGCCTTCTCTCGTGCGCTCTCGGGACAATGCCGCTTTTGGGTCATGACTTCTCTGGCTCCCAGAACTATACTTCTGTGTGTCATGTAGCGGAAAAGGCTGGAGGGAACCAGCCCGCTAAGACAGAACCTCGTTTGTTCGTTGTAATTCAACAAGTTTAAGGAGGAACGACATGCAAGTCGCTCAACAAGCTCTTCGGAGCTACCGGAGAATGTTTTTGGTTCGTGGCATCATTGCCATTGTGTTTGGCGTGCTGGCCCTGGTGGTTTCGCCGGGGATTACGCTTCTCTTCCTGGTGTACCTGTTTGGCGCCTACGCCCTCATAAGCGGAATCGTTGCAGTGGCTACTGCTCTGCGGTATACCAAAGAGCAGGATTGGGCCCTGGTGCTGGTCGAGGGCATCCTGGGCATTGTGGTAGGCATCGTCGCCTTCGTCTGGCCGGGCATTACCGCCTTCGCCCTTCTCTACCTGATTGCAGCCTGGGCGATTGTGACCGGCATCATGCAGATCGTCGGTGCCTTCACGCTCCCGTTGGGTACTGGGCGCGAGTGGCTGCTGGGATTGGCCGGACTCGTATCGGTCATCTTCGGCGTTCTCATCGCCATCCGGCCCATTGCCGGGCTGGTTGCCGTGGTCTGGTTGATTGGCATCTACGCGATTGTCTTTGGCATCCTGTACATCGTAGGGTACTTCCAGACCCGTTCGCTGGTTTCTAGCCTGACTTAACCAGCATCCAGCATGTTTTGCTCGCCGCCCGACCTCACAGTAGTGTGGGCAGCGAGCAAGACCCACCTCACCCCAGCATTTTGACCATCTGCTGGCAAGACGTCGCGCTGGCGTTGCAGGCGTTGGCACAGTCGTTTTCGCCTATCTCGGCGCACACTTCGGCACAATGGGTGCATACGTCAGCGCACGCCTGGCAAACGTAGCCGTAGAGGGGCGAGTTGCGGATCATGAAATGCGCAGTTGTCGCACACAGCTCGGAGCAATCCAGCATGGTACGCACAGCGTCAGTAAATTCACTGCCTTTTTGAAGTACACTCATCGCCGTATCCAGGCAGACGGTATGACTATTTAAGCAGTCCTGAATACAATTCTCCATCTGAATGTTGAGCATCGATTCCTCTGAGGAATGTTGTTGCATAATTCCTTTCCTTCCCTCTAGCAGGTTCCCTGCTGTGATGTGATCGCGTACATGAGACAGACGCTTCCAAACCAAATCTTCAATTATATTATATTGAGTTCTGCGGTTCTCTACAAGAGCAAGTATAGTGTTCCGTAGGGCAGGTGGCTCAGAGCTGCAAGAATAGTTCCCAAGCTAAGGCTCCAACTCGCCTTCTGAACTCAGCACTCTCCTTGCTCTATCTCGGCAAGTGTAACCATAACGAAGGAGAGAACCTATGCAACGACGGAAAAAGGAAGTGAGATACCTATGCTCACATGGAACCAGCATACAGACGACAATAACACATTTCGCCTTTGGCCTTGGGAGGATGTACGAATAAACCAGGCAGAATATATACGTTCGTTGCAAAACCTTGCTCGTTTTATAGAAGCAGTTGATGTGAGTGAGCTACACACCATAGAAGATCTCTCAGCAGTCGCCTCTCTCATTGGGCACGATGTCTACACTGTAACGATGGTAAAAGGGAAGGAAATCGAAAAGCAGCCTGCACAACTTGCACCGGGAGCAAATGACCCACTCTGTCGTGTTGAGCGGGAATATGTGTTCACAAAATTTCTTCGCGACCAGGAGATCACTGTGACTGCGAGTAATGGCCATGTCTGTATCTCAGAGAAGAAGAGGAGCGTTGGGTTTGGCGGCTATCAGCGCGAGGAACTGCGGGTCAAGTTGCCAGCAGAGAGAGATATTGCCATCGGGGAGAGACCAAATGTGGATGAGTACAGCATTTATGCCTTAGATGTGCGAGGTGGGAGAATGAGAGAATACTTTCCAGTGAGGGAACCATCCAACTCTGACATCCAACAGGGATTTACTCGTGTTCTCAAAGATGCTGTAAAAGACATTGTCGCGGTTCTTCCCTGATATCCTCGCTCCGATTAGACCACATGGAACAGGAAGAGCGTGGAGAAAAGCGTTAGGGAATAAGATTGAACTTGGGCCAGTCATAATTAGAGCCGCTGCACATGCTCGTTACTTTCGACCAGGGCGACGATCCTGAATAGTGCTTCAAACACGTTATGCTCCTCTCTTTACCTGCCGCTCGGGCTGCAAGCAACCGTGCGACCTCCAGGGGATCGCCTACGGATATTGTATCACCCTCGATCGCACTGTTACACAACGTCCCCAGTTCCTGGAATGTGCACTCAAGGTGTTGGGTGGAGAACCGATAGTCCTTGAATCGGCCGCCACATATAAAGTCAATATAAGGTAGAACTTGAACGATGTCATGACTCGAAAAGAAACTATTTTTATGGTATACTGACCTCGTTCCATCTACTGTCATTGTGCTTGATGGAGTGTTTGCCCTATGACTCAGACGATTGATGAGAGTCGCGCACAACTCGTTGCGAATCTGCAAGAGCAGGCAGAAGAGCTGGCACAACTCAACCGTATTGCTATTGCTCTCACCTCTGAACTTGATTTGCAACGCCTGTTGCAGATGATTACTGATGCTGCTCGTAACGTGACTGCTGCTGAGTATGCGACATTCTTTTTGATACCAGAGCTTGCAGAGAAGCATGCTGGTAAACCAGCGCATAAGGTCATTTTTCACCTCGCGGCTATCTCTGGTGCAACACCCGCGGTTGAGAAGTACTTCAGGCGTTTGGGGCCGGTCGAGGGTAGGGGTATCCTGCATCCAGTGTTCTGGGAGGGCGAATCCATTGTTGTGGACGATGTGCATCAAGACCCACGTTATGTCGGCGTGCCACGGGGCCATATCCCTGTACAGAGCTTTCTTGGAGTCCAACTGCGTACCCGAGAAGGAGCCATTCTAGGAGCATTTCTGATCGGCGATACACATCCTGGTCGATTTACTGCTCGCCATGTGGAGTTGATCGAGGCATTGGGTGCCCAGGCTGCTGTAGCGATTCATAATGCCCAACTGATTGCGCGTGAACGTCGCGCCATGGAAGAACATGCGGCCCGTCTGGAGAGCGAAGTTCGTGAGCGCACGGCTGAACTGGAACGACGTAACCAGGAGTTGAGTAAGTTTGCCACCGACCTTCAAACACTCCATCATGAACTCACCGAGGCTCAGAAACGACAGATGCTTGGCGATGAACGCCGTCGTATTGCCCAGGAGTTGCATGATCGGGTGCAGCAGACTCTTTTCACAATCGGCCTGAAAGCCGACTGGGCCCTGGAACGTCTCCCGCCTGATTCAGCGCTCGTTCGCCCTCTGCGGAGTATCGAGCAACTTGCCTCCCTCGGTACAGCGCAGGTACGAGATGCCATTTTTGCGCTCTCTTCATCCGCGATGCAGGAGGGTGGGCTGGTAAGTATGCTCTATACATTGATACATGATCTGCGGGAGTCAACCGCAATTGAAGCAGATCTTGTTGTAGCTGAATGGACCGTATCCCTGCCATCACATGTTGGGAATGCACTCTTTACCGTTGCCCAGGAAGCTCTCTCGAATGTGCGTCGTCATGCTCAAGCGACGACGGTCATTGTCACTGTGCAGATCACCAGTGAGCAAGCTGTGTTGGTTGTGCAAGACAACGGCGTCGGTCTCTCGCCTGGGGTGCTCCAAACCTATTGTCGCAATGCAACCCATCTTGGCCTCACAGGGATGCATCGTCGTCTTGAAGAGTTGGGTGGACAGTTTTTGCTGACCAATGGAGAAGAGGGAGGCCTGATTGTGAAGGCCATGGTGCCACTATGATTCGCCTGCTCATTATCGATGATCATGAAATGGTCCGCGAGGGACTGAAGGCGATGTTAGTTGCAGAACCTGACTTTGCGATTGTGGGAGATGCAGCGAATGCCGAACAAGCACTTG
>WNFB01000964.1_pt1 | contig 24032 bp, 16 predicted proteins | sample 5400501 | NCBI WGS metagenome assembly WNFB01 (sample SAMN13153341, study PRJNA577476) | soil metagenome | isolation source: 200 cm saprolite under Douglas fir tree site 2 hole 1 | place: USA:California | collected 2015-04-18 | reverse complement strand
GTAATAGGTCTGGTCGCCCGTCAGGGTGACAACAGGCAGGCCTGCATAAATAAATGGCACCTGGTCACTGTTGCTTGAAGGATCATCCTGGATGTGTACATTACTCGCATGGTCGGTACTAAAGATGGGTAGGGAGACGTTCTGGTTGTTGTTGTCATAGTAGTCGAGGGATGAATAACCAACGGCCTGGAACTGTGCAAAGACGGCGGGAATGGCCTGTTGCCAGAGCGCATGAAAACGCACGACACGTTGGTACTGCGCCGAAGTGAGGTGGATGCGACCGGGATATGCAGCATTGTCTTGCAGCGGAGTGACATCGATATAGTCCGGCATAAATGGATTGGACTGCTTTCCCAGAAAGCGTGCCGGGTAGTTGATGCCGCTTTGCTCTTCGTTAAACATGGCGGTAACGTTCGGCAGGTCGCCGTTGATGGTGTTATTGAGGTAGTGAAACGAGCCGAACAGCCCCTGTTCTTCAGCATCGAAGATGACGAAGCGAACTGTACGTGCCGGGTAGAGCTGGTGACTGCGCCAGTAGTCGCCCATGGCCTTGCCCACGCCCAGTTCGTAAGCGCAGCCACTGGTATCGTCAAAGGCCGATTGCGTCGAATCCGCTTTCCCATCATAGTGGCAGCCAATCACCACCTCCTGCTCAGGGTGGGTGATACCCGGAACGCTCACCTCCATATTGAAGGCGGGCAGGCTTGCTATGCGTTCCCGCCACCCGTGAATAGGAAATTCGTCCCGCCGTACCTGTGGCCCGAAGCCCTGTAAATTCTTTGCCATTTCCTGTGCCCAATAGGCGGCGAATTGATCGTGCCCCTGGTTGCTCACATAGCCCGCCTCACGCTGCTGAAAATGAGATGTCGTATAAGCCAATTGGTTATAGATGTAGAGAGGGTCAGCAATTGGAAAATCCGTGATGCCTTGTGATTGATGTATAGCGTTGAGGGTGTACGTATGGGCATTGACATTGATGGGGAGTAAAAAGCTTATTGTAAAAGCGCATGCATAGCTGATGTATAGTACATAACGTAGACGCAGCATCCGGTTTCTCCTCGTATCGTGCGGGCGACATGTAGTGACACCCTTGGTGGTGGTCAGGCTCTATATGACAGATATAACGCTTCTCTGATAACATTGCTCTCGTTTTGCTCTGTTCATGCCGAGGAGAGATAGCGAGCCCAGCCGCGCGCGGCTGGGCTCGCTATCTCTCCTCGGCATTAAACAATAATCTCAACGATATCACCATCTTGTACACGATGTTCTCGTCCAACCTGTTGACCGTCAAAACGGGCAGATGGTCCCCAGATGCGTGCATTGCGGCATTTGACTCCCATTTCTTTGTGAATCTCGGTCGCTACATCGGCCACCGTCGCTCCTGGTTGCAGGGCCAGAGGTTCATCTTCAACGATCTTGTTGTGACGCAGGTAGACGCGCATCAAGCCGGTCAACTTCCACACGGCCTCTTTGAAGAGGGTAAGGCTTTCATCATCGATAATGGAGACGCCAACCATTGGCATCTGCTCCTGCACAGCTGCTCGCAGTGTGGCGAAGTCTCCCTCAAGTGCTTCGTCCATTTTTGTGGCGGCAAGCAGCGATGGAAGGTGGATTTCAGCGGCAGCGACCTCCGCGATAACGTCTTTAAGCAACTCGAAGGGTGAGCGAACATCCTGGCAGTAGACGATTGCATCAGCAGCGCGTAGAACGCCGAGCAAGGCGCGACCTCCACCGCGATCTTCATGGGCTCCCTGGATCAGCCCTGGGATCTCTACCAGTTGCACGAGTACTCCGCCAATACGGGTGAGGGCAGCGACCGGGCGCAGGGTGGTGAAGGCGTAGTCGCCGATCTTAATCTGTACATGCGACAGGGCGTGGAGCAGCGATGACTTGCCCGCGTTCGGTGCGCCCACCAGTGCTACCTGGGCCACACCTTCACGGCGGACGGCGATGGTGTCTCGCTGCACGACGTGAGAGCGCATATGGGTTTCTTCAATCTGGCTGAGTACCCATTTACGGATATCCGCGTAAGGGCCATTGCGATATCCAGGAAGTTCGGCAAGAATGGCGCGAAGCTCGCGCGCACGTTCAGAGCCTTCTTTGCCGATCAGTCGGCGTTTAATAATCTGTAGCTGGGTTTGATGGGGCATGGGCATACCAATACACTCCTTGGGTTGCGATGGGAAATGGAGCAGGAGGGTACGCCAATGAAGCGGCTATAGGGTCAACTGTGTAGTTACCCATCCGAGCCGTAGTGAGGTGCGTCCGTCCCGCTGCTTACAAACGACGCGAGGAACAGTAAGCAGCGGCTTAGCCGTTTTTCCGAGCTTTCGTCAATCGCCAGGCTCTTTCACGAGAAATGCTCATGATGAGTACAGCCATCTTTCTTATAGTCAGAGCAAGTAAGATCTCAGTAGATTTTCTATACTATACCATAGGAAACTGCCTGCCACAACTGCGCTGTTTATTTGATTTTTCTTTGACAATTCAATAATCGCAACGTTACAATGCTTGGTATGAATGTGATATGGCATCACATCCTTAACAGCAGGGAGAACATTATGGCAATGCAATGTACACATCTTGACCAGATACAGCAGGTCACGCCCAGCGCGAATGGCTGTGAGGACTGCCTGAAAACGGGAGACTCGTGGGTACACCTGCGGCTCTGCCTTGAATGCGGGCATGTCGGGTGTTGTGACTCATCGAAAAACAAGCACGCGACAAAACATTTTCATGCGACAAACCACCCGATCATCCAATCGTTTCAGCCTGGCGAAAATTGGCGTTGGTGCTACATTGACCAGGTGATGATCGCCTAACGGAGCAAGCATTATGTACGCCACAAGCCTGCACTGCTTCTTCTGTGGAGCCGACTACCCTTTAACTAACCTAGGCTCCTGCCCAGCCTGTTCCAGGCCGGGCGAAGAGAGTGCCCTGAATGAGACGCTGGGTGTGAAATATGACCTGGCAAGGTTGAAGGCTAGCCTTGACCGGGAAGAACTGTCGCACCGTCCGGCTGGCTTATGGCGTTACCATGAGCTACTGCCGGTGGACGACCCTGCATATCGCATTGATCTGGGAGCGGGAGGTACGCGATTGGCACGACTCGCCCGTTTGCCGGAGAGCATGGCGGGCTACCCACTCTTTATGAAGGTCGAGGGGTCCAATCCAAGTGGCTCATTCAAAGATCGTCCTATTGGCGTCGCGGCCAGTGTGGCCCTGGAACGCGGTGCTGGCGGCCTGGCCTGTCTTACTTCTGGCAATATAGGTTCAGCCCTGGCGGCTGTCGCTGCCAGGGCAGGTGTGCCAGCCCTGGTGTTTTTACTTGGCTCGGCTGGCATGGCCGGTCAGAATGCAGCCGTCAACGTGGAAAAGTACGTGCAGATCAGTGCCTATGGTGCCAAGGTTCTCACCCCTGTCGGCGACCTGGGGCAGCTCTACGCCCTGGCCGACCGTATTGAAGCTGAGCTGGGCTGGACGTTTATACATAATTTGCAGGCGTATCAGACCGATGGCGACAAGACCACAGCCTTTGAAATCTGCGAGCAACTGGGCTGGCGCACACCTGCCGCCGTCTTTGTGCCGACCGGCACGGGAACGGATCTTTTCGGAATCTGGCAGGGGTTTGTGATCTTTAAAGAACTGGGTTTTATTGACAGGGTACCGCGCATGTTTGCCGTCCAGCCAGCGGGAGCCGCTTCTCTGGTAGTGGCCCTGGGAGGAGGGAGAGGAGAGCAACAGCAGGAAGTACCTGCCGTGCTGGAGCAGATTGAGCCAAACGTGGCCCCGCCTATCAGCCATCGTGTCAGTGGCTACCATGCCTATAAAGCCATCCAGGCATCAGGCGGTGGAGCGGTCGCGGTCTCTGATGCCGAGATGCTCGCAGCAGTCAAAGACCTGGCCTCCTACGAGGGTATATATTGCGAGGTGGCCAGCGCGGCTGCGCTGGCCGGTATACGCCAGGCAGTGGCGTTGGGCCTGCTCCAAACGGAAGAGCTGCGCCAGCATGGTGTGGTTGGCATTTTAACCAGCCATGGCTTGAAAAATAGCCTGAGCACTATTTTTCAGCCACCACCGCAGGTTGAAGGAACGTGGGAGGAAGTGAAGCAGGCGTTGCTTTCACCTGTCACATTTCAACCTTGATCGTCGTCTTTTGTCCTTGTTGGTTATTGAAGGAAGAGCGCGTCAGTGCTTCCTGGGCAGCCGCCAGGATTTCTACCACGGCCAGGCCCACCTCTCCACTAGCGCGAGGGGGAGTTCCCATGCGCATCGAATTGGCAAAGTCTTCACATTCCAATCGCAGAGGCTCAATCCAGTCAATGTGGGGAATGGTGATGGCACCAAAGCGGTAGGAGACGCCGGGATCGGCATGGACATCGGCCCCTTTGTTGTAAATCTTCACCATTTCGGCGGGATTGGTATCGTCATACACCACCATTCTCGCATCGCCAATAATGGTTACACGGCGAATCTTGCAGGGATGCAGCCAGCTTACATGAATGTGCGCGGTCATCTCATCCGCGAAACGCAGATCGAGATGGGCGATATCATGGATATGTGGCAGTAGATGTGCATTCGCCTGAACGGTGATCTGCTCCGGTCGCGTCCCAAGTATATAGAGCAATATGGATATATCGTGCGGAGCAAGATCCCATATGACATTAATGTCACTGCGATACAGGCCCAGATTGACACGTTCCGCCTCGATACAGTAGATTTTCCCTAGTTCACCACTTTGCACCAGCTTGCGCAGTTCGTTGACGGCAGGATTGTACTCGAAAGTATGTCCCACCATCAGAATGCGTCCCTGTGCTTTGGCCAGGGCTACAAGTTCTCTGGCTTCCGCGACATCGGCTGTGAGCGGTTTTTCGACGAGAACGTGCTTGCCATGGAGCAAGGCTTGTTTCGCCAGTTGGTAGTGCGTGCGGACGGGAGTGGCGATGATCACGCCATCGACATCGGATTGAAAGACATCCTCTACCTGGGTGGTTGTCTGGATCCATGGCTGGTTCAGGGCCAGGGTTGCGAGGCGATGCGGGTCTGTGTCTGCTACCATTGATACTATGGCATGAGGTAAGGTATCGAGATTGCGTGCGATTTTGGGCCCCCAATATCCCCAGCCGATGACGCCAAAACGCAGTTCTGTCAGGTTCATGATTTCACCTCCAGTGAAACGCCCTTTGCGACAGCCTGTACCACTGCCTCTCTCTGTTGAGCCGTAAGTTCTGGATACATGGGTAAAGAGACGATCCGTTCGGTGACTGCTTCCGTCACGGGCAGTGTTCCCCGTGCATAGCCATACTGGACACAGGCCGGTTGAAGATGTAAAGGTATTGGATAGTGGACGCCGCTAGCTACCCCCTCTTGTGAGAGGACGCTGCGGAAGGCATCGCGCTCTCGTACCTGCACTACATAGGCATAGTAGACATGCGTTCCCCACGGTCGAGCCACCGGCACGGCCTCGACAAGGCTGTGGAGTTGCTCTGTATAGGCATCGGCGTGAGCCTGTCGTGTGGCATTCCATGCATCGAGGTGAGCCAGCTTTACCCGTAGGATTGCCGCCTGCATTTCATCCAGGCGGGCATTTACTCCCATCATCTCATGCTGGTAACGCACCCGCGAGCCGTGGTCGCGCAACATTCGCAGCGTCCCGGCAAGCTCAGCATCATTGGTTACGCACATGCCGGCCTCACCGTAAGCTCCCAGGTTTTTGCTGCAATAGAAGCTGAAACAGCCAATATCGCCGAGGCTACCTACTCTCTGTCCCTGGTAGGTTGCGCCGTGCGCCTGGGACGCATCTTCGATCACGCGCAGTCCATGTGCGCGGGCGAAGGACAGCACCGGCTGCATATCTACTGGAAAGCCATACAGGTGAACGGGGATAATGGCGCGAGTGCGGGCGGTCAGCACCTGGTCGAGTTGTCGCCAATCCATAGTGTAGGTTTCTGCATCAATATCGACAAAAACAGGGGTGGCTCCCACCAGGGCTATCGCCTCTACCGTGGCAATAAAGGTATTCGCAACCGTAATCACTTCGTCACCCTGCCCAATATTACAAGCGCGCAACGCCAGGGCAAGAGCATCTGTTCCCGACGCCATTCCTATTCCAAAATGGCATCCACAATAGGTGGCAAATTCATCCTCAAAAGCCCCGGTTTGCGGGCCGAGAAACAACTGCATCGTTTCAAGCACATTGTCGATGGCGTCGGCAATTTCATGCTTAATTGACTGATATTGCGCTTGCAGGTCTACCAGGGGTATTTGCATCACTAACATTGCTCCTTAGATAAGTAATACTATATTACCACAAGCAAATATGATTGGAACAGGTTAACCCAATAAATGGGCAAAAAGACTAGATACTATTTGGCTATAGGTATGAGGCGGCTTGACAATTACCGAACACTTGATTAGGATTAGCCCAGGGGAACAATCTATGCAAGGCCCTTTCCAGGGCGGTTGGATGCATGGATATATTTATCTATGCGGATGTAAAACGGGAATCAAAGGGATGGTGGTGGGGATACCAGGTGCCTCACGAACTCCAGCAGGGGATTTCCGCATTTTGCACTGCCAACTATTGAAAAACCCTGGACCTGGCAGAATGACAAGCATATACAGCAGTACGGTATATTTCGGAATGGGCAAAATGTCTAATTTTGAGATAGGCAAAATACCTATGCTTATCATTCCGCTTTTGCCGTTTCAACAAAGAGATATATGATTATTGATAGTCAATCGAGGTACAATCATGGCCAATATCCTGTTTATATCTCCCTATTATCCCCCGGAAAAAGGTGCCGCGGCGGTATGTGTAAGTGAGACGGCGAAGCGATTGGTGAAACAGGGAAATCGAGTAACCGTGCTCACCACAGTCCCAAATTATCCAACAGGTATCGTCCCACCAGCATATCGTGGGCGGGCTATTCAACGTGAGGTACTGGATGGGGTAGATGTCGTGCGTATATGGAGCTACGTCAGTCCAAACAAAGGTTTTCTGCGCCGCATACTGGCTCATTTTTCCTTCGGATTCCTTGCTCCATTGTTGGGAGGGAAGGCGGTTGGCCAGCCGGATATGATTATTGTTCAGTCACCCCCTCTTTTTGATGCCTTCGCGGTGCGCATCATGGCGTGGCGAAAACGCTGTCCTTTTGTATTTATGGTCTCTGACCTGTGGCCTGAGTCCGCCGTGCAACTGGGTGCCTTGCGCAATCGCCTGTTAATTCGTCTTGCCGAATGGTTGGAATGGTCAACATATCAGCGAGCCAGCCTTGTTTGGGTGGTCACGGAAGGTATCAAGAAAGCACTTGTGCAACGTGGGCTGTCTCCAGAGCATATCTTTCTCTTGACCAATGGGGTCGATACAACCAGGTTCCACCCAATGCCCCAGGCTCAGGCCCGTCAAGAGCTAAGTTGGGATGATCGCTTTACCGTCATTTATGCAGGCACTCACGGGCTATCACATGGATTAACTATTGTACTTGATGCCGCGGAGCAATTACGAGATCATCCTGATATACGCATTGTGCTTGTGGGTGATGGAGCGGAAAAGGCGTCCCTACAAGCCCAGGCCCACAGACGGGATCTCAAGCATGTGACATTTCTTGATGCCCAACCACACGACCGCATACCTGTGTTTCTCTCTGCGGCTGACGCCTGTCTTGTTCATGTGCGCAAGATACCATTATTTACTGGCATGTTACCTATAAAAATGTATGAAGCGATGGCCTGTGCTCGCCCGGTCTTGCTCGCGGTCGATGGGGAGGCCCGTGAATTAACCGAGCAAGAGGCCGGGGCGGCGATGTATGTAGAGCCAGAGAATGCAACCGCGCTAGTATCGGCCATCCTCTCTCTACGGAATAATCCAGAACTGGCCCGTGCTTTAGGTGAGCGTGGCCGTACACTGGTGGAGGCCCGCTTTGACTATGACCTGCTCACGCAAGCACTACATGCGCGTCTCACAAAGTTGCTTAAAAAAGAAGAGGCTATCTCAACGCTTGTGGCTACTTCTCCGGCGAGTACTACAGTAGAACAAGGTTAGCAATATATCAATGCTTCGTTATATAGAAATGGATAGATACATATTGGAACAAGCTACCTTTTGGGAAGAAAAAGAAGAGGAACCGCAAATGCAGCATGATCTTGAGCATACTCTCCCCGTAATGTCTCAACCAAACCTGTACGCATTCAATTCGGTTGTACCGAACACACCCGGGTACTTTTCGCAGGTGCAAGTGATTGAAATTGAAGCAGTGGGTGTGAGGGATGAGGAAGACTATGTTCGCATTTCGGTGGAACACCGGGACGAGCTCTTACTGGAAGAGCATGTCATTTCACCATTCTATCTCTTTGTGTGCAGGGCGATCGATCTGGCTTTTGCCTTGTGCGGCATAGCGATCATGCTGCTGATTTTACCTATCCTGGCTCCATTGATATATCTGGACTCACCAGGCCCCATTTTTTACAGCCAGGAGCGTTTGGGATACCTGGGCAAAACATTTCGCATACTCAAGTTCCGTTCCATGCATGTTGACGCGGAGGCCGCAGGCCATGCGGTATGGGCCGCTGAACATGATGAGCGTGTCACAAGAGTTGGTCGCTTCATGCGTGCTATTCACCTGGACGAGTTGCCTCAGGTGATCAATATTCTGCGCGGCGAGATGAGTCTGATAGGGCCGCGACCTGAACGCGAGGAGTTTGTCTCTGAGTTGGTAAAAACCATTCCATTTTACCGTAATCGTCTGGAAGTCAAACCTGGTTTGACCGGCTGGGCACAGGTGAAGTATCGATATACTCGTACAGATCAAGAAGCGCGGATAAAGTTGCAGTATGATCTCTACTATATCCAACGCCGGTCATTCAAACTTGATCTGTTGATTATCTTGAAAACGGTGGTGGAGGTGTTATCCTATCATGGAACGTAATCGTTTTTTCCCCACAGGAGAAGATGAGCATGAAGCGATAACCCCGTTGGAGATGACAGCGATACCAGAGACTCCGGTGGATTTATCCCAGGTATGGACTACCCGGCTACAGACGCCCGCAGAAGCAGAGATGGGCGTAGGAACCTTCAGCGACGTCTGGGGTGGGGAGAGGCCCTCGGAGAGTCGAGCGCGTTTCAATACGCTCGCGCCCATCCTGGAAGTAGCAGATGTGTCTCAAGCGTGGACTACTCCTTTACCGAAGATTGTGGCAACGGAGATAATGCTAGATATATCCACGGCAGTGACCGGCGAAATGCTAAGGTCGACGATATCGCAGGCGGAGACCATGCCTATGCAGAAGCTGGCAACACCTGAGATAGCAACAGATGTGACTCAAGGCGCCACTATTCCTCTGCGAAGGCTCACAGAGCCAAACGAACCGAAGCTAGACAACGACCTATCTCAAACAGTAACTACACGGCTTTCAGAGAGCCTGTTAAAAAGCAAAAAAACGACCAGCTTAAACATTACCTATACATCATTGATCGCCTTGCTGCTGCTTGGCATTCTTGGGTCACTCTTCTCATTCGCAGGTTACAGCATCTATTCGACCTACAGCGGAGAGTACCACCAATACCTATCTTACGCGCAGGCAGGTATACAGCACCTGCAAACGGCTGAATCGCTGTTGGCGGCACTTCCACACAATCCATTGGACGCAAATAGTGTCGTGAAGGCACAAAAAGAATTTATAGCTGCATCAAACGAGCTGGTTCTTTTAGATAATGCACTGAAATCGGTACCAAATATAGATACCTATATTCCTGTGTACGGTGAGAAACTGCGGGCGGCGTTAGAGGTTTTACCTGTGGCTCTCGAGGCAACGCAGGCAGGAAAAATAGGCTGTGATGTACTTAATCTACTGATTTCGAGATTTCATGACCCGACGAATGTCAATAGCCAGGGTCTCACTATGGCGGACATGACCACGATACGGAACGATTTTCAGCAGGTTGAGGCAATCTTTTACCAGCTCATTGACCAGGTTAATCACTTATCGCCGAGCGATGCACAGCTTGATCCGCGCGTTGGCAAGCTCATGACCTCATTCCATACCTACCTGCCGGCAATCCTGTCTTCGCTTGATGATACGGATAAGCTTCTCGCGATCCTGCCAGCGATTCTTGGCATAGGTAAGCCAAGCAGCTATCTTATTGAAGTGCTGGACTCGACTGAATTAAGGCCGGGTGGGGGCTTTATTGGCAACTATGGCGTGCTAACGCTTACAAATGGGCGGGAGACTGATGCCCACATTACAGATGTTGACCTGCTCGATAGACCATTTGAAGCTGCTGGCCATGTTATCCCGTTTCCGTCTGCCTACCAATGGTTTGATATCTCGCCGGGGAGTTGGAGTTTGCGCGATACCAACCTGGACGCGGATTTTCCAACGGTGGCCCGTTATAGCCAGCAGAACTATAAGCGCGAGGGCGGCACCGGTACTTTTCAAGGGGTAATGGCCATCACTCCTGTACTGATCCAGCAAATGCTGGGAATTACCGGGCCAATCAACGTCCCTGAGTATCATGAGATCATCACCGCCCAGAACCTGATTGCTCGTATTCACTATCACCAGTTGGCCGCGAGCGAAGGGGTCGATACCATAGTTGCCTCTGATGGAAAATCATCACAACGTAAACATTTCACGGCCCTGTTGGCGGAGCATTTTCTGGATCGTATTCATGAGCTTGGATCTTCCGCCTTGCCTAAGCTTGTACAACTGATGATTTCATCCCTGCACACTAAGGACCTACAGGTGTACCTGAATAATAGCGTGGCGGAGAGCTACCTGCAACGCTTCCATATTGATGCCTCGATCCAGTCACCGCCGGGTGACAGCCTCTTTGTCGTTGATGCGAATATCGCCGCGGATAAAGCTAATCCATATATAGTCGATACCCTCAATGACTCGGTGACCATTGATAGCCAGGGGAATGCTATTCATCAGACAACCCTTACCTATGCGTGGAAAATTCCTGGGCCTGTCTATGGTACCGGCCCATATCGCGATTACATACGTATCTATGCGCCGCCAGGCAGCATATTGCACGAAGAGAGCGGGTTTCAGTCGCGAGGCACGAGCAAAGCCTTTGGTCGCACGGTATGGGCAGGCTTTTTCACCCTCAATTTCGGCCAAACCCGCACCATCACGCTTCAATGGAGCGTTCCCCACGCGGCCATCAAAGGAGCACATGGCTGGCATTACCAGTATCTCCTACAACGGCAGGCAGGCACTGTGTGGACAATACACCTGCACCTGGTACTACCAGCCTGCGCCATGATTAGCAACCCTTCGGGTGCCCTCGTATACAGCCATAAAGTGTTGAGCATACCCGTTAATTCTTCAAGTCAAGATACAAACCTGGGAGTCGATTATACATGCTGATAAGTTCGCAGCGCAGGTTCGGTGCTTCAACGGAGCGGGACATAATGGGAAGATCGCATACATCGAATAAACGCAGTGCATGGAGCAAGAGAATCTCATCGGCGATGCATTTTATCCTGCGCCATGATGAGTTAGCGGCAACGCTTATCATTGCCGTTCATCTGTATGTGGATTGGTACCTGGGATTAGCATTTTCCGCGCAGTTACTGACCCTTGGCTTGCTGTTCCTACTCTTTTTGCGCCGTTCTTCGCTGCGCCCCTGGGTAAAACCTCGCGCTTTATGGCTCTGGATACTCTTCCTGGTGCTGGCGATTATTCCGGCGACCTATAATAGCAATCTCCGCGACAGCATTTACTACTATTTCAATGTCATTTTTAATCCTTTGCTGCTATTCTGGTTGGGATTAGCCGTGGCGCAGGACGCCGCCAGTGTACGGCGTCTCTTGAAGATACTAGCCTTCTTCGCAGCTCTGCTGGCTATCCATACCATTATCGAAGCTCGTACCGGTATATTGCTCTTCAAGACCACGCGCTACGATGCCTCCATTCAGGACTTGCTGCATTTTGAACTGGGAAATACGGGCATCTTTCGTGCGGAAGCCTTCCTACTCAATCCAGACTCCAATGGTGGCTTCTTCGCTATGATGCTCTTACTGCCACTCGGTCTTTTTATTGATAGCTCATCCTTGAGGGAAAAGGCTCTCTACCTGGTTGAGATATTGCTGATGGTACTGGCACTGCTTTTCACTTTTAGCACAGGAGCATGGATAGCAGCCTCGGTAGGGATGCTCTTTTTTATCGTCTTTGCCGGTCGCATGCGCTATCGCATCCAAATTTCATTGTTTCTGCTCTTTGCCGCGCTTGTAATTTTTGTGGGTTTCCCGTCGCAGCTGCATAATCTGCTGCAACATGCCAGTGCGCCGGATGAATGGTCGCTGCGGGTTGGTGTATGGCAGACCGGCTTACGAGTGATCCAGGCGTATCCACTGACGGGGATTGGCCTTGGCCGCTATAACTATATTCAATTCGCGCAACCATACCGCGTGCCGGCACAATTTGTGCCTGTCTATCACCCCCACAATTCATACCTGGAAGAGGCCGCCCTGGGAGGTATACCGCTCGACCTTCTCTTCATCGCCCTGCTGACATTGGCCTTCTGGCTGGCTGTACGCAACTGGTTACGAGCGGATGCAGCCACCCGTTCACTGCTGGCTGGTGGATTAGCGTCAGTTATTACACTGAGCTTTTATAGCCTGAGTAATGCAGGTTGGACGCTCACCCCTCTAACCGCCATTGGATGGCTGCTAATGGGGGTTCTTGCTTCTCCTTTGCTCGCGATAAACAATCGAAGTAAACTGAGTAGGGGCTCGATTGATCGCACCCCAGATACCCCAGGTGTTGGGCAGAAAGCAAGGAAGGGGGAAGCGGGTGTATATGCAGACAGAAAAAGCGAATAGCGGAGGGGCCCGATTGATCGCGCCCTCCGCGCCTGTTCTGGCTCCCTATCCTGTTGACATGTCAAAGCAGGGCAAGCACAAGGCCGATTATCCAACCACTATCGCGCAGGAAGCCCTGGTGCATTGGGAGCACTACCTGGCAAGCGGAGATGCAGCGTATGCTCGTGCGTTTCTGGCGCGGGCACAGTGGCTTGTTGAACATGAAGCACGCACCGGTGAACGGGCAGGCGGCTGGCCTATCTCGTTGCCGCATACCGCCCTGTCCCCTGTTTCGGGGGTAGGTATTTTAGGGAAAGGACGAGGGGCGGATGGGTTCCGTAGGGGCGGGGGTGGTGTGGATGGGCGGTGGGGACGCTTGCGTCGCCCTAGGGGCGGGTGGGGCGTTTCTCAAGGGGAACAGGATGAGGGCGACGCAAGCGTCCCCCCTCCACCCAACTCCACCCCCGCCCCTACGGAACGACGCGGCCCTCGATGGCGTTCCCAAATACCTACCCCTAAGAGGCCCGCCAGAGGGGCTGGTCGCCAGTGTCTGTCCGCGCTTACTCAGGGAATTGGCCTCTCCGTCTTGATACGGGCATACCAGCTTACTTCCGATAGAGCATTTCTCGAGGCTGCGCAGCGCGTTGTTCACACCTTTGAGCTTGATATCCTCGATGGTGGTGTCAGCACGCCTGTTGGCAATGAAGGCGTCTTTTTTGAAGAGATCGCCATCTATCCGGCGGCGCATATGCTCAACGGGTTCATCTTTGCCCTCTTTGGACTGTACGACTATCTCAAACTTACTGGCGATACCCGGCTTGAAAAGCTCATACAGAGCAGCCTGGCAACGCTGCATAAACTCCTTGATGAATTTGATAGCGGCTTCTGGACATACTCTGATCTTGGCCAGCGACACCTTTCATGCTCTGCTCGGTTGGCGGAGCAGAGCACGCTGCTGGCTGCACTGGCTACCTGTTCTGACTGTGTTGATTGTGCAGCGCGGGCTGCACGTTGGGAACAGTACCGGCATAAATTGATACCTCGCCTGCGCTACGTGCTCTCACGAGGCAGCAGTTTTGTTGGCAATACCATATGGAGTAAGCTTCAGAAGCGGCTTTTTCCACAAACTCAGGTGCCGGACAAACTGCGCGTCTGTATCCCTGTGCCTGCCTTCCCTGTGATGGGCGGCGTACTCACATTCTTAGATAAAGTGGCCTCGGTGACGACGGATATATGGCAGCGCGAGTATTTGACACAGCATATCGGGCCAGACCCGCGAGGATACGTCATTCACCGCTTTGGCAGCAGGAGAATGACACCCTTGTATTTCCCCTTTGCCTGGCTCTACGTGCTGGCCGGAATTAGAAAGCTCGTCTCGTTACTCCGTGGCGGCGCGGGGTATCACGTAATCCTGGCGCAAGATGGCGTCTTTACCGGAGCCTTCGCCGCCATCGCCGCGAAGTTGACCGGCAGGCGGGTGGTCTGTATTGACCATGGCGATTTGAGTTTACTGATTGAACGCAATAGCGCGCTATTTCGGGCCGAACGCCTGCGTGAAGTGGTGACAAAACCCTGGCCCTGGCCAATTCGCCTGGCGGCACGGCGACTGCTGGCGTTGTATTGGCCCTCGCGCCTCCTTATGGCCCGCGTTGCCGCTCGCTTCGTCGACCACTATCTCATTCCAGGCGTTTCAGATGACGGTGTAGATGCTTTATGCGAGCGGCTAGGTGTACGTCCCAGCAGCATTACGCGCTTCACCAATATGATTGAGATCGAACGCCATATCATCCCGAACGCTGAGACGCGCATTGCCGTTCGCGAGAAAAATGGCATCGCCGCTGATGCACTGGTAATTGCCATCGTCTGCCGGCTCTCAGCCGAAAAGGGGCTGGAAATAGCTCTGGAGGCCATAAAGCAGGCCATCTCCACGCTCGCTGTTAGCGTAGGCAACATGCATCAGGGGGGTGTACGGGTGATCATTGCCGGAGATGGGCCACTGCGCCAGCAACTGGAAAAGCATATTGCTGCACTCAACCTGCGCGAGGTGTGCATACTGTGGGGCGAGGCCCCGGTGGACGAGGTCATCACTGTGCTTGGTATCAGCGATATCTTCCTGTATACGAGTTGGAGAGGAGCAGGCTATCCCCTGGCAATTCTAGAGGCGATGGCCTCCGGCTGCGCGGTGGTCGCCTCAACAGAGCCAATAGCAAATGCCTACCTGCTCACTGAAGGACGGGGAATAGCTGTGCCGCCAGGCGATGTAGCACAGACAAGCGCCGCACTGGTACGGCTTTTAAGCAACCGGGAGGGTTGTCACCAGATGGGGCAACTGGCTCGAAGCTATGTAGCGCAGTATCACAGCCCTGCCGTGTTCCGGCGCACTTTACAACGCGCCACGCATTGGGCGGCACTCGATGAGCTGTGTAGGGGCGCAATTCATTGCGCCCTGGGACGGGAGTCGACTATCCACGAGGGCGCAATGAATTGCGCCCCTACACATTGCGCTATAGATGTTGGAAGGGATGATGAAACATGCTAAAACTTGCATCTCCACCAGTACAAACCCAGAACGATGTCTCCACATACCGGTTGCAGGTGCTCAATCTTGTCAAAAGTACAGGTATTTATGCCCTGGCCCCGCTACTCATATCGCTCGTCACGCTTGTACTCGCGCCTTTTTTGACTCATACTCTTACTCGTACTGATTACGGCGTACTCGCTGTTTTGACCACAGCCATCGCCTTGATGGTGGGGATAACACAGTTTGGATTGAATAATGCTTTTTTCCGTGCCTATAACTATGATTACGAGACACAAAAAGATAGGATGGGAGTACTCTCAACCATCGTCATCCTGTTATCGCTTTCCTCGATACCTGTTACCATCGCGGTGATGATGCTTGCCCCGCAACTGGCAGCCTTCTTGTTTTATAGTTCGTCCTACGGCGACGCGGTAAGGCTGGCTGCCCTGGTTGTACTCTTACAAAACTTAACTGTCCCTGGTTTCTCCTGGTTACGTGCCGAGAACCATGCCGGGTACTATGTAACGCTCTCGGTTGCTAATCTGCTGGTGAACCTGGGGGCAACTATCGTGCTGGTTGGTCGGCTGCATATGGGCATTAGCGGTGCGCTGCTGGCGGTAGCGGCGGGCTATGCTCTGGTGGCCGCCGCTACACTCCCTTTTATACTGCTGCGGGCAGGTATGCGCCTCCGTTTTGATATCGCCTGGAATTTGCTCTCCTTTGGATTACCGTTGGTCTCAAATGTCGTCTCGATCTGGATTTTGCAACTTTCAGACCGCTATCTGCTCAGTCGCCTCGGCTCGTTGGCTCAGACGGCCAGCTACACCGTCGCCTATACCCTGGGGGGAATAGTCGGTGTCATCGTGCTATCGCCGTTCTCCCTGGCCTGGCCCACGGCCATGTTTGCCATCGCCAAAAGAGACGATGCCCGCTCTGTCTTCCGGCTGGTGTTTCGCTGGTATAGCCTCTTTTTGCTCTTCGCCACCTTTGGCCTGATGCTCGTCAGCATGGGGGTACTCACTATCTTCTTCCCACCTTCCTATTATGCTGCCGTTGCTGTTATTCCTATTGTGGCCGTCTCCATGCTGTTTTTTGGCATCTATAGCTATTTCACAGTCGGCATTTCCATACAGCGAAAAACCTGGTACGCGGTCTTGCTTACTACCATATCAGCCCTCATAAACGTCGCACTCAACATTGTCTTAATCCCTCTCTATGGCTCAATCGGGGCTGCCCTCTCGACCCTGATCGCCTATACACTGCTTGCTGTAATTGCCTATATTGTGAACCAACGTCTCTACCCAATTGCGTTCGAGATTGGCCTGTTCTCTATCGCGCTGCTAGCCGGAGTGGTGCTCTATCTTGGAAGTAGTTTGCTGTTGCGAGATCAGAAAATAATTGATATGAGTTCCATCGCCCTCTATATATGTGTCCTCGCTCTATATGGCGGCTTTCTATTGGTGCTGGGCATCCGTTGGGGTGGGAATGATGCTGAGAGACGTCATCATCGCGTAGGGGTGGAGGCATCATCGCGTAAGGGCGGGGGTGGAGGGGATGTGGAGAGGGGGCTCTTGTGGCCGCCCTCGTCTTGGTCCCCTGCCTTTCCCCCATCCACCCTGGGCGACGCAAGCGTCCCCTCCACCCTCAACCCAACCCCCGCCCCTACGGATACGACACATCAACCTATCAATGTCTGTATGCACGTTCTGCGGGAGGCACGCCATGATGTGCGGGCGATGCGGGCGGCTACTGCCCTGGTAGAAGCGGGGTACACAGTTTCCATGCTTGATGTCGAAAGTGATGATACCCATCCTGCCAGGGAACATATTGCTGGCATTTCTATGAAGCATATGCTCGTGCAGAGATCGTTCAGTGCGACCCGCTTTGAGCGATGGATACTGCTCAAGGCGGCGCTATTGTTTCTACGCAGCATCCTGCGCTTGATACGCATGCCAGCCGACATCTATCATGCATGTGAGGTCACAGCACTGCCCGCCTGTTATATCGCGGCAAAGCTGCGCCGTAAACCACTGATCTTTGAAGCCTACGAGCTGCCCCTGGGGGATCGGCCCCTTTCCGAAATGGGGCGAAGCAGGCGACTGGTTCACTCGATGTTGACGGTACTGCTGGCGCATATGGTGCCGCGCTGTGCCGCCGTGATTACCGTCTCTCCTCCAATTGTGCAGGAAATTCGCAACAGGTATGCTGTTGCACAGGTGTCGCTGATCCGTAATATCCTACCGTATCGAGTCGTCGCTAAAAGTGATCGCCTGCGCCAACTACTTGGTCTTGCTCCACAGGTGCGCATAGCTCTCTACCAGGGCTATTTGCAGCCCGACCGCAGCCTGGATATTCTGGTGCGGGCAGCGGCATTTCTCGAACCCGGTATCGTCATTGTGATGATGGGGAAGAGCTTTGGCACAACAGAGGTGCAACTGCATCTTCTGATCGCCAGCGAAGGAGTAGCTGAGCGTGTCAAAATCATCCCTCCTGTCCCATATGAAGAGTTGCTGGACTGGACAGCCTCGGCGGATGTGGGCTTGATAGTATGCTCACCGGACTACGCGCCCAATATTCAAATGCTTCTCCCCAACAAACTCTTTGAATACCTCATGGCCGGGCTGCCTGTACTCGCCTCCCAGCTTGATGCTGTGGCGCAAGTTCTCGAAAGCTGCGATGTTGGGCAGGTGGTATCCTCGCTGGCACCGGCAGAGGTGGGTGCCGCCATCAATGCCATGCTGGCAGACTCCTCTGCCCTTGCTCGTATGCGCGAGAATGCCCTGGGCGCGGCTCAACACAAGTTCTGCTGGGAAAAGGAAAAGAACTTGCTGATTAGCCTTTACCAGGATGTAATGGGCATTTCGTCACCTTGAATCATTTTGTGAAATAAAAATGCAGCCATGCGGGCGAATGCCGCGCATTCGCCCGCATGGCTGCATTTTTATTTCACAAAATGATTGGGATACCTTCTTACGAAGGAAGACGATGTGTTGCCAGAGCCTGCATCACGTTTGTCATCAGTTTCTGTATTTCGGGGACGGGAGCATCTTGACCGGCGCACAACGTGTCCGTAACAAGACGATAGCCATCGAGCGCGGTAGTCCAATAAACGGACCCTGTGGCGAAGACCATCGCCCCGGAAGGCGCAAAATAGTACGTCGTGTTGCTGGTATCAGCATAGTAGTTAACGCTTATGGTGTAGGACAAACCAAGTACCTGCAAACCTTTGGGGGTTGCCCCATTCGAGAAGACACGGTCCCATTCATACCCAACCAATGCACAACCGTAGGGCACCCCTGCCTGCAGGCCAGTTCCCTTCAAGAGTGGTGAGTTTGCTGGCGTACTGAGCTGCCAGGGAAATCCGCGATGTTGCTGGACGTAATCGGAGAACATCACTCCAATCAGCGCGTTCTCCGGGCGACCTATCACCGGATCACGCCACTGAGAAGTGAGGCGAGCGTTATCTCTACCATAGAGAGGATCTCTTTCCAGGTCATGGTATCTTGTCTCCACCTTATAGCAGACGATGGTGCGATTCGGCACACCCATACTATCAGGCTCAAAGCGCATTTGCCAGAAGGATGCATTTGCTTCTAGAAACGCCAGGCTCACACCGCTATCTCGTGCGTGTTCTACCCCATCGCGCATCTCATTCGTCCAGTATTCATCATGACCAAGCGAAAGATAGACTTTATGTTGCAGGAGCTGGGAAGGGTCGCTGTGTAAATCGGTATTGCTTATATAGGAAAGATCATAGCCCTGTCGCTCCAGCCAGTGAATGGCATCAGCTTCATAAAAAAGTACCCCGCCTGATCCATACCAATCTGTATAGGGTCGATCAAACGACACTTTTACGGCTCTGCCGAGGCCGTTTGTGTTGAGGCTGTTATATGGGTAGAGGCTGTATCCTCCCCACCCGTTATAGGCTTCGTAGGTAGTGTATGCTGTAACCGCGACATAGGCAGAGTGAACGTTGCCCCGTACATCAAACGGCGCGTAGGTCTGCATACCGCTAGTATCGGTAAATTTCGCGAGATAGACACCGGTGACCCAACCTGGCGGAACGGTCAGGACATAGGAGGGCCGCCAATTGGCCTCAACAAGGCCAGTTTTTCTATCGACACTACAAGTAGCGCAATCGACAAGATGTCCGGAGCCAGCATCATAGTATCCTTGCGCAAGCCCTCTCTGGCCTTGTATTGAGGTGATTAATCGCCCACCAGCACCTCCGTACCAGCCAAGCCGGTAGATATCGATAGAATAGCCAGTACCGCCATGTTGCGTACTCACATAGAAGGTGAGCGTATGGCCAGGCAGCACCGATGTAGCACTCGTATATGCCTGTATCTGCATAGTAGCATCTTTGCCCCTGGGAATCCCCCAGCTATCTGTCCCTGGCCGGGCGTTCTCATCTATAATGACTTTACTGGTGGTGATTATTGGTGCGGGCTTAATAGATAGCACCTGCGCCGCGAAAAATTGTACATTCCGTCCAATCAAGAGAGCAGTAACGACGATGCCAACCAACAAAATGAGGACAACACTACTTCCTGCCCATATTCTCCTGTAGCTGCTTTTCAAATTGCCCATACCTTTGCATCGTTAAAGGCTACATCGCAGGTATCTTGCTCGTCTTCGGAAAAGAGCGCGATCTTTCCCTGGCTGTAGCTCGTATCATTGGCACTGGCGATCAGTTGATGATTCACATACAGGCTGAAATTGCCACCCTGAGCTACGACAGCAAGTAGATTGGGCACATTCAGACCGGTGTGAATTGCCGGCGAAAATCCTGCTTTCAAGATGCTGCCCGCACCAATGGTATTGTCTATAAAGAGCTTCAGGAGATAGGAGCCATTTCGTCCAAGGCGGAAGAAATACTGTCGCTTCCCTTCCGAGCGGAAGAGCACACCGCCATAATCTGGCCTGGAACCTTGAATAAAGGTCATCTGTACCTGGAAGGTGAAATTGCTAAAGTTGCTGTTTTTGGCAACGCAGTAGTAAAAACGCCCAGGGTTTGACTCAATCACATGGTAGGCTCCCCCTTTGAAAGCGCAGTCAGTACCTGCATCGTCCTGCGTATACCCTCTACTCCAGCTGTAGCCCCTGCTATTGTCAGTCAAAGGATCGTTGAGTACCAGCGTTCCCGTATTGGGGGGATAGGGAAACCAGGACGCGGTAGCCGTCGCTGCCGCTGCCACAGATGCAAGGGCAGTGGCGGTGGCATTTGCCTTCGCACGAGACGCCTCCATCTGCTTACTAATTATAATGTAGCTGCCTGCACTTCCCCCAATCATCAGTAACACCAAAATCACGAGCAGAACTGCCTGGAGCCTGGAGATACGCCGGTGCCGGTTATTTTGCGTATTTTCCTGTACTTTCCTTGTGGAATCAACCGTTGGGGCCCGATTGATCGCGCCCAGAGAAGAGGGCCAGCTTGTAGCATCCGGCAAGTTTGTTTTCTCCGCGTCACTTCCGGGGTACGGTGGGCTGCTCGGACTCGACAACATGGTTTTCTCCGCTTCACTCTCGCGGCCCATACCGTAGGGGCCCGATTGATCGCGCCCATCCTCCTGAGCGATGACGAGGGTAATTACGAGCGTGCCTGCCGGTGTGCCAGGAGTAGCTTGCTCAACCATACCATCCAGGCGGATAACCTGGCCATTGTACGCACCGGCCTGTACAGGCACGATCACGCGCCGTCCGCCGGGAAGCGTCAACGTGCGGAAGGTACCAGTTACAGCCTCCGCCGAACTAATAGCCAGCGTAGCTCGCAACTCCGTACGGGCTAGCCCCGCTGTTGCCGTGGCCTGATTGATCGCGCCCAGGGGTGGGGACGCGGGCACCTGTCCCTGGTCGGGTGTCCTGTTCCCAGACGCTTGCTGGAAGGCATCGGCGAATGCAGAGACCGAAGGGAAACGATCCGCGGCATGCTTTTCCAAAGCTCGCATCAGTACTGTGTCGATGGCAGGAGAAATACGTGGGCGAATGCCGAGATCGAATGAACTCGGCAATGGAGGCTGCACATGTATGTGCATATACATGATCTGCTCCAGGCCACCGTGAAATGGTGGTCGTCCCACCAGCAGTTGGTAAGCCATCACGGCAAGCGCATACTGGTCGGTCGCGAACACCGGCATACCACGCCATTGCTCAGGAGCCATGTAGGCCGGGGTTCCACGAATGGTAGCGCTCGCGTTGGAGGTCGCGGAGTAAAACTTGGCTATCCCAAAATCAGCCAGCAGCAGGTCGGGATGGTTCGGATGTTCTTTTCGGCTGCGTAAGAGAAAGTTAGAGGGTTTGACATCCTGGTGAATGATAGCATGTTCGTGTGCATGTTGTAATGCCTCGGCTGCCTGGTGTAAGAAAAATGCCAGGTCTTGTAGGGAGAGCAATGCTCCTGCACTGTGCAGCCGTAGCCAGGAAGCAAGTGACCCCTCTTTCCGGTATGGCATCACAATATAGGTAATTTTTGTTTCACCTATATGCTCTTCGCCATAATCAAAAAGGGGCAAAATATTGGGATGATCGAGCCTTGCGATGGCTTTGACTTCGCGTATGAAAAGGTTCGTCTCCTCTTTATTCGCTTGTATATCAGGATAGGGCGTTGCCTCATTCCGCACCACTTTGATGGCAACCTGTTGTTCGATACGGGCGTCCTCTGCGAGGTAGACCTCACCCATACCGCCGCTGCCCAATAATTGTAAGAGATTGTAGCGGCCAATGCGCTGACCTTCAAGACGCATGCTCCCCCCCATGTATCCTTGTAGATGGTAGTATCGACCCAGTGGAAGACAGTATAACATAAGTACAGCGCGATCTGACACTCCCCGGCCTAAAGGCGCAGGGGTTCTTCCTTCATCCAGCCCGCTTGCTCGTAGCCCGTTTGGGTGTACGAGTAGAGGCAGTCTGTCCAGAAGCGTTTTCTGGCGAACCAGATGTTTCCCTGTGCCCCAGGGTACATGCTAACGCTTTTGCTAAGATATTCAGAGCAGCATTATGATCTCTGTCCAGCACCACACCACAACTCGTACAGATGTGGGTTCGCACGCTCAGAGACTTCTTGACGATAGCACCACAGGCGCTACATTCCTGGCTGGTGAAGTGTGGCGCGACTGCAATGATAGGGATATCGTGCATCACTCCATAGGCTTTTACCCAGGAGATGAATGTACCCCAGCCTACATCGTGGATACTCTTAGCAAGGTGATGGTTCTTGACCATATTGCGGATCTGCAAGTCTTCATAGGCAATCAAATCGTGAGATAAGACGAGCGTGCTTGCCGTTTTCCTGGCAAAGTCTTCACGCTGCCTACTGACTTTCAGATGTACTCTTGCCAGTTGCTTTCTGGCCTTCTTGCGATTGGCTGACTTCTTCTGCTTGCGCGAGAGTTGACGCTGCAAGCGCTTCAGCTTCTTCTCAGCCTTGCGATAGTGTCGAGGGTTCTCAACCGTGTTGCCCTCGGAGTCCGTGTAGTAGGCGAAGAGTCCTACATCAATGCCTACGTGCTTGCCTGTAGGCATATGCTCTATGATGCGATCTGCCTTGACACCAAACTGGACATAGTAGCCATCAGCGCGATGCACAATCCGCACCCGCTTGATCTGCTCTGTAGGAAAGTTTTCAATGTGCTGCTTCTTGTTGCCTACGAGCCGCAAGCGTCCGATGCTACACCCATCAGTCAAGGCGATGTGTTTGCCATCAGGCTCCAACTTCCAACCGGTTTGCTTGTATTCCACGCTTCTATTATCATGCTGGAATTTGGGATAGCCTTTCTTGCCCGGCTTATGGTTCTTGCAGTTGTCATAGAAGCGGGAAATAGCGAACCACGCACGGTCAGCAGCCGCTTGACGAGCTTGTGAGTTGAGGCGAGTAGCAAACGGATACGCTTGAGCGAGTACAGCGCAATAGACTTGCAGATCATTCTTAGAGATGCCACGTTCATCCATCCACAAACGCAGGCACTTATTGCGAATAAACTGCACTATCCTGATCGCTTCATCAATAGCGGCATACTGCTGCTTGGAACCGTCTAGCTTGTACTCAAAGATCAACATTATTGCTTGCTTTGCCTCTCAATATACTGCTCTATGATCTCAGCACTCACATTCCCCGCCGTACTGTAGAATGTCGAGCGCGTCCACAAGGACGGCATTCTCATGAGGTGAGGAAATTCCTCTCTCAGCACATGTGAGGAACGCCCTTTGATAAGCCGGGCGATATCCGTTGGCAACGTATAGGGATTGGCACGGAGGAACAGATGCACATGATCGGGCTGAATAGCCAACTGAATGACTTGCCATTCGTTTTCAGTGGCAACTTCATAAACAAGCTGCTCTAAACGTTGCGCTATTTTGCCAGCCAGCACCTTGCGCCGCCGTTTGGGACACCAGATGATATGGTAGACAATCAGGTGTACGGTATGTTGTTCGTGCATGTAGTCCATGTAGATAAGTATGCACGACGCAACGTACTTTGTCAACATTTCCCCCATGCCCAAACCCCAGATAAGGAACGCTTTTCATCCCCCGCATAAATGACGGGGGCTTTCAAGCGCTCTTATTTGTAATCAAATCATTTCACCTGATGTGACAGTGAGCCTCTATTCCTTGCATTTTAGTCCTAAGGAGGTACTTGCATGCGTGTCCGTCTATCCCCTGCACGTCCTCGACGGCTGGCTACTCTTATTGCTCTCACCATGCTC
>WNFB01000963.1_pt1 | contig 24043 bp, 17 predicted proteins | sample 5400501 | NCBI WGS metagenome assembly WNFB01 (sample SAMN13153341, study PRJNA577476) | soil metagenome | isolation source: 200 cm saprolite under Douglas fir tree site 2 hole 1 | place: USA:California | collected 2015-04-18 | reverse complement strand
CGGCGCGCCGGCCCCGACCGGGCCGGGCGGCTTGCGCATCTACTTGATTGACAAGCCCGACGCCGGGCAGACGCAGATCCGCGTCGGCCGCCTGGGCATCCGGCGCAACGACCCCGACTATATCCCGCTCTACGTCACCAACCGCATCCTCGGCGGCGGCTTCAACAGCCGGCTGAATACCGAAGTGCGCCAGAAGAAAGGCTTGACCTACGGCGCCTCGTCCAGCTTCACCAGCCACAAACTGGCGGGGATCTTTGAAGCTGCCACGTTCACGCGCACCGAAGCCACTGTCGAAGCTACGCAGCTCGTCGTGGACCTGATTGGGCGGATGGCCACCGGCGAGGTGACGCCGGCAGAACTCAATTTCGCGCGCGATTATCTGGTGGGCGTGTTTCCGATTCAGACCGAGACCCCCGAGCAGGTGGCCGGGCGCGTCCTGAGCGTCGCGCAATTCGACTTGCCCGCCGATTACTACGACACCTATCAGGAAAAAGTACGCGCCGTGGGAGTCGAGCAGGTGAAGGCCATGGCTGCGCGCTATCTTGCGGGGTGCGCATCGCAGACGCCCTGCCGGGACGCCGCTGCGAGCCTGGATCTGGTGCTGGTGGGCAACGTCAGCCAGTTCCGCGACGCGCTGAAGAAAGCCTTCCCCAGCGCGCAGTATCAGGAAATTCCCTATGACCAGTTGGACCTGCTCAGCGCGAACTTGCGCCGCGGCAAAGAAGTGACTCCGCCGGCCACGCCTGAAGCACTCGAGCGCGGCAAGGCGCTCGTGGCCGCCGCAGCGGAAGCCGCCGGCGGCGCGGCGGTGGCGAAGGTCGAAAGCATGGAGCTCGCGCTGAAGGGCGTGGTGTTTGGCCAAGTCCCGATCGAAGTCAAAGTGCATCTGGCGTTTCCTTCCCAGATCCGCGTGGATGTGAAAACACCAACATCCTCGCTGGTGCAGGCTTACGACGGAAAAACGGCCTGGATGCAGACGGCCGCCCCGGCGGGCGCAGTGGACTTGCCCGCTGCGCTGAACGCAGAAGTCCAGCGCGGCATCGACTTGGAAGGCGGCTTCGGCGTGTTTCGCCAGACGCTGGCCCCGCACGACGCGGACGCGCGTACGGGGCAGGCCGGCAAGCTCGAGGCGCAGTTCCTCGGTGAGGAAGAAGTTGAAGGCAAGAAGTTGCTCGCCGCCACGTGGAGCTCAGCCGCGGGCCCAACGAAGCTTTACTTCGATCCCGCCACGCACCACCTGGTCGGCGCGCGTTACCGCCAAGTCACTGTGCAGGGCGCGGTCCAGACGCTGCAGTGGTGGGACGACTTCCGCCCCGTGGATGGCGTGCAGTTTCCCTTTCGGTGGCTTAATTACCGCGACGGGCAGAAATTCTCCGAAACCACCGTGCAGGAGATCAAGCTCAACACCAAACCCGACCCGGCCCTGTTCGCCAAGCCCACAAAGTAGCGGGAGGAAAAGGGTTTGTAGGGGCGCGCGCCGCGCAGGACTGCGCCCTCAGTTCCGGCTGGGGCAACACGAGCGGATGCTCATAGAGTGCGGGCACGTGCGACTATGGGACGGCGAGTCCCTCGGCCTTGGCCAGCTTTCCTTGGCTGCGATCGAAGGTGTAAAACGTCTTCGCCTGCAACACGACAGCCGAGGCCACATGCAAAACGTCCAGTGTGCGAGTGCCCAGTTGAGGCGTCCGCCTGCGCGCGATCTGTTTGGCCCTCTCATATACAGCGCCGGCCATCGGTCTTAACAAGAAGATGCCATCCTCGATATCCTTTCTCAGCAGAGCGTGAGCCGCTTTGACTTTAGATGGAAGAAGCTCTCTCCGAAACAGACGCAGTAAGATAGCGTTGCTCAGTTCGAGCTCGCCGAATGGAGTCAGGAGAATGGGCAGTTTGGCGTGTTTCACCTGTGCGGCGGCCCGGGCCGAGTTGGCGTCCAGCACGTAGAGCGAGACGAGAAAGCTCGTATCGGCATAGGCGCTCAATAGCGGCCTCGCTCGCGGGACACGAGTTCTGCTCCGGTTACTTTGACTGGCTTACCGCGGTACATCTTCTTCAGGCGTGCCAAGAAGTCTGGGCCCTGGGACGGAATCGCACGCTTGATAGGCACCAGCCGGGCAATGGCCCGCTTGCGCTTGGTGATTTGAATCTCTTCGCCTTCGCGGAGAAGATCCTCGACCTCTCGAAAACGATAGCGAAGATCCCGCACGGAAGCTTTTCTCATGTGATGCATTCTAGCATCACTTCGTCTGTAGGGCAACTTCCCTTTTTTTCGTTAGCTGTAGCCGGCAGCGGTTCGATTTAGGCGGGAACTGCCGCTTACATGGCTCTGGATGGCGTGCAGTTTCCCTTCCGCTGGGTCAGTTACCGCGACGGCACGAAGTTCTCCTAAGGTGGGGCCACCCGCCCCGGGATATAGGGACTGGCAGCAACGCCACGAGCCCGCCCCCGGAGGTCTTCCTATGGGGTTATCGGCAAGAGCGTTACCGCGGGTCGGTGGGGCAAGTGACGAGAGCGATCGCGAGCGGGAACCCGGGTGACGCAACCGAGCTCAAAAGGCTCAGTCTCCCGGTATTCGCATCCACCGCCAACACGGTTACTTTTCTGGCGTCGTGATTGGCGGCATAAAGGAACTGGCCCGAGGGGTCCATGCTCAGATCCAACGCGGTAGAGTCGCCTGCGGGGAAGGGCGAGCCGTCCAGCCGCGCCAGTGCTCCGGTGTCCGGGTCAATCGAAAAGCCATCAATGTTGTTCTGGAAGTTGGACACATACAAGTATCTTCCTGAAGGATCGATGGCCATGGCCTCGGGAATCACTCCGGTAGGAAACGGTGAGCCAGAGATGGGCGAAAGTGCACCGGTGTCGGAATCAATGCTGTAGGCGTTGAGATTGGAACCATTCCCGTTGCTCACGTAGAGGAATCGCCCCGAGGGTTCGATGACAACGCGAGATGGGTTTGCTCCCGCGCTGAACGGCGACCCTGGAACCGCTGTGAGGGCGCCGGTGTCCGCGTCCAGGCGGAAGCCCGACACGTTGTTCGAGTTGACGTTGGCCACATAGACGTACTGGCCGGAGGGCTCGAAGGTCACCGACCAAGGCGTGCCGCCCACGACCGTATCTGCCCGCTCCAGGCCGCCGGTCGCCGGGTCAATGCGAAAGCTTGAGACATTCCCCCCCAGCGCGGCAATCAAGAAGCGTCCTGACGGCTCTACCGCCAGCGAAAGCGAATTCGTCACCGGGAACGGCGAGTCAGCCAGCGGTGTCAGGGCGCCACTGTCCGCGTCGATCGCAAACCCCCAGGTGCCGGTACCCGCGTTGTCACCCACGTACAGAAAGGTCTGCGAAGGATTGATGGCCAGCGCGAACGCACTGCTCATCGGACCGAGCGATGCAGTGCCAGCATCGGTCAGGCTCCCGGTCGCCGCATCCACAGAGTAAATCGAGACGCTTGGGTTGTTGTTGGCCACGTAGGCGAAACAGGCCTGTGCTTGGGCCGCTGCAGTTGGGCTGAACACGTTGCCGAGTGAGGCCGCCAGTGTCGCTGCGGCTAGAATCTTCGTGAGTGCCCGGGCGCTTGGCATCAGGAACTCCCTTACTGAGGGGACAATGCGGGAGAAACGCATTCTCTTCCGATTGACTATAAATGTCAAGTTATTCCTTTCCTGTGTACAGTGCTCGAATAGTTAGAAACTCTTCGGGCGGCCACGGGCAGAAATTCTCCGAAACCACCGGCCACAAGCAAGTCCTGGTGAGCGTCCCTTTTGGACAAACAAGCATTGAGCCAATTTCCGAGCGAGCGCTTGACTGCTTCTCCGAGACGGGCAAGCTGATGTGGCGCTTCGAACCAAAGGAAATGCTCACCTTTGGCGCCGGGGACTACGGGCCACCCTGGAACATTGGCGCGTGGTCGCTGCACCGGACACCCGGGCAAACAAGAATCGCTCTGGCCGTGAACCACAACACCTGGTGGCCATCGTCGCTCGTCCTGCTCGACCACCGTGGCCGGGAAGTAAGCAGATTTGTGAACTCAGGACAGATCTATTCCCTGGCCTGGCTCGACACGCCTTCCGGGCCGCTGCTGCTTGCCGGCGGCGTCAGAAACCATGAGGACGAGGTCTCCGGGGCGCTGGTAGTACTCTACGCCAATCATCTTTCCGGCACTTCGCCGGAGCAGCGCGGCTCGGGCTTCGAGTGCAAGTCGTGCCCCTCGGGACGCCCGCTGAAGTATTTCATCTTCCCGCGCTCGGAGCTGAGTATTGTGTCCCATCGCGGCCATAACCGCGTCCACTCCGTTTCACGGCGGGGTGACGTTGTTGATGTCCGGACGGTTGAATACGAGATTGAGAGACTCTCTGCCGTCGGCATGTTTGAGTTTTCCCCTGACCTGGAGCTCAAGCGGGCGAGTTGGAGCGATGGGTATCGCGAGGCGCACCGCAAGTTCGAGCGCGAAGGAAAGATTGCTCACCCCTGGGAGGAGTGTCCCGACCGCTTCGGGCCGCGGCTGATTCGCCTCTGGGACGCACAGCACGGCTGGAGCGAAATTCGTCCGAACGCTTCGAAACATTAGCCTGAACACAGAGATCGCAGAGCCGCAGACGACATAGAGGAAGCCTCGCCCTTCTGAGCAGTTGCGCCAGTCGCCGGAGGCGATCGTCACCCACAGGCGCTCCAGCAATTCCTCACGGATGTAGAGCGTGCCCGTGCCCTTGGGCGCAAGCAGCCACTTGTGCGGGCTGGTGATGTAGAAATCGCAGCCCATATGGTGCAGGTCGAGCGGTGTCTCCCCACATCCCTGCCTTCTTGCCTATTCGACGGTCAGGACGACTTTGCCGATATTTTGGCGCGCGTGGATGTAGCGGTGAGCTTCGGCGGCCTGCTCAAGCGGAAACGTTTTGCCGATGACGGGCTTGACTTGGCCAGCGATGTACATCTTGAAGATTTCTTCGAGCTGCCTGCGGAGCAGCGCCTCGCGGCCTTTCATCCGCCCGAGGTGCACGCCGATGACGGCGACGTTTTGGCGGATCAGCCGGAGCGGGTTGAACCGCGGCATGGCCGCGAGCGCGCGCAGGCCGCGCCACAGGCTGCGCCTTCCCTCCGGCCCGGCGGCCGCCGAGAAGCCGTACACCACCAGGCGTCCGGTTGGTCCCAAGCAGGCGTAGCTTTTCGAGAACGATTTCCCGCCGATAGGGTCCATCACCATCTCGATGCCTTCCGGAGCGACGCGGCGCACCACTTGGGTGAAGTCCTCGCGGGTGTAGTCGATGGGATGGTCCACGCCGATTTGGCGGAGCACATCCTGTTTGGAGGGCCCTGCGGTGCCGAAGATCACCAACCGGCGCGCGCGGGCCAACTGCACCGCGGCAATGCCGACGCCGCCGGCCGCGCCATGGATCAGGATGCGGTCGCCAGGTTGGAGATTGCCCATGTGGAATATCGAGTGGTACGCGGTCAGGTAATTAACGGGCAAGGCCGCGGCATCCTCGAAGGGGAGGCCATCGGGGAGGCGAAAGACAAGCTGAGCAGGGACGGCGACGCGCTCGGCATAAGCGCTGAACGTAGCTATCGCGACGACACGATCGCCGGGCCAGAGGTCCGCGCTCTGGACTCCGGCATCCCGAGGGGACGCTTCGGGGCGGACAGCGGAGCCGGAAGGCGCCGACTCGACGATGCCGGCCGCCTCCAGCCCAGGGATGAATGGCGGATGCGGCGTGCCGGGATAGAGTCCCATGCGCTGGAGCAGGTCGGCAAAGTTTATCCCCGCAGCCTTGACGCGGATGAGCACTTGGCCCGGCGCGGGCTGCGGGTCGGGCATCTCGCGCAGCTCGAAGACTTCTGGCGGGCCAAACCGACGAACAACCATTGCGCGCATTGGATCCTCTCTGCGATGGGACGCTTTTGAGACCTGGCAACCTGCGCGGAGCATTATGCCCAAGTCTGTGCCGAGCAGGTGGAGAAGTTTTTCACGCCTGACGCCGATGCCGGGGTCAATCTACCTACCGCCCGGTGTCGCTTGCCGGGCGGAACGCCCCAGTGCTTGCGCGCATCCAACACTCCTGGAAACAGATTCTGGAGCAGGGGCTAGCGCCGTGTTTCCGGCCGCGTGGCGGCCAATCCTGACTCAGTCACGCGGGGCCACGTGTTTACCGGCTGTTTTCATTGTGTCCGGTAGCGTTTGTGATTTGAGGGCAAACTGGCTTAAACTTAAATACTTTGGTCTACGGATGAAACCTTTGCTGAGAGCCACGCCATTGAAACTCGCTTCCGCTTTGCTATGTCTGGCCGCACTTTGCCTGGCTGGGGCAGCCGTTCCCTCGCCGCCGCCGCAACAGAGTGCACAAACTGCCCTGAGCCGCTCAAGCGGGCCCGCGGCAAGCTCCCCCGAAGGGTCGCCTGTGCTGGCGGCGATGGCCGAGGAGCTAGCCCGCTCGATGGCCGTGCTGGGCAAGACCGACCCGCCGGCCTACTTCATCGGCTACACCGTGACCGAAGCGCAGCGCGCCGAAGTGATGGGCTCGAACGGGGCGCTGCTCAACAGCCAGGAATCGCGCTCGCGCTGGCTGGAAGTGCAGGTGCGCGCGGGCAGCTACGAGCTGGACGACACGCGCAAGGTGGGCGACCGCCAGCCGTCTTTTTCGGCCAGTCCGGGCGCCGCCGTGCCCATCGAGGACGATGCCGCGGTGCTGCGGCGAACGATTTGGCTCGAGACGGACCGGCAGTACCGCGCCGCGGCCGAGGCCCTGATCAAGATCCAGACCGGGAAGGAAGTGAAGGTGGAGACCTCCGAAGGCCAGGCGCCGGACTTTTCGCGCGAAGCGCCGCACACTTTCTTCGCCCCGCGCGCGTCGTTTACGCTCGACCGGCGTCCCTGGGAAGAAAAGGTGCGGCGTTACACAGCGGCGTTCCGCGCCTCGCCGGCCATTTTGAATTCGATTGTCACCTTCAGCGCGGCGGCGCAGAACGGGTATCAAGTCAACAGCGAAGGCACGCGGCTGCAGTTCGGCCAACTCCGTTATCGCCTGGAGCTGTTCATCCAGGGCAAGGCGCCCGACGGGATGGACATCAACCGCTACGACAACTACGACTGGACCGATGCGGCGGACGCGCCTGACGACAAGACCGTGCTGGCGCAGACGAAAACGATGGCGCACGAGATCGAAGCGCTGGTGGCGGCGCCGCTGGTGGAGCCTTACGCCGGGCCGGCGATGCTGACCGGGCGGGCTGCGGCGGTCTTCTTCCACGAAGTTTTCGGCCACCGCGCCGAGGGCCACCGGCAGAAGGACATCGCCGAAGGCCAGACGTTCGCACGCAAAGTGGGCGAGCAAATCCTGCCGGACTTCCTCTCGATCTACGACGACCCCTCGCAGAAGCGGGTCGGCTCGGCCGTGTTGTTGGGCTATTACCCGTTCGACGACGAGGGGGTGCAGGCGCAACGAGTGAGCCTGGTGGAGAAAGGCGTGCTGAGAGGTTTCCTGATGTCGCGCTCGCCGCTGGTGGGTTTTCCGAAATCGAACGGGCACGGGCGGCGGCAGCTGGGTTACACCCCGGTCTCGCGCCAGGGCAACCTGATTGTGGAGAGCCACCGCCAGGTGAGCAACGCGCAGCTTCGGGAGAAGCTGATTGCAGAGATCAAGCGCCAGGGCAAGCCCTTCGGCGTGCTGATTGACGACATCGCCGGCGGATTCACCTTTACCGGGCGCGGCCAGCCGCAGGCGTTCCAGGTGCTGCCTCTGGTGGTTTACAAGGTCTATCCCGACGGCCGTCCCGACGAGCTGGTGCGCGGCGTGGACATTGTCGGCACGCCGCTGGTTTCGCTGACGAAGATTCTGGCTACCGGCGATACGCCGGAAGTGTTCAACGGGTACTGCGGCGCCGAGTCGGGCTCGGTGCCCGTGGCAGCGGTTTCTCCGGCTATTTTGATTTCGGAGCTCGAGGTCCAGAAGAAAGAGACTTCCACCGATAAGCCGCCCATCCTCCCGCCGCCCGCGCACGACCCGAAAGGCCGACGCCCGTGAGCCGACAACGCCTGTTTCGGGGATTGCTCGCGCTGGCCGCGCTGGCCCCGGTTTGCGCGGCGCCGGCGCTGGCGCAAGGCTCGCGCGTTCAGCCCGGCGACTCCGACAAGACGCTGCTGGCGCTGCGCGATGAATTGCAGAGGTCGCGCGAACGTCTGCAAATCCCCGGCCTGGAGCGGCCCTACTACATCGAGTACCGCCTGCTCGACTTCGACGTGCGCACGGTGAGCGCGGCGTTTGGCGCTCTGGTGTCGAGCCACACTTCGCGCAACCGCTTCATGAGCGTGGTGGTGCGCGTGGGCGACTACAAGCTGGACAGCTCGCACTTCGTCACCGACGAGGCTTTTCGCGGCTTTCTCGGCTCGACCGGCCAGGTCGGAATCGACCGCGACTACGACTCGCTCCGCCAGGACTTGTGGCTGGCCACCGACCAGGCTTACAAGGAAGCGCTCGATGCATTGTCCCGCAAGCGCGCCTTCCTGCGCAGCCTGGCCAAGGCGCCGAATATTGATGACTTCTCGCGCGCCAAGCCCGTCGCGCTGGTGGAGCCGCGCCTGGAACCCGACTGGACCTCGCGCAACTGGGACGAGGAAGCCAAGGCGGTTTCGGCGGCGCTGCGCGCCTATCCGCAGCTTTACAGCACGCGCGTCACCTACCACCTGATCTACCAGACCTCCTACCTAATGAACAGCGAGGGCACGGAGATCCGCGTCAGCCGAAGCCTGGCGGCCATCGAGGCCAGCCTCGAAACTCAGGCGGACGACGGGATGCCGCTGCACCACTTCTACGCGGTCTACGCGCGGCGCCCCGCGGAGCTGCCGCCGGCCGATACGGTCCGCAAGGAACTCGACCGTGACGGCAAAGAACTGATCGCGCTGCGGCAGGCGCCGCCCGCAACGGACTACGTTGGCCCGGTGCTGTTCGAGGCGCCCGCTGCGGGTGCGCTGCTGGCGCAGATGTTGGGGCCGTCGGTGAGCGGGGCGCGCCCGCCGCTTTCCATGCTGCCGATGTTTGACCAGATCATGGAGCGCATGGGCGGGCGCAGCGAATGGTCCGGGCGCGTTGGGACGCGCGTGCTGCCGGCCAGCGTAAGCTTGGCGGACGATCCGACCGCCAAGGAGTTTCACGGGCAGGCGCTGCTGGGCGGCTACGAAGTGGACGAGGAAGGCGTGCGCGCCGAGCGCGTCACGCTGGTGGAGAACGGGATGCTGCGCGACTTGTTGATGTCGCGCCGCCCCGGGCCGGATTTCGAGCAGTCCAACGGCCACGGGCGCGCGGCGGTTTTGGACGGCCCGCACCCCACAATGAGCAACCTGTTTTTTACCGCCAGCGATGCGCAGCCGCCCGCCGAGCTGCGGAAGAAGTTCCTGGAGAAATGCCGGGAAGCGGGCCTGAAATCTTGCGTGGTGGTGCGGCAGATGGACAACCCGGTGCTCGGCCTGCATCACCAGGAAGACCTCTCCGAGATGGTTGGATCGCTGGCCACGGGCGCGGCCAGCGGCGACCGCATGCCCCTGCTGGTCTATCGGGTGAACGCGGCCGACGGCCGGGAAGAGCTGGTGCGCGGCGCGCGGCTGACCGGGCTCAACCTGCGCGCGCTGCGAAATCTCGCCGGGACCGGCAACGACGCAACGGCGTTTTCCTTCATGCAGAGCCAGGCGGTGGGCTTTTCCGGGACCGCCCTGGCCGCGTTCGGCTCGGCCCAGGGCGGACTGCCCAGCGCCGTCGTGGCGCCTTCGCTGCTGCTGGAAGAAGTGGAAGTGCGCGGCGCGCGTGGCGAGCCGCGCCGCCTGCCGCTCGTTTCGGCGCCGCCGCTGAACTGACCGCCATCCCGCCGAACTCTTCGCGCGGGCTCCGCCCGAAGGTGCCTCCGGTTAAGCCAAGGCCTATTGCTTGACCTCCGCCAGGATGTCTTCGTTGTCGTTGATGGTGAGCCGCTCGGGCTGCATCGGCAGCAGAAAATCGAACGAGGTCTTATTCTCGCGGGCGGTAATGAAGCCCAGGCGCGTCGTGCGGCCGCCGGCGTGCAGGTAGAGCGGAACGGCATCTTTCCAGCCTTCCTGCACGCCGCTGCGGACGAGGTCGCCCGCGACTTTCCACTTTCCCTCGGCCGGCTGCACCGAATAGTGAAACTGATACTGCGGGATGCCCATGCCGTAGACGTACTGGTTGAAGAACCAGTCCATGCGATGGTTGCCCTCTACATCCATCGGCGGCGTCATGTGTTTTTCGACCATGGCCTTGAAGTCCTCGGTCGAGGCGGCCTTGTTGTTATAGGTGTCGCAGAAGTCCTTCATCATGGCGATGAAGCGAGCTTCCTGCTCCTGGCTGCGGTAGTCGTACAGCATCATCCGCAGCATGTGCAGGACGTAGCCGCCCTTGGTGTAGACCAGCAGGCTATAACCGCCGGGCGCATCGACCGTGGAGAGGCGCGTCCCCATCCAGATCGGCCCCAGGGACTCGTAGAGGCGGTTGCGGTGGTCGCGCAGCCCGCGCAGGTCCTGACGGGCCTTCTTCATGCGACCCATGTACTCCTTGGTGTTCTCTCGAAACTGAATGTAAAGGTTTCCGGAAAACTCGGCGAAGCCTTCGGAAAGCCATTGGTCGTGATAGCTCTTCCAGCTCACCCGGTGGCCCCACCACTGGTGGGAACTCTCGTGGGCGCGGAAGAAGTCCGTGAGTTCGACGTGCTTGGTGATGCCGAGGGCGTTGCGCTGGGTCGAGTCGAGGAAGGAAATCGCGGAGAGATAAATCAGGCCCGGCCAGCCCTGGCCGTAGGAATAGGGGATATTAGTCACCGCGAGGTGCTTGTAAGGATAGGGCCCGAAATACCTCTCGAACACGCGAACGGTGTTCGCCGCTTCGGTGGCCATCTGCTTGCGCAGCCCCGCCGGGCTGAGGGAACCAATCGCCGGCATGCCCGTGGTTCTCTGGCCGGGCAAGGTGCCCTCGACGATTTGTTCGATGCTGCGCATGAAATCGTCGGGCTCGCGGTTGGCGTAAACTTCAATCTCCACGGCGCCGGCTTTCTCCGTTTGCACCGCATAGTCGCCAAACGCGAAGCCAGCCACTGTCAGCGGAACATCGCTCTTCCAGGAGGTGATCCGCCAGTCGCCGTCCGTCGTTTCGCTGACCTTGCTTCCGGTGGCCACCAGGGTGTAGCGCTTCGGGCTGCGGAAGTTGATTTCAAAGTCGGCCCGGGTGGCGAAACTGTTCGCGCGGGCCGGGTACCACCCAAAGCTCTCGCAAAAAAAGTTGCCGCTGCCGACCTTGCGAATCACGCGCTTGCCGCCATAGCGGAACTCGAGCGTCTGCGCTTGGCCGGCCTGAGTCGGCTCCGGCAAAACCACAGCGACGTAGCTGCCATAGGTCTGGCTGCGGTCTTTCGGCTCGCGGGGCTGGAAGAAGACCAGCGGCTTGCCTTGCGCGTCTTTCACCGCTTCGACGCGCAGGTTCGGGTCCAGATCAAATGAGATGACACGCTCGCCGGCGGCGCGGAACCGGAGATTCACTCGGGTGGTGGCGCCCAGCTCGGCGCCGCCGGTAGCCGTGGCGTCGATGCGGTAGCTGCGGATTTCCAGGTCATCTTTGGCCAGCGGCTCGCTCCAGGCCTCGGCGGCGCTGCGACCCCCGGCGGGAAAACTCATCCAGGTCTCCACGAGCTTGCCGAACCCGACGTCGGTCCAGCGTCCCACCCGCACTTCTTCCGGGGAGAGCGCGTCGAAGCGGACGTGCACCCAGCCTTTGTCGTTGGTCTTCAGGTCCGCGGCAAACAGGGCGGTGCGCTTGCGGTCGGCGGATAACACGCCTTTGAACAGCCGCGGAAGAACTTCCGCGGCCGCATCCTCGCGCTGTTTTTGCCGGCTGGTGTACAGCTCGGCGAGCTTCGCATCGGCCGCTGCCGCCGGCTGGAGCTTGGCTGCGACTTCCTCGAAGGTGTTGTCGGTGAAACTGAATGTGGCTTCGGTGAACTCCAAATCGAGCGCGTCCTGGTTGGCGAGCAGGCGCAGTTGTTGGGCTTCGCGCAGGTCGGGCGGCTGCATTTGCAGCCGGCCGTGGCCGCGGAACGCTGCGCCAAACACCACATTGTTCACCGGCTGAGCGAATTGAATGGAGCCGTCGGCGAGCGTGATATGGATGCGGTCGCGCTCGAGCACGAGACCTTTAACGCTGCCGGATTTGCCGGGGTCAAATACCGGCTGCCACAGGGTGTTCCAAACCGCGGTGGGATCCAGCGTAGCCGGCGGCGCTTGCGCGGACACCAGCGGGGCAAACGCCACAGAGAAAAAGGCGACAACAAGACACCATGGCTTCATGGGCGGCACTCCAAACGAGGCTGGCCAACTCTACAAGCTAACCAGAAAGATAGCAAGCCCGATTTCCGGTGCCTGGAGAGAACTACTTCTCCAAGGTGATGATGGCCAACTCGGGCCGACAGAGAAAGCGTATGGGCAAGATCGAAGTGCCGATGCCGCGGCTCACGTACATCTGCGCGGCGCCGTGCCAGTACCAGCCCGCCAAGTATCTCCCGGAGCCGCGCGGCAGCCAGAGCGGCGGCACGAGCGGAATGCGCACCTGGCCGCCGTGCGTGTGCCCCGCCAGCGCCAGCGGGCAATGACTCGCGACTTGGTCGAAGTAGGCCGGCGAGTGAAACAACGCGATGGTAAACGCGTCCGCGGGCACACCTTTGAGCGCTGCCTCCAGGTTGGGCACACCGGACGATAGATCGTCGAGCCCGACAAGCCACACGCCCTGGCGCACCGGCCGGGCCTCGTTGAGCAGGAAGTTCACTCCCGCGGAGGCGTAAAACGCGCGTTCGCCTTTTACGGGCCGCCAGTTTTCCCAATTTCCGCGCACCACCCAGACTCCCAGCGGCGCGTGCAGCCGGGAGAGCAACTCCCCACACATCTCGTAGGTGCCGCGGCGTGCCAGCGTGTCGCCGGTGACCACAATCAAGTCCGGCTTCTCCTCGTCCAGCAGGGCGAGCAGCCGGCGTTCGCGGCGGCCCAGCCCGTATGTGTGCAGGTCGGAGAGATGCGCAATCTTGAGCGGCCTCGAGGGCGCGTTTGCCGGACCCGGCATGCCGCTGCGGGCTGGCAGACGGTAATGATGGTGAGTGACCTCGAGCCAATCCGGCTCGAGGAGCGACGCATCGCCGGCCACGGCCACGCCGAGCACAAAGAGAACGACAACGACTGGCAGGCTGGGAGAGCCGGCCTTGCGCGGCCGGGGCGCTTTCAAGGGAGACGCGGGCGGACTGGGTGGACCCGGGGGCGCGGTCATGAGCCTTAGCATGATGGCATGCGTCCGCAGGTTTACGGAAGCAGATTCAGCGGCGCGGCGCCTGCGGGCCAAGCGGTGGCTTCCGCGCCTCTTGTGTGCCGGGTGCCATAGCGTTCTCCCGGCAACCGCGAGAGATCCGGAGGGTGGCAACGCCGCGCGGCCGCGCCAGTCGCGTATAATCGGGCCTGGGTGCGCAGGTGATTCAGGCGCAAGCGGTGCGTGAGAAGAAGATCGCCGCGTTGGCCTCGGTCGGGACCGCGGTGGTGCTGGTATCGCTCAAGGTGTTCCTCACCGTGGCCACCGACAGCCTGGGTGTTCTTTCCGAGGCGCTGCACTCGGGCCTCGACCTCGTCGCCGCGATCGTTACGTGTCTCTCGGTGCGCGTCTCCGAGCAGCCCGCCGACGCCAAACACCCCTACGGCCACGGCAAGGTGGAAAGCTTCTCCGCCTTTGTCGAGACGGGCCTGCTGCTGCTCACTGCGCTGTACATCATCTGGGAAGCGTTCCAGCGGCTGTTTTTTCACCAAGTGCAGATCAGACCCAGCCTGCTGGCCATCGGGCTGCTCGCGCTGATGGCCGTGCTGGACGTGGTGCGCTCGCGGGCGCTGGGCCGGGTGGCCAGCAAGTATCAAAGTGAGGCGCTCGAAGCCGACGCGCTGCATTTCTCCACCGACGTGTGGAGCACGTCGGTAGTGATGTTCGGCATCGCGGCGGTGTGGCTGGGCGGGCGCATCAGCGCGCCCTGGCTGTACTATGCCGACCCGCTTGCGGCGCTGGGTGTCGCCGGGATGATCATCTGGGTGGGCTCGCGGCTGGGCATGCGCACGCTCGACGCGCTGCTCGATGCCGCCCCGGCGGGGTTGCAGCAACGGGTGGCCCAAGCGGTGAACGAGCTCGAGGGCGTACTCGCAACCGAGCGCGTGCGCGTGCGCCGCGCTGGCAACCGCCACTTCGTGGACGTGACCATCAGCGTGCCGCGCACGGCCAGCTTCGAGCAGGTCCACGCGATCAGCGACGAGGTCGAACGCCGCATCGCGGAGATCGTGCCGGCCGACGTGATGGTGCACATGGAGCCCCGCGCGCGCACGGGCGAGCACCTGTTCGATGCCATCCGCGCCACTGCGCAGCGCCGCGGCCTGGCCATCCACGAGCTCTCCGCGCACCAACTCGACGGCAGGCTGTTCATCGAACTGCACCTGGAAGTGGACGAGCAGCTCAGCCTCCGCGACGCCCACCGCCGCGCCAGCGAGCTCGAAGAGGAGATCCGGCGGCTGCCCGCGGTGGCGGGGGAGACGGGCAATGCGGCCGCCGGCGCGCCGCAGGTGAATATCCACATCGAACCGCTTGGCACCCGCGTCGCCGCCGCCGAGGCGGGGGCCGGCGGGATGAAGGAGCTCTCGCGGGCGGTCGAGCGGCACATCAACAGCCTGCGGCAGGAGTACCGCGAGTTGGTGGACTGCCACGACGTGCAGGTGCGGCAGGTGGAGCGCAAGATCCTGGTGTCGTGCCACTGCGCGATGGACGGCAGCTTGCCCATCACCCAGGTGCACGATGTCACTGCGGCGGTTGAAGACCGCGTCAAGGAGCACTTCCCGCAGATCTTCCGCGTCACCATCCATCCCGAGCCGGTCGAAGAGAGCTAGTCTTTTCGCCTGAGTGGGCCTTTGGTGCAAAGCGCCGGCGGACCCGCGTACGGGGGTTGCCCTTCACGCCGCCGAAGTCGCGGAAGGTTTTGCCCAGGCCAGCGCGGCGAGCGCCAGGAGCGCCGGGAAACACTCCAGCACGTAGCGCGGCTCGGGCGTCTCCACCTGGGTGAAAAACGCTGTGCGCACCAGGATGAACGCAACGAGCAGTGCGAGCCCCGGGCGGCTCCTCCAGCGCCACGTCCCCACCAGCGCCAGCCCCGCATAGAGGAAGTTCAGCAGGCCCAACCCGACGGTGACCGAGAAATCTACGGGGTCTTCCTCCCACTGCCGGCCCGGCGGCCACAAGTCGCCGGAGTACGGCAGCAGCTCGATCCGCGGCGTGAACCAGAGCGTTGCGGCGCGGTCGAGCGGAATCCACAGACAGATGCGCAGCGGATGGCGCGCGGCGCGCTCGCGCGCGATTTGCGCGAATGCGCGGTCCATTTCGGGGGAAACGCTCAGCGTGGTGTTGTACTCGTCCAGCAGCGCGGCTACGCGCTCGCGCTCTTCGGCAGAATCAAACGCCGCTCGAGGCAGATCTTCGATGCGAATCGGCTCTTCCTCCAGCTTCCAGGGAACGAGGTAGACGTCGCGGAAGCGCACCAGCCAGGTCTTTGTCCAGGCATAGAAGCCGCGCGGGACGAACTCCCCGGGCATCTCCGAGTATCGCCGCGCGAGGAATTGCACGCGGTGGAGCGTAAGCCAATTGCGCGCGGCCCACGGCGCGAGCGGCGCGATGAGACCCGCAGCCAGGAGCGCTGTAGCGCGAGCGAGCTTCGCCCAATCGGCCGGGCGTCGCCAGCGCGCCGCGAGGACCAGCGCGACTGCCACCAGCAGAAGCGGCGTTTCGGGCCGCACCAGCGCTCCCAGGCCCGCTAGCAGGCCGCCAAGGAAGCATCCCCAGGGAGGCAGCGTGCCCCGGCCGAGAAGATCTACGAACACCAGCAGCGCCACGGCGGTGAAGAACACTGCCAGAACTTCGGCGAGGGGCACCGCGGCGTAGTTGGCCACCAACGGGCAAGTGGCCGCAAGCCACAACGCGGCAATGGCTACGCGCTGGCGCAGCGGCTGCGGCATCAGCCGCGCGGCCAGCGCCGCAGTCACGATACAAGTGACCAAATCGAGCCCGGCTTGGGCGAGCAGGACCGCAAGGCGCGACGAGCCGAACAGCACGTAGAGGAGGGCAAGGAAGGCGGGGTAGCCTGGCGCGCGCACGTCCACGGGCGTCAGGAACCCGCCGAGAAACAGGCCGTAAACGTGATGGGCCGCCCAGTTGCGCGCCAGCTCGTTGTAGATCGGCGTGTCGCCCGCATCCGCGGGGAAGCGCAGCACGAAGAAGAGCCTCAGGCCGAGTCCCGCCAGGACGGCCAGAATCAGATGTTTGCGCATCATAATTATGAATGCTTTCGCATCATCAGCGAGACGGTCATTGACAGGTTGTCGCCGGGCAGCTAGCTTGGACTTGCCCTGTGAGAGAACGCAAGCCCATTTTCTATGACGAGCGCCGGCGGCGCTGGTGGCTGACGCGCCGCGTGCTGGAGGTGAGCGGCGCGGTGTTCACGCTGCTTCTGGTCATCTTTGTCGTCAACGTCATCCTCAAGAAACCAAACTTGCCCGAACTGCTGTTGCCGGAGGGCCGGCCCGCGCTGCACGCCCTGCGCCAGAGGCAGTCCGGCAAAGCTGCGTCCGCGCGCCCGGGCCGGCACAAGCGCATTGCCGCGCTGGGCAAGGTGCCGGAGAAATACGATCCGATCCGGGCGGCCTTTTACGTCAGTTGGGACGCCACCAGCCTGGCCTCGCTGCAGCAGCATTACCGCGAAATCGACTTGCTGATCCCCGAGGCGCTGCACGCGGTCTCATCGGACGGGCGGCTGGAGGTGGCGCCCGACCCGAAGCTGCGCGCCTGGATGCAAAGCAGCAACGTGGAAATCCCGACCATGGCGATGGTAAACAACTCCGACGGCACGACGTGGCATGTCCGCGAGATGGTGGAGATGATGGCGCAGCCCGCCGCGCGCCAGCAGTTGATCCAGTCGCTGGTGAGGTACGGGGCAGGCATGCACCAGGCGGGGATCGTGCTGGACTTCGAGGAGGTGCCGGACAAAAGCCAGAAGGACTTCCGGCAGTTTGTCGCGGAACTCGCTGCCGCGCTGCATGCGGCGAACCTGAAGCTGATGGTGGCGCTGCCCGCGGCGGATTTCAGCTACGACTACGCCTTCTTCGGCGCGCAATCCGACGCAGTCATCCTGATGAACTACGACCAGCACTGGCTGAGCTCGCCGCCCGGACCGATCGCGGCCCAGGACTGGTTTGCGCACAACCTGGAGGCCACGCTGCGCCAAGTGCCGCGCGAAAAGCTGGTAGTGGCCATCGCCAACTATGCCTACGACTGGCCCGAATCGCCGCGCCACGCCCCGCGGGAGAAGGCCGTGTCCGGGAGCGTGCAACAGGCCATCCTGACCGCGTATGAGTCCGAAGCGCAGATCGAGTTCGACTCCGATTCGCTGAACCCGTATTTCTCCTATTACGACGAGCACAACCACATCCATCGCGTGTGGATGCTTGATGGCGTCACCGCCTACAACCAGTTGCGCGCCTGCGAGCGAGCCGGTGTGCGGGGCACGGCAATGTGGCGGCTGGGGTCCACCGACGGGTCGTTGTGGTACATCTGGGATACCACGCACACCGACGATGCCACCCGCGCCCGCCTCCAGGACGTGCCGCCCGGCCAAGACCTGATCATCGAAGGCGAAGGCGACATCTGGCGGATCAGCGCCACGCCGCAACACGGCCAGCGGTCCTTCGAGTACGATCCCGCGACCGATACGATCACGGACGAGAACTACGAGAAGTATCCGCTGTCGTACCGCATCGAGGCGCTGGGCGGGGTCCCGCGCAAAATCGCGCTGACCTTCGACGACGGCCCCGACCCGCGCTACACCCCGCGCATCCTCGACATCCTGAAGGAGAAGCATGCGTTGGCGACTTTCTTCGCCACCGGGATTGCCGCCAACAATTCTCCCAGCCTGCTGCACCGCGAGTACGCGGAAGGCCACGAGATCGGCAATCACACGTATTCCCACCCGCACTTCAACGACATCTCGAAGAAGCAACTGGAGTTCGAACTGAACCTGACCGAGCGGCTGCTCGAGAGCAGCCTGGGCATCAAGACGCTGCTTTTCCGGCCGCCCTATGGCATCGACCACCAGCCGGAAACCGCCGACGAGGTGGCGCAGCTTCCGATCGTGCAGGGCATGGGCTACATGCTCGTGGGCGCGCAGATTGATCCGCACGACTGGGGCGGTCCCAACGGAGGCGCGCCGCCCACCGCCGGGAAGATTATTCAGAGCGTGCTCGAACAGGCCGGAAAGGGCAATATCGTGCTGCTGCACGACGGCGGGGGCGACCGCAGCACCACTGTCTCGGCGCTGCCGGGGATCATTGACCGGCTGCGTGCGAACGGCTACGAGCTGGTGCCGGTCTCCGAACTGGTCGGCCAGACGCGCGCGCAGGTGATGCCGCAACTCACGCGCGATGAGCGCTGGGTGGCGCGCGCCGATGCCTCCATCTTCACGCTCTATCACTGGTTCCGGCTGGTGATTGCCTGGGTCTTTGTGCTGGGGATCGCCCTGGTGAGCGGGCGCGCGCTGATCATCGGCTTGCTCGCGCTGGCCGAAAAGCTGCGCGCTCCCCCGGCGGACCATCCAGAGTTTCGGCCGCCGGTGAGCGTGCTGATCCCGGCATACAACGAGGAAGCGGTGATTGTGGAGACGGTGAATGCGGCGCTCGCCTCCGACTATCCGCGGCTGGAGGTGGTCGTGGTGGACGACGGCTCCGTGGACCGCACCCTGGAGCTGCTGGAGACTCATTTCGGCCACGACCCGCGCGTGCGCATCGCGAGCCAGCCGAATCGAGGCAAGCCGGGGGCGCTCAGCCGGGCGCTGGCCGAGGCCACCAGCGAAATCGTGGTCACCATTGACGCCGACACTTCGATTGAGCCGGACGCAGTGGCCAAGCTCGTGCGCCACTTCGCCGACGCGCGGGTGGGCGCTGTGGCCGGAAACATCAAAGTGGGCAACCGCACCCGCTGGCTGACGCGCTGGCAGGCGCTGGAATACATCACCAGCCAGAACCTCGAGAAGCGCGCGTTTGACCTGCTCGATTGCATCACCGTCGTGCCCGGCGCGGTGGGCGCGTGGCGTGTGGAGGCCATCCGCGCCTGCGGCGGGTTTTCCCCCGACACAGTCGCGGAAGATACCGACCTGACCATCGGCATCCGCCGGGCCGGCTGGCGGATCCTCTACGACGAAGACGCCATCGGATACACCGATGCTCCGGAGACCCCGGCGGCGCTGGTGCGCCAGCGCTTCCGCTGGACCTTCGGCACGCTGCAGTCGGTGTGGAAGCATCGCGACACGCTGGGCCGGCGGCGCTACGGCACGCTGGGGTGGATTGCGCTGCCCAACGCGTTCCTGTTCCAGCTCCTGCTGCCGCTGTTCTCGCCGGTGATTGACCTGCTCTTCCTGGGCTCGCTGGTGCTGTGGGGTCTGGCGCAGTTGCGCGTGGCGCGCCTGCCGCAACTCTGGACGGCGCAGGACGTGGAGCGCTCGCTGATCTTCTTCGCCGGTTTCATGCTGATTGACCTGCTGACCTGCGTGATCGCCTTTGCGCTCGAAAAGAACGAGGAGTGGTCGCTGCTGTGGCCGCTACTGCTGCAGCGCTTCTACTACCGGCAGATGATGTACGTGGTGCTGTTCCGCGCGCTGATGCGCGCGGTGCAGGGCCGCGCAGTCGGCTGGCGCGGAGTCGAGCCCGAGGTGCCTACACCCGTAGCCCAGGCTTGAAGCGCGCATCGGCCAACGCTTCGGCGCAAGAGCTATCTTCGAACCGTCCGCAGGGAGAAACCGCATGACGCATCGGCTGGCTGGTATCGGTGTGCTTTTGGTGCTTGCCGCTGCCGCGCAGCACAAGCACAGCCCGCCCGGCGCGCCCGCGGCGGCACAGGCGAGCCATCACGCGTGTCTCGAGCAGGAGCGCGCCGCACTGGAGCGCGGCGAAGGCTTCGGGATGGCCCTGGCGGCCGACCGCAACGGCTACCCGGGTCCGAAACACGTGCTGGAGCTGAAGGCCGAGCTGAAGCTCACGCCGGAGCAGGAATCGGCGATGGAGAAGCTTTTTGCGCAGATGCAGCAACAGGCTGTGGCGCGCGGCCGGGAAGTGCTCATCGCCGAAGCGAGGCTCGAAGAGCTGTTCGCGGCCAAGCGCCTCGCAGCGGAATTGCGCGAACAGGCTTACCGCGTCGCCACGCTGCGCGCCGAGCTGCGCTGGGTGCACCTCTCCGCACACTTGGCCGCGCGGAAACTCCTCACGCCCGAGCAGCTTGCCGCCTACCAGCAAATCCGCCACGGCGCTCGCCCGGCCGCTGTAGCTTCCCCATCGCGCTGACGCGCTCAAAGCTCTGGCGCAGCGAGGATTTCTTTGCTAGGATGATATTGATTGGGCTGTACCCCGAGTAACGGGGACGGCACCGGAGGCACCTATGAGCACCGCACCGCGTGCGGGCAACGGTAAAGTGACCGTGCCCGACATCCTGAGCTGGAAATCCCACCCTGGAACAGAAGCAACGCAACCCCCACGCCGAATCACTTGCCTGACCGCGTACGACTACCCCACCGCGCGCCTGCTGGATGAAGCCGGCGTGGACATCCTCTTGGTGGGCGACTCGTTGGGCATGGTCGTGCTGGGCTACGAAAACACTTTGCCGGTCACCCTGGAGGAGATGCTCCATCACACGCGCGCGGTGCGCCGCGGCGTGCGGCGCGCCCTGGTGGTGGCCGACATGCCCTACGGCAGCTTCCACACCGAAGTCACCGAATCCGTGCGCAACGCCGTGCGCTTTCTCAAAGAAGCCGGCGCCGAGGCGGTCAAGGTGGAAGGCGGCGAGCGGCGGCTGGAACTGATCTCGCGTCTGTTGGAAGCCGAAATCCCGGTGATGGGCCACATCGGCCTGACGCCGCAGTCGCTCCACGCGCTGGGCGGCTTCAAGGTGCAGGGCAAGACGCCCGAGGCCGCGGAGCAGCTCCTGCGGGATGCCCGCGCGGTCGAGGCCGCCGGAGCGTTTTCCGTCGTGCTGGAATCGGTGCCGCGCGAGCTGGCCGCGCGCATCACGCAGCAGCTGCGCATCCCGACCATCGGCATCGGCGCCGGACCGGAGTGCGACGGTCAGGTACTGGTGTTTCACGATCTGATGGGCCTCACCGCCGGCAGCGTGCCCAAATTCGCGCGTCGCTACGCCAACCTGGCTGAGGTGATCGCGCGCGCGGCGAGCGAATACTGCGAGGATGTTCGCAGCGGGCAGTTCCCCTCGGATGCCGAGTCCTACCATCTGTCAGCCGAGGCGCGCGACCGCTTGCTGGCGCGGCTGCATTCGTAGCGGGACAGGCAGTCCTGTCGCTGTAGAGGGCCTGTCCTCCAAGCTCAAGCGAAGGGGACATCGCGATGACTCCGGAACAAATCCGCGCCCTTTACGACTACAACGCCTGGGCCAACCACCGCGTGCTCGACGCTTGCCAAGCGCTGACGCCGGAGCAGTTCACCCGCGACCTCGGCTCGAGCTTCCGCTCGGTGCGCGAAACGCTGGCGCACATCCTGGGCGCGGAGTGGGTGTGGCTCGAGCGCTGGCATGGCCGTTCGCCGACCGCGCTACCGGCAGCGCACCCGCTCGACGACCTCGCGAGCCTGCGCGCGCGCTGGACCGAGGTGGAGCACGACTTGATGAACTTCGTCGCCGGCGTTTCCGCGGCCGACCTGGATCGCGAGGTCGAATACCACAACACGCGCGGCAACCGGTTCGCCTATCCGCTGCGCGCCATACTCCAGCATGTGGTCAACCACAGCACCTATCATCGCGGGCAGGTGACCACGCTGCTGCGGCAACTGGGTACCCATCCGCGCGCCACCGACTTGCTGCGCTACTACGACGTGCTCACGGGCCAGCCGGAAGATTGATTCCTTTCGGCCGCGAGGTTGCGGCCGACGCGGATGGAAACGATCTACACGGTCGAGTGGATGAAGCAAGTGGCGCGGCAGGCGCGCGCCGAGAGCCGCGTGGTCGGGCTTGTCCCGACGATGGGCGCGCTGCACGAGGGCCATTTGTCGCTGGTGCGCGCGGCGCAGCAGCAGTGCCAGCCGGCAGTGGTCTCGATTTTCGTCAACCCAAAGCAGTTCGGCCCGCGCGAAGACTTCGAGAAATACCCCCGCACGATCGAGGCCGACCGCGCGCTACTCGAGGGTCTGCGCGTGCCGTATCTGTTTGCTCCGCCCGCCGCAGAGATGTATCCGGACGGCTTCCGCACCTATGTCAGCGTGGAAGGCTTGAGCGAGCGCCTAGAGGGCCGCTCCCGCCCCGGCCATTTTCGCGGCGTGACCACTGTGGTGCTCAAGCTGTGCGAGATCGTTCAGCCGCATTTTGCTTATTTCGGCCGTAAGGACGCGCAGCAGGCCGCCGTCATCCGCCAAATGGCCCGCGACCTGAACCTGAACACCGAAATCGTGGTGTGCCCCATCGCGCGCGAGGCGGACGGCCTGGCCCTGTCTTCGCGCAACGCTTATCTGAAGGGCGGCGAGCGCCGCGCGGCTACCGTGCTCTACCGCGCGCTGGACGCGGCGCGGCGGGAAATTGCCGCGGGCGAGCGAGACGCCGTGCGGCTGTTGGCGGTGATGCGCAAGGTGATCGAGACTGAACCGCTGGCTCCGGCCGACTATGTGGAGATCGTCGATGCGGAGACGTTCGAGCCGGTCTCGCGGCTGCGCCGGGCCTGTCTGGCGCTGCTGGCGGCCTTTGTGGGCTCGACGCGGCTGATTGACAACATGCTGATCGAAGAGCAGGAGGACTCCTTTCGCATCTCGCTTTGACGCCTGTTTGCGGTCGTCCACGGTTCTGCTAGACTATTGAGCCAGCCTGATTCTTTCACTCAGGGGGAAGCTATGCGGAAGATGTGGATCGCTTTTCTCGTTGCGGTGGTATTTTCAGGCGCGGCGATGACGCTGCATGCGGCGGGCACCGTGCCCGCCGGCACGGCCATCATCGTGACCCTGGACCAATCAGTCAGCTCGAAGGATGCCCGGGTGGGCCAAAAGGTGGATGGCAGCGTGGCGCAGGACGTCGTCGTGAGCGGCAAGACTGTCATCCCGAAAGGCTCGAAAGTCGCCCTATCGGTCGCCAGCGCGCAGGCTTCGGGGCATCTGCAGACTCCGGCAAAGCTGTGGCTGAAAGTCGACTCGATCAACGTGCGGGGCAATAGCTATACAGTCGCCTCGCGTTGGTCAGGGCAGACCGGGCCGTCGCACAATAAGCGCAACATCGTTGCCATCGGCGGCGGCACGGCGCTGGGAGCGACGATCGGCGCAATTGCCGGGGGCGGCAAGGGCGCCGCAATCGGAGCGGCCGCGGGCGCTGGCGCGGGCACTGCAGGCGCAGCGATGACCGGCAAGAAAGACATCACGTTCCCGGCGGAGACTAAGCTGCGCTTTACCGTGAAGGAGCCGTTGACGGTCAAGTAGGTTGGAGCCAGCCACCTCCCCCCGAAGGACCGGTCAGGAGGGCAAGCTAAAAGCTTGTCACTTCATTTTTTCCGGCCGGAATTGCCGCTTGCCTGCTACAGGGGCCCCTTGGATCAGGTGCGTCCCGACTCGCCCGACTTCGTTAAGAACCGCGTGGCCATGCAGGACTTGCACATGAAAGAGATCTGGCGCTATTTTGACGCCGATGTGCGCGCCATCATTTTCCGCTGTTCGACAATGAAGTTCGGGGCACGAGCGGCCTCGCCAAGCTCCTCCCATCCGCCGACGCGAACCAGCCCGATGCCGCCTCGTAATCGCGCCTCTTTGGGAGTGAGCAGCTCCTCGCGCGGAAAAGCTCTGAAAGAGATCTCCTGTTAGAACGACAGGATGGGATCAAGAGCATCGCCGAATCAGACCGCGAATCTTCCCCGCGAGATCCCCTTGCATTGCAGGAGGATAAAAGGACAGTAGCTCTGCGGGCAGTTAGACTCCGAGTTGCGAAGCTAA
>WNFB01003190.1_pt1 | contig 24045 bp, 24 predicted proteins | sample 5400501 | NCBI WGS metagenome assembly WNFB01 (sample SAMN13153341, study PRJNA577476) | soil metagenome | isolation source: 200 cm saprolite under Douglas fir tree site 2 hole 1 | place: USA:California | collected 2015-04-18 | reverse complement strand
TGGCTCCGCGGACACCTATATGATGGACGGTGAGGCTCCGGCGATTCGCGGTCTCGGGAATCATCGAGGATTCTCCACCATCCGCGCGGTATACCCCTTCCGCTCCATGCAGCGGTTGAAGGCCGCTCGGTCCACGCGCTCCGAGCCCGGAAGCGCCACCACGTGGGGATCGGCAGCTTCCTTCCGACAGATCGCCATGTCGTGGTCGAGCTTCGCCGGTACCACGCCCGGTTTCTCGTAGATCCATTCCCGTGTCGCGCATCCGGCGAACACGCTCGCCGCGCAGAGGAGCGCCGCCGCCCGTCGTGTCACTGGAGCACCCGGTCGGCTTGCTGGAGCAGCGACGAGGGAATCGGCAGGGCGAGCGCGCGGGCGGTTCGGAGATTGATCACGAGCTCGAAGCGCGACGCGCGCGTCACCGGAAGCTCCGAAGGTCGGGCGCCTCTCAGGAGTCGATCGACGAGCCCGGCGGCTTGACGGAAGACGTGGGTCCAGACCGCGCCGTACGAGAGAAGGCCTCCGGCGTCGACGAAATCGCGGAGCGGGAAGACCGTCGGCAGCCTGATCCGGCTCGCGAACGCCGCGATCGGTTCGCGGCGCGCGAGCGTGAGCTCGTCGGCAAGCACGATGAGGCCCTGCGGTCGCTGGGCCTCAATCTTGGCGACGACTTCCCGAAAGTCGCTGTCGCCTCGGACCTCGACCGACGTCAGCTCCACGTTGCGAGCCCGAGCGGCGGCTTGCGTCGCGCTCAGGTCCACGGCCGCGCTCGCACTGGTGGGATTCCACAGTGCCGTCGCCCGTACGACGCCGGGCACGACCTGCCTCAGGAGCTCGAGGCGGCGCGCGCTCAGCTCGGCGACAAAGGTCGTGAGTCCCGTCAGATTCGCGCTGGAGCCTGCGGGCGTGCCGGTGAGCCCGGCGGCGACCGGGTCGTCCAGCGACACCATGACGATGGGGATCGTCTTCGTCGCGCGCCGGGCGGCCTCGATCGCCGGCACGCCGACGGCCACGATGACGGTGACGTTCAGGCGTACGAGATCGTCGGCATGCTGCGCGTAGAGTTCAGGCTTGCCCTGCGCGTAGCGGTACCAGATCTTGACCGATTCGCCCTCGACCCAGGCGCGCTCGCGGAGCCCCGCGCGGAGCACCGGGATCGAGTCCGGCGTCGGCTCGTTGGCGAGGTAGCCGATCGAGGGGATGTCGGGCGGCATCGCGGGCGCCCCCGTTGCCCCGACGGTCAGCACGCTGACCACGAGCGCGCGGCCGCCGGTCGCGATCCGACGCGCGACGATAAACGCACGACGCGAATCGCCCGGCATGCACGGAGCCTATCAAAGCGGCGGGGAAATTGGTATGATCCGCACGATATGGCGCAAGGGCTGCGTGAACTGGTCGGCCGGGTCATGATCGATCCGGAATTCCTCGCGGAGTTGCAGCGTGCGCCCGAGCCGCTCCTGACCCAGTACGAGCTGAGCGACGCCGAGCGAGCGACCGTCCGGCAAGCACTCGCCCGGCTGGCCAAGACGCCCTCGAGTGAGCGGCGGCACGAGTTCCGCAGCACCCTCATCAGCCGCGTGGCCACCTAGGCCCCGGCCCGCGCGCGCGTGCCGGCGTCCGCCGCAACACTCGCGTTCCTGCGCGACGTTCGCGTATTCGAAGCCTTCTCCGACCCCGACCTTGCCGCCGTGGTCGACCGGTTGCGTGAGCGGCAGCTCCGCAAGCGGCAGATTCTCTTCCGCGAGGGCGATCGTGGCGAGGAGATGTTCATCGTGCAGCACGGCACGATTCTCATCTCCAAGGCGGTCACCGGGAAGGTCGAGCAGGTTCTGGTCCGGGTGGAGCCCTTCGACTTCTTCGGCGAGATGAGCTTGTTCGACGGCTCGCCCCGCTCAGCCACCGCTCAGGCCGAGACGGACGTCGAGCTGCTCGTCCTCGGGCGGGATAGCCTGCAGGCGATGACCGAGACCACCCCGCGTGCCGCCGCCGCGTTCTTCTACGCGATGGTCCAGGTCTTCATGGAGCGACTCCGGCGGTCCACCCAGCAGGTGGCCGAGGCGACCCGCTGGGGCCTCGAAGCCACCGGCCTCGACGTCGAGGCCCGGTGATGGAGCGGCCGGCCCCGGCGAAGTTCGAGCTGCTCGTCCGTCGCGACGGCGACGAGGACTTCGAGCTCCGTCACGTCGCGAGCGTGGTGGGCTACCTCAACTCGCGGCCCCGCCGCGTGGACCCGGAGTCGTTCGAGATCTCCGAGCTCCGCTCGTCGGTCGCCGCCGCGCCCGGGTTCATCCTCAAGAACACGACGACGGAGCGATTCCTCCTGCTCTCCGCGCACGAGCAGTTCCTCTGGGAGCAGATGGACGGCGCCACGTCGCTGCAGGAGATCGCGACGGCGTACGTCCTGAAATACGGGGAGTTCGACTTCGACATCATCCCGAGCCTCCTCCGCAAGCTCCAGCGGGGGCAGCTCTTGACGTTCGAGCCTCGGTCGCGGCTGCGCCAGGCGCTGGCGCGCAATCGAGGCCATCTCGTCGTGAAGGCGATCGAGATGGCGCTGACCAGCCTCGAGCGCGTCCGGATCGCGAGTACCAACGTCCACCCGTTCTTCCAGCGCCTCTACCGGTACGGCGGGTTCGCCCTCTTCACGCCCGCGGCCATCGTCGCGTGCGTCGGCCTCGCCCTCGTCAGCGCCGGCGCCGCCGTCGCCCTCTCGCGCGAGATGCACGACGTGCTCGAAGGCTTCGGCGGCCGGGCCCTGCTCGGCCTCGTCGCGGTCAAGCTGCTCTTCTTCGGGAGCGTGGCGCTCCACCAGTTCGTACACGGCCTCGCGTGCGTCCACTATCGACGGCGCGTGCGCGAGTTCGGGTTCACCTTCCTGCACGGCTTCGTGCCGACCTTCTACGTGGACGTCACGGACATCTTCATGGCCAGTCGGCGCGCCCGGGTCGTCACCGCCGTCACCGGCGCGCTCGTGCACCTGGTGCTCGGCGCCGTCGGGTTCATCGCCGCTGCCTACGCCCCGGTGGGCAGCTTCACGCAGGCGTTCGCGGCCGCGTCCGGGATCATCCAGTGGCAGGCGCTGGTGATCGCGCTGTACCCCTTCTGCTTCATCGAGATGGACGGCTACCACGTGCTCGTCGACGTGCTCGGGGTCCCGACGCTCAAACACGACGCGCTCGCGTACGTGAAGGGGCTCCTCACCGGCGCCAGTCGGATGCGGCTGGGCCGCGAGGAGGGGCTCTGGCTCGGCTACGTGGTGCTCTCGACGCTGTCGGTCTCCGCGTTCATCGCGTTCAACGTCTGGATCATCGCCAGCGCGACGCGCTGACGCTCAACCCGCGACCTCGGCCAGCAGGGCGTCCGCCGCCAGGGCGATGTCGCGCGCGCGCGCGGCGCCGCCCCGCGGCCCGAGCCTCCCCGAGCCTTCGAGCGCAGCCGGCTGCGCGGCCGGCGGGAGCCCGAGGATCGCGGCCTGCGCCCGCCCCCGCAGCTCGTCGCCGACCAGCGCCGCCATCTCCGCGATCGCGGCGAGCCCGAGCGCGGCGCGGTCGGCCCGGGCCGGCACCGTCGCCAGCCGCCCGGCCAGCGCTTCCCGCAGCCGCTCGGAGATTCTCACGCGGCCCCGTCCGATCTGTACCAGGTCTCGCGCCACGGGCCCCCACTCGAGCGAGAATGCGCCGGCGACGGACTCGACGAACGGCGCCAGCGGTTCCGCGCAACCCGCCGCGACCGCGGCGACAACGCCCGACCAGATGCCCGGCGGGAGGAGCCGGGTCGGCGCCGTCGAGGGCTCGTTCGTGAGGATCGTCGCGAGGTCGCCGTTGGGATGGAGGAGGAGATGGTCCTCGAGGCGCAGCCCGAGCGCCCAGAGCGCGCAGCGCACACCGTCGGGTGCGTCGACGATCCGACGCGGACAGTGGCGCGCGACGCCCTGCCAGTCCGGGCGATAGTAGGCGACGCCCCGCCAGACGACTTTCTCGATCCGCTCCCGGAGTTGCACGTAGAGGTCGTCGGCGACGAAGACACGCTCGCTCGGCGCGGGCCTCCACTCGAGGCCGCCCCGCATGAAGGCGGCGAGCGGATCGGCAGACGCCGGCTCGTAGCGGAACGCCTCGAGCAGCGCGAGGAAGAGTTGCTCGGTCGGGTAGGGACCCCGGTACGCGAGCCGTCTGGCACCCTGCTCGGCGGCGAGCGCGGCGATGAGGTTGAGCACGGCGGTGCCACCACCCCGCGGCAGCCGCGCGGGCTCGCCGAGCGCCGGGATCCGATCGATTCCCGTCCAGTCGAGCGCTTCGAACACAGTGAGAGGCGTTCCGTGCCACACGCCGCTCGACGGCTCGGCCGCGTGCCACAGCCGATCGGACAAGCCCCACGGCGCTTCCCGCGTCGCGCGCGGCTCGATGCCGAGCCACGAGCCGTCGGGGATGCGCACCCAGGCGCTCTCCAGGGACCCGGTGGCGGAGCGGTGCAGCATCGCGACGACAGTCCCGCGGCGGTCGACCACCTGCACGGAGCGCAATGATACAATGCGGATCGTCAATGGTGACCTGGTGCTCGGCTCTCGAGCTCGCGAACCTCGTCCGGCACAAAGAGGTGACGCCGCTCGAGATACTCGACGCCGTGCTGGCGCGGCTCGAGGCCGTCAACCCGACGATCAACGCGTTCTGCCTCGTCGCCGTCGACGCCGCGCGTGCTGCCGCGCGTGAAGCGGAGATCGCGGTCATGAAGGGCGAGCCGCTCGGTCCCCTCCACGGCGTTCCGGTGTCGATCAAGGACGTCTTGCCGACGCGTGGTCTCACGACCACCGGGGGCTCCCGACTCTTCGAGGATTTCGTGCCGGATCACGACGCGCTTGCGGTCGGCCGCTTGAAGGCGGCCGGAACGGTGCTCTTCGGCAAGACCAACACCTCGGAATTCAGTCACAAGGCTCTCACCGAAAACCCGCTCTTCGGCGTCACGCGCAATCCGTGGGATCCGGCCCTGACGCCCGGAGGCTCGAGCGGCGGCGCCGCGGCGGCGGTGGCGAGCGGTGTGGGCCCGGTGGCGCTCGGAACCGACGCCGGGGGCTCGATCCGGATTCCGGCCGCGTTCTGCGGCGTGTACGGCTTCAAGCCCTCGCTCGGCCGCGTGCCGGATCGTGCAACGTTCGGCGGGTTCGAGCGCGTCGGCCACGTGGGGCCGATCACGCGCACCGTCCGCGACGCGGCGGCCGTGCTCGACGTCATCGCCGGCGGTGACGACCGCGACCGCGGGTCGCTGCCGCGCGAGGGCGGTTCGTATCTCGAGGCGTGCGACGCCGACGTGAAGGGACTCCACGTGGCCTGGGCGCCGGATCTCGGCTACGCGGCGGTGGACCCGAGGGTCCTGGCGGTCTGCGAGAATGCGGCGGGCGCATTCGAGGCTCTCGACTGTCACGTGGAGGTCGTCAATCCGGGCTGGGAAAGTCCCGAGGAGCTCTTCACCACGATGATCGCGGCCCAGTTCTACGCCGCGTGGTCGGATCGGCTGCCGGACGCCGAGCCGCTGATGGACCCGTCGCTCGTGAGGTTCATCCGGCGTGGCGGTGCGGTCAGCGCGCGCGACTACCTGCGCGCTGTCGCCGGGGTCGAGGAGTACTGGGCGGAGGTCCAGACCTTCCTCGAGCGCTTCGACGTGTTGCTCATGCCCACGGCAGCGGTGCTCCCGTTCGCGGCCGGCGCCCTCCCGCCGCGCGAGATCGCCGGGCAGGAGGTCTCGGTGCTCGGCTGGATGCCGTTCACGTATCCCTTCAACATGACGGGCCAGCCCGCGGCGAGCGTGCCCGCCGGATGGACCGACGACGGTCTCCCGGTCGGCCTGCAGATCGTCGGGCGCCGCTGCGCCGACGGCACGGTGCTCACGGCGTCCGCCGCCTTTGAGGCGGCTTCGCCCTGGAGGGATCGCCGTCCGGGGCTGTGACGTCGGGTTTCGATTGCGCCGATGACGGACCGCGCGCGATGGGCGATCGTCACGGCGATACTCTTCACGCTGCTCGCCGTCGTCGTCTGGCTCGTCGCGGTGGACGCGCCGATCGTCCGGTTCCTGATCCGCCTCTACCGGGACAAGAAGTTCCTCAAGGACACCGTCAGGGCATGGGGCTGGATGGCGCCGATCGTCTTCATCGCGATCCAGGCGCTCCAGGTGATCATCTCGCCGATCCCCGGCGAGATCACCGGGCCGGTCGGCGGGGCACTGTTCGGAACGTGGCTCGGGCTCTTCTACTCGACCATCGGCTTGACGCTGGGCACGCTCTTCTGTTTCTGGGTCGGGCGCAGGTGGGGCGAGCCCCTGGTGCGGCCATGGCTCAGCGAGCACAACTGGAACCGGATGACCTTCGTCATCGAGGCGGAGGGGGTGATCATCTGCTTCATCATCTACCTCCTCCCCGGCTTCCCCAAGGACATCACCTCGTACCTCTTCGGGATCAGCCCGATGCCCTTCTGGATCTTTGCGGTCGTCTCGACGGTCGCGCGGATTCCGGGCACGTGGGCCTCCTCCTACTTCGGCGCGCACGTCGCCGAGCAGCAGTATATCTACGCGATCGCCTTTCTCGCGGTCGTCGTCGCGCTGTGCCTGCCGCTCTACTACTACCGCGATCGCTTCATCAAGCGGTTCCACAAGCCGAGAGCGGATAAGGACAAAGCCTAGAAAACGCTTGACGGCCAGGGCCGCCCTCGGTAAACTCGCGACACGTCATGAACACCTCCACGCGCCGGTTCGGGTTCTTCGGGTTTTACTACTTCACCGAGGTCCGCCCGGGCGCCCTGACTTGAGATAACCAGGGACCCGCGGGCGGACCGAGAGCCCGCGGCGCCGAACGCATCCAGGCCGCGGCTCACCCGCGGCCTTTTGTTTTTTCACCAACGGAACGAAACGAGAACCGGGACGCGCGAGCGCAGCGGGTTAAAACGGGCGAGCAGAGCCGGTTAAAACGGGCGAGCGGAGCCGGGTCGCACCTATCTCAGGCCACCCTCGGTCTGACCCGGCCTCAAGGCCCCCGCTACAAAGGAGCCAGTCATGATCATCGTGCTCAGATCGGAAGCCACGGACGGCGAGGTGGACGACGTCTGCCATCGGATCGTGGCGATGGGCTACAGCCCCCACACGATCCGCGGTGCGTTGCGGACCGTGATCGGCGCGGTCGGCGACGATCGCGGCAAGGACGCGCTCCGCAGCCTCGAGTCCCTCGAGTGCGTCGAGTCCGTCACGCCGATCCTCAAGCCCTACAAGCTCGCCAGCCGGGAGGTCCGCCAGGAGTCGACCCAGGTCCGCATCGGTGACGTGACGATCGGCGGGCGGTCGATCGTGGTCATGGCCGGACCGTGTGCGGTGGAGTCGCGCCTGCAGCTTCTCGAGGCCGCGGAGAAGGTGAAGGCCGCGGGCGCCCACATCCTGCGCGGCGGCGCCTTCAAGCCCCGCACCTCGCCCTACGCGTTCCAGGGGCTCGAGGACGAGGGGTTGAAGCTTCTCGACGAGGCCAGGCGCGAGACCGGATTACCGATCGTCACCGAGGTCATGGAGCCCGACAAGGTCGATCTCGTCGCCGAGCACGCCGACATCCTCCAGATCGGTGCCCGCAACGTGCAGAATTTCTCGCTGCTCAAGCGTGTCGGCGACGCCGGCAAACCCGTCCTCCTCAAGCGCGGCATGGCGACGACGATCCAGGAGTGGCTCCTGTCCGCGGAGTACGTGCTGGCGCGCGGCAACCCGAACGTCATTCTCTGCGAGCGCGGCATCCGGACTTTCGAGGCCTCCACGCGCTACACCCTCGACCTGAACGCGGTGCCCGTCGTGAAGAAGCTCTCGCACTTGCCTGTCGTCGTCGACCCGAGCCACGGGACGGGCCACTGGGAGTTCGTCGAGTCGATGGCGATGGCCGCCGTGGCGGCCGGCGCCGACGGGCTCATCATCGAGGTTCACCCGCGACCCGAGGAGGCGCTCTCCGACGGCCCCCAGTCGCTCAAGCCCGAGCGCTTCGCCGCGCTGATGGAGCGCGTGCGCCGCATCGCGCGGGCCATGGACCGGGACCTCTAGTAGCGGTTCCGGGGCTATAATCCGTGGTAATGCCCGTGAACGCGTGGAAATGGGTGAGGCGGCGCCCCCTCGGCGGGGTGGCCGTGTCGGTTGCCCTGCATCTCCTACTCGTCGGTGCCCTGCTCTGGCTGGGGGGGCCGTCGACCATCCTCACGGTCAAGCGGGGCGAACCGCTCTTCGTCGAGTTGCCGCAGGCGGACGAGCAGGCGCAGCGAGGCGGTCCCGCTGCCCCGGCACCGGCCGCTCCAGCCCAGAAGGTCCAACCGGCGCCCCCCGCGCCACGGGTCGCGACGGCTCCGCCGCAGCCCAGATTGGCGCCCAGCCGGCCAGAGCCGCCCGCGCCCGAGCGGCCGAGCGTCGCGAGCGCGCCGAGCGCGCCGGCAGTTCCCGAGGTGCCGGTACCGGACGCCCAGGCGCCCCGAGTGGCCGCGGCACCGGCGCCTCCCGTCCAATCGCCCGTGAGCGAGCCGGCGCGCGCCCCCGAGGCTCCCCCGCGCGAAGCGACCCCGGCAAGCCCGGCGCCGCGAGTTGCGGCCGTGCCGGAGCCGCGCGAGCCGCTGATCGACAGTCGGTCGGCGCTGCGCCGAGGCGGCCCGGGGCCGGGCGGCGCCGGTGGCAAGGGAGAAGGATGGGCGGGCATCGAGGGCGAGCCGATCCCGCTGGATTCGACCGACCCGAAGTACAACGACTACCTCGACCGTATCCGGCGAATGATCAAGGAGAAGTGGGGCTATCCTTGCGTCAAGGACGCTATGAGCGGGCACTGCGACTACAAGTCGGCCAGGCTGGTCATCGTCTTCGGTATCCTCAAGGATGGCCGCGTGCCGATGCTCGAAATAGCCCAGCAGTCGGGCTACGGGATCTACGACGATTACGCCGCGAACGCGATCAGGCTGGCCTCCCCGTTTCCGCCGGTGCCCGCGTCGCTGATGGCGACGGTGAAGTCGGGCAGCGCCGGAGTGAAGATCGTCGCCGCCTTCCAGTACGTGCTCGTCGAAAGCTCGCTCACCAATATCCTTCGTTGAAACGCTTGTAATTCCGGGCCCTTGTCTTGACAGGCTCGCCACACCGCATGTAGCATGAGCGTCACTCTGGATAGGCTCGTAGCTCAGTGGGAGAGCGCCTCTCTGACGCAGAGGAGGTCGGCGGTTCGAAACCGCCCGAGCCTACCACTCATACTGACTGACTGACGAGCGCGCCACTGTCTGAAGAAGAGCGACATCTCAAGCTGACCGGCGACTTCGACTGCGATCCCTCGCCGCTCGCGACGCTGCGTCATTCCACCTCGCACGTCATGGCCCAGGCGGTGAAGCGGCTCTTCCCGGCGGTGCGCGTGGCGATCGGCCCCGCGATCGAGGACGGCTTCTACTACGACTTCGCGAAAGCCGAGCCGTTCACGCCCGAGGACCTCGTGAAGATCGAGGAGGTCATGCGGGAGATCGCGAAGGCGGATCATCCCTTCGAGCGGCAGGACATGCCACGCGCCGAGGCGATTGGCTTCTTCCGCGAGCGCGGAGAGCCGTTCAAGGTCGAGATCCTCGAGGGCATCGATGCCCCGCGCGCTCTACCGGCAGGGCGACTTCATCGACCTCTGCCGCGGGCCGCACGTGGCCTCGACGGGCCACGTGAAGCACTTCAAGCTCCTCTCGTCCTCCGGCGCCTACTGGCGGGGCGACGAGCGGAACCCGATGCTCCAGCGGATCTACGGGACCGCCTGGCTCACGCAGGAGGAGCTCGACAAGCATCTCTGGCGGATCGAAGAGGCCAAGAAGCGCGACCACCGCAAGCTCGGGCGGGAGCTCGACCTCTACGTCTTCCACGACGTCTCACCGGGCGCGCCCTACTGGCTGCCGCACGGCTGGACGCTGGTGCGCGAGCTGGAGCGGTTCGTGCGCGAGGTGCTGGACGCGCGGGGCTACCAGGAGATCTCCACGCCGATCCTGGTCAACAAGCGGCTCTGGGAGCAGTCCGGGCACTGGGAGTACTTTCGCGAGAACATGTTCCTGGTGGAGTCCGAGGAGCAGATCTTCAGCCTCAAGCCGATGAACTGTCCGGAGTCCACGCTCGTCTATCGTCACGCGCTGCGCTCGTACCGTGACCTTCCGCTACGTTACGCCGACATGGGCCGGCTGCACCGCAACGAGCGGTCGGGCACGCTGACGGGCCTCCTCCGCGTCCGGCAGTTCACGCAGGACGACGGCCATATCTATTGCCGCCTCGACCAGATCCAGGACGAGATCACGGCGCTGCTCGAGCTGGTCCGCGAGTGGTACAAGACCTTCATGCTCGAGCCGTTCTTCAAGCTGTCGACGCGGCCCGAGAAGTCGCTGGGGACGGACGAGCAGTGGGAGACGGCCGAGCGCTCGCTACAGGATTCACTGCGCGCCAACGGCCTCGCGTTCGACCTCAACCCGGGCGACGGGACCTTCTACGGACCCAAGATCGACGTCGACGTCCAGGACGCGCTGGGGCGGCGGTGGCAGGTCGCCACGATCCAGATCGACTTCCAGCAGCCGGATCGCTTCGCGCTCGAGTACATCGACAGCGACGGGCAGGCCAAGCGCCCGGTCATGATCCACCGGGCGATCTTCGGCTCGTTCGAGCGCTTCGTCGGCGTCCTGGTCGAGCACTACGCGGGCGCCTTCCCGACGTGGCTCGCGCCCGTCCAGGCGCGCGTGCTCCCGATCAGCGAGAAACACATCGAGTATGCGCGCGCGGTGCACGGCCGGCTGCGCGCCGCGCGCGTCCGGGCCGAGCTCGACGACCGCAACGAGAAGCTCGGCTACCGCATCCGCGACGCGCAGCTCCGAAAGGTGCCGTACATGCTCGTCGTCGGCGCCCGCGAGGCCGAGAACAGCACGGTGAGCCTCCGTCACCGCACCGGGGACGACCTCGGCGCCGTGCCGCTCGAGCGCGTGCTCGCCGACCTTGCCCGCGAGATCACCTCGCGCGACGCCAGCCTCATCGTGGGCCGCGCGTGATCGGCCGGCCGGCCGAACCTGTCGGCCTTTTAGAGTCGCGCCTCGGCCGGCGGGGCCCCAGCCCCGCGACGGCCTGCGGCGCGCACCACTCAGAGTCGCGCCTCGGCCGGCGGGGCCCCAGGCCCGCGACGGCCTGCAGCGCGCACCACTCAGAGTCGCGCCTCGGCCGGCGGGGCCCCAGCCCCGCGACGGCCTGTAGCGCGCACCACCACGCCGCGCGACGCGGCTAACGAGGAGTCACACCTATCAGCCAAGCCAAGGACATCCGTATCAACGAAGGTATTCGCGTCCGGGAAGTCCGCGTCGTCAGCGCCAGTGGCGAGCAGCTCGGCATCATGCCGACCACCCAGGCCCTGGAAACCGCCCGCCAGCAGGAGTTCGACCTCGTCGAAGTCGCGCCCGACGCTCAGCCGCCGGTGTGCCGTATCATGGACTTCGGCAAGTACAAGTACACGCAGGCGCGGCGGCTGAAGGAAGCGCGCAAGAAGCAGACGACGATCCTGGTCAAGGAAGTCAAGATGGGCCCCAAGACGGAGAAGCACGACTTCGACTTCAAGCTGAAGCACGTGCGGCGCTTCCTCGAGGAGGGCCACAAGGCCAAGGTCACGGTGCGTTTCAAGGGGCGCGAGATGGCCCACACGGAGCTCGGCTGGAAGATGCTCAACAAGATGGTCGAGGCGACGCAGGATATCGCCAACACCGAGAACAATCCTCGGCTCGAGGGGCGGATGCTGCACATCATCCTGAGCCCCAAGGCCCACAACTAGGGCTCAGGCGAGCCTCGGAAGGAGACCTCGATGCCGAAGATGAAGACCAAGCGCGGGGCGGCGAAGCGGCTCAAGCGGACCGCCTCGGGAAAGCTCATGCGGGCGGGCGGCTGGAAGCAGCACAAGCTCGAAAAGAAGGATCCCCAGCGCCGCCGGAAGCTTCGCGCGTCAAAATTGATCGACAAAGCGGACGAGGCCCGGCTGCGGGTGCTCGTGCCCTATCTGTGATCGAGGAGGAGCCGGAGCATGCCACGGGCAAAAGGTGGAGCCAAGACGCGCCGGCGGCGCAAGAAGATCCTCAAGAAGGCGAAGGGGTACGTCGGCGGGCGCCGGAAGCTCTACAAAACCGCCGCCGAGACCGTCCTGCGCGCGGGGGCGTTCGCGTACCGCGGCCGAAAGCAGAAGAAGCGTGAGGCGCGATCCCTCTGGATCGTGCGGATCAACGCCGCCTGCCGCCAGGTGGGACTCTCGTACTCGAAGTTCATCGCCGCGCTCAACCGGGCGGGGATCCACCTCGATCGCAAGGTGTTGGCGGAGCTGGCGGTCACCGACCCGTCGGCGTTCGCGAAGCTCACCGAGACCGCGAAAGCCCAGAGCCGGTAGTTCGTGGGGCACCCCCGCGTCGACGCCATCGTCCAGCAGGCGCGGGAGGCCGTCGCCGCCGCGCAGTCGGCGGCCGAGCTCGAACGGATCCGCGTCAGCGTTCTCGGTCGCCAGGGCGACTTGACGCAGCTTCTGCGATCGCTCGGAACGCTCGCCCCGGAGGAGCGGCCGCTCGCCGGCGCGGCGGCCAACGAAGCCAAGCGCGAGCTCGAGGCGCTCCTCGACGCGCGGCTCGCCGCGACGCTCGAGGCCGAGCGGCAGGCCGAGCGCCGGCGGCAAAGGCTCGACCTCACACTCCCCGGCCGCCGGCCGCCCCGGGGCTCGCTCCACCCGCTGACGCGCGTCCACGACGAGATCGTCGCGATCTTCGCCGGGCTCGGCTTCTCGGTCGCCGAGGGTCCGGAGATCGAGACCGACTACTATAATTTCGAAGCGCTCAACATTCCGCGCGACCACCCCGCCCGGGACATGCAGGACACGCTGTATCTCTCGGAGAGCACGCTCCTGCGCACCCACACCTCGCCCGTGCAGATCCGGGCGATGCTGGCGCAGAAGCCGCCGGTGCGCATCATCGTGCCCGGCAAGGTCTACCGCCGGGACGTCGCCGACATGACGCATTCCCCGATGTTCCACCAGGTCGAAGGGCTCGCGGTGGAGCGCGGGATCACGATGGCGGATCTCAAGGGCACGCTCGAGCTGTTCGCGCGCGAGATGTTCGGGCCGCGGTCGCGCATCCGCTTCCGGCCCTCCTTCTTCCCGTTCACCGAGCCGTCCGCCGAGGTCGACGTGCTGTGCTTCGTCTGTCACGGCGACGGCTGCCGGCTCTGCAAGCAGGGCGGCTGGCTCGAGATCCTCGGCTCGGGCATGGTGCATCCGCAAGTCTTGCGCAACGTCGGGTACGACCCCGAGGAGGTCACCGGCTGGGCGTTCGGCATGGGGATCGAGCGCATCGCGATGCTCAAGTACGGCATCGACGATCTCCGCCTGTTCTTCGAGAACGACCTACGTTTCCTGAGGCAGTTCGCATGACGGCTCAATGAAGATCCCGTACGCGTGGATCAGAGAGTTCGTCGACATCCGGCTGACGGCCGCGCAAGCCGCCGACCGCCTCGTCAACGCCGGTATCGAGGTCGCGTCCGTGACGTCGCTGGCGCCCGACTGCAAGGGCGTCGTCGTCGGCGAAATCGAGGCGATCGAGCGCGAGCTCGGCGAGAGCCCCGGTGGCCATCCGCTGTTCGTGTGCCGCGTGAGCACCGGGCGTGAGCGCTACGCCGTGGTGTGCGGCGCGCCGAACACCAAGGTCGGCGCCCGCGCCGCCTTCGCGCCCCCCGGCGCCGTCCTGGCGGGTGGCCGCCGGATCGCCACCGCGAAGATCCACGGCGCCGAGTCGCAGGGCATGCTCTGCTCGGAGCGTGAGCTCGGGATCGGCGAGGAGCACGAGGCGGGAATCCTGCTTCTGGACGGCGCCCGGCCCGGCGCTGACCTGATCGCGGCGCTCGGCCTCGACGACCACGTGCTCGAGGTCGAGATCACCCCGAATCGGCCCGACTGCCTCTCCGTCGTGGGCATCGCGCGCGAGCTGGCGGCACTCACCGGCGCGCGCTTCCGCCTGCCGACGATCGCGCTGAAGGAGTCGGGTGAGGCCGCGCGAACGCTCGCGCGCGTGCGTATCGAGGCGCCGGATCTGTGCCATCGGTTCACGGCGCGCGTCATCGACGGCGTCACCGTCGGCCCCTCGCCGGGCTGGCTCCGGGCGCGGTTGCGCGCGGTCGGGCTTCGCCCCATCAGCAACGTCGTGGACGCCACCAACTACGTCCTGTGGGAGCTCGGCCAGCCGCTGCACGCCTACGATCACGAGACCGTCGCCGACGGGACGATCGTCGTGCGTCGCGCCCGGGCCGGCGAACGCTTCACGACCCTGGACGGCCAGGAGCGGGCGCTGGATGCCTCGATGCTCCTCATCGCCGATCCGCGCCGGGCCATCGGGCTGGCCGGGGTCATGGGAGGCGCCAACACCGAGGTGACCGACCGGACGACGCGCATTCTGCTGGAGAGCGCATGGTTCGCCCCCGCCTCGATCCGGCGCACGTCGCGCGCGCTCGGCCTCAGGACCGACGCCGCGTATCGCTTCGAACGGGGGGCCGACATCGAGATGCTGGTGACGGCGTCCGCCCGCGCGGCGGCGCTCATCGCCGAGCTGGCGGGTGGCGCGATCGCCCGCGGCGTCGTCGACGCGTATCCCCGGAAGCGCAAGCCCCAGCGCGTACGCCTCAGGATGTCGCGGGTGAAGGGCGTCCTCGGCGTGGCGCCGCCGTTGGCGCAGGCCAGGAAGATTCTCGCGGGTCTCGGCCTGCCGGGGAAGGCTCGGGGCGCTGGCCTCGAGGTCACGGTGCCAAGCTTCCGCCGCGACCTCGCCATCGAGGACGATCTCGTCGAGGAGATCATCCGCGTCTGGGGCTACCACCGGATCCCGTCCACGCTGCCCGGCGGCGCGATCGCCCTCGTCACGCACCCGGCGACATTGCGCCAGAGCCAGACCGTCCGCCGGGCGCTCGTGGGCGCGGGGCTCGCGGAGGTGATCACGCATAGCTTCAGCGATCCCGCGCGCGCCGCGCTCTTGCGGCGGCCGTCCGATCCGGCGCCCGTCGAGCTGCTGAACCCGTTGGCCCAGGACGCCTCGTGGCTGCGCTCGAACCCGCTGGAAGGGGTCCTCGGTGCGGTGGCGACCAACGTGAGGCGCCAGCAGCCCGACGTCAGGATCTTCGAGCTCTGCAAAACCTACGCCCGCACCGAAACAACGGAGCGCGCCGTCGCCGCGGGTAAAACGGGCGTGTCGGAGCCGGCTCGCGCCGTCGCCGCGGACAAAACGGGCGTGTCGGAGCCGGCTCGCGTCTCTCTCAGGCCACCCTCGACAGAAGCCGGCCTCACGGACCCCGCTACAACAGAACCGCGCTGGCTCGCGATCGCCCTCACGGGCGCGCGGGGCGAGCCGGGCTGGTACGGGCCGAACGAGCGGGCCGACGTCTACGACGCGAAGGGGCTCGCCGAGCACGCGCTCGACGCGCTCGGCGCGCGGGCGAGCACGGGCGACGCCGGCGCGCTCGGTGGATTCGAGCCCGACTGCCACGGCACGCTCGTGGCCGACGGCGGCGCGATCCTCGGCGAGTTCGGCGAGGTCGCCGCGGCGCTGCGCGAGAACCTGGGCATCCCGGCGCCCGTCTTCGCCGCGGTCCTCTCGCTCGACGCCGTGGGGGCGGTGGCGCCAGCGCCGACCCGTTACCAGGCGCTCCCACGATTCCCCGCGGTGGAGCGCGACCTTGCCTTCGTCGTCGGCGGCGGCCAGGCGCCGACCGCCGCCCAGATCGAGTCGGCGCTTCGAGAGGAGGCCGGACCTCTTCTCCGCCGGCTCGTGCTCTTCGACGTCTTCCCCTTCCCCGACGGCCGGTCGAGCCTCGCGTGGCGGCTCCTCTTCCAGGCCGAGGACCGCACGCTGACCGACGACGAAGTGAACGCGATCCAGGAGCGTGTCGTCCGGCGGATCACCGAGACCTTCCACATCACCCTGCGGAGCGGATGATGGGCGACGGCGTCGTCGAGCGATTGACCGAACTCGAAGAGGCGGTGAAGCGCGCCGCCGCCGCGATCGGCCGGCTGCGCGAGGAGAATGCGCAGCTCAAGCGCGAGGTCAGGCGCCTCGGCGAGGAGCGGCGCCAGGTCCTCTCTCAGGTGGACACGATTCTGAAGGACATCGGCAAGCTCGATCTGGACAGGCCCCAGGAATGAACGCCCCGGGACGTTGGCCCGAACGTCGGGCGCCGGAGGCCCGGCGAAGGCGCCCCGACGGAGAATCCGAATGACTGAGCCCCGACGGATCGAGCTGAACCTGCTCGGGCAGACGCTCACGATCCGGTCCGAGGCGTCGCCCGAGTACCTGCGCACGCTCGCGAAGTATCTCGAGGAGCGCGTGACGGCGCTCAAGCGGTCGGGCGTCAAGGACCCGATGACGGCGCTGGCCCTGGCGGCGCTCGACATCACCGACGAGGTGTTCCGCGCCCGCGACGACAAGACGCGCGACGAAGGCGACGTGGGCGCTCGCCTCGGGGCCCTGGTGACGCTCCTCGAGAAGGTCGCGCCGCGCGAGCAACAATCCTCTTGACGCGAGGTCGCGCCGTAGGGTACCAAGACTTGTCCCTGCGCTGCTCGTGATGCCGGGGGGAAGTTTCAACCTCGTAATCAAATTGGGAGCTGTGGCCGAGGGTTGTGCGCAAGCCCCTCCAGAAGGGGAAGCCTAAAGCCCTCCAATTAACGGCGCCCACCTGGTGATACCAGGTTCGAAACACCGTCGGCACACGGCAGAGGTGGGGATTTGACTCCCCCGCTCGGTGCCCCCTATACTGCGGCAATGCAAGGCATTTGGCTCATTCTCGACTCACTCATCGCGGTGCTCGCCCTCGTGCTCGGATTCATCCTGCACAAGTGGATCAGCGATCGCAAGATCGGGGAAGTGTCGAGTCGCGCCGAGCGCATCGTGCAGGACGCCGAGCGCGACGCGGCGAACCGTCTGAAGAGCGCCGACCTCGAGGCCCAGGAAGCCGGGCTGAAGGCGCGCACGGCCGTCGAAGCCGAGACGCGCCAGCGCGAGAACAGGATCCAGCAGATCGAGCAGCGCGTCCTCTCGAAGGAGGAGGAGCTCGCGCGCAAGCTCGACCAGCTCGAGCGGCGACTCACCGAGTCCGGCACGAAGGACCGTGAGCTCATCGGCCGCGAGAAGACGCTCGGCGAGAAGGAGAGCCGGCTCGCGGTCGCGCTGGACGAGCAGCGGCGCAAGCTCGAAGCGATCGCCAGCCTCACGGCGGAAGAGGCCAAGCGCCAGCTTCTCGCGCAGATGGAAGTCGAGTCGCGGCGCGAGGCGCAGCTGATCGGGATGCGTCTCGAGGAGGAGGCGCGCGAGACCGCGCAGATGAAGGCGAAGGAAGTCCTCGCGACGACGATCCAGCGCCTCGCCCCGGACTACACGGTGGAGACCGCGGTCTCCGTGGTGGACCTCCCCTCCGACGACATGAAGGGGCGCATCATCGGCCGCGAGGGGCGCAACATCCGGGCGCTCGAGCAGCACACCGGGGTCGACCTCATCGTGGACGACACGCCCGAAGCGGTCCTGATCTCCGCCTACGATCCCTATCGCCGCGAGGTCGCGCGGCGCGCCTTGCAAGTGTTGATCGCCGACGGTCGGATCCACCCGGCGCGCATCGAAGAGGTCGTCGAGAAAGTCAAGAAGGAGATGGATCAGCACCTCCGCGAGGAGGGCGAGAAGGCGTGCTTCGAGGTCGGTGTCCACGGCCTCCATCCGGAGCTCGTGAAGCTCGTGGGCCGGATGAAGTTCCGGACGTCGTACGGCCAGAACTGTCTGCAGCACTCCAAGGAAGTCGCCTGGCTCGCGGGCATGATGGCGGCCGAGGTCAAGGCCGACGTCAAGCTCGCCAAGCGCATGGGGTTGCTCCACGACATCGGCAAGGCGCTCACGCACGAGCAGGAGGGCAGCCACCCCGAGCTCTCGCTGCAGGTGCTGACGAAATACAACGAGTCGGCCAAAGTCATCAACGCGGCGCTCTGCGGTCACGAGAACGTCGAGCCCGAGACGATCGAAGCCGTGCTGGTCGAGGCCGCCGACGGCATCTCGGCGGCGCGTCCCGGCGCCCGGCGCGACGTGCTCGAGTCGTACATCAAGCGGCTCGCGAAGCTCGAGGAGATCGCGCTCTCCTACAAGGGCGTCGAGATGTGCTACGCGATCCAGGCGGGGCGGGAGCTGCGCGTCATGACGAAGGCCGACATCATCTCCGACCTCGACGCGCACCAGCTCGCCAAGGACATCAGCAAGCGCATCGAAGCCGAGATGCAGTATCCCGGCCACATCAAAGTGGTCGTCATCCGAGAGACGCGCGCCGTCGAAGTGGCGAAGTAGACCCCCATGAACATCCTGATGGTCGGCGACGTCTACGGCGAGCCCGGCCGGCAGGCGGTCGCCAAGCTTCTGCCGCGCCTGCGCCAGGAACACGCGATCGACTTCGCCGTCGTCAACGTCGAGAACGCGGCGGGCGGCTTCGGCGTGACCGCGCCGATCGCGCGGCAGATCCTCGAGGCGGGCGCCGACGTCATGACCTCGGGCAACCACATCTGGGACAAGCGCGAGATCATCGAGTACATCACCAAGGAAAATCTATTGCTGCGCCCGGCCAATTTCCCGGCCGGGACGCCCGGCGTCGGCTACGTCACGGTGAAGACCGGTCCTCACAAGGTCGCCGTGCTGAACCTGATGGGGCGCGTCTTCATGTTGCCGATCGACTGTCCGTTCCGGAAGGCCGACGAGATTGTCCCGGAGCTGCGGAAGGAGACGTCGATCGTTCTCGTGGACATGCACTGCGAGGCGACGTCCGAGTCGCTCGCGATGGGCTGGTACCTCGACGGACGGGCGAGCGCGGTCGTCGGGACGCACCGCCACGTCCAGACGGCGGACGAGCGCGTGCTCCCGGGCGGCACGGCCTACATCACCGACCTCGGCCTCACCGGGCCAACCGACGGGGTCATCGGGGTCGATCGTGACCAGATCATCCAGCGCTTCCTCAACCAGATGCCGGTCCGCTTCGAAACCGCCAGGGGCCCCGCGGCCCTCCAGGGCGTGGTGATCGTGGTCGAGCCCGACACCGGCCGCGCGACGTCAATCCGCCGACTCCGCGTCCCGGCTTGATCCTCGACGGCAAGCTCGTCGCCCAGAAGGTGCTGGAGGAGGTCCGCGCGGGCGTCGCGCGGGTGAAGGACCGGTCCGGCGTCGTCCCGACGCTCGCCGTCGTCCTCGTGGGCGATTTCGCGCCGTCGAAGGTCTACGTCGCGAACAAGAAGCGGGCGGCGGACACCGTCGGGATCGCGTCCCAGGACCACCTCCATCCCGAGGGGCTCGACCGCGAGGCGCTGCTCGCGCTGCTGCGACGGCTCAATGCCGACTCCCGCATTCACGCCATCCTGCTTCAGCTTCCGTTGCCGGGGCTCGACGAGGACGAGGCGATCGCCGCGATCGCCGCCGAGAAGGATGCCGACGGCCTGCACCCGGCGAACCTGGGGCGGCTGCTCGCCGGAACGCCGACCGTCGTGCCGTGCACGCCGGCCGGCTGCCTGGAGCTCCTCGACCACTACGAGTGCGATCTCAAGGGGGCCGAAGCGGTCGTGATCGGCCGCTCGCGCCTCGTCGGCAAGCCTCTCGCGCAGCTCCTCCTCGCCCGGCACGCGACCGTCACGATGTGCCACACCCGGACCCGCGATCTCGCCGCGCACACGCGACGCGCCGACGTTCTCTGCGTCGCGGCCGGGCGCCCGCGCACCGTGACCGGCGACATGGTGAAGGAGGGCGCGTGGGTGGTCGACGTCGGGATCAACCGCCTGGAGACCGGCAAGCTCGTCGGCGACGTCGACTTCGCGAGCGTGGCGGCGCGGGCCCGCGCGATCACGCCGGTTCCCGGCGGGGTTGGCCCGATGACCATCGCGATGCTGCTGCGCAACACGCTGCGCGCGGCCGAGCGCCAGCTGGGCGTGGCATGAGCACGGGCCGCGCCGTGCTGACCGTCTCCGAGCTGACCACGCGCCTGCGCGAGGTCCTGGAAGAGCGCTTCCCGGCGGTGTGGGTCGAGGGCGAGATCTCGAACTATCGCCTTTACGGCTCGGGCCACGCGTACTTCACGCTCAAGGACGCCGACGCCCAGCTCCGCGCCGTCCTCTTCAGAAATCGCATGCGGCGGATCAGGTTCGAGCCGGCCGACGGCCTGCACGTCATGGCCTTCGGCAGCGTCGAGGTCTACCCGCAGCGGGGGGAATACCAGCTGGTCGTGGAGCTGCTCGAGCCGAAGGGGCTCGGCGCCCTGCAGCTCGCGTTCGAGCAGCTGAAGGCCCGCCTGCAAGCCGAGGGCTTGTTCGATCCCGCGCGGAAGCGAGAGCTTCCACGATTTCCGCGAAAGATCGGCATCGTGACGTCGACCAGCGGCGCCGCGATCCGGGACATGCTCCGCGTGATCGGCCGCCGCTTCGGCGAGCTCCACATCGTGATCGCGCCCTGTCGGGTCCAGGGGGAGGGCGCGGCCGAGGAGATCGCCCAGGGGCTCCGCGACCTCAACGGGCTGGGCGACGTCGACGTCATCATCGTCGGTCGCGGCGGCGGCTCGCTCGAGGACCTCTGGGCCTTCAACGAAGAGGTCGTCGCCCGGGCCATCGCCGCCTCGAAGGCCCCCGTCGTGTCGGCCGTCGGCCACGAAGTGGATTTCACGATCGCCGACTTCGTCGCCGACCTGCGCGCGCCCACGCCCTCGGCCGCCGCGGAGCTCGTCGTTCGCGAGAAGCAGGCGGTGGTGGACACCCTCGCGCAGCTGCGGGCGCGGCTCGCGCGGGTGGCCGCCCGGCCGCTCCGCGACCTCGAGCGCCGGGTCGACGAGCTGACGGTCCGGCTCCGCCGCGGGGCGAGCGGTGAATTGAGTCATGCTACCCATCGGGTCGCGCTGGCGACCGCGGCGCTTCGCGCGTCGGATCCCGTGGCTCGGGTGATCAACGACCGTCATCGCCTGGAGGGCCTCGAGGCGCGACTGGTCGGCTCGTTCACCCGTCGCTGTGATCGCGCGCGCTACAGTCTGCGGGCGGCGGTCGGGCGCCTCGATTCGCTCTCGCCGCTGGCGGTGCTCGGGCGCGGTTACAGCCTGACGAGACGGCCCACGGGCGAGGTCGTGAGGAGTGCGCGCCAGGTGAAGGCCGGCGACGATGTTCGCGTGCTGCTGCACCAGGGGAGTCTCGACGCGCGCGTGACCGGGACGAGAGAGCAGGATGACCGACCTCAAGTTTGAGGACTGTCTGGCGCGGCTCGAGCAGATCGTGAGCCGGCTGGAGGCGGGTAATCTCCCGCTCGAGGAGTCGCTGACGATCTTCGAGGAGGGGATCGGGCTGGCCCGGAGCTGTGCCCGGTACCTCGAGGAAGCCGAGAAGCGCATCGAGGTGCTCGCCAAGGACGACGCCGGCGCGCTCAGCGCCAGGCCCTTCGTCTGGGAGCCCGAGCGGGACGCGTGAGCGCATTCGACCTCGAGGCCTACCTGACGGAGCGGCGCGCGCTGGTCGATGCGGCGCTCGCGCGGCTCCTGCCGAGCGAGGACACGCCGCCGCCGACGGTGCATCGCGCGATGCGCTACAGCGTCATGGCCGGCGGCAAGCGGCTGCGGCCGATCCTCGTGATCGCGGGGGCCGAGGCGGTCGGCGCCGCGCCGGCCGCGGTGATGCCCACGGCATGCGCGCTCGAGCTGATTCACACCTACTCGCTGATCCACGACGATCTGCCCGCGATGGACGACGACGACTACCGCCGCGGGCGGCTGACGAATCACAAGGTCTTCGGCGACGCGATCGCGATCCTCGCGGGTGACGCCCTGCTCACGCTGGCCTTCAAGCTCGTCGCCGAGAACGCGGCGCTGGTGAAGGACGCCCGGGTCGTCTGCGACGTCGTCGCCGAGATCGCGGACGCGGCCGGCACCGGCGGCATGGTGGCCGGCCAGGTCGTGGACATCGAGTCGGAGGGCAAGGCGGTCCCGCCCGAGACGCTCGAGTACATTCACACCCACAAGACGGCCGCGCTCCTCCGCGCCTCGCTCTCGGTGGGCGTGCGCCTGGGCGGCGGTGACGCCGCCGCGCTCGCCGCCATCGGCGACGCGGGACACAGCCTGGGTCTGGCGTTCCAGATCGTCGACGACATCCTCGATGTCGAAGGCAGCCTGGAGGCGCTGGGCAAGACCGCCGGCAGCGACGCGCGCAAGCAGAAGGCGACCTACCCGGCGCTCCACGGCGTCGACTCTTCACGTCGCGAGGCGCGCCGATTGATCGAACGGGCGAAAAGCCGGCTCGCGGTGTTCGGCGCCCGCGCGGCGCCGATCTGCGCTCTCGCCGACTTTGTCGTCGAAAGGAAGAGCTAGCCGTGTCGTCGATCACCGGCCTCTACGCCCGCGAGATCCTGGATTCGCGCGGCAATCCGACCATCGAAGCGGAAGTGCAGCTCGAGTCCGGGGCCTGGGGCCGTGCGGCGGTGCCCTCGGGCGCCTCGACCGGCAAGCGCGAGGCCATCGAGCTGCGCGACGGCGACGGCCAGCGCTACCGCGGCAAGGGCGTGCGCCAGGCGGTGCGCAACGTCGAAGAGACGATCGCGCCCGAGATCGAGGGGATGGACGCCTCCGAGCAGGCGGCTCTCGATCAGGCCCTGCTCGAGCTGGACGGCACCCCGAACAAGTCGGCCCTCGGGGCCAACGCCATCCTCGCCGTGTCCCTCGCCGTCGCCCGCGCGGCGGCCGACGACGCCGGGCTCCCGCTCTACGCCTATCTCGGCGGCGTCGGCGCGCGGCTCATGCCGGTGCCCATGCTGAACGTGATCAACGGCGGCGCGCACGCCGACAACGGGATCGACTTCCAGGAGTTCATGCTGGTGCCGGCGGGCGCCGAGAGCTTCTCGGGCGCGCTCCGCATGGGCGCCGAGGTCTTCCACACGCTGAAGGAGCTGTTGCACGAGAAGGGCCTCTCGACGGGCGTGGGGGACGAGGGCGGCTTTGCGCCGAACCTCACCAACAACACGGCCGCGCTCGATCTTTTCCTGCAGGCGATCGAGAAGGCTGGCTACCGGCCCGGCGAGGACATGCTCATGGCGCTCGACGTGGCGGCGAGCGAGTTCGCCGAGTCCGGCGGCCGGTACCGGCTGCGGCGCGAGAACCTCGTCCTCTCGAGCGAGGAGATGATCCACCGGTACGAGCAGCTCCTCGACCGCTATCCGATCGTCTCGATCGAGGACGGCCTGGGCGAGGACGACGTCGCCGGGTGGGGAGCGATGACGCGCAAGCTCGGCGGCCGGGTCCAGCTGGTGGGCGACGATGTCTTCGTGACGAACCCCGCGATCATCCAGCAGGCGATCAAGAACCGCCTGGCCAACGCCGTGCTCGTCAAGGTGAACCAGGTCGGCACGCTCACCGAGACGCTCGAGGCGATCGAGCTGGCCAAGCGCGCGGGCTACGGCACGGTCATCTCCCACCGCTCGGGCGAGACCGAGGACACCTTCATCGCCGACCTCGCCGTCGCCGTCAACGCCGGCCAGATCAAGACGGGGTCGCTCGCCCGCGGCGAGCGCACCGCGAAGTACAACCAGCTCCTCCGCATCGAGGAGGAGCTGGGCGACGACGCGGTCTATCCGGGCTGGAAAACGTTCCCGCGGTTCGCTAGGTAGCCCTCCAAAACGGATGCGTTTTCGGACGGCCGGAACCGAAGATTCCGGCCGTCACGACCCGCATCACAGCCAACGCTGAGCCGTACGCCGGAGCGACGGCTTTGCCGCCGCGGAGGCGTTTGGTTGTCGAAAAGGACGGTGGCTTCGCCACCGTCCGTTCAGCGGCGAAGCCGCAGTGCCTAACCCGAACGCGAAAGCGAGAGCTTTCGCGTTCGACCGTCGCGCTACTCTCAATGCATGGCCGAAGCCGTGCCGCGCCGGACGAAGATCGTCGCCACGATCGGACCGGCGTGCGCGACGCCCGATCTCCTCCGCGCGCTGATCGACGCGGGGGTGGACGCCGCGCGACTCAACCTCTCCCACG
>WNFB01001001.1_pt1 | contig 24049 bp, 26 predicted proteins | sample 5400501 | NCBI WGS metagenome assembly WNFB01 (sample SAMN13153341, study PRJNA577476) | soil metagenome | isolation source: 200 cm saprolite under Douglas fir tree site 2 hole 1 | place: USA:California | collected 2015-04-18 | reverse complement strand
CCGATCGTCTTCACGATCCGGCCGCGATGCTCGGCGATCACAGGGTCGATCAGATCGCGCCGTAATGCCCGGAGACGCGCAAGGGTACCTTCCTCGTCCAGCCCGGTCAGGCGGCTATAGCCCACCATGTCGGCCACCAGGATCGCGGCAAGCCTTCGCTCGGCTCTTTGATGTTCCAAGGTGCCTCCTGCGGGTGAGGCGCCGAAAAACGCTAGCATCCGAGTCGCGGGCTGTCCACGCAGGACGTTGCCGTCGCCCTCGAGAATCGACCAACGATGTACAAAAGAGTGCACGATACGAGCGAAGGAATCCGCGCCTGCCATGCATAGTTGACGCGCCTGCGAAACGATCCCTAGCTCGTTGTCGGTGCCGGCATGCGGCGTCGCCGCGACCGCAGAATGCCAGCGCCAAGCCGCGCCAGGTGATGGCATCAGTCCCTTCGGCCAGAAGCGCCATGTGCCCACCACGATGGACGGATCCGCCACCGACAACCAACGCGTGTTCGTGAACGGCGGCCAACGCGGCCTGCAGATCGAGCTGCGGCCGGACGATCTCGTCGCGGTGTTGGCGCCGATCGTCGCGGCATTGACGGGCTAGCGCTCATCACGCCCGAAACTGGCGGACTGATCAACACCAACCGGAGCCGCGTTCTCCTCAATCCGTGTCGTGGCGCCGGCGACAGTTAGTGCTTTTGCGGCGCGCGGACCTCCCAAGTCGCGACAAGATCGGGGTTCTCGATGTCTTCGCCTGTGCCACTCAGCGTGTAAGTCCCAGGCTTGGCGTGCGAGATCGCCTGCAGGAGCGGCGGCATGTTCCACGACTCGCCTTCGTGCGCGCCACGCAGGGATAGGAAAATACCGTCAGGACTCGCGCGCTGGATCACGCCGTGTAGTTGCTCACGACGGAGCTCCTTGCCTGCGTGATCAACGTAGGTGATGCCGACCAGAATATATTTGCCAAGGTACGAGTCGGCCAAATCCTGATCGAATGTTGGCGAACCTGCTCCGCCTTTCCGAGCTGCCATCGGGCGAGCCACTCCTCGTTTGCGCCCAATCACGATTGGCGAAACGCGTAAGCAAATGCTGAATCCCGTCAGGCGGATGAGATCGTAAGCGCGCGCCGCTCCGCGGCGCAGCGTTGGTGGTGATCGCCTGGTCCTCTCGGGCTGACGAGCGGGTCCACTCCATGGTGCGCCGGTGGGGCGCAGAGGGCGCCGATATGGTGCACTCAGAGGCGCATATGTAGGTTTCACGTGACACATTTCGGGCGCAGGACGCGTGCCGGCTCCGGCGCAGCCGCGGATTTGCGCGGGATTTGTGCCTGCGCTCGCGGCGGCGGACGCCGTGACGCCCCGCACGCCGCGTCCGGCACTGATTGAATCTGTAGCACTCGGTTTCGGCGGCGTCGCTTCCCTTGAGCCGATTGTCGCAATGCTGACCGGCTAGGCCCTCACCGCCCCAGCACGTCGGCGCCCAGCAGCAAGCGCCGATAGCTCAGCGCCTCGGCGATGTGCAGGCGGCGCACCGTGTCGCTGGCTTCGAGGTCGGCCAGCGTGCGCGCGACGCGCAGCACGCGGTGGTAGCCGCGTGCCGAGAGATGCAGGCGGTCGGCGGCGTCCATGAGGAGGCGCTTGCCCTCGGGCTCGGGTGCGGCGAGCTCGTCCAAGAGCTGGCCGTCGAGTTCGGCGTTGGTGCGGATGCGGCGACCGGCCGGCAATCGCGCATAGCGCGCCGCCTGGCGCGCCCGCGCGGCACCGACGCGCCGCGCGACGTCGGCCGAGCTCTCGGCGGGCGGCGGCAGCGCCAAATCGGCGGGCCTGACCGCGGGCACGTCGATGTGGAGATCGATGCGGTCGAACAGCGGCCCCGAGATCTTCGATTGGTAATCCTGCGCGCAGCGCGGCGCGCGGCCGCAGGCGAGCGCGGGATCGTCGAGGTGGCCGCAGCGGCACGGGTTCATCGCCGCCACCAGCTGCACGCGCGCGGGATATGTGACATGCGCGTTGACGCGCGCCACCGTGGCCCGCCCGCTCTCGAGCGGCTGGCGCAGCGCCTCGAGGCTGCCGCGCTGGAACTCCGGCAGCTCGTCGAGGAAGAGCACGCCGAGATGCGCCAGCGACACCTCGCCCGGCCGGCCGCGCACGCCGCCGCCGACCAGCGCCGGCAGCGAGGCCGAGTGATGCGGGTCGCGAAACGGGCGCTGGCGCATGAGCTTGCCGTCGCGCAGCAGCCCGGCGACGGAATGCACCATGCTGACCTCGAGCGCCTCGGCCGGATCGAGCGGCGGCAACAGGCCGGGGAGCCGCGCCGCGAGCATGGACTTGCCCGAGCCCGGAGGGCCGATCATCAAGAGGTTGTGGCCGCCGGCGGCGGCGACTTCGAGCGCGCGCTTCGCCGTCTCCTGGCCCTTGATGTCCTTGAGGTCGAGGGCGGAGGCCGGCACCTCGGCGACGCGCGGCTCGGGCGGCGCCAGCACTTGCGTCCCCTTGAAATGGTTGATCAGCGCCAGCAGCGAGGGCGCCGCCAGCACCTCGAGCGCGCCGGCCCAGGCCGCCTCGCCGCCGCACGCGGCCGGGCAGATCAGCCCGCGCTCGGCAGCCGCGGCGCCCATCGCCGCGGGCAGCACGCCGGCCACCGGCAGCAGCGAGCCGTCGAGCGCCACCTCGCCCAGCGCGACATAGCCCTCGATCTCCTCGCCCGGCAGCACCTCCATGGCGGCGAGCAGGCCCAGCGCGATCGGCAGGTCGAAATGGCTGCCTTCCTTGGCGAGGTCCGCGGGCGCCAAGTTGACGGTGATGCGCTTGGGCGGCAGCGCCAATCCGAGCGCGTTGAGCGCCGCGCGCACCCGCTCGCGCGATTCCGCCACCGTCTTGTCGGGCAGCCCCACCACCATGAAATTCGGCAAGCCGCCGGCAATGGTGACCTGCACCTCGACCTCGAGCACCTCGATGCCTTGGAAGGCCACGGTGCGTATGCGCGCGACCAAAATGCTTCTCCTCTGCGCCCCCGCGCCACTCTATGCGAGCAACTCGGCCATTTCCACTCGCAGCGGTAGCGCCGAGCGCGCCGCCACGGGCGCGCCGGTGTATCATGCGGGCTCACCGAGGCGGCGACGGGTCAGGGGGAGGGTCAGCCATGAAGCGCAGCACAAAGCGGTTTCTGACGACGCATACCGGCAGCCTTCCCCGGCCCGAGGCGCTGATCAGGGCGATGTTCGCCAAGGAGGAAGGCGTCCCGGTCGACGCCGCGGCGCTCAAGGCGCGCATCCGCGAGGCGGTGGCGGCCATCGTCAAGAAGCAGGTCGATTCCGGGATCGACATCGTCGGCGATGGCGAAATGAGCAAACCGAGCTACGCCACCTACATCAAGGACCGGCTCACTGGCTTCGGCGGCACCAGCCAGCCGCTGGTCTATCAGGACCTCGTCGCCTTCCCCGATCTCGCCCGCCGCGTGTTCGGCGATCCCGGCCGTTCCCGGCGCAAGACGCCCGGCTGCAACGGGCCGATCAGCCTGCGCGACCCTACCGCGGCGGCCGCCGACGTCGAGCACCTGGCGGCGGCGATCCAGCCGGTCGCGGTCGAGGACGCCTTCGTCACGGCGGCATCGCCCGGCGTCGTGTCGCTGTTCTTCCACAACAGCCACTATCCCAGCCACGAGGCCTATCTCTTCGCCATCGCCGAGGCGATGCGGCCGGAATACGAGAGCGTCGCCAAGGCCGGGTTCGTGCTGCAGCTCGACTGCCCGGACCTCGCCATGGGCCGGCACATCCAATACGCACATCTGAGCATCGAGGATTTCCGCAAGCAGGCGCGGCTTCACATCGAGGCGCTCAACCACGCCGTCGCCAACATCCCGGCGGAGCAGCTGCGCCTCCATCTGTGCTGGGGCAATTACGAGGGCCCGCATCATTGCGACGTGCCGCTCAAGGACATCATCGACGTGGTCTTCCTGGCCAAGCCGAGCGGCCTCTCTTTCGAGGCGGCCAACCCGCGCCACGCCCATGAATGGACGGTGTTCGAGGCGGTGAAGCTGCCGGCGGGCAAGGTCCTCATCCCCGGCGTCCTCGAATCCAAGACCAATTTCATCGAGCATCCCGAACTCATCGCCCAGCGCCTCGCCCGCTACGCCAAGCTGGTCGGCCGCGAGAACGTCATCGCCGGCAGCGATTGCGGCTACGGCACCTGGGTCGGGCAGGCCGCGGTCGATCCCGCCGTGGTCTGGGCCAAACTCGCCAGCATGGCCGAGGGCGCCCGGCTCGCCACGCGCCAGTTCTGGGGCTAGCGGCCGGTCTCCCGCCTGCTCTGCGGAAAGGGCAGCCCGACTGGCGCACTTATTGCATTGCAGCATCGCTTAGAGTGCGGCCGCCGTGGACTTGTTCATATAAATGCTGCGCCGCATATAAACCAGCGCTGGGCGTAAGCTCGGCTCGGAACGGAGTAGAAGCGATGCTGACGGCTCTTGTCTTGGTGTGCTCGCTGGCGGCGACGCCGGATCTCGCGGCCTGCAACAGGGACAATGCGGTGGATGTCATGCGGGTGCCCGACGAGTTCGGAAACCCGGCAACCTGCTTCATGCATGGGCAGGCCTACCTGGCGCAGACCGAGATCGGCCGCGATCTCGGCGCCGATGATCGCGTCAAGGTGATCTGCATGCCCAGCAAGATGGTGGAGATGACAGTCCGGCCCGCGCTGGTCCGGTAAACCCGGCTAGGACGAGGATTTCGTGGGCGGCCGCGCCGAAGCGGCCGCCCTCGGTGGCGCCAGGGGCGGGCGTCGTGGCGGAGCGCAGGGCACGATGATGGCGCCCGAGAGCAGCCACGCGTCCCGCTCCTCGAGCTTGGTTAAGCGGCGCGACCAGCGCCGGCCCGATCCGGTCTTCAAGCAAGGCCGCCAGCTGGTCGCGAAAGCCGGGCTCCGATCGCAGGCGCGCCGCCGTGGCGACGATCAGCGCCCGATCTTCGGCGGCAACCCGGACATTGGTCGCGAATTCGTGACGTGATTGAGGCGAACGCGGGGTAGCGCGTTAGGGCGCTGGCAGCCCATTTTTGCGGCGCCGGTTTGCCGCCGTGAGCGCGGTCCGTCTCTATTTATAATAGCGCCCGGCGGCGCATCGGCGCTCGCAATTTCAAGTAACTGATCCGCCAACCGAGCGGCATCGCGCGGCTGACGCCAACCGCCCGGCTGCGCCGGTCAGCTGCCGGACAGATCCTGCTCGCTGATGATCTTGGTCAGCTTGAGAAGATGCTCGCGCATGTCCTCGCCGGCGATAGCGCGGAAATAGCGCACCAGCTCGATCTCCTTGGTCGTGAAGCCGACCGTGGTCGTCGCCGCCAATGGCTCCACATCGTCCTGGAAAAAGAACGACATAGGCACGCCGAGGAACTTGGCAGCAGCGGCAAGGCGGCCGGCGCTGAGCCGGTTCTCGCCGTTCTCGTACTTCTGCACCGCCTGGAAGCTGACGCCAACGGCGTTGCCCACCTCCTCCTGGCTCGCACCGGCGAGCAGGCGGGCCTGGCGCAACCGTCCGCCGACCGACAAATCGACGTGATTCGCACGCCGCTTGCGCGGCTTGCGCCGCGCCGCCTGAGGGTCCGCAGCACCAACTTCCGGTTGTGGTTGCTTCATGCTGACCGTACCTTATCTTGCCTAACTGCGACCGAGGGATTATACTCGAATCAGACGCGAATTTCAACGAAAAGTAGCGTCCCGCAGCACGCTGTGGTCGACACCCCTCAGGCGGGCGGAAGCCTGCCACGGACCCCAAGTCGGTCCTCAATGGCGTCCCACACCTGCCTCTCCAGGGCAGCACCGTCGAGCCGGTTGATCTCCTGGATGCCGGTCGGCGACGTGACGTTGATCTCGGTCAGAAAGTCGCCGATCACGTCGATGCCGACGAAGATCAAGCCCTGCTCCTTGAGGGTCGGGCCGATCGCGGCGCAGATGTCGCGCTCGCGCGCGGTCAGCGTCGTCTTCATCGCCTTGCCGCCGACATGGAGATTGGCGCGCGCTTCGCCCGGCGGCGGCACGCGCAGCACGCTCCCGACCGGCTCGCCATCGACCAGGATGATGCGCTTGTCGCCTTGGCGGATCTCCGGCAGATAGCGCTGCACCATGATGGGTTCGCGGTAGAGCTGGGTGAACAACTCCAGCAGCGCGTTGAGGTTCTCGTCGGCCGGGCTCAGGCGGAACACGCCGGCGCCGCCATTGCCGAACAGGGGCTTCAGGATGATCTCGCCGTGCTCGCGACGGAAAGCAACGATCTCGTCGCGGTCGCTGGTGATGAGGGTCGGCGGCATCAGCCCGGGGAAATGCGTGGCGAAGAGCTTCTCCGGCGCGTTGCGCACGCTGACGGGGTCGTTCACCACGAGCACCTGATCGCGCACATGGTCGAGCAGATGCGTCGCGGTGATGTAGGCCATGTCGAAGGGCGGATCCTGGCGCATCAGGATCACGTCCATGGCAGCGAGCTCCAGCGTCTCCTGTGCCGCCAGTGTGAAATGACGACCGTGCTCGCGGCGCAGCTCCAGACGGCGGGCGCGCGCGGTCAGCCGCCCGTCCTTCAGACTGAGCTGCCGCGGCAGGTAGTGGTAGAGGCCGTGGCCCCGCCGCTGTGCCTCGAGCGCCAGTGCAAACGTCGAATCCGCGTCGATGTTGATGGTCTCGATCGGATCCATCTGGATGGCAACGGCAAGACCCATCGGCCCTCCTCGTACGGCGCAAAGGCGGAGTATCATAACAGGCCGCGCCGTGCGACAAGCGAAATCCCGGTCATCGCGCCAAGCGGCCGCTGCTCACGAAAGGTTGCCTGCAAAAGGCTTTGACGGTTCTCGGTTTGCAGATATTTTCCTCACCGTTGGATCAAGCGCATCGGCAATAAGAACGCCACAAGAACGGCGTGCGAGGGAGGTTCAGTTTGGAGTCAGGAGCATCCCGCCGCGATGGGCCGGGGAGCCATTGGCGTTTTCTCCGGCCGGCCGGGCGATGAGCCGGGGTGCCGCAGTCAACGGCAAGCCGCTCCTCAGCATTCGCGGCCTGTCGGTTCGCTTCGGCGGCATCATCGCGCTGGACAACGTCTCGTTCGAGGTCGCGCCCGGCCAGATCTGCGGCCTCATCGGTCCCAACGGCGCCGGCAAGACGACGCTCTTCAACTGCCTGAGCCGGCTCTACCACGCCGATAGCGGCAGCATCGAATTCGAGGGCCGGCCCCTGCTCGAGCTGCCGAAATACGCGATCGCGCCACTCGGAATCGGTCGCACGTTCCAGAACCTGGCGCTATTCCGCAGCATGTCGGTGCGCGACAACGTCATGATCGGCGGCCATTGCCGCTCGCGCGGCGGCTTCCTCGCGGATGCGTTGCGCTTGCCCTTCGTCGCGCAGGAAGAGCGTGTCCTCAAGGAGCGGGCGATGCGCCTCATCGACACGCTCGACCTCGCCGCCTATGCCGATACGCCCGTGAGCGCGCTTTCCTTCGGCACGCAGAAGCGAGTCGAGCTGGCGCGCGCGCTGGCGAGCGAGCCCAAGCTGCTACTGCTCGACGAGCCGGCCGGCGGGCTCAACCACGAGGAGGTCGACAATCTGCGCGAGCTGATCCGCTCGATCCGCGACCGGCTCGGCGTCACCGTGCTCCTGGTCGAGCACCACATGAGCCTGGTCATGAAGGTCTCGGACAAGGTCGTCGCGCTCGATTTCGGTCGCAAGATCGCCGACGGCACGCCCGCCGAGGTGCAGCGCCAGCCGGAGGTCATCAAGGCCTATCTCGGAGGCAGCCTGTGAGCGCGCGAGCGATCCTCGAGACGCGCGGCCTCTACGCCTCCTATGGCCCGACGCGCGTGCTGCAGGCGCTCGAGCTCGCCGTGCCGACAGGCGGCATCGTCACCCTGCTCGGCGCCAACGGCGCCGGCAAGACCACCACCCTGCGCGCCATCTGCAATATGATGGTGCGCTGCGCCGGGGAGATCCATTTCGCCGGCCAGCGCATCGACGGCAGGCCGACCGAGGACATCGTCCGCCTCGGCATTGGCCATGTGCCCGACGGCCGCGGCACCTTCGTCAGCCTCACCGTCGAGGAGAATCTGCGGCTCGGCGCCTACACCCGCCGCGACCAGCAGGTGGCGCAGGATTTCGAGCGCGTCTACGCCTATTTCCCGCGCCTCAAGGAGCGCTTTCGCCAGCAGGCGGGGACGCTGTCCGGCGGCGAGCAGCAGATGCTCGCCATCTCGCGCGCGCTGATGCTGCGGCCCAAGCTGCTGCTGCTGGACGAACCCTCCTTCGGGCTGGCGCCGCTGGTGGTGCAGGAGATCTTCCGCATCCTGCGCGCCATCAACCGCCAGGAAGGCGTGAGCATGCTGTTGGTCGAGCAGAATGCCAGCATCGCCCTCGAGCTCGCCGACCAGGCCTATCTGCTGGAGACCGGGCGGATCATCCTGGCAGGCCCGTCCAGCGTGATCAGCAGCGACGAATCCGTGCGCCGCGCCTATCTCGGCTACTAGGAGCCGCCGCCATGCAAGCGCTCATGCATCAAGTGCTCTCCGGCCTCGCCAATGGCGGCATCTATGCCAGCGTCGCGCTGGCGCTGGTGATGATCTACCAGGCGACGCATCACGTGAACTTCGCCCAGGGCGAGATGGCGATGTTCTCGACCTATGTCTGCTGGATGCTGCTGCAGGCGGGCTTGCCTTATTGGCTCGCCTTCATCCTCACGCTGGGATTTGCCTTCACCGGGGGCGTCGCCATCGAGCGCATCATCGTGCGCCCGGTCGAGCAGGCGCCGGTGCTCACGGTCGTCGTCGTCTTCATCGGCTTGCTGATCATCATCAATAGCCTCGCCGGCTGGCTCTTCAGCTACACCATCAAGGCCTTCCCCAGCCCCTTCCCGTCGAATGCCTGGTACGGCAGCCCCTTCATGTCGCCGCACGAAGTCGGCATGATCTTCGTGACCATGGTGGTGTTGGCGCTGGTCTTCGCCTTCTTCCGCTTCACGCCCCTGGGGCTCGCCATGCGCGCGGCGGCACAGAACCCGGTGTCGAGCCGCCTCGTCGGCATCCGCGTCGGCTGGATGCTGGCAATGGGATGGGGGCTCGCCGGGCTGATCGGCTCGGTCGCGGGCATGATGGCCGCGCCCATCGTCTATCTCGACCCCAACATGATGGGCGGCATCCTGCTCTACGGCTTCGCTGCGGCGCTGGTGGGCGGCATCGACAATCCTTGGGGCGCCGTGCTCGGTGGCTTCATCGTCGGCGTGCTCGAGAACGTCGCCGGCGCCTATGTGGTCGGCACCGAGCTCAAGCTCACCGTGGCGCTGGTGATCATCATCGGCGTGCTCCTCGTCAAGCCCTCGGGCCTGTTCGGCCGCGTACTCGTGACCCGGGTGTAATCATGATCACCGCCGAGACCTCCCGCCCCGCTGCCGCCCGACACTATGCCGGCCTGAGTCTGCGCACCTGGAGAATCGCCGGCATTGCCGCGCTGTTGGCAGCGGCCTGCGTGCTGCCCTTCTCGCTCAGCAGCTACCACCTGTTCCAGGCGACGCAGGTCCTGGTCTATGCGATCGTCCTGCTCGGCCTCAACATGCTGACGGGCTTCAACGGCCAGATCTCGCTCGGGCACGGCGCGTTCTACGCGATCGGCGCCTACACGGCGGCAATCCTGCTCGACAAAACCGGCATGCCATACTGGGCGACGATCCCGTTCGCCGGCTTGGTTTGCCTCGTCGCCGGGTTTCTGTTCGGCAGGCCGGCCCTGCGGCTCGAAGGACATTATCTTGCGCTCGCGACGTTCGCGCTCGCGGTCTCGACGCCCCAGATTCTCAAATACAAGCATCTGGAGTCGTGGACCGGCGGCGTGCAGGGCATCATCATCAGCAAGCCGGACGCGCCGGCTGGGCTGCCGCTCGACAGCGACCAATGGCTCTATTTCTTCTGTCTCATATGGACTGCCCCACTGTTCGTCGTCGGCTGGAACCTGCTGCGCGGCCGCACCGGTCGCGCCATGGTGGCGATCCGCGACCATCCGATGGCGGCAGCCACCATGGGCATCGACACGGCGCTGTACAAATCACTCACCTTCGGCGTCTCCGCCATGTACACCGGGATCGCCGGCGCGCTCGGCGCGCTGGTGGCGCAATTCGTGTCGCCCGACAGCTTCGGCTTCTTCCTGTCGATCAGCTTCCTGGTCGGCATCGTCATCGGCGGCATCGCCTCGATCTCGGGCGCGGTGTTCGGCGCGATCTTCATCGAGTTCGTGCCCAACATCGCCGACCAGATCTCGAAGGCGGCGCCGTGGGCGATCTACGGCATCTTCCTCATCGCCTTCATGTATCTCATGCCGATGGGGGTGGCAGGCGTGGTCCGCTTCGCCGCGGCGCGCTTCGCGCGGCTGGCGAGCGCGCGCCGGCCGGGCTAGACCTGTCTTTGCAATTGTTCAACAACGGGAGAGGAAACGATGTACGCGAGGAGAGCTTGGCTGGCCGCGGCGGCGCTTGCGGCGCTGGCGCTACCCGCCGCGGCGGCGGACACGCCGGGCGTCACCGTCAGCGAGATCAAGATCGGCCAGACCATGCCCTATAGCGGCCCGGCCTCGGCCTACGGCACCATCGGCAAAGCCGAGACCGCCTATTTCAACATGATCAACGAGCAGGGCGGCATCAACGGCCGCAAGCTCAATTTGATCAGCCTCGACGACGGCTACAGCCCGCCCAAGACGGTGGAGCAGATCCGCCGCTTGGTCGAGCAAGAGGATGTCGCCTTCATCTTCCAGAGCCTCGGCACGCCCTCGAACACCGCGATCCAGAAATATCTCAACGCCAAGAAAGTGCCGCAGCTCTTCGTCGCCACCGGCGCGAGCAAATGGGGTGATCCCGAGCATTTCCACTGGACCATGGGCTGGCAGCCCGACTACCGCACCGAGGCGCGCATCTACGCGAAATACATCCTCAAGGAGAAGCCCAACGCCAAGGTCGCGATCCTCTACCAGAACGACGATTTCGGTAAGGACTACCTGATCGGTCTCAAGGAGGGACTCGGCGACAAGGGCGCGAAGATGATCGTGCAAGAGGCCTCGTACGAGGTCACCGACCCGACCGTCGATTCGCAAGTCGTCGGCCTACAGAGCGCCGGCGCCGACACCCTCGTCACCGCGGCGACGCCGAAATTCGCCGCGCAGACCATCCGCAAGGTCTTTGACATCGGCTGGAAGCCGCTGCATTTCATGACCAACGTCTCCATCTCCGTCGCGTCGGTGATGACGCCCGCCGGACCCGAGAAGGGCGTCGGCATCATAACCGCGAGCTATGGCAAGGATCCGACCGATCCGCGCTGGAAGGACGATGCCGGCATGAAGCAATGGCGCGACTTCATGGCGAAATATTATCCCGATGGCGACCAGGCCGACGCCAGCAACGTCTATGGCTACGGCGTCGCCATGACCATGGTGCAGGTGCTGAAGCAGTGCGGCAACGATCTGTCGCGCGAGAACGTGATGAAGCAGGCGGCCAATCTGAAGAATCTCGACGTGCCGACGCTGCTGCCGGGCATCAAGATCAACACCAGCCCCACAGACTACTATCCGATCCAGCAGATGCAGCTGCAGAAATGGGACGGCAAGACCTGGGTGCTGTTCGGCGACGTCATCAGCGGCGAAGGCAGCTGAAGGCACCCTCCCGCCGCGCGAGAGCGCGACAGGCTCGGCCGCCGAGCGGTCGAGCCTTTTCTTTTGCCGATCCCTTGCCGAACTATTGCAGCCGCGCCTTGAGCTGCTGCAGGATGGCCGCGGCCTGGTGGCGCTCGCCGTCAGCTGCGGCGAGCGCCAGGAAGCGCTCGAAGGCGGCGATGGCCGCTTTCAGATTGCCGAGCTCGGCGTGGATGAGACCCGCCTCGCGCAACAAGGCGGCGTGGTGCGGCGCGAACAGCATCATGCCGTCGATCACGGCCAGCGCCTTCTCCAATTGCCGGCTCTCGACGAGACGCAGCTTCAGATTGTTCTGCAGCCGCAGCAGGACCTCGCGGTCGCTCACCGGCGCGTAATGCGCCGGTGTCAGTTCCGCCTCGTTGCCGGTAATGGCCTTCAGCAGATCGCGCAGCTCGGCCGCCTCGCGCGGCTTGCCGCCATGAAACGGATCGAGGATGAGCCGCGCGCCGGCATCCTGCAGCCGCACCAGGAAATGGCCGGGAAAGGCGAGGCCTGCCATGTCCCAGCCCTGGGCGCGCGCGGCGTGGATGTAGAGAATGCCGAGGGCCACCGGCAGGCCCTTGCGGCGATCGATGACGCGCATCAGGTTGGCGTTCTGCAGATCCTCGTAGGTCAGCGTGTCGCCCTGATAGCCGTAGCGCTCGAGGATCACCGTGTTGAGCGCGGCGACGCGGCGCTCGATGTCGGCGCTGGCGCCCACCTCCGCGCCGACCTCGTGAGCGAGGGCGGCGAGATGATGATGATAGCGCGCCAAGTCGACCCTCGGCCGCTCGAGCGCGGCCAGCGCCAGCGCGGCGGGCGCGAGCGGCAGGGGCCCGTCGCCCATGCCGCCGACTTCGCGCAGGAAGGCCTGGGCCGTCCCGCGATCGCGGAAGCTTCTGCCCGTGCTCGACCCGTCCTCGCTCATCACCTCAGCGGCGCCACGTCGATCGTGCTGCGTTGCGTCGGCGCGTCGGCCGGCGCGGTCAGCGCCGTCGGTGCCGCGCTGGCCGCGGCCGGCGCGGGCTGGACGCCGACGGGGGCGGGGCCGCTCGCGGCTTGCGCCGCCGCCGGCTCGCCCACGCGCACGCGCACATAGGAGACGACGCGGCGGACGTTGGGAATGTTGCGCGCATAGCCGGTGACGCGTTCCATCTCGTCCTTGGTGCGCGCCGAGCCGATGATGTAGACGATGCCGTTCTCGGTCTTCACGGTGTAGTTGATCGACTTGACCTGGCTGTCCCAGACCAGGTCGTTCTTGAGCCGCGTCGAGATCAAGGTGTCGCGCGCCTCGTCGCTGAAATGCGTCTCGGGACCGACCTCGATCTCGTCGTAAACCTCCTTGACCCCGTCCTCCTTCCAGGCACGCTGCACTGCCTCTTGCCGCAGCTGCTCGTTGGCGAGGCGGCCGGTGATCAGCACGCGGCCTTCATAGACGGTGGCGTCGAGGTTGTGCGGTAGATCCGGGCTGTACTGATCCCACGATTGGCTCACGCGCGAGCGGATCTCAACGTCCTTGACCTGGTCGCTCGCCGAGCGCTCCTGGCCCAAGGTGGCATACCCGCCGGCGGCACCGGCGCCGGCCGCGGCGAGCGGGAGAAAGCAGCCGGAGAGCGAGGGGAGCGCCGCCAGCATGGTGCCGGCCAGCAACAGGGCGCGCAGACGGGAGGCGGTGGTCTCGGACACGGCTCAAATTCTCCTCACACATATAAGGTGCCCCATTCTCGCGGACCGTCAGGGCGAAGCAAGGGTCGCTTTGTGGCAATCCCGGGGCAAGTCCTTAATGACGAGCGCGTTTGACGCTTACGCCGCGAGGTGCGCCGCCGCGACCAGGCTCTCCTGAGCCAAGGCGAAAATCGCCAGCAGCGCCAGATAGGCTGCCGTGGCGCTGATCACGGCCGGCCAGCGCATGCGCGGGATCGGATTGTCGCGGTTGCGCCGCCACGCCGAGGCGAACTCGAGGAGCGACAGCACGAGGACGAGGCTCACCACCCCGCCCGCCGTGTGCAGCAGGACATAGGCGCCGAGGCCGAGGCCCACGCCGAAGGCGGCAATGCCGAGCCAGCCCGCGATCGAGAAGGCGATCGCCTGCACGATGCGGCCGCCGTCGAGGATGCCGATGGGCAGCAGGTTGAACAGGTTGATGAGCGCGGCCATCGCGGCATAGGCGTCCCATTGCGGATCGCCCGTCGCGTAGGCGACCGCGAGCAGCGGCGCCAGGGACAGCAGACCGAAGGCGGGGCCGGCGATGGCGATGAACCATTCCTGTGCCCGCGTGCGTGCGGGTTCCTTGCTTACCGCGACGGCGCCGAGAAAGGGCAGGAAGTACATGCCGCTGGTCTTGATGCCGCAAGCCTTCATGGCGAGCACGTGACCGGTCTCGTGGACGAAAATGGCATAGACAATGACGCAGGCCGCCTCCACCGGCCGGTTGAGCGCGAGGGCGCCGAGGCTCGCCACGAAGAGCGCGAACTTGACGAATTTCGCGCTCTTGACGAGCTTGACCAGGATCACGCCGCCGGCCGCCAGCCAAGCACCGCGGCTGCGCCCAGACGGCTGCCTGGTGGTGTCGGGCACGCTCCCGACATGCGCGACGGGATCGGTCATGAGCGATCTGCCATGCTCTGTTGGCGTTGCGCAAAGCCTATCAAATCGCGCCTTAACGCTTGGTGTCGCCTTCCGCGCCTTCTACGGAAGGTCGCCGCGCCAGGCATCGGCGACGTGCTGCGGGAGGCGGCCCGGCGCCACCAGCATCACGTCGAAACGCGGCGCAAGCCCGGCCAGCTCCGGCCGCAGCGCCAGGAAATGCTCGAGCGCCCGGGCGACCCGCCGGCGCTGACGGCCGGAGACGGATTCGCTGGCGGTGGCGAGGCTCGCCCGCGCCTTGACCTCGATCGCCGCCACCACCCGGCCGCGCCGCGCGATCAGATCGATCTCGCCCGACGGCACGCGGAAGCGCCGCGCCAGGATGCGATAGCCGCGCAGGCGCAGGTGCCACAGGCAGAGCAGCTCGGCGGCATGGCCGCGCCGGAATGCCTGGCGCCGGCTGGCCAGGGTCATTTGCCGCGCCCGGCCAGCGCCAGGGCGCGCGCATAGACGTCGCGCCGCTTCAGGCCGGTGGCCGCCGCGACGGCGGCGCTCGCATCCTTGAGGCTCATCCCCGCCAGCGCCGCCTGGAGCTGCGCGTCGAGCGCGTCGTCCGACATCGCCGTGGCCTCCGCCGGCGGCGGCCCGACCACCACCACGACTTCGCCGCGCGGCGGACCCGACGCCGCGTAATGGGCGGCAAGCTCGCGCAGCGAGCCGCGACGGACCTCCTCGTAGAGCTTGGTGATCTCGCGCGCCACCGCGGCCGGCCGGTCGCCGAGCGTCTCCGCCATGTCGCTGAGCGCGCCGGCCAGCCGCGACGCGCCCTCGAAGAAGACGAGCGTCGCCGGCACGGCGCCGAGCTCGGTGAGCGCGCGCCGCCGCGCCGTCGGCTTGGGCGGTGGGAAGCCGGCGAAGAGGAAGCGGTCGCTCGGCAGGCCCGACAGCACGAGGGCGGCGAGCGCCGCTGAGGGGCCCGGCAGCGTCGTCACCGGCAGGCCCTCGGCGATCGCGGCGCGCACCAGCTTGAAGCCGGGATCGGAGACGAGCGGCGTGCCGGCATCGGAGACCAGCGCGACCGCGTCGCCCTGCCGCAAGCGCTCGAGCAGCAGCGGCCGCATGCGCTCGGCATTGTGGTCATGATAGGCGAGCAGCGGCGCGGCGATGCCGTGCCGCGCCAGCAGCTTGGCCGTGACGCGTGTGTCCTCGCAGGCGATGGCGTCCGCGCCGCGCAATACGGCGAGCGCGCGCAAGGTGATGTCCTCGGCGTTGCCGATCGGCGTGGCCACGACATGCAGGCCGGGCGCGGGCCGTTTACTTCCCGCGGAAGGGTGGTTAGGCTCTCCGCCGTCGTTCTCGACCTCGACGGAGGTTGCGCTTGTTCCGCCTGGTTTCCCAGCGTCTCGCCTGCCCGCGCGTTGCTGCCGCGGCATGGCTGATCCTCTCCGCGCTCGCGCTTGCCGCCTGCCAGGGGAAGACCATAACGGGATCGCCCGAGCAGCCGCAAGCGACGCGCCCGCCGATCCAGCCGGGCCCGGAGAACGCGCCGGTGACACAGACGCCGCTGCCCGGTGGACCCGGCGGCGCCAAGGTGCGGGTGGCGCTGCTCCTGCCCCTTTCCGGGCAGAACGCGGCGCTCGGCAATGCCATGCTCGATGCGGCGCAGATGGCGCTCTACGACGTCGCCGACGACAAGCTCGAGCTGCTGCCGCGCGACACGCAAGGCACGGCCGAGGCGGCGGCGGTCGCGGCGCGCGCCGCGATCAACGAAGGCGCACGGCTCATCATCGGCCCGCTGCTGGCGGCGGAAGTGGAGGCGGTGAAGCCCGTGGCGCGCACCGCCAGCGTGCCGGTGGTCGCCTTCTCGACCGCTACCCAGCTGGCTGGCGACGGCACTTACTTGATGGGCTTCCTGCCACGCCAGGAGATCGAGCGCGTGGTGGCCTTTGCCCATTCGCGCGGCGTCAATCGCTTCGCCGTGATTGCGCCGCGCACGCCCTATGGCGACATCGCGGTCGAGGCCTTGCGCGCGGCGACGCAGGCGAATGGCGCCACGCTGGAGCGGGTCGAGATCTACGATCCCGGCGCGCAGAATCTGACGCCGTCGGTGCAGCACCTTGTCGGCGCCACCATGGATCCTGCCGTGCGCGCGAAGATACTGAGCAAGCCCGGCGCTGCCGGCGCCGCCGCTGCCGCCGACCTGCCGGAAATCGTCATTCCCTTTGACGCCGTGCTCGTGCCGGAAGGCGGCACGCGGCTAAAATCGGTGGCGCCGCTGCTGCCCTATTACGACGTCGAACCCGAGAAGGTGCATTTTCTCGGAACCGGCTTGTGGGACGAGCCGGGCCTCGGCACCGAGCCGGCCCTGGCGGGGGGATGGTACGCTGCGCCGCCGCCCGGCGCGCGCGCCGATTTCGACCAGCGCTTCCGCGAACTCTACCGGCGCCCGCCGCCGCGGCTGGCGACACTCGCTTACGACGCCACGGCGCTCGCCGCAGTGCTCGCGCGGAGTGCGGGCGGCGCCGATTTCTCGCCGGCGGCGCTCACCAACGCCAGCGGCTTCGCCGGCGTCGACGGCATCTTCCGGCTGCGCGCGGACGGGCTGATCCAGCGCGGCCTCGCCGTGCTCGAAGTACACCGCAACGGGAATACCGTCATCAGCCCGGCGCCGACGACGTTCCAGGCGATCGGTTACTAGGGTAGCGGCGCTACGGCCTGCGGATCTCGGCCGGCAGCGCGGCCTCGACCAGCTCGATCTCGCCGCGCGAGACGCGGCGGTCGAGCACCTTGAAGACGGCAGCGGCGGCGCTTACGCGACGGCCAATGATGCCATCGAGGCAGGAATTCGCAGCGTGAAGCAGGCGCCGCGGCCGAGCTCGCTCTCGGCGCTGATGTCGCCGCCCATGAGGCGGCAGAGCTTGCGACTCAAGGCCAGCCCGAGCCCGGTACCGCCGTAGCGGCGGGTCATCAGCGGCTCGACCTGGGTGAAATTGTCGAACATGCCGGCGATCTTGTCCGGGCTGAAGCCGATGCCGGTGTCGCGCACCGCGATGGTGAGCCAGTCGCCGCGCCCCGGCCTCTCGCACGCGATGGTGAGGGTGATGCGGCCGTTCTTGGTGAACTTGGCGGCGTTGTCGAGCAGGCTCAGCACGGCTTGACGCAGCTTCGTGGCGTCGGTCAGTACGGCGCCGAGCTCGGTGCGGCGCTCCACGACCAGCGTGTTATGGTTGCTGTCGATGAGCGGCCGAGACGTGGCGACGACCTCGTCGACGAAGCGGCCGAGATCGATCGGCGCGACGCGCACCGCCATTTTTCCCGCCTCGATCGCCGACAGGTCGAGCACGTCGTTGATCAGCGCCAATAGATGCCGGCCGGCGCCGTGGATGCGGCGCAGATCGGCCGCGTGCTCCTCGGGGTGGCCGTTGCGTCCGGCATCCTCGAGCAGGATCTCGCTGTAACCGATCACCGCGTTCAGCGGCGTGCGCAGCTCGTGGCTCATCCGCGCGAGGAATTCCGAGCGCGCCGCGTTGGCGTGCTCGGCCTTGGCGCGCGCCGCGTCCAGCTGCTCGGCGAGCCGCTTCAGCGCCCGCTCGGAATCGGACAGGCGGCGAATGACATGCTGCATGTAGATGACCATCGGCAAGCCGACGATGAAGCTGACGATGGTCGCGGTGACCGGCACGGCGCGCGGCACGTCGCTGAAGAAAAGCGCGTGCCAGATCGGGAAGCACAAGAGGACCGAGGCGATGATGGCGATGCCGACGAGAAGCACCGTTCCCTTCGGCGTCTCGAGCAGGCGCAGCTTCGCGCCCGCCGGACCGCCCATCCGATCCAGCGTGGTATTATCGTGTCCCAGCAAGCCTATCGCCGACATCGCAGGCTGAGCCTTTTTCGCATTGCGACAATGTTGCCCAGCGATCTGTGAAAATCGGCTTACTTTTTTCGTCAATTTTGTCGATAGCCTGCATGGGCCTGCCGAGCCGCTATGCTGCAAGCGCGGCGAGCACGGCGTTGAGGCGCTGGCGCCCCGCTGCCGTAGCGCGCAGACCGCATGCATCCTGCGCCAGGAAGCCGCCGCCGACGAGGTCGGCCAACCTCTCGCCGTCGAGCGACGCCTCGATCTCGGCTCCTGTCTCGGCGCGGAAGCGCGCGCGTCCGACGCCTTCGGTGAGGCGCAGCCCCATCATCAGCATCTCCTCGCGCCGCTCCACCGGCGTGAGCGCCATCCGCTCCTGCAGCCCGTGCCCCTGTCGCTCGACCGCAGCGAGCCAAGTCTCGGGCACGCGGTGGCGGCGCGTGGCGAACTTGTCGCTGCCCAGCGTCAATCGCCCATGCGCGCCGGGACCGATCCCGGCGTAGTCGCCATAGCGCCAGTAGGTGAGGTTGTGGCGGCACTCGCCGCCGCGGCGCGCGTGGTTCGATATCTCATAGGCGGGCAGCCCGGCCGCGGCGAGCCCCTCCTGCGTCGCTTCGAAGAGATCGCCGGCGAGGTCCTCCTCCGGCAGCGCCCAGTCGCCGCGGGCGTATGCGGCCGCAAAAGCGGTGCCGGTCTCGATGGTGAGCTGATACACCGACAGGTGATCGCCGGCGAGCTCGATCGCGCGCGCCAGTTCGGCCTGCCATTGCGGCAGTGTCTGCTCCGGCCGCGCATAGATGAGATCGAAGGAATACCGCGCGAAATGGCGCCCGGCGAGTGCGATGGCGGCGCGCGCCTCGGCGGCGTCGTGGCCGCGGCCGAGGAAGCGCAGCGCGCGATCGTCGAGCGCCTGCACGCCGAGCGACAGGCGATTGACGCCCGCCTGGCGCAATGCCGCGAAACGCGCGGCTTCGACCGAGGTCGGGTTCGCCTCGAGCGTCACCTCGAGATCCTCCGCCATGGCCCAGCGCGACGCCGCGCGGTCGAGCAGCGCCGCCACCGTTGCCGGCTCCATCAGCGAGGGCGTGCCGCCGCCGAAGAACACCGAGGTGACCCGCCGCCCCGCCGTCTCGGCCGCCGCATGATCGAGCTCGGCAAGGAGCGCGTGCCGCCAGCGCCCCTGCTCGATGCCGTCGCGCACATGGCTGTTGAAGTCGCAATACGGACATTTCGACTTGCAGAACGGCCAGTGGATGTAAAGGGCGAAGCCGGGGTCGAGCATCTGTGTTCCTTGCGTGCGGTCCCTCAAGACCTCACCGCCCTTGCAAAGCAGGCGACGACGAGCTTGCGGAACGCTTGGGCGCGATGACTCATGGCGTGCTTCGTGGCCGGCTCCATCTCGCCGAAGGTCAGCGTTTCGCCGGCGGGCACGAACATCGGGTCGTAGCCGAAGCCGCGCTCGCCGCGCGGCGGCCATGTCAGCGTGCCGTGAACCTCGCCGCCGAAGGTCTCGGTATGCGCGTCCGGCCAGGCGAGCGCCAGGGCGGCGACGAAATGGGCGCGGCGGTCGCGCTTGCCGGCAAGGTCGCGCTCGACCCGCGCCATCGCGCGGCCGAAATCGCGCTCGGCACCGGCCCAGCGCGCCGAGTAGATGCCGGGCGCGCCGCCGAGCGCCGGCACGACCAGGCCGGAATCATCGGCCAGCGCCGGCAAGTTGCTCGCCTCGGCCGCGGCGCGTGCTTTCAGCTCGGCATTGGCCTCGAAGCTCGCGCCGGTCTCCTCGGGCTCGCGCAGGCCGAGCGCAGCGGCGCCGAGGACGGCGACACCGAAAGGCGACAACAGCTCTGCGATCTCGACGAGCTTGCCCGGATTGTGGGTGGCGACGACCAGCCGGCCGCCGGTGAATCTCCGGGCCGCCACGGGCTAAGCCGGCGCCAGGGCCGCGCGCTGCATCAGGATGAGGCGGGCGATGCCGCCGCGCGCCAGCGCCAGCATTCTGGCGAAGCGATCCTCGGCGAAAGGCTCGGCCTCGGCGGCGGCCTGGATCTCGACGATGCCGCCGGACCCCGTCAGCACGAAATTGGCGTCGGCCTCGGCGGTCGAATCCTCGGGGTAGTCGAGGTCGAGCACCGCTTGCCCGCCATGGATGCCGCAGGAGATCGCTGCCACCGCATCGGTGAGCGGCAGCGCCGGCAAGGCGCCCTCGCGCACCAGCTTCTGCAGCGCGATGTGAAGGGCGACATAGCTGCCGGTGATCGCCGCGGTGCGGGTGCCGCCATCGGCCTGCAGCACGTCGCAATCGATGCGGATCTGGCGCTCGCCCAGCGCCGCGAGGTTGGTGACGGCGCGCAGCGAGCGGCCGATCAGGCGCTGGATTTCCTGGGTGCGGCCACTCTGGCGCCCGCGCGCCGCCTCCCGGTCGGTGCGGGTCTGGGTCGAGCGCGGCAGCATGCCGTATTCGGCGGTGATCCAGCCACGCCCGGTGTTGCGCAGGAAGGGCGGCACCTTGTCCTCGAGTGTGGCGGTGCACAGCACATGCGTGTCGCCGAAGCGGGCGAGGCAGGAGCCCTCGGCATATTTGGCGAAGCCAGGCTCGAGGCGAACGGGCCGAAGCTCGTCGGGAGCGCGGCCGGAGGGGCGCGGCATGGCGATTCTCGCTAACTTGATCTTTGCCGCGCCAAGCTAGTGCGCGGGGTGGCCGCCGTCCAGCCCGGCGACGGCCTCCGGACACGGCTCGGTTGACGCTGGGGAGCGGCCTTCCTACATTTCGGCGCGCTCAGAGGATGTTCCTCGCCCATGACACTGGAACGGATGCCGCCTGTCGCCAAACCGGTCATCACGGAGCTGAACGAGCGCAGCCGCGAGATCTTCCGCATGGTGGTCGACGCCTATGTCGAGACCGGCGAGCCGGTCGGCTCGCGCACGCTGTCGCGGCGCGGCCATCTCGACCTGTCGCCGGCGACGATCCGCAACGTCATGTCAGACCTCGAGGATGCCGGGCTCCTCTTCGCGCCGCATACTTCGGCAGGCCGGATGCCGACCGAGGCCGGCCTGCGGCTTTTCGTCAACGGCCTGCTCGAGCTCGGCGGCCTCTCCGAGGAGGAGCGCCACAGCATCGACGGGCGTCTCGTCGCCGCGGGCAAGAGCCTGGCCCAGGCGCTCGAAGAGGCGACGGCGGCGCTCTCCGGCCTGTCGCGCTGCGCCGGCCTCGTCCTCGCGCCGAAGACCGAGCGGCGCGCGCTGCGGCATATCGAGTTCGTGCCGCTCAGCCTCGAGCGCGCGTTGGTCGTCATGGTCACCGAGGATGGGCTGGTCGAGAACCGGCTGATCGAGATGCCCGTGGGGACGCCCCCCTCGACGCTGGTGTCGGCGGGCAACTACCTTAATTCGCGCCTGGTCGGGCGAAACATCGACGAGGCCAAGGCGGCCATCGCCGCCGATGTCCAATCGAAGCGGGCACAGCTCGACGAGCTCACCGCCAAGCTGGTCGAGGCGGGTCTCGCCTCCTGGGCCGGCGGCGGCGAGGGTAGCGCGCTCATCGTGCGCGGCCAGGCGAATTTGTTGGACGACGTCACCGCGCTCGCCGATCTGGAGCGGCTGCGCACGCTCTTCGACATGCTGGAGACCAAGGAATCGATACTGCGCCTGCTCGACGCGACGCGCGAGGGCGAGGGCGTGCAGATCTTCATCGGCTCGGACAACCCGCTGTTCGGCGTGGCCGGGTGCTCGATGATCGTCGCACCTTACGCGAACAGCCGTGAGCAGGTCGTGGGCGCGATCGGCGTCATCGGCCCGACGCGCATCAACTACGCCCGCATCATCCCGCTGGTCGACTATACGGCGAAGGTGATCGGCAGGCTCTTGGGATAAGGATCAGGCGATGAGTGAGGAGAAGAACAGCGCCCCGGAGGCGCAGGCCGACGGCGCGCCCGGTGCCGAGGCGACGAGCCTCGAGGAGCGGCTGGCCGCGGCCGAGTCCGAGCTGGCCGAGTCCAAGGACCGGCTGCTGCGCGCGCTCGCCGAGACGGAGAATGTGCGTCGCCGGGCCCAGCGCGAGCGCGAGGACGCGGCAAAATACGGCGCCTCGAACCTGGCCAAGGACCTGGTCAACGTCGCCGACAATCTGCGCCGTGCGCTTGCCAGCGTGCCCGAAGGACAGGTGAAGGACGAACTCACGCGCACGCTGCTGCAGGGGGTAGATGCCACCGAACGCGAGCTGCTCGCCGCATTCGACCGGCATGGCATCCGCCGCATCGACCCGATGGGCGAGCGCTTCGACCACAATTTTCATCAGGCGATCATGGAAATCGAGAATTCGGGCCAACCGGCCGGCACGGTGGTGCAGGTGCTGCAGCCCGGCTATGCGATGCATGACCGGCTGCTGCGCCCGGCCATGGTCGGCGTCGCCAAGGGCGAGCGGCCGGGCGACGAGCTGATGTGATCGCTGTTCCGCCCGCCATGCGCGGGCGGAAGCCTTATGCCGCGCGCATCTCGCCGAGGAAGCCCTTCATCTCCTCTTCGAGGACCGAGGCCTGGTTGCGCAGGTCGTCGGATGCCTTCTGGAGCTCGCCTGCAGCCTGGCTGGTGTTCTCGGCCGCCGAGCTGACGCCGGCGATATTGGCCGAGACTTCCTTGGTGCTGTCGGCGACTTGGCCGATGTTGCGCGCGATCTCCTGGGTGGTCGAGCCCTGCTCCTCCATCGCCGTGGCGATGGCGGTGGAAATTTCGCTCATCTCGTCGACGGTCTTGCCGATGTTGGAGATCGCTTCGACGGCGCGCTCGGTCTCGTTCTGGATGGCGCCGACTTGGGTCTCGATTTCCTCGGTCGCCTTGGTCGTCTGATTGGCGAGCGACTTGACCTCGCTCGCCACCACGGCGAAGCCCCTGCCCGCCTCGCCGGCGCGCGCCGCCTCGATGGTGGCGTTGAGTGCCAGCAGGTTGGTCTGCGAGGCGATGTCCTGAATCACCTGCACGATGGTGCCGATGCGCTTGGCCGCGTCGACCAGGCCCCGCATCGTCGCGTTGGTGCGGTCGGTCTCGTCGACGGCGCGGCGGACGATGTCGGTCGATTTGACGACGCGGCGGTTGACGTCGCCGACGCCGGCCGACAGCTCCTCGGCGGCGCCGGCCACGGCCTGCACGTTATTGGTCGTCTCGGTCGCCGCGTGGCTCACGACGGCGACGTTGGCGCGGCTGTGCTTCGCCATCTGCGCCAGGGTTCGCGCATGCGCCTGCACGTGCTCCGCGGCGCGCGCCACCGCCTCGATGATGCGCGCCGTGCGCTCGTGGAACGCGCCGATGAGGTGCTCCAGCCGCTCCTGACGCAGCAGCTTCGACGCCTGCTCGCCTTGCTGCGCCAAGGTCAGCTCCTCGGCCTTGCGGCGGCTGAGCTTGAAGACGTGGAGGGCGCGCGCCATCTGGCCCATCTCATGGGGGGCTGAGCTTGAAGACGTGGAGGGCGCGCGCCATCTGGCCCATCTCATGGGGCTCGCCGAGGAACGGCACCTCGACATTGAGCTTGCCGTCGGCCAGCATCGCCATGCGCCCGGTGATGACCGACATCGGCTGGCTGATGCTGCGCGCGATGAAGAAGGCGAGAGCAATGGTGATGCAGATGACGCAGAGCGCCATCGCACCGTAGATCATGAGGATGTTGTTGTAGATGGTGTCGACATCGTCGATGTAGATGCCGGTGCAGGTCGCCCACTGCCAGGGATCGAAGCCGGCGCAGTAGGACAGCTTGGGCAGGAAGGCCTTGGTGTCGGTGGCGGACGTGATGCCGCCCGCGCGCGGATTGCGGTAGCTGATGTAGTCGCCGCCACGCTGCGCGGCTTCGATTTGGCGCCGCACGGTCTGGACGCCGTCCACGTCGGTCGTGTCGATACGGTTCTTGCCCTCGATCTCGCGGTTGAGCTGCACCATCGTCACGCCGTCATAGCGCTGGA
>WNFB01002458.1_pt1 | contig 24052 bp, 15 predicted proteins | sample 5400501 | NCBI WGS metagenome assembly WNFB01 (sample SAMN13153341, study PRJNA577476) | soil metagenome | isolation source: 200 cm saprolite under Douglas fir tree site 2 hole 1 | place: USA:California | collected 2015-04-18 | reverse complement strand
TGGCTGGCGTCGATTTTGGGACCCTGAGCGTGCGCGTCTCCATCGTGGACAGCGAGCGCGGCTTGCTGGATTCCGCCATCGCCGAATATCCTCTACACCGCAAGCGCGAAGACCCGGAATACGCTACCCAAGCACACGAAGATCACATGCGGGCACTTGCCGCCGCTACCCGCGAGGCGCTGAAGAAAGCTGGTATCTCGGGCCATCAGGTGCAGGCGATTGCTCTCGATACCACGGGCTCTTCGGTTATTGCAGTTGGCAAAGAACTGCAACCGCTCGGCCAGTACTACTTGTGGTGCGATCATCGCGCCAAGGGCGAGGCGGCGGAGATCACGGCGGCCGCTCATCGCGAGGGACTGGAAGCGATCAAATGGTGTGGCGGAGTGTATTCGTCGGAGTGGGGATTTTCGAAACTCCTGCACTGGCTTCGCCAAAACCCATCCAAGCGTTCGGAATTTGTCTCGGCGTTCGAGCACTGTGACATGGTGGCGGCGACGCTGTGTGGCATCAGCGATCCCAAAAAAGTGAAGCGCAGCATTTGTGCCATGGGCCACAAATGGCTCTGGAACCGAGCCCTCGGAGGTCTGCCGCCTGAGGAGTTCCTGGTCAAGGTGGATCCGCTGCTGGCGGGGGTACGCGAAAAGCTGGATGGTGAATATGCGGCATCAGACCAGATCGCAGGAACGCTCTCAAAGTATTGGGCTGAACAACTTGGTCTCAAGCCGGGCATTCCGATTCCGGTAGGCGCGTTCGACGCGCACTGGGATGCCATCGGAGCCGGTTGCGGCACTGACGACATGGTGAATGTGGTTGGAACCTCGACCTGCATCATCGGGATCACGCCGTCCGTGAAACTTGTTCCCGGAGTGTGTGGCGTGGTGCAGGGAAGCGTGCACCCGCTACGGACCGGAATTGAAGCGGGGCTCTCAGCGGTGGGAGACATCTTCAACGCGATTGCGACGCGCGCCGGAACCGATGTCAGGACCCTAAGCGCAGGCCTCGAAGGCTATCGTGCCGGGCAAACCGGGCTGCTGCGCATGACCTGGGACAATGGCGACCGGACGGTGCTGGTAAATCCAAACCTGCGCGGCATAACCCTGGGCTGGAATCTGCAAAGCACGGCTCAAGAGGAGCTGTTTGCGGCCATCGAGGGCACCGCGTTCCACACCCGCGTAATCCTGGACCGCATGGCTGGACATGGCGTGCCTATCAAGCGGGTGATCAATGCGGGCGGCATCCCGCAAAAGAATGATGTTCTGAACCGCGTCTATGCCAATGTGTTGGGACGGCCCGTGCTGGTGCCGAGCAAAAGCGTTACCAGCCTGGGTTCCGCAATTTTTGCGTTTCTCGCCGCCGGAACGTTCAAGACCATCGAGGAAGCGCAGGATAAAATTTGCCCGCCTCACCGGGTTTTTGAGCCGGAGAAGTCCGAGCAGCGTGCTTACGAAGAGCTCTACCCGCTTTACAGCAAGCTTTACTTCGCATTCGGCGATCCCCAAAAGAATGGTTTCGCGGAAGTGCTGCCGACGTTGATTCGCGTGAGCGAGTCGGTCCATAAAGGCTCGGGGCTGGCCGCAGACTGAACTCACAGCGATGGGCGCAGCTGAGCTCCCGCCCGGCCGTGCTTTAGAATAATTGTTCTTGCTTGTTCCCATTAAATCCGACCGGCTGCGCGTTGTCCTGGTGTCCTCGCGCAACCCTCTCAATATCGGCGCGGCCGCTCGTGCCATGAGCAATTTCGGTTTTTCTCGCCTGCGGGTGGTGAACCCGTATGACCGGGCATTTCGTGAGGCGCGTTCCGCGGTTGGCGCCGCGGCGGCGGTTCTCGCGGGCGCGGAAGAGTACACCAACCTAGCCGAAGCCGTAGCTGACTGCACGCTGGTGGTGGGGACGACGGCGGTGCGTCACCGGGAACCGCAGCACCCGATCAGACGGCTTGAAGCCGGTGCTCGTCTCATTCGTAAGCAACTAGGGTGGTCCAGCCCAGTGGCCCTGTTGTTTGGTTCGGAGAGATTCGGCCTTTCGAACCAGGACCTGAGCCACTGTCATTGGCTGCTTCGTATTCCCACCAGCGATCAGCACATCTCGATGAACCTGGGCCAGGCGGTAGCGGTATGTCTGTACGAACTTATTCGCAATGGCAGGGCAGTCGGAGTTTCCGCTAAGCGGCCGCTCGCAACCTCGGGTGAGACGGAACTCATTACTGCGACGCTGTTACAGGTACTGGGCGCCAGCACTTACATGAGCCCAGACCGGGCTCCCTCCACCGAGGAGAGAGTGCGGCGCATGGTCCGCCGCCTCAATCTGTCGACCCGTGATGCCGAAGCCTGGCTAGGCATTCTGCGCCAGGTTCTTTGGGAGCTGCGGTCCGGGAAGAAAGGCGGCTGACTGAACGGCAATCGGTCATCCTAAAGGGCCTTCAGGCCTCGCTGCGCAGCGGTTCTGCTCAGAAAAGCGCGTCCCGGAAAGCTGCGAGTAAGGTCCCTTGCTGGGTTGACGCCGAGTTTCGGGGATGACGCCAGTTGGAGGTTCAGGCTGGCCAATCTGGCCCCCTATCTCTCATGGCAAAATCATTTACACTGAATCAAATGTCTGATCGGATTGTATGCTCCTGCGTGACCTGCCCTAAGTGCGGGACTTGGGTCGTCGTCGAGCGGGAAGTAACCCGGGAAACAAATAAGGAAAAGGTCAGCACGACCTGTCCGTCGCCCGAATGCGGAAAGGAATTCGCTTTTGCGGTTGGCGAGACCAAGGTCTTTGAGTTGCCCATGAGCCTGTTTGAGCGACGGCACTTCTTCCGTTCCGAATTGTCTTGATTCTTGCCAGAATTCATCGTGGCTCGATATTCGGCGATTGAAATTGGCGGTTACGACGATCCGAAAAGACTATAAAACAAAATCGCCAATACAATGAGCGCGAAGCTCACGTACATGCGGTCGCGCTCTGCTGCAAATCCGACGATGGACAGAGCGACTCGGGCGACGGGAGTCGCGATCAGCAAAAGCAGCCCCAACTGGATGATGCCCCGCCCCTGGAACGAAAATGCCTCCCGCAAAACCCCGGGGATGGTACGGAGTTGGTTCGGTTCGCCATGAAAGACCCGATAGTCGGCTGGGTCTCCCCCGTGCCTGGCAAGGTAAACGACCGCTCCGACGAGGACGACCAGGGCGGAAACTAGCACGCCGGCGCGCAACAGGTTTCCAACGAGGTCTTCGACTTTGCGATCCGTCCAGACTGGCAGGCCAATCATTTTCATATTTTTCCGGCGGCGCCGTTGTAGATCATCTGGGCTCCCAGCAACAGGATGACAATGCTGAAAACCAGGCGCAGCCATTTGGTTTCCGCTTGCACCAGGATGCGCGTGCCCACCAGCGACCCAGCGAGAACTCCTAACATTACCGGCATGGAAAGGCCGGGATCGATGTAGCCCCGGTTGAGATACACCCCGGCACTAGCGGCCGCAGTCACTCCGATCATGAAATTGCTGGTCGTGGTGGACACCTTAAAGGGAATTCGCATCGCCTGATCCATGGCCAGCACTTTTACCGCGCCCGAACCAATGCCGAGCAGTCCGGAAAGCGCGCCTGCTCCGAACATCAGGCCGAATCCTGCCGGTACGTGGTGAACAAAATAGTGGCGAATGCCTTCCGGGGTAGGGAAGCTGCCGTTCAGCCGCAGCCGCGTGGCCAGAGGATCGGGGACCTCATCGCTTTTCAATCTGACGCGGACGCGAGCCGACAGGTACGCGGAATAGAGCAAGACCGTGCCGAAGGTGATGGCGATGGCGGAAGTTGAGACCTTGGCGGCGAGGAACGCTCCCAGAACCGCGCCCAGTGTGGTCGCAATTTCCAGAAACATTCCGATGCGGATGTTGGAGATCCCCTCTTTTACGTAAGCTGCCGCCGCCCCCGAAGACGTGGCAATGACCGAAACCAGCGAAGCCCCGATGGCGTAGCGTATGTCTACTTTGAAGAAAAGCGTCAACAGAGGGACGAGGACCACACCGCCGCCCAGCCCGGTCAGAGAACCGAGGAGACCGGCGATGGCCGATCCGATCCAGACCAGAACGGTTAGCTGCCAAACGGTCAGCGATCCGGTGTGCATAGCTCCGATGTGCATCGCTTGGCCGATCATGCCCAGCGCTTCTCCCGCGAGACAGTGTGCCACACCGACAGGACTTGCCTGCAAAAATGATTCCATCAGAACCTGGCTGGGAAAGGTACATGGGCTGATTTGCGAAGGCTCCAGCGGCGAGCGGTGTTAAAATCATTTAGGGTTCAAGCCTGAACCAGAGAGGCTCGAAACCAGGGAAATCAGAGGAGCGTCCATGAGATTTGACCTGCTGGCACTTTATGGTGGCCCCGATCAGGTGATGACGGTGACCTCCGGGCTGGCCAGCGTGCTTGGCCTCTTGCTGCTTTTCTGGAACAAAGTGGTGGGAATTTTGTTCAAGATGGTACGAATGTTCCGCCGCTCCGACACGCCTGCCACACCTGAAACCGCCAAAGACGCTCCAAAAGGAACTCTGTAGTCTGGGGTCCGTTTCTTGCGCAGAAAAGTCATTGTCATCGGATTGGACGGTCTCGAGCCCAGCATTGTGGAAGCGATGCTGAGACGCGGGGAACTCCCCCATCTCGCTAAGATTCGAGCCACCGGCGGCTATACCCGCCTGAAAACAACCTACCCGGCTCAGACTCCAGTGGCGTGGTCATCGTTTATGACAGGAACCAACCCCGGCGGGCACGGAATTTTTGACTTCATCAGCCGTGATCCAGAGACCTACCTGCCCGATGTTGCCCTGACCCGGTTCGAGCGGCCGAAGAACATGCTGGCCCAACCACGCGTGGTAAATCGGCGACAGGGCGTGCCGCTATGGCAACCGCTTTCCAAGGCGGGCATTCCCAGCACGATTTTGCGTTGTCCTTGCACATTTCCTCCTGAAGTTCTGCAAGGCCGGATGCTGGCTGGCGTGGGAGTTCCCGACCTGCGCGGCAGCCAAAGTAAAGGCACGTTCTACACCCAGGACCGGACAGTGGCCGCCGAGGAAAACGAGCAGCTTGTCTTTCTCGATTCCGAGCCGCCCAATTCCGGGCTCCAATCGGGATCGGAGCTTACTACGCGGGTGATCGGTCCGAGCAACACGCGGGTATCCCCGGTGGCGGACACCTTTTGCGAAGTGCGCGTGCAAGTGGACCAAGCGGCGCGCAAATTGGTGATTCAGACCGGCGGCTCACCTTCCCGGGTCGAAGTTCCGGAAAAAGGTTGGAGCGAATGGGTGCGGTTCAAATTCAAGTTCTCTATGCTGCAATCGGTCACTGGAATCGCACGCTTCTATGTCCGGCAGCTTGAACCACATTTGGAATTCTATGTGTCCGCGGTCAACTTCGATCCCGCGTCACCGATGTTTCCGATTAGCGCGCCTGGGGACTACGCGAAGGAACTGTCAGACAAGATCGGCCCCTTTTCCACCCTCGGCATGGCGGAAGATCACAACGGCTTGAACAACGGCCGGTTGGATGAATCTGCCTATCTGCAACAGTGCGAGTTGGTCCTGGCCGAGCGTGAGCGCACCATGCGCTTTGAACTTGACCGCTTCAGCGAGGGACTGTTCTTTGTGCTGTTCGATACTCCGGACCGGGTGCAGCACATGCTGTGGCGGTTCCGAGATCGGGAACATCCAGGTTTCGAGCCCGATCGTTCACCCGAACTTGCCACTGGGATCGAAGAACACTACGGGCGCTGTGACGCATTGTTGAGCGCCGTCTTGGACAAGGTTGACGAGAATACGCTGTTGATCGTGCTATCCGATCACGGCTTCGGACCTTTTCGCCGCGCCTTCGACACCAATACCTGGTTATGGCAAAACGGATTGCTCGCACTGAAAGACAATCGCAAGTCGGGCGAGGGATCGGACGAGGGGTTTGCTCGAGTTGATTGGTCGAAGACCTACGCCTATGCGGTTGGCCTGGGAGGAGTTTACTTGAACTTCAAAGGCCGCGAGAGTGGCGGCATTCTCGAGGAGGGAATGGAAACGGAACGGGTGCGCCGCGCGATCCAGACAGGCTTGGCTGACGTTTCCGACGCGCTGACGCAGCGCCCTGCGATTCGCAACGTGTCGCGCCGGGAAGAGTTATACTCGGGTGCGTTTGTGGGGAATTCGCCCGATCTGTTGGTGAATTTTCATCGCGGGTTCCGGGTTTCCTGGCAGAGTGCGGTAGGCGGCTTTTCTCAATCTGTGCTGGAAGACAACACGCGCCGCTGGAGCGGAGACCATATTGTGGATCCGGAATCGGTTCCTGGCATTTTGTTCATGAATCGCGCACTGCGGCCAGCTCAGGAGCAAGCTCAGGCACGGATTATCGACCTCGCGCCCACCATCCTGAATTACCTCGGCGTTGCAGTGCCGAAATCCATGGAAGGCGCGTCGTTACTCTGAAAACATTAAGCTGACAACGTGACTCTGGAAGTGTCAGTTTGACGACATGAAAATCTGCGTGCTTGGATTGGATTGCGCCGCGCCGGAAATCGTCTTTGGCGATGAGCGGCTGGTCAACCTGCGCCGCCTGATGGATCTGGGCGTGTACGGGCGGCTGGAGAGCGTGATTCCGCCGATCACGGTCCCGGCCTGGATGTGCATGAGCACCAGCCAGGACCCGGGTTCGCTCGGCGTCTACGGATTTCGCAACCGCTCCGACCATTCCTACGACAAGCTCGCCTTCGCGAACTCGGCTTCCATCAAGGCGTTGGCGATCTGGGACCAGCTGGCGCGGGATGGGAAGAAGGCGATCATCGTCGGCGTCCCGCCGAATTATCCCCCACGGCGAGTGAACGGCATCAGCATTGGCTGCTTTCTCACTCCCGATACGGTCGAGAACGACTTTACCGATCCTCCTGCGTTCAAGGCCAAAATCACGGAATTGGTCGGCGCGTATCCCGTGGACGTAAAGGATTTCCGCACCGACAAAAAAGACTGGCTTAGGGAAGAAATCTTCAACATGACCCGCAAGCAGTGGCAGGTAGTGCGCTGGCTGTTGACCGAGCAGGAGTGGGACTACTTCCATTTCGTGGATATCGGTCTGGACCGCATGCACCACGGCTTCTGGAACTACTTTGATCCGAAGCATGTGCAGTTTGAGCCTGGCAATGCTCATCAAGACGCGATTCCGGAATATTATCGCTGGCTCGATGAGCAGATTGGCGGCGTTCTCGAACTCCTGGACAATGACACCATCCTGCTTATTGTTTCAGACCACGGCGCCCAACGACTGGATGGAGGTTTTGCCATCAACGAGTGGCTCATCCGCGAAGGCCTTCTGGTGCTGAATGAATATCCGAAGACGTTGACGCGGTTCGAAAAACTGAACGTGAACTGGAGCAAAACGAAAGCCTGGAGCGAAGGTGGTTACTACGCTCGCGTGTTCTTCAATGTGCAGGGGCGCGAGCCCCAGGGAGTGACCCCTGCCTCCGAGTATGAGTCTTTCCAGAACGAGATGAAGGCTCGACTGGAGGCGCTGCCCGGTGAAGATGGCCAGCCCCTGAAGTCGCTGGTGTTTAAGCCTAAGGAAATTTATCGCAACGTACGCAACGTGGCCCCGGACCTGATCGTTCATTTCGGAGAGCTGTACTGGCGTTCGATTGGCACGGTGGGATATCGAAAGCTCCACCTCCAGGAAAACGATACCGGCCCCGATGCCTGCAACCATGCGCAGCACGGAATGTTTATTCTCACCGCTCCCAATTGCCCGCTAAGCGGCGAGTATGAAGGCGCACGCCTACTGGACATTGCCCCTACTTTATTGGATCTGGCCGGATACGAAATTCCGGAGACGATGCAAGGGCGTTCGCTGGTGGCGGGGATGGAAAAGAAACGATCGGGTGGTGGTTCCGACGGCGAAGCGGAAAGAATCGTCCATGATCGGCTAGGTGACAATATTTTCGGAGGAATGATGCTGAGAAAGTCGCTGTGGTCCACATTGATCGCTCTCTGGCTGCTTCCCGCGTTCGCGCAGCAGGACCATCAGCCGTCATTCGACGGAAAGACCTGGTGGGAACACATCAAGGTGCTCGCTGCCGACGATATGGAGGGCCGTGACACCGGAAGTCCAGGTCTGAAAAGGGCAGAAGCATACACCGTCAAGCAATTGAAGGCCGAGGGGCTTCAGCCGGCCGGCGCAAGGGGCTTCTATCAGCCGGTTAAGTTCGAATCGCGGCAGCTCGTCGAAACAGAGTCGAGCGCCGCTCTGGTTCGCGACGGTAAGGCCGAACCGCTGACCCTGGGCGAGGATGCGATCTTCAGCACACGCGTGGACCTGGCTCCCGCCGTGGAAGCTCCACTGGTGTTTGTCGGCTACGGCTTGAGCATTCCGGAGAGCAATTTCGACGAGCTCGCCGGGATCGATCTTAAGGGCAAAGTTGCCGTCCTGATCACTGGCTCTCCAGAGCAGATTAGCTCAGCTCTGGCCTCGCACCATCAAACCGCGGGAGAGCGCTGGAAGGCCTTCCGCGAAGCGGGTGCGGTCGGGATCATCACCATACCGAATCCCGCATCCATGGATGTGCCCTGGTCCCGCATCGCGCTGAACCGTCTGCATCCGGCCATGGATCTGGCTGGTGCTGAATTCAACGAAACGCAAGGAGAGAAGCTGGCGCTGGCTTTCAACCCGGCACACGCGGATAAATTGTTTGCTGGATCTGGCCACACATTCCAGGAACTTGCGGGCCTGGCGAAAGATCGCAAGCCGTTGCCTCATTTTCCCTTAACACCGTCCATCGTGGCCAAAGCGAAAATGGAAAAGAAGGCAGCGGTCTCGGCAAATCTTGTGGCCAAACTGCCGGGAAGCGATCCACACTTGAGGAATGAGTACGTAGTCTTGTCGGCGCACATCGATCACGTGGGCATCGGCGAGCCGGTCAATGGCGACCGCATTTACAACGGGGCCATGGATAACGCTTCCGGCGTCGCCGTATTGCTCGACCTTGCGGCTTCGCTCAAGCAGCATCCCGAAAACCTGAAACGCTCTCTCCTGTTTGTGTTCGTCACCGGAGAAGAGAAAGGTCTGCTGGGGTCGAAGTATTTTGCGGCTCATCCGACAGTGGACCCGAAATCCATAGTGGCTGACATCAACATTGACATGTTCCGGCCCCTGGTGCCGTTGAAGATGCTCACGGTTCTGGGAATGGCGGAATCGGATCTCGGCGACGTGGCCCGGCAGGTGGCGGAGGCGGACGGAATCTCCGTCCAACCTGATCCGCAGCCGTTGAGAAATGTTTTTGTGCGCAGCGATCAGTACAGCTTCATTCGTCACGGCATCCCCGCCCTGGCAATGGATATTGCCCCAACCACGCCGGAACAGGAGCAGATCTACAAGGACTGGCTCACTCGTCGCTATCATGCGCCTTCGGATGATCTGGATCAGCCGGTCGACCTCGCTTCGGCAGGCAAGTACGAAGAAGTCATCCGGCAGCTCATGATCAAAGTCGCAGACAATCCGCAGCGCCCGCAGTGGAAAGTGGACAGCTTCTTCCGCCGCTTTGCGGAAGGGGCAAAAAATTAGCTGGCTGAGGATCGGCGCTCCTGCGCAGGAGGAGTCGTGCTCTCTCGTGGTAAACAGGGCAGCCTACGCCCGACCAGAATTTGCCGACAAGTGCTCATTCACCAGGGCCAGCAGTTCATCGCGCAGACAAGGCCCGCAAGCCAGAAGACCGGAAAGCAAAGGGGACTGGTTATTACACCGCAAAGCAGCATTCTGCAGTGTGCTGACAAATCCGCCTCCGCTGGCAACCAATGCCGCACCGCCGGCGATGTCCCATTCATGTTTCGGCGTGAGCGTAAAGGTGGCATCCGCCAGGCCGACCGAGACCAGCGCGAGTTTGTAGGCCACGGACCCGATCGGACGGATGTTAAGAGCGGTTTTCTGAAACCGCTTCCACTCCCCACGCTTGGCTTCACTCCGGCTGGCCAGGACTAGAGCACCCTCAAGACTGACTCGCCGGCTGGTGCGGGCCGGCTTTCCGTTGTAAGTCACGCCCGAATCCAGGGAGCCCAGAAAAATCTCGTTGGTAGCGGGATTACAAATCCCTCCGGCCACGGGAATTCCATCCTCCACCAGGGCGACGGAAACGCAGAACTCGGGAATGCCGGCAACAAACTCTCGGGTACCGTCGAGTGGGTCCACGATCCAGACATGCTTTTTCTCAAGGCGGGACGGGTCGTCCACACTTTCCTCGGAGAGCCAGCCTTCGCCTTCGCGAAGCAATTGCTGGCGCAGCACGGCGTCAACCGCCTTGTCGGCTTCGGTCACCGGATCGTGGCCGGCCTTGTATTCTGCTTCGATTGCGCCGAGCGTGAAACGGGCGAAGACCTGACGGGCCGCACCCAGCGCAGACTTAATACGCTGCAAAGTCTCGGCGTGAGAATGAGTGCTCATCAATGATTTTGATCTCTGTCGTTTTTGGCGCACCCCGCGGTGGCTTTTCTAACCGGCCGAAAACTGCGCAGCTTCGCTCCCCCGGGACCGCGGAGAGCGGCTGTCCCCACGTGCTCGGTGGACTACGCTGGCTCTCCGATTGCGCCGACGAAGCCTTCCCGCTCCAGATGCAGAATGATTTCCTGGGCAGCTTCTTCCGGGGTCAACTCCGCTGTGTTGATGACGACCTCAGCATCCTTCGGCTCCTCGTAGGGATCGGAAATTCCGGTGAACTCCTTCAGCACTCCGGCCCGCGCCTTGGCGTAGAGACCCTTGCGGTCGCGCTGTTCGCAGTCGTCCAGCGATGTCGAAAGGTGCACCAGGGTGAATCCGCCCACTGGTTCAATCAGCCCGCGCACGTGTTTGCGGGTGGCGTCGTAGGGAGCGATGGGGGCGCAAATCGCAATGCCGCCATTCTTGGTGATTTCCGAAGCCACGTAGCCGATGCGGCGGATGTTGATATCCCGATGCTCCTTCGAGAAGCCCAGTTCGGACGAGAGGTGTTTGCGCACCAGGTCTCCGTCCAGCAGCGTGACCGGACGCCCGCCCATCTCCAGAAATTTGGTCATCAACACGTTGGCGATCGTGGATTTCCCCGAACCAGAGAGTCCGGTAAAGAAAATTGTCACGCCCTGCTTGTGACGTGGGGGATAACTGCGCCGCAACTCCTGCACCACTTCTGGGTAAGTAAACCAACTTGGAATATCGCGGCCCTCATTCAGCCGCTGGCGCAACTCTGTACCTGAAATGTTCAGCACCCGAGCGCCCTTGGGCACTTCGTCGTCGGGATAATACTTATCCTCGTCTTCCAGGTAGACCATCATATTGAATGGGACCATGGTGACGCCGATGTCCGCCTGATGCTTCTTGAAGACCTCCTGGGCCTCGTAAGGGCCATAGAAAGGTTTGCCGTCGGTGTCATTCCCTGGGCCGGCATGATCACGGCCGACGATGAAATGAGTGCAACCGTGGTTCTTGCGAATCAAGGCGTGCCAGATCGCCTCGCGGGGTCCTCCCATCCGCATGGCCAAAGGCAGCAAAGACAGTTTCACCGTGCCCGGTGGATACTTCGACGTCAGCAGTTGGTAGCAACGCACGCGAGTGAAATAGTCCACGTCACCCGGCTTGGTCATGCCCACGACCGGGTGGATCAAGAGATTCGCTTCCACCTGCTTGGCGGCGCGGAAGCTTAGTTCTTGATGCGCGCGATGCATGGGGTTGCGGGTCTGGAAGGCGACGATCCGGCGCCAGCCCAGACGCGCGAATTCGGCCCGGAGTTCAGCCGGCGTCAGCCGCAGCGCGCGGAAGTCATAATGCGCCGGCATCTGGAGACCCTCGACGCGGCCGGCGACATACCAGGGGTTGGCCTTGTTCATCACGTAGTCCGCACCGGGATGGGCCTTGCCGACGCTGTTGAAGACGGCCTGGGCTTCCGCCTTGCGGTCTGGCTGCCAGACTTCCTCGACGTGCAGCACGGCCAGCATGACGCCTTCGGGGTCGCGCAACGCGACCTTGCTCTTGCCCGGTTGAAGGGACTTGGCGAAGTCCTCGGTGGCGTCCAGCGTGATGGGCATGGGCCAGAGGAGCCCGCTGGCCAGCCGCATGTTGTTACACACGCCTTCGTAATCGGCACGAGTCATGAATCCGCGCAGCGGCGAAAAGCCGCCGCCGAGCAACAACTCAAGATCGCAAAGCTGGCGCGCGCTGAGGTCCCATGAAGGCCACTCGCGCGAGCGGGTTTTTAGTTCGTGGGCGGCTTCCGGTTGGGCGATAAGATCGACTAGTTCTCCGCCGTGCGGCGGGACAAGATGACTGCTCGAAGTGGTCAAGCCCTGTGGCCTCCTGGAAATTTATGAGAATCTCGCGTCAGTATTGGTGTGGCGTTTGTGGCAGGAGCGGAAATCCTGCACTAGTTGATGTGGGAAGGCTGTTTCGGTTGCATTTTTTCTAGGCCCGGCTCCTCTGCGGCCATGGTCTGGAGAACGACCGTGGGCTCCGCCGTGGTGTACTTCAGCAGGCACCAGAGAGCGCGAAACCCGTCTTTCCAGCCGATTTTCTTCCCTTCTTCGTAGGTCCGGCCCCAGTAGCTGATGCCGACCTCATAAATTCGCAGGCGGCGCTTGGCCACCTTCACGGTGATCTCGGGCTCAAAGCCAAAGCGGTTTTCCTCGATGGGAATCGCCTGAATAATTTCGCGACGGAACGCTTTGTAGCAGGTTTCCATGTCGCTCAGGTTGATATTAGTGAGGCAATTCGAAAGCAAAGTAAGCAGGCGGTTCCCCACCGAATGCCAGAAGTAAAGCACCCGGTGCGGCCCGCTGCCCAGAAAGCGTGAGCCGTAGACCACGTCCGCCTTTCCCTGTATCAGCGGATCCAGCAGGGCCGGATAGTCCGCCGGGTCGTACTCGAGGTCGGCATCCTGAATCACGACAAAGTCTCCGGCGGCCTCCTGTATGCCGCGGCGAAGAGCTGCCCCCTTCCCCATATTTTTCGGTTGCAGGAAGACGCGCAAATTTGAGTGGCGAGTTTGCAACTCACCCAGAATTTCCCGGGAACCGTCGCGCGAGCCGTCATCCACGCAGATCAGTTCCATGTCCAGCGGAACCGCAAGCACGCGTTCGATGACCGCGCGCAATGTCCCGCGTTCGTTGTAAACTGGCATTACGATGGACAATTTCATAACGGGAGATGCATTTCCAGTTTAAAGCAAACTCACTTGCTCCCGTTGCCGATATCGGCAAAATCGAACCAGCGGCAATTGCTCGCGAGCCTGCGGACCAAATAGCGAATGAGAGCCAACGCGCTGATGATTTCGTGGAAGGCGAAGGTTGACACCGGCGTTATTGATGACTATGACCGGAGGTTAGCACCCCGCCATCAGGTAAAAAGTGTAATTTGTTCCAATTGCGCCTGTAGACTGAGGAAAAATTTCTCGCGGGGTGTCCCCCTTGGCTTGTAGGTAAAGAACTTAGCCTCCTCCTGCGAAGCCGGCGACCGTGCCGAAAGGTCAGCAGCCTCGGCAATTATCAGCGCAAATTGAGCTCTTTCGCGGTGGAAAATTATCCTGCACCCCTGCGGCTGACGCGAGATTGGTGATTTCGCTTTTGCACCCACTTCGAGGACTTCACGAGTCAATTTCGGGTACTGCGATTATATTTAAGAAAACAAATAGCTTGCTTACGAGATGTTGCGACGACCACAGAGCAGCGAAAAGTCCTCATCTTTTCCAGCGAAAGTGGACGTACACGGCCAACTTGGCAGTAAGCATGCTATGGATTTTGGGAGAAAACCAAACATTTGGAGTATTTAGTGCCTCGGATGCTGTCATCCTGCACCCCGCGCACGAGTTACTTCTATTCAGACAATCGCCCGACTCGGGCCCGAACTACTGAACCAGGGGGAAGTCGGAATGAAGGAGAGTTCTATTCGGTTAGGGCCCCGCGAGCAGCAAATTGCGGAACTGCTGCTCCAGGGTTGCGACAACTCGGAGATTGCCCGGCAACTCAAGATGGCCAGACGCACGGTAAAGGCGCACTTTAATCGGCTTTTCTTACGTTTTGCGATTACTGGTGGTATCAAGAGAGTCAAGCTCGCAACTATTCTTTATCGGAGGCAGCTATGTTCGGAGAACAGCGTTACGGAAACCGTGTACCCAGTAAGCGAGAACAGCGAGTCATCGAACTCGTGGCCCAGGGACTTAAAAACCGGGAAGTCGCGGACGCCATCGGAACCACCGAACACGTCGTCAAAAATTACCTGCGAATCATCTACGACAAACTCGGTCTCTGGAACCGCGTCGAACTGGCCCTCTGGTACGAAGCCCACCGACAGGAAGTCCCGGCGCACGCGTGAGGTTCTGGAAAGCTGGGAACACAGCATTCTGAGTCTCGATCAGACCGGAAATCGCCGCAATCTTTTTCAGCGGTGAACTGGTTCAGCGGTAAGCCGGAACGATCCTTCGCAAAACTCGAGCCGCAAAAGCTAAAGACCGCGCCGTGGGGTCTTTAGCTTTTGCGCTTTATGGCAAGACGTCATTGGCCAGTCGCTATCGACAGCCGTGCGATTCCAGATAGCGCAGCTGCTCAGCTGCCTGAGGGGCGCCCCGCTTGGTCGCTGCCACCAGCAGAAGCCGTGCCTGATCGCAGCTCTTCGGAACACCATCACCGCGGGCGTAAAGCTCGGATAACAAGACCGCTGCCGTCGTGTTCTGCTGGCGCACGGATTTCCACAACAGCTTTGCGGCTTCTGAGGAATCCCGAGCGCCCATGCTTCCCCCAAGATAGCGCTGGGCGAGGCGCAGATCGGCGATTCCGCTGTCCCCAGTCTCAAACGTATTGGGCGCCGGCGTGGCGCCTGGCGAGGCAGACTTCTGTGCAGCCCGCTGAATTGTTGTAGGCATGGTCTTGCGATCGTGCCCATCCTGCGCTTGTGGACTCACAACAGCGGGCTGGACCTCGGCTAGTTTCGGTGCGGCTGGTTTGGGAGCTGATCGAATCTCATCGGGCGGCCGCCGAACGGCGGCTGAGGAAGACTTCTCGGCCGGGAACGACGACGCGGTCATCCGCGGAGCGGCGCCTGTCACAGGAGATGCACCCCTGGTCTGGAGACTTGGAGCCCATTGCAGATACGAAAAGCCGGCCAGCGCGATCAGAAGCCCACCCAGCACGTATTTCCAACCCCGCCACGCTGGAGCCTCATCCTCGTAGAGGTGGCCAAGGGCACGGTCTCGCAGCCACTGCACCTCGCTGTCCGGTTGCGCCGGCGGCGCTTCGGCACGAGCCCGAGTGGCAGCAAAAACGGAACTCCGTCGGGAACGGGACGGGACAGGATTGAGCCCCGCTCCACATTGGCCACAAAACTGGTGCCCGGGAGGATTTCGGTGCTGGCAGGTGGAACAACGGACGTCCTGGTTTTCCGTGGACCGGACTTCCGTGGACCTGATTTCCGCGGACCCGGCAGAAGATTCGTGGCGGGCTCGTTCGGCGATAAGAATGTCGGAAGTCTCGCTCTTGATTTGCCGCAAAAGTTGGTTGATTGCCTGCTCCCGTTTTCCGGGCGGATTGCTGAAATACACTAGAGCCCAGCGGCTTAGATTTCGCTCCAGAGCCGGATTGGTTAGGGGATTCAACTCCGGCTGCGGTAGCGTGTCTGGTGTCTTATCCCAGATATATGGCAAGTTCACCCTCCCCACCGATTATATTAAACATTTTACCCTCTCTGGGAGTTGTCAAACCCTGAGATGTGGGAAAAAATTCCCGTAGGGTCAAGGCTAGTCCGTAGAGCCCAAGTTGTCCGGGAGAGCTTTGCGGTTCCGGGACGGCGATATGCTCGGTGACGAGCCAGCGAAAAACGTCGTTGCCGTGAGAGCCCGAACAGCTGTGCCATCACCAACAAAGTGGTACGTCGGCGAATCCCGGCGAATCTGTTGCTCGCGGAGCGCGCGCGAGTGAAAGCGGGGTTTGCGAATGAGGAATTTACGGGCAGGCTTTGCGGTTGGCTGGCTCAAACTGGTCCTGCTGCGCATCCCGCTGCGTAGAGAGTCTTCCGTCGGGAGTCTTGCCGAACAAGTCGCTGCCGGGGCAGTGGTAGAGAGCGGTGTGGACATCAACCCACACCTGGGTATCGGGATTCCCCATGTAAATAGGCGCGGGCGGCGCTTCCGCCAAGCCAAGACTGACGAGCAGGTTCTCAAACGGAGTCAGGTTCGGCGCCGGTGGCGCCTGGTGCCGGCCGTTCGTTGCCGGAGACCCATTTCCCGCGATCGCGGTGGAGGCAGGCCGAATCCCCCAGCCCGAGATCACGACGAGAAGGATCAAGCCCGCAATTCCGATGTAAATGTTCGCCCGCCGCGTTTGCCACTGATGGGCCATCCACTTAGCTGTGGGGCCGCGGTGGATTCTTACCGTTTCCAACCACTGCTGAGCCTTCCTTGCCGAGCCCCAGGGGTACGGCTGAAGGTTTTCGGACGGAGTGCCTCGATCGACCGGAACAAGATCGGCGGGGACAATTCGGAGCGAGTCTCCGTCATTGGGGGCGGGGGCCACGTTCGTGACTGGCGGGGCGAATTCAGCGGACGATGAGAATTGAGCCGCAGTCTGATTCGATAGCTTCGCGGATACCGCGCCTGTGCTCGGGGCTCGGGCAAAGAAATCGCGTTCCCCTCGCGGGGCCAGGCGCGATCCCGCAGGCGTCGGCGCTTCATGTTTTTCGAAATGCTTTTCAATATGGGCAGTGGGGTTCTGCTGAATTGCGCTTAGCTCAATGAGTTCCTGTAGCGACGCAGGCAACGCGGCGGCTTGTGTGCCTGGTGCGCCCGGGCGCGGCTCTCGGGCTGCGCCCGCGCGGAAATTTCCGTTGGCAGGATCTTCCGCTTCGTACGGCGTGATCGTGGGAGAACTTATCTCGTCTTGGGCATCCGCTTCATGGGAGTGCGAAACATCATGCGGACCAACGGACGGCGAGGACGCTGCCGGGCGCGCAGTTCCACAAATGCCACAGAAAGATTCGCCCTTGTCAAAAAAATCGCTGCCGCAGACGGAGCACACATCGCCGCTGCGGGCCACGAAAATTCCGCTTCTTGGTGCCATTGGAGGCTCGAGCCAGGCCTCTGCCGGCTTTGCTGCTGCAACCTTCTCCGACAGTGATTCTGTTCCCAGGCGTTCGAGCTGAGGTTTAATTCTTTCCAGGGCTTCCAGCATGCTCTGGCGTTCTGAGGCGAGGGCATCCTTCCACTTCATGCGTGCGGCGGTTGCCATGGCTTCGCTCAACAGCCCGGCCATCAGCTCAGCGGTCCGCAGGTCAGCTTCGCGAAAGGAATTGACCCGCGCGAAGCGCAGTTCGAGGACGCCAGCAACCTGACCAGCGTGATAGACCGGCACCGCGATGAAAGATTTCACTTCGCGCTCGCGAAAAAGTTCGGCGCGGGCTCGCGAGTTCGCGCTGGTATCCGTGTAGTTCACCGCACTGCCTTGCTTGAGGCAGTCGGCGGACAGCGAAGAAGCAGGCGCCACGCGTGTCCCTGCGTCCGTGGCCGCCGTGCCGGTGCCAGCGCGATAAACCAGTGCGCCCTTTTCGATGATTCCGATTGCCGCTCCGGAGGCGTTGGTGATCTTCTGCACGCGCTCGGCAACCAATTGCGCCGCGGCTTCCAAATCCAGTTGCAGGGTTTGAATCAGTTTTTGGGTTTCTACAATGGCAGAAAGATTTTTCGCGAAGTCGGCATGGACTTCCTTCCCTCGCAAGCGGTCATTGTGCTCCTGGAGCACGTGGGCCGCGGAGAGGAGCTGCTGGAACGAGGCCTCGTCGAGAAGAGGCTTACGTTGCGCACTGGTAGCAGTTTGTGTCACTGGAGAGAGTACCCCGCCAGCCGGTGAGGGATTCCGGGAGCTCTATTGTAATGCAATCCACAATCCAAACCGCGGCACCAAAGCATACCCGTAAGTTTCGGACAACTTCTGGGCTCTTAGATGAGGCGGTGCCGCACTGAGACTATGGCTGACCGTAAGTATATGTAAAAAAAGGCCACGCGGCTGTCCCTTCCGGGATTCTATAACGGAACGAATCCCTGCGCATTTCAGTTCGGGCCGGTGAGCGCCTGGCTATAACCAGCAAATGTGCAAAATTTTGCGCCCTTCCCCTCGGACAAGGGATTGACAAGGGCTGCATTAGGTGGGCGGCAAAGGGTCGATGGGGGGCTTTTGACCCCCCTACGCATGCGCCAGCGTGACTTCCGGCTTGTGCTCATGGTTACTCAGGTAGAAGTGAACTGCGGGCGTGATGATAAGGGACAACACCATCGAGATCAGGATTCCCCCGATCACCGCAATGGCCAGAGGCTGCAGCATCTGCGAACCGGCGCCCAGAGCGAAGGCTAATGGGAGCATTCCGGCGACCGTAGCCAGGGCGGTCATCATGATTGGGCGCAAACGCCGTCGACTGGCTTGCAGCATGGCGTCTTCGGCCGAGAGCCCAAGCAGGCGGAACTTCTGGTCCGCGTCCAGCAGCAATATGCCATTCTTGGCGACGATGCCCACTACCATGATCATACCCATGAACGAGGCAACGTTGAACGTGGTGCGGGTGAGAATCAGCGCCAGGAAGACACCTGAAGTTGAGAGCAGAGCCGAAGCTAAAATCGCCAGAGGCGCGGCGAATGATCGAAACTCGAATAACAGGACGATGAACACCAGAATGATGGCCAGCACCAGCACGAATACCAGGTCGCGAAATGATTTCTGTTCTTCTTTGTAGGTTCCACCGTACTCGACGCGAATACCGGACGGCAGATGCAACTCAGCCACTGCCTTTTGCACCGCCGTTACCGCGCTGCCCAGGTCGGTGCCTTCCAGGCGGGCGCTAACCGAGACGTCACGCTGCAGATTCTCACGACGGATTTCGGTTTGGGGAGGAAGCTCGGTTATGGTCGCCAGCGATCCCAGAGACGCAGTTTTCCCGGTGCTGCTGGTCAGCAGGGTGTTGCTCATGGCTTCGAGTGAACCCCGGCTGGTGTCGGGAAAACGGACTCGCACAACGTATGCCCGGTCGTTGCTTATCACCGGCGTCGCGGCCGGTTCGCCTTCCAGAATTGCCGCGGCGTCAAGCGCGACTTCCTCCGGGGTGAATCCGGCGCGGGCAGCGACACTAGGATTGATCTGAAAAGTGACCGCAGGCCCGCTAATTGTATTTTCAATTCCGTCGAGCACATCCACCACTCCCTTTACTTTGCCAATCGCGTCTGCGACCTTGGGCGCCCACGTTTCCAAAAGCGCTGCGTCTTGCGAGAACAGCTTGATTTGAACCGGTTCCGGTTCGCTGGTGAGGTCGCCAATCATGTCCTGCAAAACTTGCACGAATTCGACTCGTACTGCCGGTTGCTGGGCTGTCACTTGTGCCCGCACATCTTCGATTACATCGTCAATGGCGCGGCTACGATCTTTCTTCAGTTTGACCAGGATGTCGCCGCGGTTTGCTTCCGTGACTGCCGCCAGCCCCAGTTCCATACCCGTCCGTCGCGACGTACTCTCGACTTCCGGGATGGTGTTGAGGGTTTTCTCTATTGCAGTCACCATGCGGTTCGTCTCAGCCAGCGACGTCCCGGCTGGGGTCCAGTAATCGAGCGTGAAGCCGCCTTCATCCATTTCCGGCATCAGGTCGGAGCCGGAATAGCGATAGCAGACATAGGAGACGACCACGAGTGCCACGCTGAGAGCGGCGAGCCACAGAGGTTTGGCTAGAGCGCGGCGCAGCCAGCGCTCGTGGAATCCCACTACCTTCCGGAAGAATCCGCCAAGCGAAGCCTCCTCCGCCGCGAGCAGCCGCTGGATCGATTCTTCCTCAGGCACTTCTTCAGGCAGCTCCTCGACGGCGCCAGCCTCAATACCCCTTCGCTTGCGGATGAAGTAGATGCTCAGGTTCGGAGTCCAGGTAAGCGCCAGCACCAGCGATGCCAGAAGAGACACCCCCATGGTCACGGCAAGTGCGCGGAAGAATGTTCCCGTCACTCCGGTAATCGAAATCAGCGGCAGGAATACTACGATCGGCGTAACCGTTGAACCGATCAGGGGAATCGTGATTTCCTGCAAAGCGCTATGAATCGCCTGCAGCCGGTCCTGCCCGGAGTCGCGGTGAATGACGATGTTTTCCACCACCACGATAGCGTCGTCAATCACCAGCCCCACCGCGGCTGCCAGGCCGCCCAGCGTCATGAGGTTGAAGCTCTGGCCGAGCAGTTTGAGAGCAATGAAGGTCAATGCAATCGTGACTGGGATCACCAATCCTGCCACGATGGAAGTCCCCCAGTCGCGCAGAAAAACCACCAGAATGATGGAAGCCAGGATAAGCCCAAGCAGAATCGCGTCGCGCACACTCTTGATCGAATCGCTGACGATGATCGACTGATCGTAGAAGGGCCGAATCTCAATGCCGGGCGGCAGGGATTTTCGAATCTCTTCCACCTGGGCGTGAACTTCGTCCGCGACCTGAACCGTGTTGCTCTCTGGCTGACGATTAATATTGAGCAACACTGCAGGCTTGCCGTTGGCGGTCACGATTGTGTATACCGGCTTGACCCCAGGCGCGACCGTTGCCACATCCCCGACGCGGACCGGGATGCCGGCGGGCGTGTTCTTGATCACGATGTCCGCGATTTGTTGCGGGGTGCGCACCTGGGCGCTGATCAGCCCCAGCACCAGTTGGTGATTGCGGTCGAAAAGCCCGGGCGAATCAATCAGGTTGGTTCGCCTCATCGCATCTAGAATGTCGGTGACAGTGACGTTTGCGGCCAGCAGTTTGGCGGAATCGGGCGTGATATGAAACTCGGGTTCCTGCCCGCCCTGAACCAACACCGTGGAGACGCCGTCCAGACGGTTTAGCCGCGGCTTGATGTCGTAGGTCGCCATCTCCCAAAGTTGCGTCTGCGGGATGGTGGCGGAAGTGAGGCTGTATCCAATGATGGGAAAGCTGGCGAAGGTCAGGCGGTTCGCGACCACAGTCGCCGTCGGTGGCAGTTCGGGTTGGACCCGAGAGATGGCCGCATTCACGTACTGCAAGGTCTGGAACATGTCGACGTTCCAGTCGAAAAACAGATCGATTTCCGCTGAGCCGCGGCTGGTAATGGATCGTACCTCCAACAATCCGGGAACACTGTTGACCCCTTCCTCGAGTCGCCGGGTGATGGTCACCATCATCTGATCAGTGGGCATCACTCCGTTATCCACCGCGATCAGGATGCGGGGGAAGTTGGTGGCGGGAAACACCGCGACCGGGATAGTGAACGCAAGATACCCGCCCAGCAGCGCCAAAGTCAGAATCAGGAAGATTACTGATTTGGAATGGCGTGCAAACCAATAGGAGGGCTCGGGCGGAGTCATAGCCCGCTGAATCACGGCCCCTGGGCTGCTGCTACTTGTCATTGGGGCTTTCCGCCTTGATCCTGCTGTTATCGGGCAAACCGTAGGCGCCCGCAGCGACGACTTGATCGCCCGCCTGCAAGCCTTCCGTCACCTGGACCTCGTTGCCCTGCCGAATCCCGACCTTTATCTTTTTCTGGCGTGCGTGACTGTCGGCGTTGATTTGCATTACCGAGGTGCTCCCGTCTTGTCCCGTCAGCAGTCCTGCCGCTGGAATCACCAGAGCATCGGCAATGGTCTGAGCCACCATGGAAACGTGCACGCTGGTGCCGGGCTTCAATCGCCCCTCCGGATTCTTGGCCTGGACCCAAACCTCGACCGTGGTGCTGTTTGGGTCTAGCGCTGGACTAATCACGGTGATTTTGGCTTCGACCGGATTTTCTTCGCCAGGTACGGTGATGGACGCTGTGTCGCCGGCTTTGAGCAGCGCAGCCTCGGGCTGCGGAATGTGAGCGCGGGCAGTGACTTGCGAAGTGTCCATCAGTGTCAGCAGTGGCGTTCCGGCCGCAGCCATTTCGCCCGGGTATAGCGAACGGTCGGCCACCACGCCGTCAATCGGGCTGCGGATTTCGGAATAGCTCAGTTGCGCGGCTGCGCCGAGATATTTGCCTTTGGCTGATTCGAGCTGCCCCGCCGCAGCTTTGAGTTGCTGTGTTTTCCCCACGGCCATTAGCGCGTCCAGATGCTTCTGCGCGATCTCGTACTGATTCCCGCGTTGGTCAGATCCACTCCGGCCTGGTCGAGCTCTTTGCGTGGCATCGCTCCCTGCTGGAAGAGTTCCTGCCGGCTGTCGTAGATCTTCTGCTGAGCGGTAAAGAGTTCGTGGGCCGCTTGCGCGTCAAGCTGGGCCTTCTGAACTTCCTGTGGTAAGTCAGAGACGGTAGCCGTTTCAAAAGCTGCTTCTGCCTGGCTGTACGATCCCTTGTTCTCCTGGGCTGCCGCCGACAGGTCGCGATTCTCCAGTACGGCCAGCAACTGGCCCTTGTGTACGCGAGTACCACGCTTGACGTAGAAAGTTTTAACCGGTGCGCTGATCTTCGGCGTGATGGCGGCCTGCTGCAAAGGGAACAGAATCGCTTCGGCTGTGATCGTATGCTGGATAGTCTTCTTTTCCACGGCAACCACCTCCACCGGGACCGCAGGCTCTTTCTCGCCTGAGTCCTTTGCGCAGCCCGACAGCAAGAGCAAAAGAATGACGGCCAGGAAAATGGAAATCAAGAAAACAAGAGATCGTAGCGGCGCGATAGTCGTGGCGCTCTTCATAGGTTCAGAAATTCCCCGTCAGAGTTTGCAGATTTGCCAGCGCTACACGATACCGCGATTGTCCGTCGCTGAAAGCATTACGCGAGAGGGTGGCGGTATTTTGGGCGTCGACAACCTCCAGCACCGTGGCTTCTCCTGCCTGATAGCGCAAAGTGGTCAGACGCAGGCTCTCCGCCGCGAGTTCCGTCGACTGGCTTAAGGAGTCCAGTTCCGAGCGGGCAGTTTGCGCCTCAGCGTACAGAGTATGTAGCTTTGCGATCAACTCCCGCTGGGTGAAAGTCAGCTCCACGCGCGCCTGCTCTTGCCGCAGATCCGCCTGCTTCAACTTGCTGCGATTTGCCCCCCAGTTCCACACCGGCAGTTGCAGTGTGGCAGTGGCGGCGTAGCCCAGATTGTGCACGGGAACCTGCGAAGCCGGATCGAACTGGTTTACCGCGAAGTGACTGGCGTCAATGCCGTAAAAATAATCCAGTTTGAGCGAAGGCAAGAAACCCGACCACGCGGCGCCAACTTCCTGCCTGGCGACCTGCAATGCGGCCATGGCAGCCCGCAGTTCCGGATTCTGCCGAGCGGCAGCTACCTGGACCTCTGAGTACGCAGGCAACGGCTCGGGACTTTGCAGATCGTCCACCACGCTGAAGTTTTCGTTGAAATCAGGAAACAGGAGCACGGCCAGCTCCAGCCGGCTGCGATTCATTTCGAGTTCGGTTTCCTGCAGATCGCGCTGTTGCTGCTGAGACAGAATCTGCGCCTTGATCACATCCGAGTGGGCCACCTCGCCGCCGTGTTCGAGCTTCTGGCTGATATCGAGAAAGCGCTGGCCTTCGCTGGCGGCACGCTGCGCCGTGGCATACTTCCGCGTAGCTACTACCAAGCTATAGTAGGCCTGCACCACTGTCACGATCAGGCCGCGGGCGGCAATCTCGGAGCGGGCTCGCGCCACCGCCTCAGCGGCACGCGTGCGCCGGTAGTCCGCAATCCCCTGCAGCGAAATATCCTGGTGAACATTGCCCTGGCTGACGTATTCATGCACTCCGTTCGCAGCCACAAATCGCCCGGCTTGAGTTCCGTTTCCCTGGGTGTAGAGAAACGCCGCATTGTAATTCGCGCTGGGCAGCAGGGCTGCCCGGCCCTGCACACGGTCCTCTTTCGCCAGCCCATACTCGGTCAGCGCGGCGCGATATTCAGGACTGTTTTTCTGCGCACGCGTCAGTGCATCCTGCAATGTTATAGTCAGCGGCGCGTTGCCCGGGGGCTGGTTGGCGACGGTGTCAGCGTTTTGCGCTGATGCAATCGAGACCAGGCTCAGCCCAGCGAATACCAACAGAATTCGTGCGCCGAGGGCGTGGCTGCGAAGATGATTTGACATAGGTTTCACCATGCCTTCCGGTGGCGGCGAACGGCAGATAGTAACCA
>WNFB01003131.1_pt1 | contig 24073 bp, 20 predicted proteins | sample 5400501 | NCBI WGS metagenome assembly WNFB01 (sample SAMN13153341, study PRJNA577476) | soil metagenome | isolation source: 200 cm saprolite under Douglas fir tree site 2 hole 1 | place: USA:California | collected 2015-04-18 | reverse complement strand
CGCGCCCCACGCTGCTCGTGTTCGGGGGCAGCCAGGGCGCGCGCGCCATTAACTACGCCGTGGCGGGTGCGCTCGAGCGCCGCCTACTGGAACAGGTCAACGTGCTGTGGGGCACGGGGAGCGAGCACGCGGCAGCGCTGGCGCGCTACGCCGTGCCGGGGCGCGTGGTGGTGCAGGGATTCTTCGATCCCATGACGGCGCCCTACCGCGCCGCCGACCTGGTCGTGGCGCGCGCCGGCGCGATGACCGTGGCCGAATTGTGCGCCTGGGGGAAGGCGAGCATCCTGGTGCCGCTACCGAGCGCGGCGGCGGATCACCAAACCCACAACGCTCGCACCCTCGCGGCCGCCGGCGCCGTCGTCCACCTCCCCGAGCACGACTTGAGCGCGCATGCGCTCGCCGACCGGGTGCGCGAACTGTTCGCCGACCGACCCCGTCTGGCAGCGCTCGCGGCCGGCGCGCGGAGTCGCGGACACCCGGATGCGGCGCGAGAGATCGTGTCGAAGATCTTGACAGTCGTTTCGTAAAATGGTCGTGGTCTCTTTCGCAAGTTTCGTAGATTCGCTATATTAGCCCCCCACTAATGAACCTGTTTACCACGGTGGATCCCCGCCCGATCCACTTCATGGGGATCGCCGGAGCCGGCATGAGCGGGCTCGCGCTCCTCGCCAGGCAGCACGCGGTCAAAGTAACGGGTTGTGATCACGACCCCTCAGGCGCCGCCGATTTGGCAGCCCTGGGGGTGGAAATATGGCGGGGTCACGATCCGGAGCACGTAGCAGGAGCCCGGGCGCTGGTGGTGACGGCGGCGGTGCCGCCCGACCACCCGGAGCTGGAGCGGGCACGCGCCCTCGGGATCCCGGTGGTACGGCGGGCTGACGCCCTCGGCCAGGCCGTCGCCGGCGGCACGGTGGTCGCCGTAGCAGGGACGCACGGCAAGACGACCACCACGGTGATGGTCACGGAGGCGCTAGCGGCCGCCGGGCGGGATCCTACGGGACTCGCCGGCGGCCGCGTCGCTCGCTGGGGTGGGAACGCCCGCGTGGGGGGCCACGAGTTGTTCGTGGTCGAGGCGGATGAATTCGACCACGCGTTCCTGTCGCTCACGCCCGCCATAGCGGTCGTGAACAACGTCGAGGCCGACCACCTCGAGTGCTACGGCGGCAGCCTGGCGGCGCTCGAGGACGCGTTCGCCGAGTTCGCCGGGCGCGCGCGCCGCGCGATCGTCGGCGCGGACGATGCGGGGGCGGCGCGCGTGGCGGCGCGCCTCGCCGTGCCGGTGTGGACGGTCGGGCTCGCCGCGGAGGCGGACGTGCGCATTCGCGCGCCCGAACTCGGCGAGCGGGGGTCGACGGCGCGGCTCGAGCTCCCCGGCGGGCGGACGCTGGCGCTCGAGCTGCGGGTGCCGGGCCTGCACAATCTGCGCAACGCCGCGACGGCCCTGGCCGTCGCGCACGAGCTCGGCGCCGATCTCGATCGCGCGCGCGCCGCGCTCGCCGAGTTCCCGGGCGTGGGGCGACGCTTCGAGCGCGTGGGGGACGCGGCGGGCGTGACGGTGGTGGACGACTACGCCCATCACCCGACGGAAGTGGCGGCGACGCTCGCCGCGGCGCGGCAGGCGTTCCCGCGGCGCCGTGTGGTGGCGGTGTTCCAGCCGCACCTGTACTCGCGGACCGCGCTGCATGGGGACGCACTGGGACGCGCGCTCGCGGCCGCCGACGTGGTGGTGGTGGCGCCGATCTATGGGGCGCGCGAGCAGCCGCTCGCGGGGGTGAGCGCGGACCTCGTGGCCCAGGGCGCCACGCGCGCGGGCGCGGCGACCGTGGCGGTCCGCGAACGCGCCGCGCTCGCGACGCGGGTGCGAGAGACCGTGCGGGTCGGAGATGTGGTGTTCACGCTCGGCGCGGGAGATGTCACCCGTGTGGGACCGGAATTGCTCGCGCAGTTGCAAGCGGGAGGAGGGAAGCGTCAGTGACTCGCGGCTGGCCGCGCTGGCGGCGGCGCGCGCTCCTCGCCACGCTCGGCGTGGCGGCCGTCGCCCTGGGGTGGCTCGGCGCGCCGTTCGCGCTCCGGCACCTGGCGCTGTTCCGGGTGCGGCAAGTGGAGCTCGTCGGCGTCCGCCGTCTCATGCCGGACGCCGTGATCCAGGCGCTCCGGCTCGAGCCCGCGGTGAGCGTGTTCAGCGACACCCGCGTGCTCGCGGACCGGGTCCGCGGTCTCGCCGGCGTGGCGGAGGCGCGCGTCGTGCGGCGTCTGCCCGCCACGCTGACGATCGTCGTCCGCGAGGTCGAGCCTGCGGCCCTGGCGCCCGGCCCGCACGGGCGGCGGCTCGTGGCGGTGGACGCCTCGGGCCGCCCGCTGCCGTTCGATCCCGCGCGCGCGGGGCTCGATCTCCCGATCGTGGCGAGCGGAGACTCCGGCGTCGTGGGCGTGCTGGCGCTCATCCAGTCGGTCGAGCCGACGCTGTTTCAGGCCATCACCGGCGCGCGTGGGCTGCCACGCGGCGACGTGCTCCTGGAGGTCGGATCCCGGCAGGTGGTGGTCGGGCGCGATGCTGGGCCGGAGGTCATTCGAGCGGTGACACTGGTCGCGCAGGATCTCGAAGCGAGAGGGCGTCCCTACCGGGAGCTCGACGCGCGCTTCGCGGGCCAAGTGGTGGTGCGCCGGCACGCGACCGCAGGCGGGGGCGGTGGCGCGTGAGCCGGGACCGCCAGCTCGTCGCCGGGCTCGATCTCGGCAGCACCAAGACGTGCGCCGTGATCGCCGAAGTGGTGGGCGACCTGCCGCGGCTCCCGCTCGCGAAGGTGCTGGGCGTCGGCCTCGCCAAGAACGCGGGCGTGCGGCGCGGTATGGTGCGCGACATCGAGGAGACGACCCAGTCGATCGTCGCCGCGATGCGCGACGCCGAGCGGATGGCGGGTGTGAAGGTGACCGCGCTCACCTGCGGGATCGCCGGCGAGCACGTGTCGGCCCGCCCCTCGACTGGCGTCGTGGCGGTGTCGGCGGACGAAGTGACCGCAGAGGACGTCGCGCGGGTGAACGAGGTGGCCCGCGCCGTGTCGCTCGGCCGCGACCACGAGCTGTTGCACGACATCCCGCAGGAGTACGTGGTCGACCAGCAGCACGGCATCTCCGACCCGGTGGGCATGACGGGCACGCGGCTCGAGGTGGAGATGTACCTCGTGACGGTGCAGTCCACGGCCGCGCAGAACCTGCGCCGGAGCGTCGAGCGCGCGCGCTACCGGCCGGCCGACTTGGTGCTCGAGCCGCTCGCCGCCTCGTATGCGGTGCTGGGGGACGACGAACGGGAGCTGGGCGTCGCGCTGGTCGAAGTGGGTGGGGCCTCGACCGGCGTCGCCATCTTTCACGAAGGGAAGATCCGCCACCTCGCGTCGCTCAAATTCGCCGGCACCCACGTCACGAGCGATCTGATGCAGGGACTCGGCGTGACGCAGGCCGACGCGGAGCGGCTGAAGGAGCGGCACGGCGTCGCCTACCAGCCCCTCGTGGACGCGTCGGAGATGATCACGCTGCCGTCCACGCCGAGCCAGGGGGCGCGGCAGGCGTCGCGCGAACTGTTGTCGCACATCATCCACGAGCGCGTCGACGAGATCTTCCAGCTGGTGCAGCGCGAATTCGAGCGCGCGGGGTATGGCGGCGGGCGGCTGCCCGCTGGGGTCGTGCTCACGGGCGGGACGGCGCATCTGCCGGGCATGGTGGAGCTCGCGCGCGAGGCGTTCGCGTTGCCCGTGCGGGCCGGGAGCCCCGAGCAGGGGATCTCCGGGCTCGTCGACAGCGTGCAAGCGCCGCGCTACGCGGTGCCGGTGGGGCTGGTGCTGTACGCCGCGCGCAAGCTCGCGCAGGGCGGGGCGCCCGGCGGCTCGCTCGTGAAGAGCGCCGGGGTCGAGAAGCTGTTCGGACCCCTGAAGCGGTGGTTGCAGGATTTCTTCTGATCGGTCACCCGAGGGAGCCATGATCTTCGAGCTCGAAGAGACCGTATCCCAGAACGCCCGGATGAAGGTCGTCGGCGTCGGCGGCGGCGGCGGCAACGCCCTGAACCGCATGGTCGACGAGGGACTCCAGGGCGTCGAATTCATCTCCGTGAACACCGACGCCCAGGCCCTGCTCAACAACAAGGCCGACGTGAAGGTGCAGATCGGCAAGAAACTCACCCGCGGGCTGGGCGCGGGCGCGCGCCCCGAGATCGGCCGCCAGGCGATCGAGGAGAACCGCGACGAGGTGCTGCACGGGCTCCAGGGCGCGGACTTGGTGTTCGTCACCTGCGGCATGGGCGGCGGCACGGGGACCGGCGCGGCGCCGATCATCTCGCAGATCGCCCGCGATTTGGGCGCCCTGACGATCGCGATCGTCACCAAGCCGTTCCTGTTCGAGGGCCGCAAGCGCATGCGACAGGCGGAAATGGGGATCGCCGAGATGCGCAAGCACGTCGACACCATGGTGGTCGTGCCAAACGAACGCCTGCTCGCCGTCGTCGGCAAAGGCATCCCGTTCCAGGACGCGCTCAAGAAGGCCGACGAAGTGCTGCTCCACGCCACGCAAGGGATCTCCTCGCTCATCACCGTCACCGGCATCGTGAACGTGGATTTCGCCGACGTGCGCACCGTGATGCAGAGCGGCGGCGCGGCGATCATGGGGACCGGCATGGGGCGGGGGGAAAACCGCGCCATGGAGGCGGTCCAGCAGGCGATCTCCTCACCGCTGCTCGACAACGTCTCGATCACCGGCGCCACCGGCGTCCTCATCAACATCACCGGCGGCGAGGACCTGACGCTCGGCGAGGTCACCCAGATCTCCGACGTCGTGAAGGATGCGGCGGGCGAAGAAGCGGAAATCATCTTCGGCACGGTGAACGATCCCGCCATGCACGGTGAGATCCGCGTGACCGTGATCGCGACCGGGTTCGACAAGCCGAGCGCCGGCGTCGACAGCGCGGGGCGCGCCGCCCCCGGCGTGCTGCCGTTCCGCGAACGCGCTGCTCGGCCCACCCCCGCGCCTCCGGGTTATGCGAAGCTCGCCGATCAACCGGCCCGGCGGGCCGCGCCGCCGCCGCCGTCCGAGCTCAACGAGCTCGAGATTCCCACCTTCATCCGGCGCCAAATGGACTGATGGCCTGGCGCGCGAGCCATTACGCCGTCGCCGGCGTGCTCGCGGTCGGGGGCTTGGCGTGGGCGTCACGCGCGGCGTGGCCCTGGCGCCGACCCCTCACCGCCCCCGCCATCGTCGTAACCGCGGCCTACGCGGATGGGACCGACGCGCTCGCCCGGCGCGAGACGCTCTCCGACGTGCTGGCGCGCGCCGGCGTCACGGGCCGCCACTACGCACGCTTCCTCGCCGCGGCGAGGCACCTGCCGGTCCGCCGGCTGCGCCCGGGACTCGTGTTCCAGGTCCGCCGCCTGAAGACCGACAGCGTAGCGAGCCGGGTCCGGGTGCGCCTCTCGCCTGCCGCGCGCCTGACGCTCGTGCGCGGTGACTCGGGGTGGACCGAGACCGTCGAGACGATTCCCTGGACGATCACTCGCCTCCGGATCACGGGCGTGATCGAGTCGTCGCTGTACGACGCGCTCGACAAGGCCGTCGCGGACACGTTCCTCCCCGGGGCCGAGCGGCGTCAGCTCGCCTGGGCGATCGCCGACGTGTTCGACTGGGAAGTGGATTTCGCGCGTGACATCCGGGCGGGGGATCGCTTCACCGTGCTGCTCGAGCGGCTCGAATCGTCCGAAGGGGAGCGGCGCTTCGGCCGGATCCTCGCGGCCCGCGTCGACGTGGCCCACTCGCCCGAATATGCGTTCTACTTCGAGGATGCGACGACCGGCGTGAGCGGCTTCTACGACGAACGCGGGCGCTCGCTGCGGCGGGCCTTCCTGCGGGCGCCGCTGCAGTTCCGGCGTATCTCGAGCCGCTTCGGCGGCCGCTACCACCCGATCCTCCACATGTGGCGTCATCACGCCGGCGTCGATTTCGCGGCGCCGTACGGCACCCCGGTGCGCGCCACCGCCGACGGCATCGTGACGCGGGTGGGACGCGAAGAGGGCGGCTACGGCAACCTGGTCGAGCTGCGCCACGTCAACCACATCCGGACCCGCTACGGCCACCTCTCGGCGTTCGCCCGCGGCCTGCACGCGGGCGAACGCGTGACCCAGGGCGAGACGATCGGCTACGTCGGGTCGACGGGGCTGTCGACCGGCCCGCACCTGCACTACGAGTTCCTGGTCGACAACCGACCCACCAACCCGCAGCGCAAGGACATGGGCGCGGGCACGCCGGTGCCGGCGCAGCTGGCGGCCGTCTACGCCGTCGCGCGCGAGCGGTTACATGACCAGCTCGAGCCGCACACACCTCCCGCTCCTACGGTCGCCGCCGGGCACGATTAGTTTCCAATCAAGCCGTGGAACTCTATCCCGCCGTTGACGTCCAGGGCGGGCGCGTGGCGCGTGCCGGCGCGGGCGACGCCTCGCGCCCGAGCCCCCCGTCCGTTCCCCCTCCGGACCCGATCGCGTTGGCGCAGCAACTCGCGCGCGACGGGGCGCGCTGGGTGCATTTCGTGGACTTAGACCGCGCCTACGGCCGGGGTGAGAACCGCGCGCTGGCACAGCGCTTCCTCGCGGAAGCGGGGCTCCGGGTGCAGGTGGGGGGCGCGTTGGCGAGCGCGGCGGCGATCGCCGAGATGTTCGCCTGGGGAGCGACGCGCGTGGTGATCGGCGCCGCGGCGGCGGCCGATGCGGAGCTGGTCGCGGAGCTGCTGCGGCGCCATGGGCCGGAGCGGCTCGCCGTGGGGATTGACGCGCGCGACGGACGAGTCGCACCCCGCGGCTCGGGCCCGACGCTCGCGCTCACGCCGCTGGAGCTCGCGCGCCGGGTGGGGGCGCAGGGGGCACGCACCGTGATCTACACCGATGCCGCAAGAGACGGCACGCTCGCCGGGCCCGACCTGGACGGCGCGCGCGCGATCGCCGCCCTCGGGCTCGACGTGATCGCCTCCGGCGGGGTCCGCTCCCTCGACGATCTGCACCGCGCGCGCGATGCCGGGCTCGCCGGCGCGATCGTCGGGCGCGCCCTGCACGAGGGGCGCTTCACCCTGGCCGAAGCCCTCGCGTGCGTCGCGGCGTGACACTCGGGCTCGCCCTGCTGCGCGCCGCTGGGCTTGGCGCGCTCGCGCTGCTGGTGTGGAACCCGACGATCCCGCGCGCGGCGGCGGGAGACCAGTCGCCCCTCGTGCTGCTCGATGCCTCCCTCTCGATGGCCGGGCACGGCGGACGCTGGCGGCAGGCGCTCGATACCGCCCGAGCGCTCGCGCACGGTGGCGTGATCTGGCGGTTCGGCGCCCGGGTCACCGCGTTCGACACGGTGGCGCCCGCCGCGGGCGCGAGCCGACTCGCACCCGCGCTCGCAGCGGCCGCGGCGCGCGGCGGTCCGATCGTCATCGTGACGGACGGCGCCGTGTCCGATCTCGCCGATCTCCCGGTCGACTTGCTGCATCGGGCGCGCCTGGTCGTCCTACCTCGGGTCCCGTTCTTCGACGCGTTCATCGCCGCGGTCGAGGGACCGAGACGCGTGAGTGTCGGTGACACGATCCGGCTCAAGGTGAGCTATGGCGCGGCCGGACCGCGCCCCGGACCCGGCGGACCCGGCGGACCTGGCAGCAAGCGACAGGCACTCCTCACCGTCAGCGCCGACGGCTGGCGCCTCGCCGCGCGCCCCGTCGCGCTGCCCGACAGCGGCATCGTGGCGACCGAGCTCACCATCCCCCCGTCCCGCGTGTCCCTAGGGCGTTGGACCGCGCTCGAGGTGCGCCTGGCGGGCGTCCCGGACCTCGAGCCGCGTGACGATGCGCGCCTGTTCCTGCTCGAGGTGAGCCGGCAGCCGTCGGTCGTGCTGCTCGCCTCGCCGCCGGACTGGGATACGCGCTTCCTCGCCCGCGCCATGGAGGACGTCGCCCGCGTGCCGGTCAAGACCCTCGTCCAAGCCGAGCCGGGCGCCACGCGGTGGCGTGACGCCGCCACACTCGCTCCCGTCTCCCCCGGCGAGGTGGCGCGGCTGGTCGCGACGGCTCCCTTGACGATCGAGGCCGGCGAGCCGAGCGCCTTTGCGCGCTTGGCGCTGCCGGGCGCGGCGCTCGTGTGGCCGCTCGGGCGGCGTCAGGACGGCGACTGGTACGTGCAGCCGCCCGGGCCGTCGCCCGTCGCGGCCACGCTCGCCGGCGTGGTGTGGGATTCGCTGCCGCCCGCGACCTCGCTCACCGAGCTCGCCTCCGACAGCGCGATCACGGTCGCGCTCGGCGCCCGGCTCGCTCGACGGGGCCCGCCGCGCCCGGTGGTGGTGCTGTCGGAGCGCGGCGGACACCGGCGCGCGCTGATCGCGGCCGCCGGACTATATCGCTGGGCGTTTCGCGGGGGCGCGAGCGCGGAGGCGTACCGCGCCCTGGTCGCGGCACTCACGGACTGGCTCTTGGGCAGTAGCAGCGCCGGCGGGGAGCGGTTCGCTGCGGTGACGAACGAAGTGCCGAACGGGATGCCGCTCGCGTGGCGCTGGACCGGGAGCGCCGAGCCGCGACCGATCATCCTCGCCCTCGCGGCGGAGCGGCGCCAGCGCGTGGACACGCTGCGCTTCGACGCCGGCGGCCGAGCGGAGCTCGACCTGCCCCCGGGCGTATATCGCTACGCGGCGACCGACGGTGCGGAGCGCGGCGTGGTGGCGGTCGAGCTGTACTCGGATGAGTGGCGCCCGGGGGCCGCGCTGCTCGCGTCGCAGCCGGGCGGGCCGGGGACGCCCCGCGAGCGCGTGGCGCTGCGCGATGGCTGGTGGCTGTTCGCGCTCGCGATCGCCCTGTTTGCGACCGAGTGGGGGTGGCGCCGACGCACGGGCCGGCCGTGAGGCGCCTGGGGGAGCGCCGGCTCAGACGCCCGAGCGGGGGCGCGCCGGCCGGTGAGCCGATCACCGGCTGAGGAAAGGGGGACCTAGGGAAGGGGGGAGCGGGGTGGGGCTCGAGCTCAAGACGTCGGTCAAGTACCTGAAGGGCGTGGGGCCGAAGCGCGCCGAGGCGCTCGCGCGCCTCGGCGTCCGCAGCGTGGGCGATCTGCTATACCACGCGCCGCACCGCTATCTCGACGCGACGACCGTCACGCCGCTGGCCCAGGCCCACGTTGGCCAGGAGGTGACGTGCGTCGGCCGCGTGGCGAGCACGGGGGTCGTGCCCACCCGCAAAGGCCTGCGGGTGTTCCGCGCGGTGCTCCGCGACGAGAGCGGCCCGCTCGAGTGCGCCTGGCCGGGCCAGCCATTCCTCGAGCGCCAGATCCGCAAAGGACAGCTGCTGCTCGTCACCGGTCCCGTCCGCTACTATCACGGCCGCCAGCTCGTGCCCCGCGAGTTCGTGATCCTCGCCGACGACGGCGAAGCGGGTCCCGAGCACGGGCTGGTGCTGCCGGTCTATCCCGCGACCGAGGGCCTCACCCATCGCCAGATTCGAGCCCTCATCCAGCAGCACTTAGACCCGCTGCTCGCCCTGGTCGACGATCCGCACCCGCGCGCCCTGCGCGACGGCGTGGGGCTCGCGGACCTCTCGAGCGCGCTCGCCGCCGTGCACCGGCCGCACACGCCGGCCGACGCGGAAGCCGGGCGGCGCCGGCTCGCCTTCGATGAGCTGTTCGACCAGCAGCTCGTGCAGGCGCGGGCCCGCGCGCTCGCCAAGCGGGCCCGCGCCGGCATCAGCTTCACGCTCCAGAAGGAGCTCACGACTCGCCTGAAGGCGCACCTGCCGTTCGAGCTTACCGGCGACCAGCGACGCGCCATCCGCGAGATCACCGACGACATGACGGCACCCCTCCGCATGCATCGCCTGCTGATGGGCGACGTCGGCACCGGCAAGACCGTCGTCGCCCTGTTCGCCATGCTGCTGGCGGTCGAGAACGACTACCAGGCGGTGATCATGGCGCCGACGGAGCTGCTCGCCGAGCAGCACCTCGCGACCCTGACGCAACTGCTCGAGCCGCTCGCCCTGCGCCCGGAGCTCCTGATCGGCCGGCTCGGCGCGACGGAGAAGGCGGCGGCACGCGAGCGGGTCGCCGCCGGGTCCGCGCGGCTCGTGGTCGGGACGCACGCGCTGATCCAGGAGTCCGTAACGTTCCGGCGCCTCGGGCTCGCGGTGATCGACGAGCAGCACCGCTTCGGCGTCGAGCAACGGGCCGCGCTCGTGGAGAAGGGCGACGCGCCGGACGTGCTGCTGCTCACGGCGACGCCGATCCCGCGCTCCCTCGCACTCACGCTGTACGGCGACTTGGACGTGACACAGCTGCGCGAGCGCCCGCCGGGGCGGGGCAGCGTGAAGACGGCGCTGCGCACCGAGGCGGCGCGCACCAAGATCTACAGCTTCCTCCGTAGCGAGTGCGCCGCCGGCCGCCAGGCCTACGTGGTCTATCCCGTGATCGAGGAGTCGGAGCGCGCCGATCTGAAAGCCGCGACCACGATGGCTGACCGGCTCGCCGCGGTGTTCCCGGAGTTGGTGATCGGCCTGGTCCACGGGCGACTCAAGGCGGAGGAGCGTGACCGGACGATGCGGGCGTTCCGCGACAACCGCGTCCACCTCCTCGTCGCGACCAGCGTGATCGAGGTGGGAATCGACGTGGCGAATGCGACGGTGATGGTGATCGAGCATGCCGAGCGCTTTGGGCTCGCGCAATTGCATCAGCTGCGGGGGCGCGTGGGGCGGGGGCCGGCGCCGAGCCACTGCATCCTCCTGTCCGACGTGGCCGAGGCCGGGCCGCGCCTCCAGGCGTTCGCCGGGACGACGGACGGATTCACGATCGCGGAGCTCGACCTCAAGGAGCGGGGCATGGGCGAGCTCGCCGGGGCGCGCCAGTCGGGCGGGCTGCCGCTCCGCTACGCGAACTTCGCGACCGACTTGCCGTTGCTTGAGGCGGCCCGCCGCGCGGCGGGGGAGATCATCGCGCACGACCCCGCGCTCACCCGGCGCGAGCACGCGGCGTACCGTGCGCGCATCGTGGCGCGCTACGAACGCGGGTTCGAGTTGTTCCGGGTCGGGTGAACCGCCGGTCGTCGCTCCGCGGCGCGCGGCGCGCACCCAAATCGCGTTGACAGTCCAGAACGGCGCCGCTAGTCTCTACCGCCCGTATGCCCGCCTTCCATCGGATCGAGGAGTTGCCGCCACTCGTCGGCCACGTCGTGCTCACGCGCGGGTGGGTCATGACCACCCGCTCGTCCGGGAAGATCGCGTTCGTGACCCTGCGCGACGGCACCGGCTACCTGCAGGTGGTGCTCTCGAAAAAAGACGTCCCGGAGGCGGCGTGGACCGCGTGCGCGAGCCTCACCCAGGAAACGTCGGTCGAGGTGACGGGCACGGTGCGCGCCGACGCCCGGGCGCCGGGCGGGGTCGAGCTCACGGCGTCCGATCTCCGGGTGCTTGGGCCGAGCGTCGATTTTCCGATCACGCCCAAGGACCACGGCATCGCGTTTCTGTTCGAGCATCGCCACCTGTGGCTCCGCAGCCGTCGCCAGGTGGCCATCGCCCGCGTGCGCTCCGAGGTGGAGCAGGCGATCCGTGACTTCTTTTACGAGCGGAAGTTCGTCCTCGTCGACACGCCGATCCTCACGGGCGCGATCGGGGAGGCGGCGGGGAATCTGTTCGCGACGCAATACTTCGATTTGGGCACGGCCTACCTCGCGCAAACCGGACAGCTCTATGTGGAGGCCGCGGCCGCGGCGCTCGGCAAGGTGTACTGCTTCGGCCCCACGTTCCGGGCCGAGAAATCGAAGACGCGCCGGCACTTGACCGAGTTCTGGATGGTTGAGCCCGAGGTGGCGTGGAACGACTCGGATGCGAACATGCAGCTGCAGGAGGAGTTCGTCTCCTACATCGTGGCGCGCTGCCTCGAGCGCCGGGGCGCGGAGCTCGCCGAGCTCGAGCGCGACGTGCGGCCGCTCGAACGCGTGCGGCCGCCGTTCCCCCGCATCTCCTACACGGACGCGCTGGTACAGCTCAAGGCGCTCGGCAGCGACATCGAATGGGGCCGCGACCTGGGAGGCGACGCAGAGACGTTGCTCGCGAAACAGTACGACTGTCCCGTGATGGTGTTCAACTACCCCAAGGCGGTGAAGGCCTTCTATATGAAGGAGAACCCGGCCGATCCGCGCACCGTGCTCAACAACGACATGCTCGCCTCGGAAGGCTACGGGGAGATCATCGGGGGGAGCCAGCGCGAGGACGACTACGACAAGCTGCTGGCGCGCATCCGCGCGGAACAGCTCCCCGAGGAGTCCTACAGCTGGTATCTCGATCTCCGCAAGTACGGCACGTTCGTGCACGCTGGATTCGGGCTGGGCGTGGAGCGGACGGTGGCATGGATTTGCGGCATCGCGCACATCCGCGAGGCGATCGCGTTTCCGCGAACGCTGTACCGCCTGTGGCCCTGAACCGGCGGCACCGCGGGAGGGCGACGCCCCTGCGAACCGGTGGCCTAGCCGCGCTTCACCTCGTCCCATAAGGCGTCCAGCTCCTCCAGGCTCGCCCGCCCCAGCTCCAGCCCGCGCCGCTCGGCCAGTTGCTCGAGCGCTTCGAACCGCCGCCGGAATTTGTCGTTGGCGCGCTCGAGCGCCGCCCGCGGATCGACCCCGAGCTTGCGCGACACATTGACCGCGGCAAACAGCACGTCGCCCATCTCGTCCGCGATCGCCTCTGGCGTCCCGGTCCGGGTTTCCCGCTCGAGCTCGTCGAGCTCCTCCTTCACCTTCCGGAGCGGTCCGGTCGCGTCCGGCCAGTCGAACCCCACACCGGCGGCGCGCTGCTGCAGCCGGAACGCCATGAGGAGTGGGGGTAGCGTGGGCGGCAAGGCCCGCAGCACCCCGCTCGCCGCTCCGCGCTCGCGCTGTTTCGTCCGCTCCCAGGTCTCGTGGTTGGGCCGCTCCGCGTTGGCAAACAGCTGCGGATGGCGCCGCCACATCTTCTCCTCCAGCGCCCGCGTCACCGCTTCGGCATCGAGCTCGTGGCGCTCCTCTCCGATCACGATCTGGAAGGCGAGGTGGAGCAAGAGGTCGCCGAGCTCGTCGCGCACCTCGGCCGGGGTTCCGCCCCGTAGGGCCTGGTCGAGCTCGAGCACTTCTTCGACCAGGTAGGGGCGAAGCGTCTCGCGGGTCTGCACCTGGTCCCACGGACAGCGGGCGCGCAGATCGCGCACCAGCGCTAGGGCGCGGGCGAGGGCGGCGTCGTTCGACACGGCTCCTCCGGAATGGGGGGGCGCGCACTGGCGCGCGTACGACGGTAGCTCGGGAATCTAAGACGCTCCGCGCAACGGCCGCGGGCTTCGTCGGCCGCTCGGGCCGCTCGTCCAACCGCTTCATCGTCTTGCATTTAGCAGGTCGGGCGGGTTATCATACGCGCGCTTGTGAACGGGTCAATCCGCGGGCGCCAGTCCCGCGCCTGGGTCGAGGTGAGCCTCGCTGCCGTGGTTGCGAACGCCCGCACGGTGGCCCGGATCGCCGGCACACGGCTCCTCCCGGTGGTGAAGGCGAATGGCTACGGGGTGGGAGCCGTCGCCGTGTCTAGGGCCCTCGAAGCGCTGGATCCCTGGGGCTACGGCGTCGCCACGCTCGAGGAAGGCGCCGAGCTTCGCACCGCGGGTATCACGCGGTCCGTCCTGGTCTTCATGCCGGGGCAGCCCGGCCTGTTCGATGAGCTCGACCGGCTCCACTTGACGCCCGTGCTGGGTGACGCGGCGTCGATCCGGGCGTGGACGGGGCGCGGCACCCGGCCGTTTCATCTAGAGATCGACACCGGGATGGGCCGCTCCGGAGTACGTTGGACGGAGATCGACGCGATCCGCGACGCGGCCGCCACACCGTCGCTCGAGGGCTGCTATACGCAGTTTCACTCGGCCGACCGGCGCGACGGCAGCGCCGACGAACAGCTCGCGCGCTTCGAGACCGCCGTCGGGCGGCTCGCGCGCCGGCCCGCGCTGCTCCACGTCGCGAACAGCGCGGCGGCGCTCTCGGGGAAGCGATTCGCGTTCGACCTGGTGCGGCCGGGCGTGTTTCTGTACGGGGGCGCGCCCGGGGACGGGTTTCCCGCGCCCGCGCCCGTGGTGAGCATCCGCACCCGAGTCCTGGCGGTGCGGCGCGTGGCGGCGGGGGAGAGCGTGAGCTATAACGCGCTCTGGCGGGCGGCGCGAGACACCACGGTCGCGACGCTCGGCATCGGATACGCCGACGGCGTGCGCCGGGCCGTCGGGCTTTCGGGCCGCGGCGCCGTCCTCCTGGGTGACGGGGGTGGTGGCCGGATCACGCTGGACGAGTTCGCCGCCTGGAGTGGTGAGCTGCAGCGCGCCGTGCTCACGTCGCTCGGGACACGGCTGCCGCGTATCTACGATTGAGGCGCGCCGCCATCATCGTGCTCGACGGGGTCGGGATCGGGCCGGCGCCCGACTCCGCCGCCTACGGCGACGCGGGATCGCACACGCTGGGCAACGTGGCACGCGCCGTGGGGGGCCTCACACTCCCCAACTTGGAACGGCTGGGATTGGGATTGTGCCGCCCGATCGCGGGCCTGAGCGCGACGGTGCGGCCGAGCGCGGCGTACGGCGTGGCGCTGCCCCGCTCGTACGGCAAGGACTCGACCACGGGACATTGGGAGCTCTGCGGGGTGCTCCTGTCGCGGCCGTTCCGGACATATCCCCAGGGGTTCCCGCGGGTGCTGCTCGACGAGTTCGCGCGCCGCACCGGACGCGGTTGGCTCGGCAATAAGGCCGCATCGGGCACGGCGATCATCGCGGAGCTCGGGGAGGAACATCAGCGCAGCGGGAAGTGGATCGTCTACACGTCGGCGGACTCGGTTTTCCAGGTGGCGGCGCACGAAGCGACGGTGCCGCTCGAGGAGCTGTATCGAGCGTGCGCGCTCGGACGCCAGATGCTCGGGGACGAGTACGCCGTGAGCCGGGTGATCGCGCGGCCATTCCGCGGGCGCCCCGGGGCGTATGAGCGAACGCCACAACGCCGGGATTTCTCGCTCGCACCCGTGGGGCCGACCTTGCTCGACCGCCTCGCCGCGGCGGGCGTGCCGCGGGTGGGGATCGGCAAGGTGGACGACCTGTTCGCCGGCCGCAACATCACGAGCGAGCACACGCCCACCAACGGCGCCGCTTACCGGCTGATCGAGCGGGCGTTGGACGAGACCGAGACGGGGTTCATCTTCGTGAATGTGATCGAGTTCGACCAGACGTGGGGGCACCGCAACGACGTGGCGGGGTTCCATGAGGGATTGCGAGAGCTCGATGCCTGGATTCCCCGGCTCGAGGCGCGCACCACGGGAGACGATCTGATCATCATCACCGCCGACCACGGGAACGACCCGACCACGCCCTCCACCGATCATTCGCGCGAGGCCGTGCCCGTGCTCGCCCTCGGTCCCACGATACGCCCCCACGCGCTCGGCGAGCGCGGCACGTTCGCCGATGTGGGCGCCACTGTCGCCGCGTACTTCGCCGTGGAGCCGCTCGCGGCGGGCACGTCGTTCCTCCGGGAGATCCGGGCGTGAGCGCGGAGCTCGTGCGGCGGGCACGGGCGGTGCAAGCGCACGCCTACTGCCCCTACAGCAAGTTCCGGGTGGGAGCGGCCCTCGAGGCGGCCGACGGCCAGGTCTACGTGGGGACGAACGTGGAGAGCGCGTCCTACGGGCTCACGGTCTGCGCTGAGCGGATGGCGATTGGGGCGGCGGTGGCAGGTGGGGCGCGCGAGTTCCGCCGCATCGTGGTCGCGACCGACGTGGATCCGCCGGCGTCGCCGTGCGGCGCCTGCCGCCAATTGCTCGCCGAGTTCGGCCTCGACCTCGAGGTCATCGCGGCGGGTCCGAACACCGAGCGGCGCTGGGTGCTGCGCGACCTGCTGCCCGACGCGTTCGCGCGCACGGCGCTCGGCCGATGAGAGGACGCCGAGCGGCGGTCCTGGGGGGGGTGCTTCTCGCGGCGGCGTGCGTCGAGCAGGTGGCCGCACCCGGCAGTTGCCCGGCCTACTGCCCCGCAGCCGGGATCACGATCGTGGATACCCTGCTCGCGGCGGTCATTTCCCGGGACTCGGGATTCCGGGGCTACGTGAGACCCCACCAGGTGGGGACCGTCATGCTCGCCGCGACCCTCCCGGGCATCGTCGATGGCCGCTCGCTCTTCACGTTCGCGGGCGCCGGCAGCCGGTTCCGGCTCACCACCACGGATACGAGCACCGGGGCGATCACCGGCGCCGATTCGGCGCGGCTCCAGCTCGAGGTGACCCGCCGCGACACCGGGGCACACAACCTGACGCTGCGCCTGTTTCGGATGCCGGTCACGATGGACTCGAATACCGCGTTCGACAGCCTCGCTCCGCGATTCGCGGACTCCCTCGTCGTGCACACCGTCAACATCGACACCTTGCTCGCGCGGCCGGGGCGTAGGGACTCGATCTCGGGAGACAGCGCTCGAGTCGACACCGTGAACCATCTGCTGGTGTTGTCCCTCAAACTCGACTCCACGGCGGCGCGCTACGTGCGGGCCGACTCCGGCGCCGCCGCGTACGGCGTGCGCGTCACCGCCGACGCGCGCGCCAGCATCGCGATCGGGAAGGCAGCCACCGGCCCGTCGATCGTCTGGCACTTCCGCGTCGACTCGGTCGGCAAGTCCGTCGCCCGGACCTCGGGGATCGTGCAAGCGGGGTTCCAGAGCTTTGTGTTCACGCCGCCGGCACCGCCGCTCGACTCGACGCTCGCGGTGGGCGGGGTGCCCTCGGCGCGGAGCATCCTGCGGGTGGCCTTCCCGCGCTTCATCCGGGACTCGTCGCAGATCATCCGCGGCACGCTGCTGCTCGTGCCCGCCGTGCCGGCGCGCGGCGCGCCCGTGGACTCCTTCACCGTGGAGGCGCATACGGTGCTCGCGGACTTCGGCGCCAAATCGCCGGTCGCTCTGGACGCGACGCGCACGGACACGACCATCATCCACATCGGGGCGACCGACACCGTGAAGATCGAGATCACGAACCTGCTGCAGTTCTGGGCGGCCGACTCCACCCGGCCGACTGCGATCGTACTGCGGGCGAAGGCGGAGGGCACGTCGTTCGCGGAGATCCGGTTCTATCCGACGAAGGCGCAGGCCTTCCGGCCCGCCCTGCAGGTCACGTTCGTGCGGCGATTCCCGTTTGGGGCCCCATGACGCGCCGGACTGCTCGCACGGCCGCGACGCTGGCGCTGCTCCTCGTGGGCCGCGCGCTGGATGGGACGGCCGCCGCCGCCCAGGACTCGCAGCTCGGGATTCGCGGGCTCGGGACTCCGGGTCGGTGGGAATCGGTACGGTCGCGCACCACGGGGGGCGCGTTTGGGCCGTTCGACCCCGCGTCGCCCTTGTCCGAGGCCGCGATCGCCGACGTCCCGCAACTCAGCGCCACGGCGATTGAGGGCGCCTCGTACCGCGACGTCGAGGTCGCTGGTTCGACCACGCCGCTGCGGAGCACGCGATTTCCGTTGCTGATCGCCGCGGGACGGGTCGCGTCCCGGCTCGCGCTCGCCGTGGGATTCACGACCTATCTGGACAAGTCGTGGGCCGTGGTGCTGCGCGACTCGATGGTGCTGCGCGGTACGCTGCAGCGCTACGCGGATGCGCTCACGAGCGACGGCAGCGTCGCCGACCTGAGGCTCGCCGCGGGAAGCCGCCTGTCGCGCCGCATCGCCGTCGGAGCCGCCGTGCACCTGCTCGCTGGGTCGACCCACCAGTCCGCTGCGCGCCGCTTCGACGATACGACCTTCCACACCGTGCAGCAGGTCGCCGACGTGAGCTATCGGGGATTCGGCGTGTCCGGGAGTGTGCTCGTCGGCGTCGCCCCCGGCCTGAGCGTGACCGCTTGGGGCCGCGCCGACAACCGCTTGCGCGCCGTGGTGAGCGACACGACGAGCGCCGACACACCGCTGCCGCGCATGGCGGGAGGTGGCGTGCTGTTCGCACCGAGCCCGAGTGTGCGGTTCGGCGGGGCGGTGGCCTGGCGCTCCTGGTCGCGCGCCGGGCCGGGCGCGTTTGACACCTGGAGCTGGTCGACCGGGGCCGAGATCGGAGCGGGCCAGATGCCGATCCGGTTCGGCGTGCGCGGCGGGCAACTCCCGTTCGGGCCCGGCACCAGCGCGCCCGCCGAGTTCGCCGCGGCCGCCGGGATCGGCCGCGCCTTCGCACAGGGACGAGGGCTCATCGACCTGGGGCTCGAGCGGCTGGAGCGCCGGGCGAGCGGGCTCAGGGAGCACGTGTGGACCGTGCTCGTGGGACTCACGGTCCGGCCGTGAACGTCTATTTCCACACCTTCGGCTGCAAGGCGAACCAGTACGACACCGCGTTCGTCCAGCAGGCGTTCGCCGACCAGGGGGCACGCGTCGTGGACGACCCCGCGGCCGCGGACGTGGCCGTGGTCAACTCGTGCACGGTCACCCACGAGAGCGAAGCGAAGATGCGGCGCTTCGTGCGCCGCTTGGCACGACGCCGGCAGGGGCTTGCGACGATCGTCATGGGCTGCGCGGCGGCGCGCGACGACGGTACCATCGCCGCGCTTCCGGGTGTGCGCGCCGTGGTGGGCGGCGCCGATGCCCGGGCCGTGCTCCGCGCCGCCGGGTTCGCGCGGCCCCGGCTCGATCCGGTGCTGCGCCGCTTCCCCGCCAGCAGCCGTGGCTGGCTCAAGATCCAGGATGGCTGCGATGAGCACTGCACCTTCTGCGCGACGACGCTCGCGCGGGGCGCGAACCGCTCGCGCGCCCCGGCCGAGCTGATTCGTGAAGCGCAGGCGCTGGGGGAAGCCCACGCGGAGCTCGTGCTCACGGGCGTCCACATCGGCACCTACGGACGCGACGGGACCCTGGACGCGCCGCGCGGGACGGCCCCCTGCCTCGGCTCCCTACTCGAGCGGCTGCTCAGCGCCGCGCCCACGGTCCGCTTCCGGCTCTCTTCGATCGAGGCCACCGAGGTGGACGACACGATCGCTCGGCTCCTGATCGCCGCGCCTCGCCAGCTCGCGGCCCACCTGCACGCGCCGCTCCAGTCCGGCGCCAACCGCATCCTCAGGCGCATGGGCCGCCACTGGTACACGGCCGAGTCCTACCGGGCCCGCGTCGAGTGGCTGGCGGAGCGGCTGCCGGTGTTTGGGCTGGGCGCAGACATCATCGCCGGATTCCCGGGGGAGACGGACGCGGATCACCGCGCGACGCTCGCGCTCGTGGACGCCCTGCCATTCACCTACCTCCACGTCTTCCCGTTCAGCGTACGGCCCGACACGGCGGCGGGCCGGCTGCCCGAGCCGGTGCCGCCGCCCCTGGTGCAGGAGCGCGCCCGCGAGCTGCGCGAGCTCGGGGACACGAAGGCGCGCGCCTATCGCGCGCGCCGCGCCGGCGGGCTCGCCGATGGCGTGGTGACGGGCCGGGGCGTGGGCAAGGTCGAGGTCCTGACGGAGGACTACCTTTCGATCTATCTTCCCACCGCAGAGTGGCACGGTGACGCCCGCTTCGAGGTGACGGTCCGCTAGCGATGCCGAGCATCTACATCGAGACGTACGGCTGCCAGATGAACGTGGCGGACTCAGAGCTCGTGCTCGGGGTCCTGGGGCGCGAGGGGTACGTGCGCACCGACGACCCGGCCCAGGCCGATGTGGTGCTCGTGAATACCTGCGCCGTGCGGGACCATGCGGAACAACGGGTGCTGTCGCGGGTGGGCGAGCTGAAGCGCCACAAACAGCCGGGGCGGGTGCTCGGCGTGCTCGGCTGCATGGCGCAACGCCTCGGGCCCCGACTGCTCGAACGGGTGCCGCAGGTGGACCTCGTGGCGGGCCCGGACGGCTATCGCGGGCTCCCGGAACTGATCGCCCGGGCGCGGAGCGGCGAGCGCACCGCGGACCTCGAGTTCAAGCACTGGGAGCACTACGAGGACGTGCCGCCCCTGCGCGAGGTGCGGGGCTCGGCGTTCGTCACGGTCCAGCGCGGCTGCGACTATCGCTGCACCTTCTGTATCGTGCCCATGACGCGCGGCCCGGAGCGCAGCCGATCGCTCGCGCACGTGGTGGCCGAGGTGGAGGGGCTCGCCAGCCGCGGCACGACGGAGGTGACGCTCCTCGGCCAGACCGTCAACAGCTACTCCGATGGCACCCACGACTTCGCTGATCTGCTCCGCGCAGTCGGCGCCGTGCGCGGCGTGCGACGGCTGCGGTTTACCTCGCCCTATCCCACGGGGTTCGGCGAGCGCGTCGTGACGGCGATGGCGGAGACACCCGCCGTGTGCGAGCACGTGCACCTGCCCGCGCAGAGCGGCAGCTCTCGCGTGCTGAAGCGGATGCTGCGGCGCTACACCCGCGAGCGCTATCTGGAGGTGGTCGGAGCGCTGCGGCGCGCCGTCCCGAACCTGGCGCTCACGACCGACCTGATCGTGGGCTTCCCGGGTGAGACCGAGGCCGACTTCGCCGAGACGCTCTCACTGGTTGAGGCCGTCGGGTTCGACGACGCCTACACGTTCCGGTATTCGCCGCGCGAAGGCACGCCCGCGACCCGCCTGAAGGATGCCGTGCCCGACGCGGTCGCGGGCGAGCGGCTGGAGCGCCTCGTCGCCCTGGTGCGGGGCATCGCGCGGCGCAAGAATATGACGCTCGTGGGGAGCACCCACGAGGTGCTGGTGGAAGGGAAGGCGAAGCGCGGCGAGCTGCTCCAGGCCCGCACCCGGACCAACAAGGTCGCCCTGGTCCCGGGCCCCGACGCGTGGATCGGGTCCTACCACACGGTGCGGTTCACCGGGACCACGGGCTCGACCTTCACCGGCCGCACGACCGAGCCGGAGGTCACCCTCGTGGGGTGACGAACGTGACGTACGAGGTCGTGCAGCGCGAGTACGCGAAGCTCCGACCTCAGTTGCCCCGCTTCTGCGGCTGCGATACGTGCCGTGGGGACGTGCTGGTGTTTGCCCTCAACCGCCTCAGCCCGAACTATGTCTCAACGCCGCAGGGCGAGGTGCTCACCGAGTTGCGGCTCGACAGCGACCAGGAGAAGGCGAAGCTCGACGTGGCGCTGCTCGATGGGTTTCGCAAGGTGGGGCTCGCGCCCCGCTGTGGCGCACGGCCCGTACAGCTGATGTGACCTTCCGCGCGGTGGGTCACGGTCCCGTTCTTGCGAGGCGAGGGGCCGAGGGGCGCGGCACGATCACTTTCGTCAGGGACGGCTGAGCGTGCAAGGCTCGGAAGTCATCACGATTGAGCGCTTCATTATGGAGCAGGAGCGGCTCCACCCGGAAGCGACGGGGGAGCTCTCGAACCTGCTGTATGACTTGTGCCTCGCCGCGAAGATCATCTCGCGCCAGGTGCGCCGCGCCGGCCTGAGCGACATCCTCGGCACCGCCGGGGCGGTCAACCTGTCGGGCGACCTGCAGCAGAAGCTCGACCTGTTCGCCAACGAGACGGTCCGCAACAGCGTGCAGCACACCGGACGCGTGTGCGTCACCGCGTCCGAAGAAGACGCGCAGCCGGTGCCCGTCCCGGCGACCAAGCCGGCGGGCAAGTACGTCGTGCTGTTTGACCCGCTCGACGGTTCCGCCAACATCGACGTGAACGTCTCGATCGGAACCATTTTCTCGATCCATCGACGCGTCACGAAGCAGAACGGCCCCGCGGGTCTCGCCGATTGTCTCCAGGTTGGCAAGAGGCAGGTCGCCGCCGGCTACATCCTGTACGGCTCGAGCACGATGCTCGTCTACACCACGGGGCAAGGTGTGCACGGCTTCACCCTCGATCCCACGATCGGGGAGTTCCTCTTGTCCCACCCCGCCATCACGACGCCCCCGGTGGGGAAGTACTACAGCGTGAACGAGAGCAATTGGAACCGCTGGACTCCGCCGGTCCAACGCGTGGTGGGGGCCTTCAAGAACGGCGAAGGCACGATCCAACCGAAGAACGCGCGCTACATTGGTTCCCTCGTCGCCGACGTCCATCGCAACCTCATTTCCGGCGGCATCTTCCTGTATCCTGCGGACACCATCCATCCGCAGGGGAAGCTGCGCCTCCTGTACGAAGCGGCGCCACTCGCGTTCGTGGTGGAGCAGGCCGGGGGCCGCGCCACCGACGGCTGCAGGCCGATCCTGGACCTCGTCCCAAAAACCCTGCACCAGCACACCCCATTCATCATCGGCAGCCAGGACGACGTGGCCTTTGCCGCCCGTGCCCTTGCGGCCGAGGCGGCCCTGACGGCGCAGTGAGCGAGCGCAAGCCCGTCTACGGTCCGGACGATTGGGCAGGCGACGCCGCGCGCGACCTGGGCGCCCCGGGCGCGTTCCCGTTCACGCGCGGCCTCCATCCCACGATGTATCGCGGCAAGCTCTGGACCATGCGCCAGTACGCCGGCTTCGGGACGGCGGAGGAGACGAACGCGCGGTTCCGCCACCTGCTCGCCGCGGGGCAGACCGGCCTGTCCGTGGCCTTCGATCTCCCCACCCAGATGGGCTACGACTCGGACCATCCGATGGCCGAGGGTGAGGTCGGGCGCGCCGGCGTGGCGATCGATACGGTGGACGATCTCGAACGGCTGTTCCACGAGATCCCGCTCGACCGGGTCTCCACGTCGATGACGATCAACGCCACCGCCCCGATCCTGCTCGCCATGTACATCGTGGTCGGGGAGGAGCAGGGCGCGCCGCGCGGCAAGCTGCAGGGAACGCTGCAGAACGACATCCTCAAGGAGTTCATCGCGCGCGGCACCTACATCTATCCGATCGAGCCGTCGCTGCGGCTCGTGACCGACGTGTTGCGGTTCGTCGCAGCGGAAGGCATGAGCTTCAATGCGATTTCGGTCTCGGGCTACCACATGCGCGAGGCCGGCGCGACCGCCGTGCAGGAGCTCGCCTTCACGTTCGCCAACGGGCTCGAATACGTGCGCCGGGCGGTCGCCGCGGGACTGGACGTCGAGCAGTTCGCGCCGCGCCTGTCGTTCTTCTTCGCCGCCTTCAGCGACCTGTTCGAGGAAGTGGCGAAGTTCCGCGCCGCGCGACGGCTGTGGGCGCGCCTGATGCGGGAGCACTTCGCCGCGCCCGATGCGGCGTGTCGGCTGCGGTTCCACACCCAGACCGGGGGCTCGACCCTCACCGCGCAGCAGCCCGAGAACAACGTGGTGCGCGTGGCGATCCAGGCGTTGGCGGCGGTGCTCGGGGGAACCCAATCGTTGCATACGAATGCGTTCGACGAGGCCCTGGCGCTCCCGGCGACGCCGAGCGCGACACTCGCGCTCCGGACCCAGCAGATCCTCGCACACGAAACGGGGGTTCCCCAGACCGTGGATCCGGTGGGGGGGAGCTGGTACGTGGAGGCGTTGACCGATCGGATCGAGCGCGAGGCACGCGCGCTCTTGGACGAAATCGAGCAGGCGGGCGGGGCCGCAAAGGCGGTCGAGCGCGGGTTCTTCCAGGAGGCGATTGCGAAGAGCGCCTACGACGAACAGCGGGCGATCGAGTCGGGGGATGCCGTCGTGGTGGGCGTGAACCGCTACACGGACGACTCGGAGACTCCGTCAATCTCCGCCCCCGACTACTCGGCGCTCGCCGCGGTGCAGCGGCAGCGCGTCGACGAAGCGCGGCGCCGGCGCGACGCGGCGCCGGTGACCCGCGCGCTCGAGGCCGTGCGGACCGGCGCGCGCCAGCCCGACGAGCCGTTGCTGCCCGTGATCCTCGAGGCCGTGCGCGCTCGGGCGACGGTGGGGGAGATCTCGGACGTGTTGCGGGGGGTCTGGGGAGTGTACCGGCCGGTCTGAGCGGCGATCTTTGTTGCTACGAATGATGATTGGGTGATGGAAGGCTCTACGTCCAGCGCGTTCTCTCAGCGACACCCAAGGAGAGGAGACCTTCATGACAGGGCTGTCCGCGTTGTGGCTCCCGATCCTCTTGTCGGCGGTTGGCGTCTTTGTTGTCAGTTCCGTCATCCACATGTTCACGCCGTGGCACAAGAGCGACTACCCCAAGATGCCCAACGAGGACAGGGTGAGGGATGCGCTCCGGCCCCTCGCCATCCCGCCGGGCGACTACGTCATCCCGCGCCC
>WNFB01000959.1_pt1 | contig 24083 bp, 23 predicted proteins | sample 5400501 | NCBI WGS metagenome assembly WNFB01 (sample SAMN13153341, study PRJNA577476) | soil metagenome | isolation source: 200 cm saprolite under Douglas fir tree site 2 hole 1 | place: USA:California | collected 2015-04-18 | reverse complement strand
TAAAACGTTAGCGGTATAATTATACCGCTAACGTTTTATTAAGAGCTTATACAGCTAATTTGTGTAAATGCCATAATCCGAAATCAGATGAATTTGTATGGAGAAGCCATAACTATTCGATGCGAACTGATTGATGAATTGCTCAAACAGGATTTGCATCGAAAATGCGGGAGACACTATGCTCGATTATCAAAAATACTACTCCCACCTGGTGTTCCCAAAATCCTATCCTCCCAAATTATTGATCACTCCCACTTCACCGTCCAGCGCGATCTCGCCTTTGACCACGAAACCGAGAATGAGCCCTATCGTCACCAATTGTGCCATAGCGTCAATGGCCTTTGGATCAAGTGGCGCACGCAACGCGAAGACCATGCGCTTTTCGGTGTGCGTGAGGACGAATGGGGTAGCACTTTCGAGGGAGACACGCTCCTCTTGCTGAGCAATAAGACGAGAAGCGATACCAGCTGTGGCCAGCGCCTCATCGATGTGGTAGCGTGCTCCATCCTCATGGTCAGGACACAGGTAAATAATGAGGAGGGTTGGTGGGTGCTCACTCATGGGCGGCTGCTTTCCCGTTGTCATGTGTTTTCTCCCGCAATGCATCGAGTTCGATTTCAAGCTCATCTTTGATGGAATAGCTGTCGAAGAGCTTCCCCTCATGCTCACCGAGCCAGGTGACTTGTTCTCGGGTGAGCAGGCGTGACAACTCGAACGCCAGGTGACGCTCTCTCCTCTTCACCTGCGGGACAATCCCCAGTTGCGCTACCTCAAAAGCGGCCTGGTGCTCCAGGTCAGTTTGCGGGTGCTCTTGTGGATCGACAATCCAACCATCTTTGTCAACATGGTGATCAGGGAATACCAGGATGAGAGAGCGCATTGTGAAATGCTTGAGGATATCATGCAAGGTGATAGCGAGTGCGCTATCGAGCGTTGGAGCCGTCTTCTTTGCCCCAGTTTCTGGTACAGCCACTTCGTACTGGAATTTGCCTGTCTGGCGAATGTTCAAGGTATAGGTCTTCTCATCCATTGCCTGCTCCTCTCAACTGTTTGATTTGTGCATACACTTCAAAGGGGTAGTGCCGCAATATCCCGTGGATCTTTCCCTCCTTGTAGAACAAACTACCTATAGTGTCAGTATACTACAGAAACTGTCCTGGTAGCAGATGCAGGGAGGTCTCGATCTCCCATGTTGAGTAGCAAACAGTCCACATTCCACAGAACATGCGCAATCCCATCATTTCACAGAGGGCAATCACTGAGATAGACAGTGCATCATCTGCAGCGAGGACAGATATCTCGGAATCAAAGTAGGGAAGCAAGATCGTCGTTTGTCGAACTGTCTGCTCACGTTCGCCCATGACTTTGCTCCTGTTCGTCTTCGAAAGTCATCATTGGTCCGTTCAATTCACTCTCGCTTTCCTCTTCCTCATCACCGAACACATATCCTCGTGGAAGCTCTCTTCGCTCTGAAGAGGACTTCAGCATCTCACGTTTCGGTTGCCTCTGCATAGTTTGCTCTAAGATGTCCTTCAAACGTGGAAATGACCGAAGCGGTTGATCCGGTGACGTTGGAACGGATGAGGAAGGCTTCTCTTGAGACGAGAGTTGCGAAAGTGTTCGCAAATCGCGGAACCGGGTAGAACCTGGGTAAAAACAAATATCCAGATCGGCGCGTGGGCCATTGCGATGTTTGGCAATACTGATGGTCGCCAACTGGCAGACCGCAGTCCTTGTTGTCTCCTTCTCGTCAACCGAGAGGAAGAGCACCAGGTCGGCATCGTTTTCAAGCGACCCGTCCCGTAGGTCGGAGAGCCGGAATTTCTTATTCGGCCTGCTCTCAAAGGCGCGTGACACTTGCGCCAGGGCTAGAACGGGAATATTGAGCTCGCGCGCAAGTGCCTTCAGGCTCCGGCTGATCTCACCAATCTCCTGGATGCGATTCTCGCGCCGCCTGTCTTGAATGCTGGAGAGAATCAGGTGGACATAATCCACAATGAGCAGTTCGACACCGTAGCGCTCAACAAACATGTGTGCTGTGTCGTGCATCTGTGCCGTGGAGAGGTTGGCGCTGTCATCGATCCACAATTGGGCCTCGCTCAAGTTGACGCTCGCCTCCACCAACTGCGACCAATCGTTGTCTTCCATCGCGAGCGAACGGAGCAGGCGTTGATCGAGGTTGGCTTGCATGGAGAGCAAGCGCCCGATCACCTGCTTTTTGGGTGCCTCCAGGCTGAAAAGGCCAACGGAACGATGCTCTTTGAGGAGTACGTGCAGGGCGATACTCAAGGCGAACCCGGTTTTCCCGATCGAGGGAGGACCAGCGACGACGATCAGGTCCGCTCGCTGCAACCCGCCAGTTATGGTATCCAGATCCGCAAAGCCAGTTGGGATTCCGGTGAGGACCATGTGCTTTTTTCGCCAACTCTCCAGATTGCTCAGATAGTCATCCAAGTCGGCATGAAAGGGGATTCGAGAAGATAGAAGATCTTTCTTCAGTGAGAACAGCTGCTGTGTCATATCGATGACTCGTTCAAGATGGTCAATAACAGGCTTGAGATCGTTATCGTTTTGCGCCATGGGGGGGTGAAGTATCTCCTTGACCTGGCTGAGCAGGCGCTTGAGTATGGCCTGTTTCAGTTGATATGCTTGCTCTTCTACGTGCATAACAGTACTTTCAGCCTGCTGCTTGAGTAGTGAGAGGTAGGAAAGCCCGCCAATACGTTCAAGCTCGCCCTGCGTGAGAAGGATGCCCATCGCTTGCACGATGTCGAGTTCCGTCGTGTCAGTTACGATCAAGAGCGCCTCGTAGATCAGACGATGGCGGTCCCGGGAGAAATCTTCTGGCTGCAACATGGCTTGAACGGTCGTCACCGTTTCTGGATGAAGGAACATAGTCCCGATCAGGAGTGCTTCTGCACGCTCGATTTCTTCTGTGGTAACTGGATCATGTGCGGCTATGCTCATATTCTCCGCTTCCTCTCTACGATGAGTTTACGGGGACGATAATCTCTGACCTGTTCGAAGATAACCGTCGTGATGAGTTGAGAATCGGTCAAACGTGAGCGGAGTCGTTCATCAAGCCCTTGAAGCTCTTTAGCAATCATGGTAATGATCGTGGGAAGTGCAAGCGCCATGCGGTAATTGAGTATTTGTAAGAGCTTTTCATTGGACCACACTGAGGGCTGATGTGAACCAAGGTCATCAAGGACTAACAATTCTACCTCTCGTACCCAGGTAAAGACCTGTGTATATCTTTCAGATGAAATGAGAGCCGCACGCAATGCATCAAGTAGGTCTGGGACAGTCGTGTAGAAAACGGCTGCTCCACTGTCCAGATGTTGATTCGCAATAGCCGTCGCTAAATGCGTCTTCCCACAGCCACTTGGCCCCGTGAGGAGGAGCCATCCTTGCGGGTTCGCCGCGAATTCAACACTCGACCGAAAGGCTTCCTGCACTCCGGGAGGATGGGTGTTAAACGTTTTGAAGGTACTGTCACGAAAGGCATCCAAGTTCGCTGCTTCACGTCGCTGTTGCTGGCGCAAAGACATTTGCCGCTCTTCAACACAGGAACACAGGACGCTTTTGCCAAAGGATGGATCGCCGTACGGAACATTGATCCGCAGTCGCCCGGCACCTCCACAGATCGGACAGATACGGCTGGGAGCACATGTGTTCTGTTTTCTTTCATCCGTTTCACTCTCAGAGGACAATCGAATTAGTCCTGAAGGGAAGAAATCGTTTTGATTCGCCATGGGTTTGTTCATCCCTCGGGTTCTTACAGCTATTGGCTTCCTTCACGCCAAAGGTTCCGTTCAACTCGTTATCATCAAAGTGTTATACAGGTGTAGTGTGCATGTCATTCATCTGGAACTTCTTCGATCAATTCTCCAGGTAGAACCCCTAACGCTTTCGCCAGCTTTCCAAGAGTCTCCGTAGTTATCACATGGTAAGGATTTTTATACATCCGCTTGACCGTGTTATATGCCACATCGGCGTCCCTCTGAAGTTTTCCCATGCTAAAGCCCTTCTGTTGGGCAATTTCCTTTACCCGTAACCGTACTGCCATTGGCTACTGCCTCCATCTATGCTCGACTGATTGTAGCAGCTCTTGCTTCCTGACGGCACTAGGCAGCTAATGTCTCACTTGTGTATGGGGCCTTCGATGTCTATGCACAGAGGGCACTTTCGATGTATTAAGATACGTAAAATGAGCACTTCTAAATATAACTCAGTTCTGCGAAGAGTGAAACTTGATCATTGTATCTTTCTGCGTCGTAGATACAGTTCAGACCTAGCCAGTTCGCAGAAGCACAGCTTTTTCTTTGTCGCTTTTGCTGTGTGTCCTACCGTCTCAAGTCAGTGAGCCATAAAGATTATAGCAGTTTATTCAACATTTATGAATAAGCCTTACCTAGTAGTTAATTACTCATCAAATATATCTATCTAGTTAAATTTACAGGTAGGTATAGATATCTCTATCATACTCACCATGAAAGAAAGTGTTGATATCCCAAATCTCCCTGGTTATATTTCGATCAAAGAAGCGGCAGACCTGTTAGGTGTCTCAGACAAACGAGTGTATCAGTACATTCGGGCAGGGCGTCTCCCTGCGCAACGAGTAGGCCATATCTTGATCTTGCCGATCGAAGCGGTCAGTCAATTCAAACCTGGCCCCTCCGGACGTGTGCGAACAAAGGCTCCTTCCTGGCGTGCATATCGAAGTCGGGGAACATTGTTTGTAACTGATATTCACGTCCCAGTACGGACTGGCCAGCACGCTGCATTGGTGAAGAAGTTGAGGACGATCCAAAAACTCGACGAGCTTACCTTTCCTGGAACAGTCGCCCGCTACGTGGTCAAGAGCGATGAGTCTCTGACATCTCTACAAATTCTGTTAATCTGGAAGAGTACTGAGATGCCAGATGAAGAGACGCGCAAACACGACCTCGCTCTATTCCAGGAGCAACTGGCTGATGTGCTGGAATGGGAAAGAGCTCAATATACTACCAATGAGGCAATTATTCATACATGACATAAGGGACGTTAATAAACAGTTTGCCTAATGAGGGAAAAGCTTGACTTATCTTATTCATGAGTTAAATGCCGAAACTATCCTATTGCACTGTACCTGAGAATAGGCTATTATAGGAACCTGACTTAGAGCGTGAGCCAGGCAGAAAGATCCCAGACTTGTTGCCAGTAAGGCGGTAGGGTAGTCAAACCCTGTTCTAGAACAACGCCTCTATCACCACCCTCTATATTTACTGGCGCGAACATAATAGTATGGAGTTACTAAGCTGCCTTCTTTGGGATCTCTAAATAATAAGCTCTTAGTGGAGGTAGAAACGCGTGGTTAAATGGCTCCCGTCGATCATAGAGGCGCGTTTCCTCGTGGCGAGGCTTGGTGAGGTTGCATCGCCACCGTGGTGGCGTAGCGAAGCCACGAGTGTGGTTGGTAGAAGAATGCTGGGGAGGCTGTTTCCAAGAACATTCCTTGCTGCAAGCCTTGAGACGGCTAGTCGTGCGGCTTCTATCGAGCATGATCTTCGTATTGGGAGATTGGGGGCTTATCATCTATTCCGGCTCCCAACCTCTTATGAAGCCGCTATCCACGACCAACTTCGGTTGCAGACAACGATAGATCTTCTTACGGAAACGGCGGCACTAGGGGGTGTCGAGCAGATATTGAACTCATTGAGCGGCCTAGCGGGCGATGAGAGTTTGCCTATAACGCGAGGACCCATACGATGCGGTAACGTAGAGGAACTGCGAAGCAAACGTCCTCTGCAACGTATGTGTGCAGCATATTTCAGTGCCTTCAGAGGTACTTGGAACGTTTATCCCTATCTCGAAGAGGGGCAGCTATGATCGTACCCCATGCAAATAACCGTGTGACGTATACTCAGGCTCTCTCGAGGGGAGGAGCTCTGTTAGATGAGACGCGGATTCTTCTTCGAGCTTGGCAGCCAGATGAGACCTTTGCTGCTTTTACTGAGCGTGTGCTACGAGAAGATTTGCTTGGTAGGGCCACCGCGACTCGTGTCTCAGATATCGTCCGTGTGTTTACTATGCGATTCCTCATACCATCCGATTCTCCAGTTCGTCATCTGCGCTATCTTGTTATGAAAGATGCTCCTCGCCAGATCTTTAGCGACTTGGTCTTTTATTATACTGCGCTGCAAGATGATTTCCTCCGCGATTTTACTTTGCTCTATTACTGGCCTGTTGTACGTGAAGGACGAATTACTATTACTGCTCAGGATGCGCGCCACCTGATCCTGGAAGCAGAGCAAGATGGCCGTATTCGTTCTCCATGGTCGGCCGAGATTAAGCGTGATATGGCGGGACGTATACTGAATACACTCACAGATTTTGGGTTGCTCCGCCCGCTCAAAATCTCGCGCCGCGAAGTTGTGCCATTCCGCCCAGCAGATGGAACTGTCGTATATCTGGCCTACCTTCTTCATGTGAACGGCATAACAGATTCTTCGCTTGCGGAGCACAGTGCCTGGGTACTGTTTGGCCTTCAGGAAGAGGATGTTTGGAATCGGTTAGAGATCCTCGCCGGTGATGGATGGTTCATTATCCAGCGTGCTGGTCAGGTTGCGCGTATCACATGGAACTACCAAAGCGAGGAGGATGTGGTCCATGCCCTCGCCGGATGATACATTTCAGCAACTCATTGGTTACCTGCGCGAGTTCGGATCCCTAAGCGCCTCGCGAAGTGATCCGTTTTACTATCTGGTTTATCCTCCAAAGGAAACACTGGAAATCAAGCGGCGCATCCCCATCTGGTCTGCACAACTGCGAAATGCAGGGATGGAGGTCATACGCGTCTCCTTCTCCGATTTGCTCTGGGATCTCATTGATGCCTCCCAGCGCTGGGAGGCATGGCTGGAAGTTGAACATGATGTAGATCAAGAGCAGGTGAATGACGCGATCCGAAACGTCCTTAGCACTGGCAATAGCTTGATTGGCAAGGTTGCCGACGTTATTGGACGAGAGCAATCTGGCACAGTCGTGTTTCTCACGGAGACAGAAATGCTCCATCCATACTTCCGCGCACGAATACTGGAAAGTGCGCTCCACGACCAGATCAAAGTGCCAACAGTCGTCTTCTATCCAGGCCGTAGGTCTGGCCAGTTCGGACTGCACTTCCTGGGTCTATATCCAGAGGACGGCAATTATCGGGCAACAATTATTGGAGGCTTGCCATGATTACTGTTGGGATGCCATCAATCCGTTCGCTTCTTTCAACTCGTCGACCGATTGACCGGCCGATTGAGAAGGTTATCGATTACTATGCTACCGAAGCGAAGCGACTCCTGGCAGAAGTTGAAGAATACGAGGTCACAGAAAACGTCGAACGGAATTTTCGCCGATTCCTGGAGGTATTTGGCACTGGCGTCCGGACTGGTCTGGTAGTCGAGACAGGCATTTGGGTCTCAGGCTTCTATGGTTCCGGCAAGAGTTCCTTCACCAAGTACTTGGGGTTTGCTCTTGATCCTGCGCGGGTGGTCGATGGACGTCCTTTCCTGGATCTACTGACCGAGCGTATAAGTGCGCCTGACGTGCGCCAAGAGCTTAAGACGATTGCAGCAAGGCATCCAGTTGCCGTGATTATGCTCGATCTCGGTGCAGAACAGTTGGCATCTTCTTCTGTCGCCGCGGTATCGACAGTTCTCTACTGGAAAGTACTCCAATGGGCCGGCTATTCCAAAGAAGAGAAACTTGCCCATCTGGAATTGCGATTGGATCGTGAAGGGAGTTTGGATGCATTTCGCGAGGCCTACAAAGGTCAGTTTGGCACCGATTGGGAAGCAGATCATAACGATCCCCTGCTCGGTGTGGCCAGGGCCGACCAAATCGTTCCACAGTTCCTTCCTCGAGAATTCCCCGCGCCAGGTGCATTCCGCAGTCTGCGTTTTTCGCTGGCTGGTGATGTTCGTGATCGGGCTCGCGAGACCCTCGATTTGATTCGGCGCAAGACTGGTCGCCAGAATGTCCTCTTTCTCATCGACGAAGCAGGCTAATACGTGGCACCCCGTGGTGAGCTTATCCTGAATCTTGATGGGTTAGCACGCAGTTTCAAAGAACTTGGGCAGGGGCATGTGTGGATAGTAGCCACCGGGCAACAGACGCTCACAGAAATTCTCGAACGAGCAGCCTACAACTCGGCTGAATTGACAAAGTTGCGCGATCGCTTCCCAATCTCGTTGGAACTTGATGCGCGAGACATCCGTGAGATCACCTGGAAGCGGTTGTTGACGAAATCTGCCGAGGGTGAGGCAGCCCTCATAACGCTTTTTCGCCAGCACGGTCAGGCGCTGGCAGCCAACACTCGTCTGGCTGGTACCTCCCTGTTTAAGGGTGATCCTGACGAAGAAACATTTGTTAATCTCTATCCTTTCCTTCCCCAGCATTTTGATTTACTCATGGAACTCGTACGGACCCTTGCGCGCTCGACCGGTGGCATTGGCCTCCGTTCGGCAATTCGGGTGATTCAGGATTTGCTTGTTGATGCCAGCAAAGTCCTTCCAGCCGGTACACCGCTCCTGGCGAACATGCCCTTTGGGCGCCTTGCAACTGCCGATCAGTTCTTCGATACCCTTCGGGCCGATATTGGCAAGGTCTTGCCACATATAATAACTGGAGTAGATAGAGCAGTCAGAGCATTACCTGGTGATGATCTCGCACTCCATGTCGCCAAGGCGGTCGGTACTCTTCAGCCTATTGAGAATTTTCCACGCACTATAGAGAATATTGCTGCACTCCTCTACCAGCATATTGGCGACGCGCCACATGTTGATGCTGTTCGCACAGCCCTGCATCGCCTTCTCGAGGCAAAAGAGGTGGGATTAGTAGATGATCCGCAAAGCGGTGGCTTTACCTTCCTGAGTGAAGGGGTAAAGCCGATCCGCGACAAGCGCAATGGATACATTCCGACCAGGGGTGAGCTGAGCCAATTGCGTAGCCAGATAGTGCGCAGCCTCTTCGACCAACTGCCATCAGCTACACTCGAGGGTGCAAAGACGGTCAGAGCGGGTATTCAACTGGGCACTGTTCCTATCACCGGTGAGGATGAGGAGGTCCAGTTCCGTTTAGAGACCACGGACAGCAGTAGTTGGGATGAGCGACGCACGCTCCTTCTCACCGAAACAACCGGGCACACTGAGTGGAAGTCCACCATCGCCTGGCTCATCCGTCCAGACCTGGCGGTTAATGATACACTCGTTGAGGTGATTCGATCACGTAAGATGGTCAATGAGACTGCTGAGTCTCAGGCTGATAAAGATATTGCTCAGTTCGTCCGTTCAGAGCGAGCCGCTGCTACAAGTAATGAGGAGCGTGTGCGTGCCATGTTTCGTCAGGCGCTATTAGAAGGCACACTTATCTTCCGGGGCAATCCAATTGCGGCATCAGTTGCTGGCCAGACAATTGAAGCCGCCGCGCACAAAGTCCTCCAGGAGGCAGCAGGCAAGATTTATCCCTATTTTCACCTTGTGAACATTCGGCCGGGCACCGATCTGGCAGCGAAGTTCCTGGGAGTGGAGCGTATTGACCACATGCCGAAAGAAGCGGATCCCCTGGGCTTCATCAGTATGAGCGGGGGACGCCCACATGTTGATACCCGGCACGCTGCGCTAGCAGAAGCGCTCCAAGCGTTCCGTGAGAAGCTCAATCACTCTGGTACGACGCGTCTCCAGGGAAACGCTATCCAGGATTTTTTCGCTACCACTCCCTATGGCTGGTCTAAAGATGCCACTCGCTATATTTTCGCCGCACTTCTCCTGGCAGGGGGAGTGATCTTCCACACGAGTAGCGGCGAGGTGAAGACGTCTGGGCCGGCGGCGATTGAGGCAGTGCGTAATACCCAAGCGTTCGGACGTATCGGCGTGGCGCTCCGCGATAGTCGCCCATCAAACGAGATGCTAGATCGTGCGACCACCCGGCTTGAGAAACTCTTCGGCGTGCAAGTCCTGCCGCTTGAAGATCACATCAGCAGGGCTGTACGCGAGCAGTTGCCATCGCGTCTTGAGCTGATCGCTCCACTTGCCGAGCAACTCCGTCTCTTGCAGCTTGCGGGAGCCAGTCGAGCGCAAAACCTCTATGAAACTGGCCGCGATCTCCTTAAACAGGAAGGCGCTGCAGCTATCTCGCTCATGGGGGCCGTCGAGTGCTCATTTCCCGAAGACATGGAATGGGCAAAGCGGGTGGGTAAATCCCTGACCGACGGTGCGGACAAGGATGTGAGTAGTGCTCGTGATATGATCCGCGAAGCCGACGATCTCAGTCAACTTTTCCCCGGTGTATCGCTGCTAGAGCTTAGCGAGCAGGATATGCTTGCCGATGTGCTCAAATCAGATACCTTCTACATGCATCTTGCAGACCTGCGCGGTGTAGTACGCACGGTGCGCGATCGCACAATTCAGATATACCGCAAGCGCCATCGTGACTATGAGGCCAGTCTGATCAGTGCGCGAGAGGCGTTGGAAGCGTTGCCGGAATGGCTCAAGATCGCGGATGAGGATCGGCAAGAGATCGGTGCTCGCCTGGTGAACGCACTTCTGGCACATCCAGAGGGCGGTCAGGAGATCAAGCAACTTCAGCTTTTGCTCGTACGTCAAGCTGCCATTTCAGGCCTTCTGAGCCAGTTACAAGAGGAAGTAGAGAGGCGCGTTCCGAAAGTGATAGATGAAGCTCCGGGATCGGTCAATCCCGTCGATTTAGAACTGTCAGCCATAGCTCTGCCTGCCATGATCAGTTCACCGGATGATCTGGAGGCATGGCTAAACGCCCTCCGAACGGCAATCGCTGAGGCACTTACAGCCGGGGCACCGATACGGATTAGGATACGACGATGAGCTTTGATCGCACTACTCGAAATGCACTTGCGCGCATGGTTGGACAGGCCCGTGAGCTCCTCAAGTTTGATGTAATGGATCAGCTTCGTCGACTCGGCTTTCAGGCGGATGGCAGTGTGCTTGAAATTGATCAGATCGCCGGGCTCTCAGAGTTGGAGCGCATGGCAGGAAGGGAACTCCGTGACCTGCTGGAGCACTTCGTGGCGTTAGAAAGTGGTTCAGAGGCTGTGCGCCACCAAGCCGCGTATGATCGACTTGCGCGCGAGATTGGTTTCACCACCTTGAACCGGTTAGTGGCGTTGCGCATGGCAGAAGAACGAGGGCTCATTGTGCAGGCTGTGGGGGGTGGGCTCGCATCAGATGGATTCCAAATCTATGAACGGATTGCCAGGGATGCACTGGGGAGTCGCGCCCAGACATACCGCGCCTACCTGGAGTGCCTCTATGATGAGTTGGCACTAGATCTGCCAGAGCTGTTTGATCGGACGACGCCAGAATCGCGCATCTTCCCAAGCGAACGCTGTCTACAAGAAGTGCTGATCTTGCTCAATGATGCAAACCTGGCACATCTCTGGCAAGAAGACGAGGCGATCGGCTGGGTCTACCAATACTACAACGACCCAGACGAGCGGAAGAAGATGCGTGAGGCGGCTAATATACCACGGAACAGCCGCGAGTTGGCTGTGCGTAACCAGTTTTTTACCCCACGTTATGTGGTGGAGTTCTTGACTGATAATACGCTCGGTCGCCTATGGTACGAGATGCGGCAGGGGAATACACAGTTTAGTGATCAGCGTCGCTATCTCGTCAACCGTCCTGTTGACATATTCTTACAAGATGGCGAAGAAGCTCCACAGTCTGCGGAACCTGAAGAAGACTTCAGTCTGGAGGAGCTATTCAACCGGCCGGCTTTCATCCTTTTCCGGGCAAAAAAGGATCCCCGCGACCTCACAATTTTAGACCCGGCTTGTGGCAGTGGTCATTTCTTACTTTACGCCTTCGATCTACTGGAGGCTATTTACGAAGAAGCGTGGGCAGATAACGCTAGCCCAATCTCAACGGTCACTGGCACGCGTCTGCGAAATGACTATGCGGATCTAGGTGCGCTCCGTCATGCTGTGCCAGGATTGATCCTTCGTCATAACCTGTATGGGATAGATATTGATCCGCGCGCTTGTCAGATTGCTGCTCTGGCGCTTCGGCTCCGTGCCCAGCGGAGCTATCAACGTCTTGGGTTGCGCTCAGACGAGCGCCCGCAGATCACCAAAAGCAATATCGTCTGCGCTGAGCCGATGCCAGGTGAACGTGAGATGCTCGAAGAGTACCTGAAGGAACATGTTGACCGAAGGCTCCAGCCACTCGTGCGCACAATCTGGGGAAAAATGCAACTCGCGGGCGAAGCCGGATCGCTTTTAAAGATTGAAGAGGAAATCGAAACCGCGCTAGCTGAAGCACGCCAACAGGCGCTTGTTGATACACCACCTGGGCAGCTCTCTCTCTTGCAACAAGACCAACCATTGCAAATGCGTATGACCATTCCTACAGGCGAGGAGCGTACTTTTTGGAAGCAGGCGGAGGAGAAGCTGCTGATGGCTTTGCGTGATTACGCGAGCAAGACTGCCAATGGACATTCAACTCAGCGGCGACTTTTTGTGGAGGATACTACCCAAGGGTTCGCTTTTATCGATCTCTGTAGAAAACAATTCGACGTGGTCCTGATGAATCCACCATTTGGCGAATTTCCGGCATCTTCCAAAGAATTTGCCAATGCATTCTATCCTGCCAGCAAATCTGACATCGGGCCTTCTATGGTTAGTCGTGGATTGGATCTCACCCGAAGTGGCGGCCTCGTCGGTGCAATAACGTCACGTTTATTCATCGTCAATGACAGCCTCCGGGAATGGCGCAAGGAGTCGCTTTTATCCAAACACTCACTATTTGCATTGTTAGATCTTGGGTATGGCGTACTCGATGGTGCAATGGTAGAAGTTGCGGCATTTATTATCTCTCAAAGGTCAGCAGAAGAAGACACTACAGCTTCCTTCATACAAGTTTTGGACGAAAGAGATAAAGAAGGAGCAGCGAAAGGTTACTTTTTGGGTACACCATTCCAAAGGACATTTTATTTTGTACGCCTTTTGAAGGAATTGAGGAAGTTCCATGCATATTTGCTCTGCTACTGGTTACCAAAAAACCTCTCACGCCTTCTAGAGAGTTCTGAGGGGCTTGCTGCCTTAGAGGGAAATGCACACTTTGGTGCTTCCACCAGTGATGATTTTCAATTTGCGAGGCTCCGCTGGGAAGTACCGGCAGAAGCTATAGAGAAGAAATACTGGGTTCCCTTTGCTAAGGGAGGAGAACAGGCCGTTCTTTGATGATATCAGTCTGATGCTTGAATGGGCGGAAGATGGAAGGCGGCTTAAGACTTTTGTTGATAGAAAGTCGTTTGAAACTCAGGGCAGTGGGGGTTGGAGTAGGTGGATAAACGGAGTGGAGTTTTATTTTCTGGAAGGACTTAAATTTCCCGAAAGAACTACCAGTGATTTCTGCCCGCAAATACTACCTAGAGGCTCCCTTTTCAGTGCAAAAGGGTCTGGGATTCATTTCTCTCGTATTGAAGCGGCGCTGTCGTATCTCGGCGCAGCATTTACTCGCCCATTTAAGATTCTTGCAGATGCGGGTGTAGGCTCTGGAGATAGCTCTGTTTCGGGCAGTGCAGCTCGCGACTATAGACCTGGAATAGTAAATAACCTTCCCGTCCCCTGTAATATATTCGATACCAACGGACTTGAGACTGTAAAAGAGTGCATATCCTTAATGCGATCAACACATCGAACTGACGAAATATCATGGGAATTTACGGGCTCGTGCTTCCATATAGGAAGAGGCGGATTAACTTCTTGGGCCTCACGGTTAGAAAACGAACGATTGCGTAAAAGTATCGCAGTAATTCAACTTAACATGAAGTTTGAGGAGATGGTCAATGCCTATCTTGATTTATCGCCAGAAGATATAGAAGCTATTGACGTGGGTTTTGGACCACACCCAGCTTCCTACTCATCGGAGATTAACGACGAGCTGAAAGAGCAAATATGCGAAATCTGGCTTAAGGAGGAGAAGGAAATTGTCGAGCGGGCAGTTGCTAGTCAGGGAGCCAGACGACAACTGACAAAGAAAAGCTATATTGCTGACAGAAGATTAGAGCTGACTGCCCATACATTGAAAATGCATCCACGGGTTATCTCTGAGGCACTAGCTGAGGATAACATTTGCCAACCTGGCTCAATTTGCGAGCGCGTAAAAGATCTGATCAGTTACTGTGTTGGATGTGCATTCGGCCGCTGGGATATACGGCTTGCTCTCTCCTCTGAGAACGAGCCAAAACCGCCGCAAGTATTTGCGCCGATTCCGACATGTGCTGCTGGAATGTTAGTAGCGCCGGATGGGATACCAGCTACTCCCAATTGCATAGTAAGTGAGCAATGGCTTTGCAGTCGACCCGATGCTTACGGCCTGCCCCTTGAGGGATTTGTCACGCCAGCCTCAATTACTGAGCATGAGTATCCTCTTCGCATCTCTTGGCATGGAATACTTGTGGATGATCCTGGCCCTGATGGTGCCCACTCCCATCAAGACGACATCGTCAGACGTGTCTACGAGGCGCTGACAAACTTAATAGATCATTACTCAGGGGAGGCAGAAGAAGAAGTATGTAAAATTCTCGGCGTACAGCATTTGCGGGACTATTTCCGCAAGTCATCTGCATTCTTTGCAGAACATCTTGCGCTCTATTCCAAAAGCCAGAGGCAAGCACCCATTTACTTGCCACTATCGACGGTATCCGGTTCGTATACGTTGTGGATCTATTACCACCAGCTCACATCGGATACGCTCTTCACAGCCATGAACCGATATGTTGAGCCAAAGATTACCGAGATACAACGCAAGATCTGCGAACTGGAGAGGCGACTTACTGGAACCACAGGACGTGAGGCGACACAAGTGCGTGGGGAAATCGAGGATGCGCGTACTCTCCTTGCCGAGCTACAGGACTTCCACGCGGAGTTGCTACGAGTGGCGGCTCTTCCTTATCGTCCAAATCTCAACGATGGCGTCATTATCAATGCTGCACCGCTCCACCGGCTCTTCCGTTTCCCAAAGTGGGCCAAAGATACGAAAGAGTGCTGGGAGAAGTTGCAGCGTGGTGAGTATGACTGGGCACATCTGGCCGGATCGTGTTCGTGAGAAGTGCCGAGGGGATCGCTCGCTCGCAATTGCACATAACCTTGAGCATCTCTACATTGAGCAGCCGACTATAGCGCGGAGGAAGCGCAGCCGAAAAGCAGTTCCGGCCAAGGAGGATGAGGAGTGACTAAAGCATCTGGGTTCGGCCCAGTATCAGCATATGTTCGCAACCGCATTCATGATCTGCTCGATGATCATCGAGTCGTCGTTTGGTACGACCCTGAGGGGGCATTTTCTGAGTTTATCAACCAGCTAGAACTGCAAGGATGTGTGATTGTTTCGGCTGTAGACTCCAGGTTGCGTGCTCGGCGTGCGGCTGAGGCCGTATACCGGTGGTTGAATGAGGGTGATGGGTCACCAGAAGCAGGGAAAAATCTGCTGATCTATATCTCCGCTGCTCGGGGAGCTACGCCAGAAGAGCAGCAGCAGGATCCGTTCGAGGGCTTCGCACGCTGTGGCACTGTCTTCGGAGATCAGGAGGGTGAACATCTGCAATCGCTCGCTCAGTTGGCTCTCCCGGATCGTGCCCAGGAAATCGCTCGTCTCTTCCGAGAAGGCCGTCCGACGCTGGCTCTCCTGGATACGTTGCCGAGCAGTGTTCAGTACCCGCTTGTACGTCAAGCGCTGGATGTGGAATCGCCAGTGGAGGTCGTCGTTGCTGCGCTCAGTGTACCGGATAGCGCCGAGAAATTGGAGCGCGTGCCCGGCGCGCTAGCTGAACTTGGGCGGCTGATCCAGACTGAGTTTGGATTATCATCGAAACCTACTGAATCATGGCCCCCAATGCGCAATCGATTGGCCACTTATCTCCTCGTGAGTGAACTGTCTTTCGATCTCCCTAGCGGCATTCCGGAGGCGCTTGCCAATGTGTCACATGCAGAGCCAACGCATATTCGATGTGTGCGATCGTCTGCGCGAAAGTGATATGGGCCGGGAAGTCTACTTGCAGCTTGCTAGCCAGGTTGAGCGCGACCTCCGTTTGCCATCTTTGCTCAAGCAAACGCTATCTCTGGGATTACGTGATACGTTCTCCTGCCAGGAGCGTATCCGCCTGCAAGGTCTCGTGCGAACTGCCGCAGATGGTGACCTCACTTCTGCTCGATCGCTGTTTGCAGCCGGTGAGCGATCAGTGTGGCGTCGCGACCCGGAGCGAGCACTGCTCTGGCAGGTAGTGCAACGCTGTGTCACGTTTCTAGAGCTGGCTGCTCATGCCCAATCATATACGCTGGCGAACGATACGAGACCACTGGTGGAAGCATATGTAGCAGCGAATGGCCTTTGGAAACTCGACCGCGCACAGCGGCTGTATGAGTACGCCGTCGCTCAATGCGCTCATGATGACTCGATTGAACCGCTGGTTCAGCGATGCCGCGTCCTCTATCGTAGTGTAGTGCAGCGTGTGCAGGCTGCTTTTCAGACTGTTGTTCAGCGGGAGGGCTGGCCACCAGAGGGGATGCGTCGGCAAACACAAACTTTTGATAGCCATGTTACCCCCGAATTAGCACTACGGCACAAGATCGCCTATTTTCTCGTGGATAGTCTACGCTACGAGATGGGCCGAGATCTTGCCGAAGCGTTACAGGATCTAGGATCCATCAGCATAGAAAGCGCTGTTACAGTCCTACCGACAACCACGCCGTGTGGCATGGCAGCTCTGCTGCCAGGTGCAGACGGCACCTTCGCCTTCACGGAACATCGCGGCGAACTCATACCAACGGTAGGCGGGACACCGCTGCCTGGAGTAAATGAGCGGAAAGCGTTGCTCGCAGAGAGATACGGAGATCGCTACCTGGACTCCACGATGGAAGATCTCCTCTTGATGCCCCAGAAAACGCTTGGGAAGCGCATTGGGCAAGCTGACCTCTTAGTTGTACGTACACAGGATATCGATGCCTTAGGTGAGGGACGGAGCTTGTATCGCGCACGTCGGGTAATGAGTGAGGTGATTAGCGAACTGCGGACTGTCGCTATCCGGCTTGCAAGCATTGGCTTCCAGACACTCGTGTTCGCAGCCGATCATGGGCACATGCTGGTGCCGGAAATTCTGGCAGGCGATGCTCTGACTGTTCCGGCTGGCACGTGGCTCCTCAAAACAAGACGTTCGCTGCTGGGGCAGTCGCAGGCCACTCATCCAGGTATGTTGAATCTACAGGCACAGCATATGGGTATCGTTGGGCCAGTCATAGAGTATGTTGCAGCGACAGACTTCAAGACATTTGGGCATCATGCTGGCTATTTCCATGAGGGGCTTTCGCTCCAGGAGTGCATTATCCCTGTGGTAACAGCATATCTCTTTAAGGCACAAACGACTACAGAGGACGAGCAAGTGACCATAACCTACCGCAGCGATCAATTCACAAGTGCTGTTGTTGGGCTGAAGGTCATGCTCATGTCCTTATTCACACCTTCGCTCGCGATACGCCTAGATGCCTTTGATGGACCTGGTCCGAAGGCACAGTCTGTCGGCCAGGCAGGTGACTGTGACGCCCGTGATCCTATCACAGGCGAAATCAAATTACAAAGCGGGGTGGAGACCCAGGTGCCACTCATCATCGATCCGGATTTTCAAGGCTCACGCGTTGACGTGCGAGCGATCGACCCACGTACGGGTGCAGTTCTTGCGCGCCTGTCGCTCAAAAATGCAAGGATGAATTAATCATGTCAGAGTTTGATCCCCTTGATCGTCTTCTCACGACCGTCTACGCGGGTAAGGTGGTGCGTAAAGATCTGCTTCACCAGATCAAGGGAGGAGAGAACGTACCAAGCTATGTGCTTGAATACCTTCTCGGGCGGTACTGTGCGTCCGATGATCCTGAAGAGATTCGCCTCGGCATTGAAGCTGTTAAAGACACGCTTCATCGAAACTACTTCCGACACGACGAAGCCAATAAAGCGCAATCGCTTGTAGAACAGCTTGGCAAATACCGCTTCATTGATCGGATAGAAGTGCGTTTTTTGCCAAGTGAAGGAAAATACTGGGCGGCGATGGATCACTTCAGCTACAGCCGCATCCACGTGAGCGAGCGCTTCTACCGCAGTTATGATCGCCTGTTAGAAGGGGGCATCTGGGCGATTATCGATCTAGAATACCGCGAGGGTGATGATGATGAACAGCGGAGCAAAAGTAAAGGCAGTCCGTTCTATATCACGGAATTGCGCCCAATCCAACTCGCCCGTTTTGACTTTGAGGAGTTCTGCGAAGGACGTCGCGCATTCACCACGGATCAATGGATAGACGCTTTAGTACGCAGCGCTGGTCTGGAGCCGACTCAGATGGAACGACGACTCAAGCTGCTCCTCCTCGCACGCTTTCTCCCCTTCGTTGAGAAGAACTTCAACTTTATTGAACTGGGACCTCGTGGAACGGGCAAGAGCTATGTTTTTAGTGAAATGTCACCTTATGGAATCCTGATCTCAGGCGGAAAAGCCAGTAGTGCCAATCTCTTTTACAATAATGCGCGCCGTCAGGTCGGGTTGGTAGGTCACTGGGATGTCGTTGCCTTCGATGAAGTTGGGGGAATGAAGGTTCAGGACCCCAATACCATCCAGATAATGAAGGATTACATGGCAAACGGCCGGTTCAGCCGCGGCATTACGCAGGTGCTCGCCGATGCCGCGCTGGTATTTGTGGGAAATCTGAACCAGAGTGTGGAAACGCTCGTCCAAAATGCTGCCACGGATCTCTTCCAGCCTCTCTCGAAGGAATTCGATTTGGCGGTCATGGACCGTCTGCATTTTTACTTGCCCGGCTGGGAGATTCCAAAGACCTCCAAGGCCCTCCTGAGCACGCACTACGGATTTGTCACCGATTACCTCTCGGAAGCATTCAGGGCACTGCGTAAGCAAAACCGGTATGATGCACTCGACCAGCGGTTTCACTTGGGTTCGCATGTCGAAGGGCGTGATGCCACTGCCGTGCGCAAAACGGTCAGTGGCCTGCTGAAGATCCTTCATCCCGATGGAACTCCTACCTCTGAGGAGTTACAAGAATACCTGGAGCTCGCGCTGGAAGGTCGGCGGCGGATCAAGGAGCAGTTGAAGAAACGTGGTGCTTTTGAGTTTTATAAGACGAGCTTCTCATACATTGACATTACAGATGGTATTGAGCGAACAGTTGGCGTTCCTGAGCAGGGAGGGAAAGGTGTGATCTCTCAAGACCCATTGCCCCCTGGTACTGTCTACACAGCAACAGCCGATGGCGAGAGCCACGTTGCGCTCTATCGGCTAGAGGTGACGCTCACGACAGGGACAGGTAAATTGCGGACACCCGCGGGCATGGAACATAGCCTCAAGGAGTCACTCAATCGCGCCTGGAGCTACCTCAAAGTGGTACAGGATCGTCTGGGGCTGGCACCAATGTTGGCACAGAAGGACTTGGTTGCAGAGGCTATTGATCTCTCGGGAGGCCATGTTGAGTGTGCCTGTGGTGTCGCATTTCTAGTTGCAATGCTCTCTGCCCTTGGACAGCGACGTGTACAGGCAGGAACACTGGTACTCGGAGATCTTACCATTCAAGGCAATATCAAGGCGCTTCCTTCCATCATTGAGATACTCCAGATGGCACTTGAGAATGGTGCCTTGCGAGTTCTGCTTCCAACAGGTAACAAGGTACAGTTCTCTAGTCTACCAGAGGAGGTTGTGGAGAAGATGGATATTATCTTCTATAGCGACGTTGACAGGGCAATAACGAAAGCTGTTGAGATGTAGTACCTAAATTCTGCTGTGTACTTTAATCTTACTCTTCTCTTTTGTACTTCTCAACAATTCAGAGATTTGGGTAGTGACTCTTGATAGAAGTGGTAAAATACCAGTCAGGAGGCCTGACCATGACATCAACATTATCCCTTCCCACCTGTCCCAATCCGGCCTGTGAGCAGCCGCATGTCATTGGCAATGGCAGCAGCAACGGACGACGGCGCTATCACTGCCGGGGATGTGGCCACTTTTTTGGCGCAACCGAAGGCACGCCAATGTATCGTCTGCATACGCCAGTAGCCGAGGTGGCCCACGCGCTGTTGATCGTGATGCGCCGGGGAAGTTTACGGGCGGCGGAAGAGATCACGGGCCACAAGTACGAAACGATTGGCCAATGGCTGCGGCGAGCGAGCGAACACGCCGAGGCCTTGACCGCTATCCTCACGCAGGATCTCCAGCTCTCGACGGTCGAAATCGACGAGTTTTGGTCCTTCGTGCGAAAAAAACCGTCAAGGCAAAAGAGGAGTAGGAGCGGCGGCAGCCCAGCGCTCCTCGAGTGAGGAGAGATAGGCCTCACGCTTGTGGCGAAAACGAAAGCGCTTGAGTTGCTCGCTGTGGGCGACGGTGGTCTCCCGTCGTAGTTCGCGCCAGCGGGCGCGGTCAAGCCGACCAGCGCGCTGCTCCAGTTGCTGTCGATGGGCCCCATCTTGTTCCCACCAGGCGGCGTAGGCCACGCAGCGCCCGTAGCGCGAACCGTTACGCGTTCCAGTTCTTACGGCCACTGATGCGGCGATACTGCGTTTTGAGTCGCCGAATGCTGCGCTCCATCTCGTTGTTGGTGCGAGGAAAGTCCTTGCGGTCGTAGCACTGCACCAGGTACGGGCGCAGGTTGGAGAGCACCTGCAAGCACTCGGTGAGGCACTCCCGCTCCAGTTCGGAAAGTGTCCCGTCGGTCAGCTGCCTGGCCATTTGCTCAAGCCAGCCATCCAGGCGGCTTCCCACCTTCGCATTGCTCACCACCTCCCCAGGCTGAGCCCAACTGCCGTCCAGAATGTGTTCGACATCCACTACCCAGCCGTGCATGCATGTGACCTGCACGAACTGGCTCGCCCAGGCTGCCCGCTCGGCCACGATGGTTTTCAAGCGCGCCAACTTCTGCGCACAGCGCGGGCTCACAGGCCCCCCTTTTTTGCCAGCCGCTGCAGGCTGGCTTCCACTTCATCGAGATCTTCGGCGGTGCGCACCGCCGCCCGCGTCCAGTGGCGCGAGACCATCCCGGTTGAGTGCACAGAGCACTCCGGTGGCGTACTCATCTAGCACCGAGAGCTGCTTGGCTTGGTCTGTTGATGCCAGCGGGATGTCTCGCTTGAGAGGCTATCGCAGCGCCCGTACCTTGGGCTGCAGCTGTTTGCGCATGGCGGTCTTCACCTTCTTATCCGCCTCAAAAGCGGGCTGGGCCGCATCGCGCAGCGCGTGGAACTGGCACACCTGGTGGGGAACCTGTGGCCACAGCTCCTCCACCGCCTTCAGTTCGCTCTCCTGCGCATCAGTAATCGTCCCCAGCACCTTCACCCTCAATGCCACCACTGGCGCCAGCAGGGCTTTCATCACCGCCGTCTCTGAGGACGTCACGTTCAGGGCTTCCAGCACCCGCCCTGTGAGCGCATCGCGCACCAGGTAGACCGTCTCGTTGCCCTTCGTCTTCCTGAATGCCGTCCACGGACACGATGATGCCTCCATTCTTCTTCACCTGTGCCAACCACTCCTGGTCGTCTTTCGCCTCGCTGGAGACTCGCATGAGCGTGCAGTACGCCTCGAACAGATACAGGATTTCCCGCCGTGCAATCCTCACTCCCAGCGGCTCCAGTCGCGTGAGCAACTCCTGATGCACCTCATCGACGGTCTGGTGTTCCCTCAGACGCAGTCGTCCCACCAGCAGCACCATGTCTACCCCATAGGTGAACCAGGGCAACGCCAGCGCATCCGCCTCCGCACTCCGATGCGTCCGCTGCTATCCTGGACACTGCGCGTCCGGGCAACGATAGCCCGCATGCGTCACCTTGATCACCTCCCTCAATGTGATCACCGTGCACTTCGAGAACGTCTTCACCTCCCGTAGCTTCCGATGACAGTCTGGGCACTCATGCTCCACCGGTCGATACCAGCGTCTGGTCAGAGTTGGATAGCTTCGGCGTCGTTTCATGGTCTTTCTCCATCAATCAATACAACGGCCAGTTTTTCCCTATTCTATCACACGAGCACCACTCCCCTTTTGCCCTGACGGTTTTTTTCCGGTGTCTCCAGATCATACACCGTCACCGTGCCGCTTTTGCGCTGGCGCAGCGCGTAGCCCGTGCGGCACCAGGTGCGCGTCTGCTGGTAACTGTAGCCATGCTCGTGGAGCACCTGGCGAATCGTTTCAGCCGCGACGTTGGGCAGTGCCTCCTGGCGCAGCGCCCGCCGCAGCGTCAAAAGCTCCCAGGTCGCCGTCTGATCGACTTTGCGATCAGGCGTTCGCTGCACTTCTTGCAGGATGCGCCCCTGCTGCTCGCTCGTATACGTCGGCTTGCGCCCACGGCCTGCCGCAATGTCTAAGACATCCAGCCCTCGCTGGTTGAAGCGCGTGACCACCTGGGCCACTGCCTCCCGGCTCAGGCCTGCTGCTTGCCCTGCTGCCGAGAGCGTGGCTCCCGCTGCCACGCACAGCAGGGCTTTGGTTCGCCTCACCGTATCCACCCGCTCACTCGTGGCTTTGACGATCCGCTGCAATTCCTGCTCCTCTGCCTTCGTCACCACCCTCAGAGGGTCTTTTACTCGCCTTCCCATCGCCTGCGTTCTCCTTCCTCGCTGTTTCTTCTCAGTCTCTCACTTCCCCCTTCCTTTTGCAAGTTATATGACAGTTGACCCACTAGTACAGCCTCGCAGAAATAGCGCAGGAGAGTGTGATAGAATGAAGAACAAAAAACCATGAAGGAGACTTCTCTCATGCCTTTTCCACAAGCGAACCCGCTGCAGGTCAGCTCCTTGCAACAGGAACTGCTCCAGCAGATGGCCCACCGCACAACGAGTGCCCAGCGACTGGTCAAACGAGCTCAAATCATCTTGGAAGCCCTCAAGGGGACCAGTAACACCAGCATTGCCCAGCATCTACAGATCGATTATGAAACGGTCCGACGCTGGCGTGATCGCTGGCATACAGCGGAGTCGCGTTTACAAGCGATCGAAGAAACAGGAAAGCGGAAACTGCTCCAGCAAGCGATCGAAGTCCTGTTGACCGATGAGCAGCGTCCTGGAGCACCGGCGACTTTCACCTTCGAGCAGTTCATGCAGATCATGGCTCTGGCCTGTGAAACGCCAGCAGCAGCGGATCGGCCGGTGAGCAGCTGGACGCCGCACGAACTGGCGGACGAAGCGGTCAAACGCGGCATTGTCAAGCAGATTTCTCCCCGCACGGTGGAACGTTTTTGAAAAGGCGAGCGCTTTGCAGCCCCATCGCAAGCGGTACTGGCTCACTCCACCACCCGAGGACCCCGCCGAACTGGCCGAGCAGATCTGCACGGTGTGCCAGGTCTATGAGGCGACCCCGGCACTGGCTGCGGCGGGCACGCATGTGACGAGCACCGATGAGATGACCGGCATCCAGGCTTTAGAGCGTCTCCACCCCTCCCTGCCCATGCTGCCCGGTCACGTCGAGCGCCAGGAATTCGAATATGAGCGCCATGGCACCCAGACGTTGATCGCCAATTTGGAGGTGGCTACCGGACAGATCGTGGCCCCCAGCATTGGACCCACGCGCACGGAAGCTGACTTTGCTGCTCACATCGCCCAGACCATCCAGACCGATCCCGAGGCGGTCTGGATCTTTGTCACCGATCAGCTCAATACCCATCAGTCTGAAGCTCTGGTCCGTCTGGTGGCGACACAATGTGGCATCCAGGAGGACCTGGGCATCAAAGGCAAAAGTGGTCACCTCGCCAGCATGAGGACGCGCGCTGCCTTTCTCTCCGACCCGAGCCATCGCATTCGCTTCGTCTATACGCCCAAACACAGTTCCTGGCTGAACCAAATTGAGATCTGGTTCAGTATCCTGGTTCGACGGTTGTTAGCACGAGCAAGCTGGGTTTCAGTCGCGCAATTGCGCCAAGGGATCCTCGCTTTCATTGCCTACTACAATCAAACTTCCAACGGGGCCTTTCACTGGACCTACCAAGGGCCTTCTCGCCCCTAGACTCCTGCGCTATTTCCGCGTGGCTGTACTAGTTCGTCATCGTCCCA